>OLWF01000141.1_pt1 | contig 56531 bp, 47 predicted proteins | sample 1644131 | NCBI WGS metagenome assembly OLWF01 (sample SAMEA103958163, study PRJEB25191) | human gut metagenome
CCACGGCAGACTGGTTCTATGAGGCGATCATGGAGGCCACCAACAGCCACACCTACCAGATGGGCAAGCGTGTCGAGACCTGGAACGGCAAGCTCCCGCAGCGCGACTGGGCCGCACTCGAAAACAACTGGGCCAGCGCCTACACCGGCAAGGGCGGCGAAGTGCACTGACCACCCCCGCCTCCCCCCGGGTCCCCTGCCCGGGGGGCCCCACAAAAGCAGCCCCCTCATTGATATGCTCCCTTTATGAGCAATGTCATTAAGTTAAGCCTGCGCAAAGGGCAAAGCAGCTACCGCAAGTAAGCAAAAGCGCTTATTTTTGCGGTAGCTGCCCTTTTTGCGCATGACAAAAGCAGGTGTCCAGAGGCCATCTGTAATTACGTAATATTGTAAGTTGTTTTAAGAAAACCGGTATTGGAAAGCTATAGCGGAAACAGGGTTTTGATAACGCTTATATTGTCGCCCCGGCCTAATTGGCGACAGGTGCTTAGGGTGTATCTGAAAACTCCCAACGCACCCGGACAGCGGGCCTTTTTGCGGTGCGCCGCGTCATTTTTCCTTGAAATACGTCAGTATTCCTGCGAAAAAATGTCTTGCGCAACGCAAAAATCCCTCGCTGCCGGTCACATCATGAGTTTTCAGATACACCCTAGACAATATTCCAAATATTTGAGCAGGTCTGATTTCCCCTTTCAGGAATTGTTTGCATACAAGTATGGCAACCGAAAAATTGATTTGTTTTTCCTGTGGGACAGGTATTTTCCGCGCAATAAGCGAAGCATTATTTGTATTATAGCGACTTTTTTGAAAATATCCATGCAGCACAATCTCTATTTGCGCAGAATTCTTCCTTGCAGATTTGTGCATTTCGCTGCCGGAGGGTACAGTCACCGGAAAGTCCGCTCTGCATGGAGCTGCACCGCCCTGAAGCAGTCCGCGCAGGTGCTTTTTCCCGTATTCCTTGCCTGCGCTGCGAAATTGCCCATCTTTCCGGCAGCGCTTTCCTGTATCTGGCGCGTGATAAAATACCGCCTGCCGGAACTGCTCCGGCAGGCGGTATGACGAGATCTGGCCGGAGATGCTGGAGATGTTCCGCCGCGCCGGGATCCGGAACTATTCGATCTGGCAGGCAGGCGATACGCTTTTCGGATATTACGAATGTGACGATCTGCAAACAGCGCTTGCCGTGCAGAAGGACGCACCTGTCAGCGCACGCTGGCGCACATATATGCGCGATGTGATCCGTATGGAACGGGATCCGAAGAGCGGCGCACAGCCGCATCTGGAGCAGGTGTTCTTTTTCGGCTGTGACACCTGTACCGGAAGGCACAGGCCTACATGTTCTTAAAAGGCAGTCTGCGGTTATACAACGTAGGTCCAGCCGAAGGGGTCTGGCCGGGTGCCCCACTGGATGCCAGTCAGCTCGTCGTAGAGTCTCTGTGACAGCGCGCCGATCCGGTTCTGGTTGACCTCGAACGTTTCTTCGTTCCATGCCAGCTCCCCGATGGGCGAAATGACGGCTGCGGTGCCGACGCACCACGCTTCCTCCAGCGTGCCGTTTTTGGCAGCCTCGAACAGCTCGTCCACGCTGAGCAGCCGCTCCTCGACCGGAACGCCCCAGCTCTTCAGCAGCTCGATGCAGGACTTTCTGGTAATGCCCGGCAGAATCGAGCCTGTCAGCATCGGCGTGACGACGGTTCCGGCGATCTTGAACATGACGTTCATGCCGCCGCCCTCTTCCACGTATTTACGCTCCACGCCGTCCAGCCACAGGACCTGCGAATAGCCTTTTTCCAGCGCCTTATCGCCCGCGCGGTTGGCTGCGGCGTAGTTGCCGCCGCACTTGGCCTCGCCCGTTCCGCCGCGCACCGCACGCACGTCCTCCGTCTCGACCATGATCGGCACAGGCTTCAGGCCATCTGAGAAATAGCTTCCCGACGGAGACAGAATGATTGCAAATGTCGCCTCATGCACGCCATGCAGGGCAAGCGTCGGGTCTGTCGAATACAGGAAGGGGCGGATATAGAGCGACGTGCCGGGTGCAGACGGGACCCACGCGGCATCCATCTTTACCAGGTCCCGGATCGCCTGCAGGCCGTCGCGCTCATCGATGCGCGGCAGGCCCAGCCGGTCGCAGGAGCGGTTCAGCCGTGCGACGTTTTCCCAGGGTCTGAACAGCTGCACCGCTCCATCCGGTCGACGGTACGCCTTCAGTCCCTCGAAGACCTCCGTGCCGTAATGCAGAACGCTTGCTGCCGGAGAAATGCTGATCGGCCCGAAGGGTACGATGCGCGCATTGTGCCACCCCTCCCGGTCTGTATAATTCATCAGAAACATATGGTCCGTGAATACGGAACCGAAGCCGAGCCGGTCGGCTGGCGGCAGCTTGCCGGGATGCGTTGTTTTTGTCATGCTGATGTTCATCGTCATAACCTCCTGTCTGAACGGTTTTTTATAGTTCCTTGAGATGCTGCATATTGCGGCGGATGCCCTCGCAGCAGCTGTGGAATTGCGCCTGCTCTTCCGCGCTGAGCGGAAGCTCGATCACCTGCTCCACGCCGTTTGCCCCAAGGACGCACGGAACGCCCGCGAACAGCCCCGTCTCGCCATACTCACCGCAAAGCTCGGCGCTGGCCAGCATAATGGCCTTTTCATCGTGCAGCACAATGTACGCCATCCGCGCCGCCGTTGTCGCGATGCCGTATTCGGTGCATTGCTTGCCGGAAAATGTGACCCATCCACCGCCGATGGACTCTTTTTGCAGGGCTTCGCGGTCAAAGCGGAAGCGTTCGTCTGTTTCCGCCCACACATCCAGCGGCATTCCGCGGAAGCTCACGCAGGACCAGGGTGCAAACTGTTGATTTCCGTGTTCGCCCAGCATATAGCAGGTAATGGATTTATCGTGTTCAAAGAATATTGGTGTAGCCCATAAGACTTGCGTCCGCCTGCGCAGCGGCCTGTTTGCCGCTGGCAATAGCCAGCACGACGAGCGACACGCCAGACGCCATATCGCCTGCTGTCAGGGCCGGCACGCCGGTCTTCCGGACAGCCTCATACGCATCCACAGACGCCGGTTCACACCCGGAAAAGCCGGAGGCAAGCAGCAGCAGATCGCAGGGCAGCTGTTCGCCGCTCCCCTGCAGGATCACCGCGTTTACAGAGCCGTCATCGCCGCAGACAAGCCGTTCGATCTGCGTCTCATAGCGCCGGATATCCGCGCCGAAGACAGCCTCCGCCTCCTCGTGCGCATGGTCGCGTTTTTCTGTCTGCTCCGTGCGCGGCTTGCGGATCAGCTGCGTGATGGACCGGCAGCCCTGCCGCAGCGCAACGGAGATGCAGTCTGAAGCGCTGTCGCCCGCACCAACCAGCACGACCTGCCTGCCGGACGCCGTTACGGCGGGTTCTGTTTTTTCAAGCAGCGACTGCGCCGAGGCGCGCAGATAATCGAGCGCGTAGAAAACACCGGCCGTTTCGGCAAACGGCAGCGGCCGCGGCTGCTGCGCGCCGCAGCAGAAGATCACAAGGTCAAACTGTGCGGCCAGTTCCTCCGGGCTGATCTGCTGCCCCACACGGCAGCTTGTCCGGAAGCTGACGCCCTCGCGCTCCATGAGCGAAACGCGGCGGGCAACGATCTGCTTCGGCAGCTTCATTTCCGGGATGCCATAGGTCAGAAGCCCGCCCGGAAGCGGGTCTTTTTCAAAAACCGTCACATGATGGCCGCGGCGATTGAGATAGTAAGCTGCGGAAAGTCCGGCCGGGCCGGAGCCGATTACCGCGATTTTTTTATCCGAACGCGCAGCGGACGGCATGGGCTGCATCAGGTCGTTTTCAAAGCCATACTCGATGATGGAAAGCTCGTTTTCCCGGATCGTGACCGGCTCGGACACCTGGCCGCAAACGCAGGCTCTTTCACACAACGCCGGGCAGACCCGGCCTGTAAACTCCGGGAAGGGGCTTGTCTTCAGCAGCCTCTGCAGCGCACCCTCATAATTTCCGTTCCATAGAAGATCGTTCCACTCCGGGATCAGGTTATGCAGCGGGCAGCCGAGCAGCACGCCCTCAAACGACGCGCCTGCCTGGCAGAACGGCACGCCGCAGTCCATGCAGCGGCCGGACTGCCGGCGGCGGTTCCGTTCAGACAGCGGCAGCTCGACCGGCGCATAGTCGCCTGTGCGCGCCGCCGCGTCACGGCTCGGACAGTTCACGCGCGTATAATCCAGAAATCCAGTCGGTTTTCCCATGACTTTATTCCTCCCGCTTCAAAAACGCTTCAAGTTCTGCCTCATCCCGCGTCATACCGGCTGCCTCATACCGGCCGATCAGCTGCAGCATATGGCTGTAGTCATACGGAATGATCTTTTTGAAATCCGCAAGCCGCTCGTTGAAGTGTTCGAGAATGGCGCGGCCTTTTTTTGAGCCTGTGAGCGCCACATGACGCTGTAGAAGCTCCCGGAGACGGGAAATGTCCTGCTTCTGTGTAACGGCCTCGACGGAGACAAGCTCCTTGCTGACGCGCAGATAAAACTTATGCTCCGGGTCCAGCACATAGGCAACGCCGCCCGACATCCCGGCGGCAAAGTTCCGACCGGTAGGCCCCAGAACGACGACCGTGCCGCCCGTCATATATTCACAGCCGTGGTCGCCGACGCCCTCCACAACGGCGGTCGCGCCGGAATTGCGCACGCAGAAGCGTTCGCCCGCAATGCCGGAAATGAAGGCGCTGCCGCTCGTTGCGCCGTAGAGCGCGACATTGCCGATGATGACGTTGTCGGCAGGCTCAAACGTGCTGGCCCGATCCGCAAAAACGACCAGTCTGCCGCCGGAAAGGCCCTTGCCGAAGTAGTCGTTGCTGTCGCCCTCGAGCGAAAGCGTTACGCCCTTCGGCAAAAACGCGCCGAATGACTGCCCGGCGCCGCCGCGGCAGTGAATCTGATAAGTATCATCCTCCAGCGTGCTGCCCCAGCGGCGCGTGATCTCCGCGCCGAAGAGCGTGCCGAATGCACGATCAGAACAGGAAATATCAACAGTGCAGCACTTTGGGACAGCCGGTTTTCCCTTTTTCGGAAGCAGCGGCAAAAGCACCTGCTTATCCAGCGTCGTATCCAGCTTGAAATCGAACCGCTGTACCGGATCATAATGGCAGTTTTCCTCGCCGCAGCGGGCCAGAATGCCGGAGACGTCTACCATCGCGGCGCGCTGCGTGATCTGATGCGGCAGGATGTGCAGATACTCCGTATGGCCGACCAGTTCGTCGACCGTGCGCACGCCGAGCTTCGCCATGATCATGCGCAGCTCCTGTGCGACAAACTCCATAAAGTGCATGACATACTCCGGCTTGCCGCAGAAGTTTTTCCGCAGCTCCGGCCTCTGGGTCGCGATGCCCAGCGGGCAGGTATCAAGATTGCACACGCGCATCATGACGCAGCCGAGGCACACCAGCGGCGCGGTTGCAAATCCGAACTCCTCCGCGCCGAGCATACAGGCGATTGCCACATCGCGGCCGGTCATAAGCTTGCCGTCTGTTTCGAGGCGCACACGGCCGCGCAGACCGTTGGCAATGAGGCTCTGGTGCGCTTCGGCCAGACCAAGCTCCCACGGAAGGCCGGCATTGTAAATGGAACTGCGCGGGGCCGCGCCGGTTCCGCCGTCATAGCCGGAAATGAGCACCGTCTGCGCGCCTGCCTTGGCAACACCTGCGGCAATGGTACCAACGCCCGCCTCGGAGACGAGCTTGACGGAAATATCAGCGTTTTCGTTGGCGCATTTCAGATCGTAGATCAGCTGTGCCAGATCCTCGATCGAGTAGATATCATGGTGCGGCGGCGGTGAGATGAGCGCCACACCGGGCGTGGAATGCCGCGTGCGCGCGATCCACGGCCAGACCTTGCTGCCGGGCAGATGGCCGCCCTCGCCGGGCTTGGCGCCCTGCGCCAGCTTGATCTGGATCTCGCTTGCACTTACAAGATACTCGCTTGTAACGCCGAACCGGCCTGAAGCGACCTGCTTGATGGCGGAGTTTTCCTCCGTACCGAGTCTCGCGGGTTCCTCCCCGCCCTCGCCGGAGTTGGACTTTCCGCCCAGGCGGTTCATCGCAATGGCAAGGCAGCGGTGCGCTTCTTCAGAGATGGAGCCGTAGGACATGGCGCCGGTTTTGAAGCGTTTGACGATGCTGGAGGCTGGCTCGACCTCGCCCAGCGGAATTGCCTTTGTCTCGTCAAACCGGAACCCGAGCAGACCGCGCAGCGTATGCGGCAGCAATTCATCGTCGACCATGGCGGAGTACCTGCGGAAGCACGCAAAATCACCGGTGCGGACGGCCTTCTGCAGCGTCAGGATGGTCATCGGATTATACATATGATCTTCCATATCGCCGCCGGAGCGGAGCTTGTGGAAGCCGGAGGAATCGACAGTCAGATCGACGGTCAGATCCATCGGGTCAAACGCCCGGTCATGCCGCCAGACAACAGCGTCGTTCATCTCCTGCAGGCCGACGCCGCCAACGCGGCTGACCGTGTTTGTGAAATACCGGTCCACGACATTCCTGCAGATGCCGACGGCCTCAAAGATCTGTGCGCCCTCATACGACTGCATACTGGAAATGCCCATTTTAGATGCGATCCGCATCACGCCGTCCAGAATGGCCTGATCATAGGCATCGACCGCGGCATAGTAGTCCTTGTTGAGCGCCCCTTCGGCGACGAGCTCCCCGATGCAGTCCTGCGCGAGATAGGGATTGACCGCGCTTGCGCCGTAGCCGAAGAGCGTGGCGAAATGGTGCACGTCGCGCGGCTCGGCGCTCTCAAGGATCAGGGAGATCGCCGTGCGCTTTTTCGTGCGGACAAGATACTGCTGCACGGCGGACACTGCCAGCAAAGACGGGATGGCGATGTGGTTCTCATCCACACCGCGGTCGGAGAGAATGAGGATATTTGCCCCGGCGTAATACGCCTTATCACAGGCAACAAACAGCCGGTCGAGCGCAAGCGCAAGCGAGGCATTCTTATAATACAGCAGCGAGACCTTCTTCGCCTGAAGTCCCGGCATATGAAGCCCTTCGATCTTCATGAGATCCCGGCTGGTCAGAACGGGATTGTTGATCTGCAGGACGCGGCAGTTTTCCGCGCAGTCGGAAAGAAGATTGCCGTCGGAACCTGCGTAGACGGTCGTGTCAGTAACGATGGCCTCGCGCAGCGCGTCGATCGGCGGGTTCGTGACCTGCGCAAACATCTGCTTGAAGTAATAGAACAGCGGCTGATGCTTTTCTGACAGGACGGCCAGCGGGATATCCGCCCCCATGGAGGCGGTCGGTTCCGTGCCGTTTTTCGCCATGGTCAATATGGCTGAGTGGATCTCGTCATAGGTATAGCCGAAGATCTTATACAGGCGGCTGCGCTCCAGCGCCGTGTATTCCGGAACCTTCCGGTTTGGAATCGGAATATCCGCCAGCTGCAGCAGCTCCTGATCGAGCCACTCGCCATAGGGATGCTCCGCTGCGTAACGGTGCTTGAGTTCCCGGTCTTCCAGAACGGTGCCGGTCCGGGTATCGACCAGAAGCATTTTCCCCGGCTGCAGGCGGGATTTGCGGACGATCCGCTCCGGCGGGATCGGCAGCGCGCCGACCTCTGAGGCCAGAATCAGATAGCCGTCGTTTGTGACCAGATAGCGTGCCGGGCGCAGGCCGTTGCGGTCAAGCACAGCGCCGACCTGCTCGCCGTCGGAGAAGAGGATGGCTGCCGGGCCGTCCCACGGCTCCATCATGGAGGCGTAATAGTGGAACATATCGCGCTTTTCCCGGGACATATTCTTATCCCGTCCCCACGGCTCCGGGATGCACAGCATCACGGCCTTTGGCAGCTCGATGCCGCTGTACATGAGAAATTCCAGTGTGTTGTCCAGCATGGACGAATCAGAGCCGTCCGTCTCCACGACAGGATAGACTCTGGCGATCTCCTCGCCCAGAACCGGAGAGGCCATCGTCTCCTCGCGGGCAAGCATTCGGTTGATGTTGCCGCGGATGGTGTTGATCTCGCCGTTGTGAAGAATGATGCGGTTGGGATGCGCCCGCTTCCACGAGGGCGTTGTGTTGGTGGAGAAGCGGGAATGCACGAGCGCAAGTGCAGAGGCAAAATCCGCGTCCTGCAGATCCGGATAGAATTTCCGCAGCTGCCAGACCAGAAACAGTCCCTTGTATACGATCGTCCGGCTGGACATCGATACGACGTAGGTGCCGGAGACGGAATGCTCGTACTCGCGCCGGGCCAGATACAGTTTTCGGTCAAAATCCAGGCCGCGCGCGGTCTTTTCCGGGCGGCGGATAAAGCACTGCGCGATCGCAGGCATACTGCTCCGCGCTTTTTCGCTCAGAATCTCCGGACAGACCGGCACCTCCCGCCAGAACAGCAGCCCCAGCCCCTCACGCGACAGGATCATCTCCAGCAGCTTTCGGCTGCGCATACGTTTGAGCGGATCCTGCGGAAAAAAGATCATGGCGACGCCGTAATCGCCCGCTTCCGGAAGCGGTTTTCCCACCTGCCGCGCTGTTTTTTCAAAAAAGGCATACGGAAGCTGCGTCATAATGCCGACGCCATCGCCGGTAGTGCCATCGGCGTCCTTGCCGGTGCGGTGTTCAAGCTTTTCGACGATCTTCAGCGCGTCATCTACTGCCCGATGCGTTCTCTGTCCGCTGATATTGACAACGGCGCCGATCCCGCAGGCATCATGCTGGCTTTCCTGTTCGGTGAATCGTTGCTGATGTACCTGTTCCATGCTTTCCTGTCCCCTCTTCCGCTGTAAAGCCTGTGCCGCTTCACGCTGCATATTCTCCGGGAATACGAACGCCTCCCAATATGTCCTCGTATCATATACATATGTCTTTATAAAAAGAATTTCTATTTATTTTAGTGATGTATATCGTTAATGTCAACAATTTTCACCCGTTTGATTTATTCAGATTGCTGAACGCTGCCTTCAGAAATTCTAATATTGCTTTTTCCCATGCAGCGCTTGACATTTGCCTGCGGTGCGCGTATAATGCGCTCAAACAAACGGTTCGGCAATGTCCTTCCGGCTCATATGGAGACGCAGAAGCGGCGGCTGGATACAATTATAAAGCATATTTCGTGATTCCTCTTTTCATTTGTGTTGACGGCGGCCCGCAGGAAAACCTGCGGGCCGCCGTCATATGCTAAAAAGCCGCTGACCGGTTTCGTCTTGTCATGAAACGGAGATCCTGCAAACAACGCCGGACCGATGCCGCGCCGCTGAAATTGAGGACGCACCAGAATATCCTGCACAAAAACGATTGTATGTCCATCCTCTACCACGCGGATCAGTCCTGCAAGCGCTGCCTCCTCATGGGCCGCCAGCGTCAGAAGCGAATTTGCACAGCCGTATACACTTTTTTTCACATTGCGTTATATCGTAACATGATGTGACGCACTTTGCAAGACACGCCTATTCGGCAAATGCGTGCCTGTTTTACTCCTGATCCATACGCAGAAGTGTTCAGAACGCGGGGGCTTTGAAAAGCTGACGGGGCTGCAGCGATTTCTCGCTGCAGCCCCGTTTAAATTTGTTCAGCGGCCCTGATAGTATCTGTACAGGAAGGTCACGATCTGGGCGCGGGTGCAGTAGGCGTCCGGGCTGAAGGTCGTGTCGCTGGTGCCGGTGGTGATGCGGTTGTCATAGGCCCAGAGGATGGCGTCGTAGTTGTACGCCGTGGTCTTGACATCCGCGAAGGGGTTGAACGTGTTGGGCTTGGCGGCGGAGGCGGCGCGGTAGAGGAACGTTGCGACCTGGCCGCGGGTGACCGTTACGTCAGGCCCGAAGGTGGTGGCATTGAGGCCGGTGGTGATGCCCTGCTCAACAGCCCAGAGGACTGCGTTGTAGTAATAATCGCTGGGCTGCACGTCCGTGAACGGGCAGACACGATATCTGGGCAGCGGGGAACCGGCTGCGCGCCAGAGGAAGGTGACGGTCTGTGCGCGGGTGCAGACGGCGTTGGGCGAGAAGGTGTAGCGTCCCGTGCCGGAGGCAATGCCGTTTTCTGCGGCCCACTTGACAGCGTCGTAGAAGTAGTCAAGGCGGCTCACGTCATGGAAGTTGAAGCTGCCCGTATTGCCGCCGATCACGCCGGGGATGTAATCCATGCCGTCGTCGACATAGGGAACGAGCGTGCCGGTGAGGATGGTGTAGTTGTGCGTGTCAGCCGGGGTGAAGGTCCACGCGTATGCCTTGCCGTCCTCAAGAACGGTCGTGAGGGGCAGATCCCATGCGATGGTGCCGGCCGGGCGGATGGTGCCGACGGTGAGCTTGGCGTCGGCAAGGGTCTTGCCGCTCGTTTCGAGCTTTGTGTAGCCGGGCGTGCCGGTCGGGGTCGCCTTGGTGATGGTGAAGGTCGCGGTCTTGTAGCCGAAGCTGGCGTCGCTGTTGAAGGTCACGGCGACGGTGTAGGTGCCGACGGTCAGCGGGAGGCCGGAGGCGTCAAGCGAAGCGCCGGTCGAGGCGTTGGGCGTGTAGCCGTAGCGCAGCGTGCCGGAATAGCCGGAAATGGTCGCATTCTCGTACTTGATGCCAGTACCGGTGTAGACAGCGGAGCCATCCGGGAAGGAGATGCTGCCGGAGACGTCGGTTCTGTCGTGGGTCGAGATCGTCAGCGCATAGCTGCCGCCGTTGTAGTTGCCGGAGACCGGGGTGACAGTGACCGTGAAGGTCGCCGCGCCGACTTCGTTCTTCAGCCGGAAGGTGATCTTGTTTTCGCCTTCGACAACCGCAGGTGCCACAGCGAAGATGTCGTCTCCGCCCTCAACAGCGGTGAGCTTGATGGAGAAGCCGGTTTCGGTCTCGCCTGCGAGGAAGAAGTCGGACGGGAGCGTTCTGGTCTTCAGGTCGGTCTCGGTGCAGAGCTCGGAGATCGTACAGGGGTTCAGGGTCAGACCGGCCTTGTTGATGGTGAAGGTCTTGCTGGCCGTGCCGGTGAAGTTGCCCTTGCCGGTGACGGTAACTGTGGCGGTACCGGCGTTGATGTTGGGGGCGTAAGAAACGGTGTAATCCTTATCTGCCTCAAGCGTTCTGCCGCTGATCGCAACGGTCACTTCCGGAGTATGTGCCTTGGTGTTATAGGTCACGTCAGCGATAGGCGCGAACGTGCAGCCGGAAATTTCCGCAGAATTGATAGTGAAGGTCTTTTCCGTCGAGCCCGTGAAGTGATCGCCTATACCGGTGATGATGATCTTCGCAGTACCGGCGTTGATGTTGTTCTCATAGGAAACCGTGTAGTCGGTATCAGCTGTTAGCGCAGCATCATTGAAGGAAACGGCAACTTCAGGCTTCCATTCCTTGCCAGTGTAGCCATAGGGGCCGGCATCATAGGTGATCTCAGCGCTGGAGATGTCCGCCTTGGCAATCTCGAAGGACTTTGTGACTGTGCCGGTGTAGTTGCCCGTGCCGGCGACGGTGACGGGATAGCTGCCCGGCTCAGTGCCGGTCAGGTCGGAAACGGTATAGTCCGTGCCGACGGTCAGGGTCTTGCCGTTAACTGTGACGGTCACAGTCTGGGTCAGTTCATTGCCGGTGTAGGTCAGTTCCTTATCAAAGGCAACGTCCTTGGCTTCGATCTCGCGCGGTTCGACCGTGAAGGTCGCTTCTGCGGTGTAGATCGTGCTCTCGCTCTCGCAGGATGCGGTGACTTTGTAGGTGCCTGCGTCGAACGGCTGCGCGGTGGTGAGCACCTCATGGTTGTCCTTGTCGAAGAACTTGAACGTGACGTCGCCCGCACCTGCCGGTTTGGACTCGCCGACGCTGGGGGTAACAGTATCGCCGTAGGTGACGGTAGCAGGAACGTCGATCTGGAGTTTTTCCGTATCGGTTCTCTTGTTAATGATCTTGATGGTGAGCGTATTGCCGGACGTCTCATTGTAATTCGCCGAAGAGAATTTCAATGTAGCCGTGTCAGACGCGTTATTAGCAGCATCTGTCTTATCCGTATCTCTCAGCATAAACGTGACAGAACGCATGTCATCGCTTGGTAAGTAACCTGTAATCAGGCTATTTCCCGCGTGAGTAACCTCAATTTTAATGCCGTCCTGCGTCAGACCGAAATCAGCCGGAGTAACCGTGACTTCCTTTGTACCGAAGAGCACGGATTTTTCTGCGTCCGTCGGCGCGAGGTCGCCTTTGACGATCGCCCAATCCAGTTCTCTGGTCGTAACGGACTCGTAGATTGCATAATGCGCATCGTCCACCGCGCTGATCGTGGCTGTCGCGGTGCGCGTACCAACATCCGTCGCTGTGTTGTTTTCGTATTCAACCTTGATCCTGCCCTGCAGGTCTTCCGGAATTACCAGTTTGACCTTGTGTTCAGTGCCGTCATACTGGAAGGCTTCTGTGTAGTCCCAGTCCTTAATATCGTCAATAGAAATTGTGGCCTTATGGACGGGCACACGAACGTTGAGCGAAAGCTCGGCATAGTTCTCGCTGTCAGTCGGGACAAACTTTGCCGCGAATGCTCTGCCGTACGGCTCAGGTGTGCCGTCGTAAACGGTCGGGTCGCCGACGTCTTCGTTCGGATTTACCCATTCGAAGTGGCCGTCGACCGGCGTTTTGCTTACATCACCGGCAACGATTACCGTGCCGCCGGTGAAGCTGAGGTCGCTGAGCTTCATGCCATAGTGCGCATTGGGCGTAGTGCCGGGAGTCAGAAGCACTGCGAGGGTATCCTTGCCAGCAGTCTGGACTGTCACAGAGGCTTCGTAAGCGCCTGCAAACATACTCGGCGTGATCGCAGCCTGCTGGACTGCGCCGTCGTTGACCGTGACGCTCAGTGTCTGCGTGTTGTCGATGACATAGTTCGTCGCTGCTTCCAGACTGATCACGATGGTGTAGAACGTGTCTGCCTTGAACTTCTCGCTGCTACCAAGAGGATTGCCACTGGTATCCGTACCCTCATAGCAGGTATAGTTCACATTCAGGCCGGGGGTCGTCGTCTCGACCTTCAGGTCATAAATTCTCTGGCCCTTGACGAAGTTGGTGATGGCTACCACGGGCGCGGTGATCTCCCGCTTGGTAATCGTGAAGGTTGCGTTCTGAACAGTCACGCTCTCATCGATTCTGCAGTTGTTTCCATTCGGCTCAGCAGTGACAGTATAGGTACCAGCATCTGCTGCAGCAACATTCAGTTCATTGCCGTTGTTGACAACGAAGCCAGCAGCGTCGTTGCCTTCTGCATCCTTCACCTTGAAGGTGACGAAGCTGGTGATGTCCTTGTTGGAGGTAGACGTTGCGCCCATGGTGAGCACTTCGTCGCTGCCGTATGCGACTTCAGACTTATCGACGGAGGTGCTGCCAATAGTAGGTGCCTTACCGCTTACCGGCATGGTATTCTCTTCTATAGCAACAGAGTCCTTAATGTCATCTGCCTCGCCCGCGACTGCACCCTTTTTTGTAAGTTCGTCAATCTTCAGAGTAAACGCAGCGTCTCCGGACTCAATATCATTTTTAACCTTAAACAGATAATATGCAACATCAATCGTTGCGCCAGCCGTCACGCTCACGCCTCTGCTGGAAGCACCGCTGATTTTTGATTTACCTTCTGCAATTACGCTTGCAGCAGCTTCCATTTTGAAGGAATCTGCAAAAACAGCTATACCATAAGTATCTCCCTCAAACTCCCATGTATACGGCTCCAGCACGGAACTATCATACTCCATGACCATTTCAATGCTCATGAGTTTGATTGTCTCAGCTTCTGCGTTATGGAACGTTGCTTTCACCGCGACAAGATCGTCTTTTTCATACGGAGTTGTTTTGGGAGCACCATACACAACATCGCCGTTTTCGTCAACTGTAAATGTAGTAAAAGATGCAACCGACATTTTCGATTGCTCAGCTGCACTGATCGGAAGCACACACAGCGAGAGCAGCATGGCCACCACCAGAAGCAGTGCAAATAGTCTCTTCATTTTTTCCTCCTCAATCAAGCGTGATTAATCCAACTGTATACTGCAAAATCATTGATGCGTCATATGCAGAAATCTTTCCGTCTTTATTCACATCTGCTGCCGCAACTCCTGCAAGATCTATAAGGCCGACAGTATGCTGCAAAATCATAGAAGCATCGTATGCAGAAACTTTTCCATCCCCGTTCACATCACCCAACGTGTATTCCGGCTTCTCGCCGTACTTGAACGATGCGACCTTCTTGAGCGCCTTGTCGGTCGTGCTGATGTAGATGTTATATGTGCCTTCCGTCAGGGCCTTGGGCTTGAGGGTGAATGTCACCTTGCCAGCCTCCACGCTCGTCTGGTCGATGTACTGGATGTTGCCTTCTGTGGGGACGGCGCTGTCGCCCGCGAGGAGCAGGACGAGGGAATACTCGCCGGTCAGGCCGGTGCAGTTCAGCTCGAACGTGTCCGCGCCTGCGTAGAAGCCGCCGTCCTGCGTTCCGTTCTTCACGGTCAGGGGGCCGGTCACATTATAGACGCCGAGGACTTCCGTGTCTTCCGCAAACGCGGCTGCGGTGAGCATTGTGAGTGTCAGCACTGCGAGCAGCAGCGCAAGCATTCTTCTTTTCATGCCGCTTCCTCCATTGTCATAAATTGATCCGCATACCGCAGCAGGATCGCCGCGATCTGCGCGCGGGACGCGTTGGCCTCCGGCGCGATGCGGCTGCCGCCGACGCCGGAAACAAGCTCGTGGTAGACCGCCCACCATGTCGCGTCCTTCGCCCATGCGGCGATGGTCGTGCTGTCGGTGAAGGTCTGCTCATAGATGCCGGTCAGCGTCAGCTCTGTGCCGCTCTGCCCGCCGTTCAGGCGGAAGAGGATGGCCATGGCCTGCTGGCGCGTGATAGGCGCGTCGGGGCCGAAGCGGGTGTCGGACAGGCCGTTCACATAGCCTTTTTCTACGGCCCAGCTCAGTGCGTCCTGATACCAGTCCGCGCTGGCGTCTGCAAACGAGGCCGCCCTGGCCGCGGCAGGCTTGCCGCACATACGCCAGAGCATGAGGACGAACTGTGCGCGGGTCACAGCAGCGTCGGGACGGAAGGTACCGTCGGAATAGCCCGTGACGAGGCCCAGTTCCGCCGCCCGCTCGACCGAGGCGAAGGCCCAGTGGCCACGGGTCACGTCGCGGAAGGAGCCGGCTTTGACTTCCTCCTGCGTGGTGTCTGCGGGCTTCTCCTCTTCGGACTTCTTGTCGTCCTCAGCCGTTTTGTCGTCTTCGGATTTCTTGTCGTCGTCGGACTTTTTATCGTCCGCGCCCGGCGTTTCGCCGGTGGAACCAGAGCCGGTGCTGCCCTGCGCGATCAGCGCCGGGAGCGAATAGGAAAGCGAGAGCGCCTTGCCGTCCGTGTCGGACAGGAGCGCATCGGCGAGGGTCAGCTTCGCGTCGCCCGCCGCCTTGACGCGGAAGGTAAACACGGCGAGGCTGCCATCGGTCTTGACGGCGGTGGTAGTCGCCGCTGCGAGGATCGCGCCGACGCCGCCGCGCGTTGCGTACGGGTTGCTCGCGGCGAGCATACCGGCAACGAGCGCGCCGTTTTCAATGCCGGTACACTCGACAACGGAATCGTCGTAGCCCAGACTGAGCTGCACGGCGGCAAGACCTGTGTTGCCGGTCAGCTCCGCCGTGACGGTAAAGGTCTGTCCAACGTCCGGCAGCTTGTCCGGGGCTGTGAGCTTGAGCGTCGCGCCTGCCGCGCAGGCAAGCGGCGTCAGCAGCTGCACCGCCAGCAGCAGTGCGATGCCTATGGCCAATATTCGGTTGCGTTTCATTCTTCGCATTCCTCCTCATCTCGGTCGGACGTACAATCGGGGTGAAATTGTAACTGGGTGCTGCAAGAGTCTACACTACCCCTAGTATTCGTAGAATAATTATATACGAACTGTGCCGCAATTGCAAGATGCTGGCTGCTTTATTTGTGGGGATTTTGTAAAATGTTTCTTCAGAATTTCCGGGAGACGGGGCGGGCTGACGCAAATGCCACCTCCCCTTATCGTGCGGGGCACGACAAGGGGAGGCTTTGGGGCGTCTCAGGTCTGGAGGTAGTCATTGATGGTGATTGGCGCGTTCAGGCGCGGGACGGAGGATGCGTTCAGGAGGAACAGGCGGCAGGTGTCCTGCAAATTGAGTATCACGAAATCCTTTTTGGTGCGCAGGACGCCGATACTCGTGACGCGGCCCTCCGCGTCATAGGAGACTGCGACGGCGCAGCCCTCGGTCAGATCGTCGGTCAGGGTGATCTTTCCGGTGTCCGTGTTGACGCTCCACGACGCTTCGATCTCGTTCCCCTTGTTATCCCGACCGTATCCAAACTCACTCGTACGCAGGTTGTCCCAGCGCGTTTCGCCGTCCCACGGGGCGGTCTGGTAGCCCTCGTAAGTCCCGCCCGTCCAGCCGGACGTGCCGGGCAGGTAAAAGAGCGTCCAGTCCGACGGGAACGAGCAGTTGGCGTTCAGCGTCCCGACAATCTGGGGCGCTGCGCCGAGGAAATACGCGCCGAGCGTACCGCTTCCATAATAGGAATATCCATAGAACGCCTTTTTTCCAATCGATTTGATGCTGGCGGGAAGGACGATTGCCTTTTTAAAACGGCAGCCGTCAAACGCTTCGTCTCCAATCGTTTCCAGTCCATCCGGCAGCGTAATTTTTGTCAGGTTATGCGCATGCATGAACGCCTGTTTTTCGATTTTCTCCAGCGTGGACGGCAAGCGGACGGACGGCATATAAGAACACTCGAACGCGCCTTCGCCGATCTCCGTCACGCCCTCCGGAATCGCGACCTCTGTTTTCAAGCCAGCCATAAATGCAAACGACAGCTTTTCAATTTTGGTCAGTCCGGCAGGAAGCTTCAGGCCGGTAAAGCCCTCGCACTGATAAAACGCCCATTCCCCCACCGTTTTGACGCTGTCCGGCAGGGATAGCGTCCCGCCAAAGCCGTCGCATTCGGCAAAGGCGTTCGCGCCAATGCACGTCACACCGTCCGGGATCAGAAGCTCTCCAGAAAAGCCCTCATACGCGAACGCATATGCGCCGATCGTTTTCAGCGTCGACGGCAGCGTCAGGGTGCCGGTAATCTTGCCGTGCGCGGGCGAACCGCTGTATTTGCTGCTGGAGCAAAACGCGCCCTCCGCGATCTCTGTGACGCCCTCCGGGATGGTCAGACCGCCGGAGAAGGAGCAATCGGTAAATGCGCGTTCGCCGATCGTCCGCAAGCCCTTTCCAAGCGTCAGAGTGCCGTTTGATATCACGCTGCCGAAAAAGGCCCATCTGTCGATCGTGGTCACGCTGTCCGGGATCACAAGATCGCCGGTCAGGCTTGTACAATTCATAAATGCATTCTCACCGATCACCTGCACATTTTTTCCAATCCTGACTGTAGTGCAGGATAAGCTGGAAAATGACTCTTTCCCGATTTTCGTAATCGAATCCCCGATCACAACGGTTTTGATCTCGCTTAGATATGCACTCCACGGGCGTGGATCGGGATCGCCCCACTGGAATACACAATCGTTCATCGCGCCGCTGCCGGAGATGGTCAGCGTGCCGGTGCTGCTGTCAAATGACCAGTAGGCAGACGGGCCGCACTTCCCGCTCGTCCCCGCCGCCGACGCGCCGATGCACAGTGCAAGCAGCAAAAGCGCTGCAAAGAGCAGCCGTGTGATGTGTTTTTTCATTTCAAGGCCCCCGTTTTTTGTTTGTTATTTTATTATATCGTGCCAGGTTGGGAAAATCAACCGGAGCAAAGGCGGCGGTTTAACCGGGAATTGATTTGGATTTAAGATTCTGCGGGAAATATCACGAAGATTTAACGTAATTCTGGACGCGCATTTGACATTCTCTTTCTATATTTATATCAGATAAAACGAATTTGGAAAGAGGTCTGTGCGGATATGTCGATTTTTAACTTTTTAACATTGCTCGGCTCGCTGAGTTTGTTCCTGTTCGGCATGAGTGTGATGGGCACGGCGCTGGAAAAGCGCGCGGGCGGGTCCTTGAAGGCCATTCTGGCGAAGCTGACGAACGGGAAATTTTCCGGGCTTCTGACGGGGCTTGCCGTTACGGCGGTCATTCAGTCGTCCTCGGCTACGACGGTCATGGTCGTGGGCTTTGTCAATTCGGGGCTTTTGAGCCTCAAGCAGTCCATTCCTGTTATCATGGGCGCGAACATCGGCACGACCGTGACGGCGTGGCTGCTGTCGCTGTCCGGCATCAGCGGGGACAGCCTGTTCGTGCAGCTGTTGAAGCCGTCGTCGTTCACGCCGGTGCTGGCCGTGATCGGCATTATTCTGTATCTGACCGCAAAGGGCAAGAAAAAGGACACGGGCCTGATCCTTCTTGGCTTCGCGACGCTGATGTTCGGCATGGAATCGCTGTCCAGCTCTGTTTCCGGGCTGCGGGACGACCCGAACTTCACGAAATTCTTCCTGTTGTTCTCGAATCCCATTCTGGGCGTTCTGGCTGGCGCGATTCTGACGGGCATTGTGCAGTCCTCGTCCGCGTCGGTCGGTATTCTGCAGGCGCTGTCCTCGACCGGGGCTGTCAGCTACGGCGCGGCGATCCCCATTATCATGGGACAGAACATCGGCACGTGCGTGACGGCCATGCTGTCCTCCGTCGGCACGAACAAGAACGCGCGGCGCGCAGCCGTCGTGCATCTGAGCTTCAATATCATCGGCACGGTCGTCTGGCTGGCGCTGTTTGAGGCTGCAAACGCGATTTTCCGCTTTGCGTTCGTCTCGACCGCTATCGATACGTTCCATATCGCGCTCATTCACTCGATCTTCAATCTGCTCTGCACGCTGATGCTGCTGCCGTGCTGCGGACTGCTGGAAAAGCTGTCGTACCGGATCATCCCGGATGGCCGCAGCACCGACACCGCAACTGTTCTGGACGAGCGCCTGTTTGCAACGCCCGCCATTGCGCTCGTCAAGAGCGAGGAGCTGGCCAAGCGCATGGCTGCGGACTCCGAGCTTGCGCTGCATGAGAGCTTACAGGCCGTGCTCGGCTTTACGCCGGAGCTGGCCGCCTCCGTCCGGCAGCGGGAGGACGATACCGACCGCTATGAGGACACGCTGGGAACCTTCCTCGTACATCTGGCCACGCAGCCGATGAGCGAGCAGGACAGCGTGGAATCGTCGAAGCTGCTGCATCTGATCGGCGATTTTGAGCGCATTGCAGACCACGCCGTCAATATTATCGAATCGGCGGAAGAGCTGAAGGAAAAGGGCGTTTCGTTCACGGACTCTGCAAAAAAAGAACTTCAGACGATGCTGAACGCCGTGAGCGAGATCGTTGATCTCACAAGCCGGGCGTTCTTGCAGGACGATCTGACGCTTGCGCGGCAGGTCGAGCCGCTGGAGCAGGTCATCGACAAGCTGAAGGACAAGCTGCGTACGAATCACATCGCCCGTCTCCAGCGCGGCGAATGCTCGCTGGCCGCAGGCTTCGTGCTGTCCGATCTGCTGACAAATCTGGAACGCGTGGCCGACCACTGCTCGAACATCGCGGGCTGTCTGCTCGACATGAAGAACGAGCGTATCGATCTGCACAAGTACCTCGGCGACGTCAAATCCGGCAGCAACGAATTTTTGATGCAGTACCATACGTTTGAGGAAAAATACAAGCTGGCGTAACCGCGCCGGACGCACAGACAATATCAGCACGCACCAGCGCCCCCTGTCATGTCACAGCATGACAGGGGGCGCTGCGGGTATTCACAGCAGAATGCAGATCATCCCGCCGGTGTTTTCGTTGATCATGCGGCCAAGGGTCTTTGTGAGCTTCTGCCGCGCGTCGTCCGGCATACGCATGATCTTGGCCGTGACGCCCTCGGAGACAAGCTCATAGAGCGATTTGCCGAAAATATTGCTCTGCCAGAGCTTATCGGTGTCCTCTTCATATTCGCCGAGCAGATAGTCGATGAGCTGCTGTGATTCCTGTTCGCCGCCGACCATGGGGCTGATCTCCGTCTCGATCTGCGCGCGCATCATGTGGATGGACGGCGCGCTGGCGCGCAACTTGACGGCGTAATTGCCGTTTTTCTTCACGATTTCCGGCTTTTCGAGCTTCAATTCCTCTGCGCCCGGCATGACGATGCCATAACCGGTCGCCTTGACCTGTTCGAGCGCGGTCTGTACCTTTTCGTAGAGCTTTTTCGTCTGCGAAAGCTCCCGCAGCATCTGCATAAGCGCCTCGTCGTCCGCGATCTCCACGCCCGCCTGTTTGGACAGCTCCTCATAGAACAGCGTTTCCGGCAGATGCAGCTCGCAGGTGACCGTGCCGGTTCCGAGATCGACCTCCCGCACGCGGAACGCGTCGACCGGATCAAGCTCCCGCAGCGACCCCATGACGCTTTCCGCCTCGCTGAGGCTTGTGAGCCGCGCCGCGCGGTCAAGCATTGCGTCATACAGGGCGGCCTTGACCGGGTGATCGTCCGGCAGCGCCCGCACCCAGCTCGGCAGGAAGAACCGCAGCTCCTCGACCGGGAACGCGTACATGACCGCTTCGAGCAGCCGCGCAATATCCTGCGTCTGCATCACCGCGCAGTCCATCGTCAGCGCCTGCACGCCGTAATCGGCCCGGATGCGGGCGCAAATCGCGTCCGCCTGTCCCTTTTTCGCGTCCTGCGTATTGACGACGACCACGAACGGCTTGCCCGTCTTCTGCATATCCGCAATGGCGCGGGCTTCCGCCTCGCGGTAATCCTCGCGCGGGATATCCGTGACCGTTCCGTCCGTCGTGACGACAACGCCGATGGAGCTGTGGTCCTCCATGACCTTTTTGGTGCCAAGCTCCGCCGCCTGTGCCATGGGAAGCTCCTCGGAGGCCCAGGGCGTCGTGACCATGCGGGGCTTGCCGTCCTCCGTGTCGCCGACCGCGCCGGGGATCATGTAGCCCACAGAGTCGATCAGCCGCACCTGCAATGTCGTTTTTCCGTCCGGGCTGATGCGGGCGGCCTCGTTCGGGACGAATTTCGGCTCCGCCGTCATGATCGTCCGGCCCGAGCCGGACTGCGGCAGCTCGTCGGTGGCGCGTTCGCGCTCATAGACGTTTTCGATGTTCGGCAGCACGAGCTGCTCCATGAAGCGCTTGATAAAGGTGGATTTTCCCGTCCGCACAGGGCCGACGACGCCGATATAGACCGTGCCGTCCGTGCGGTCCGCGATCTGCGCGTAGATCGAACGTTGTTCCATATTCCCGCCTCCCGTCTCACATGGGGATCAGCAGCAGCCGTCCGGCGTCCGCCTCCGGCTGCGTCAGATGATTGGCCTGCTGGATCGACTGCGCCGTCGTCCGGTACTGCCGCGCAAGGTCCCAGAGCGCGGCGTTTTCGCTCATGCGCCGGATGACGACTGACGGCCGCTGCGTGTTCTGCTGCTTCGTCAGGTCGAGCGTCCCGCCGGACAGATTCTGCAGCGTCTGCCGGGAAAACGTCTGTACCTGAAAGACCGCGTCATAGCGCAGCTCGACCGCGCCGCTGCCCGCCGAGGCGTAGCCCTCCGGCTGGATCGTACACACGGCCTCGCAGAGGCCGTTTTCGCTCAGCGCCGTATGGCAGCTGACCTCCGTGCGGAACGTCTCGGCCTGCACCGCGCCGTCCGGGTCGGTATAGACGAGGTCCGCGCGCAGCGGCACATGGACGGTAACGCCGTCGTCTGTCCGCTCAAGCGCCTGTGCGTCCGGGTAGACCCGGCAGTCGAGCACGGCGGCGGCCTGCGCCGGGAACGAGGCGCGGACAGGCTCGCGCAGCGTCTGCGCATCAAGGCGCATGGTGTGCTCCTGCGTTTCCCACTGCGGCTGGAACTCGCCCTTGGTCGAATATGCGTCCTCACAGAGCGTCAGCGCCTGCGGCTGCACGACCATGCACTGCGCCAGCAGCCCCGCGCCGAACAGCAGCTTCTGCGACTGCTCCGACGCGACCGGCTCCAGCTGCACGCCGGTCACGAGCAGCACCGATTCGAGCGTTTCGTCCTGATCGTAGTCGCCCTCCATCTGGCAGTACTGCGAAAACGGCACGGAAAAACTCAGCGTCCGCAGGGCGTTTTCATTGTCCAGATAAGTAATTTGCAGATTTGCGGTTCCCTTCAGGACGGCCTTGCTCCCGACCAGCCCCTGCTCCTGCACGACCGGCGTGAGCAAACAGCTGACCAGCCGTGCGATCTGCGGCCTGCCGTCCGGCAGGTTCAGCTCCTCGCTGACCTGAAACGCGCGCTCGGAAAGCTCCACAGGCGCATTCGTCTCATAGGTCTGCGTTTTCAGCTGCAGGCAGGCGGGCGGATCCTTGAGGACGCTCATGCTCTGCGTCTGCGGCTCATAGCCGTCCGCCTGAACCAGAACGCTCACGCGCAGGAGCACCTTGCGCGAGTTGATCAGGCGGCTGTCCGCGCTGCGGACGCAGCAGCGCACGAGCGTCTGCGTGTCCTCGCGCAGCTCGGCGCACTCCAGCTTGACCGTAAACGGCAGCTCGGAGGTCAGCAGCTGCAAGCCGCCCGCTTCGTCTGCGTACAGGCAGCCCGTGCGCAGCGTCCCCGTCACGAGAAGACTGCCCTCCCGGTTCGTCTTGCTCTGTACCTCCGGCTCGGCGCAGCAGATGAGCGTGCGGGAAGCGTCCGGCATACTGTCGGGTATGATGAGCTCCTGTGTCTGCTCCTGCGCAAGCGAGAGATGCGCCGTGCGATGCAGGCAGGACCGTTGTTTCTGTTCAAATGCAAGCTCCATAGTCTCAACTCCTTGTATATGTTCTGGGATATATATACGCGGAGCCGGACAAGGATATGTTTCGGAAATTATTTCAGCAGCAAAAGTCCCAGCACGATCAGGATCGCCGCGATCAGCACCCGCAAAAACCACCCGCACAGCGCAAACGACAGCAAAAGTCCAACGCCCGCCCCGATCAGAAGCAGCCCGAGCCGCTCGGTCTTCACACACATAAAAAATCCCCCCTGTCAGCATACGCGGGCAGGAGGAATCTGTGCGGGTCTGAACGCGTTTTTACAGCTTCGAGCCCACGGCCTGTTCGCGGCCGGTGATGAAGCGGCGGTAGATGCCGCCCTGCGCCATCAGCGCCTCGTGTGTGCCGCGCTGGACGATCTGTCCCTTGTCCACCACGAGCGTATATCCATCCATTCCGCCGGCATTGACATTTTGCCCGCGTACTATGAGGAGTTCCCGAAAACGCACTACCCGGAGCTTTATTTTGATCTTCCGGCAGCGTTTCAGAGCGTCGATCAGGCGACGGACTTCCCTGCCATGTCCCGGCTGCTGTTTGAGATCGAAAATTACCGGGGCGAGGGCGCGGCGGCGGCGCTTTTTACGAGGCTAGGGTGTATCTGAAAACTCCCAATGTGACCGGCAGCGAGAAATTTTTGCGCTGAGCAAGACATTTTTTCGCAGGAATACTGACGTATTTCAAGGAAAAATGGTGCAGCACAGCGTGAAAAGATCCGCTGTCCGGGTGCGTTGGGAGTTTTCAGATACACCCTAAGGTCACGGAGGCCATTATACTGCGGCTGCACGGGAAACGCGGAGTCCGGACTGTGCGCAGGCGGGAGGACCGGCTGTCTGTGATTTTTGTTCCGGCGGGGTTGACAAGGACTGTTTCCTGTTATATAATTTGCGTTATATATAATCCAGATTATATATGGAGGCACAGCGATGCCGGCAAAAGCAAAAGTTACAAGGGAAATGATCGTGGATGCAGCCTTTGCGGTTGCCCGTGAAACGGGCGCGGAAGCCATCAGTGCAAGGACCGTATCGGAACGGCTGCACTGCTCCACGCAGCCCGTCATGTATCATTTCGCGACGATTGAAGAACTGAAACGGACAGTCTATGCGAAGGCGGACCAGTACCATTCGGACTATCTGATGCGGATCAAAAAGCCGCAGAAGGGCGCTGCGCTTGGGATCGGAATGAATTATATCCGCTTTGCGATCGAAGAGCCGCATCTGTTCCGGTTCCTGTTTCAGTCGGATTACTTTAACGGAAGCACGCTGCTGGAGCTGATCGACGCCGAGGCGCTTACCCCTGTTCTTTCGGCAATGCAGGGAGCGCTGGGAATCGGCATGGCGCAGACGAAGCAGGTCTTTTTGACCGTTTTTCTGTTTGCGCACGGGTATGCAAGCATCATCGCCAATAATTCGATGAAATACGATGAAGCGGTCATCGATTCGCAGCTGCAGCAGGCGTACCGGGGCGCGATATTGGCCGCGCGGGAGGACGCAATATGAAGCCATTTGGCGGATTCGGCGAGGTGTGGTATAAATGACGGAAAATCTGCAAACAAAATCAGATTGGCTCTGCTGCCCCAAATGCGGCGGCAAGACAAGAACGCAGATACGCTCACATACGGTGCTGGAGGATTTTCCCCTGTTCTGCCCAAAGTGCAGATATACCTGTGTGATCCGTTTCAAGGACGGTAAAATCGAAGATATTAAACTGCCAGACGCTTAGACGCAGTGCAGACCAGGGAATCGGTTCTCACTGCGTCTATTTGTGTTCACGGCATTCAGGAGGAACCCATGAACTACATCCATATCACAAAAGAAAACCTTGACAAAGAGCATATCTGCTGCGCGATGTCCGGCAAGCAGAGCCTGGCGAAAAAGGAATGGCTCCGGCAGCGCTTCGACGAGGGACTTGTTTTTTACCGCAGCGAGGAGCGCGGCAAGTGCTTTATCGAATATATTCCCGCAGAAAACGCATGGGTGCCCATTGAAGCAGCGGGATATCTCTATATCAATTGCCTGTGGATCGCAGGCGCGATGAAGGGGCACGGATATTCGACCGACCTTTTGAACGAGTGCATCCGGGATGCCAGAGCGCAGGAAAAGAACGGCGTCTGCATCCTGTGCGCCGAGGGACGGAAGCGGGAATTTCTCGCCGACCCGAAGTATCTGGCCTACAAGGGCTTCCGGACAGCTGATATCTCCGACTGCGGGATCAGCCTGATGTATCTGCCCCTTGTGCCGAACGCCGAGCCGCCGAAATTCAGGGACTGTGCCAGACATCCCAAGGCAGACGGAGACGGCTTTGTCCTTTATTATACCGATCAGTGCCCGTTCACCTGCTACTGGGTGCCGCGGGTGCAGGAGACAGCGAAGGAACACGGCATTCCGTTCAAAGCAATCCATATTACCGACAGGGACTCTGCGCAGAATGTCCCCGCGCCGGTCACGACCTATGCCCTGTTCCGGGATGGGCAGTTTTTGACGCAGAGCATTCAGTCAGACAAGAAATTTCTGGCGCTGGCAGGCGTTCGGGACTGAGCCGCCGGGCATCGGAGGAAGAAATCCACGGAGGAAGATCGGATGAAAAACAGCGCGCTGGTTGTGATCGACCTGCAAAATGATATTACGAAGCACTACAGAGAGATCATTGACCCCGTCAATGCGGCAATTGACTGGGCCGTCCAAAAGGAACTGTGGGTCATTTACATACAGCACAACAACCTGTCCGCCGGAACGAGGACCTTCAAACCCGGCACGCGCGGCGCAGAGCTGGTGTCGGAGCTGAACGTCGTTTCCGGTCATATCTTTACGAAGTCAAAAAGCAATGCATTGACCAGCGAGGCGTTCGCCGCTTTTATTCAGGAGCATGGGATTTCCGAGTTTTACATTGTCGGAGCAGACGCGGCTTCTGCATCTTGCCGCTCTGATCCTGCTCACGGTCGGATATACCCTGATCCTGACACGGACGCTTCCGCGGAATACGGAGCAGGTGTAACACACGCAAGCTGGACAGCGCGCGCATACAGGAACAGTACGAGCGCCTCCTGCCGGACTTCTCTTCCGACACCGGCTGGCGCGTGAGCCTGGCCCCGGACGGAACTCTGGCGCTCACGGCGCTCGACCCGGAGCATGGCGCATCCATCTATTACGCGCATGACGTGATGCTCGAGCCGATGATCTTCCGCAGCGTGGACCTGCTCATCGGAACGAATTGAAGCGATGCGGTCTTCGGCGCAGACTGATGCGGGCGGGGAGCAGCTGTGTTTCGCTTGGCATCTTCAAGCATTCGATACTGCTGGTGCATATGTATTCGCTGTGAATTTCTGTAAAACCAGTACACCCCGCCGGGCGGGCAGAGCCGTCCGCCCCTACGCAGACCTTGAAAATCCTGCACAAAAAATGAAGGAACAACTGTTTTTGACAGAGTGAACGCCGCTGGCCTCTCGGCCAGCGGCGTGTTTTGGTTCTTGCTCAGCTGCGCTGCTTTGCCTGACGCAGGGCGAGAATGCGGTTCATTTCGTTGGATACGATCATGTAGCCCTCGTCGACGCCCATGCCGGGCTTGGCAAGGATCTGCACCGGCTGGGTCGCCATGGCGCAGTGGACGCAGACCTGAGCCGAGCGGTCCGTTTCGTTGCAGGTGCCGCCCTGATAGGCGCCGATGCCATGCGCCTTGCAGTAGAGCACTGCCTCAATGGTATTGTTGATGCCGCCGAGGTCGGGCGTCTTGATCTGCACCATATGACCGGCTCTGCGGTCGGCAAATTCCCGGATATCCTCGAGCGTGTTGCACCATTCGTCAGCGACCAGCTCGACCTGAATGCCGCGGCGGTCAAGCTCCGCCGTCAGGCCCGCAAGCGCAACGATCTGCGTTTCGCGGTCGCAGTCGCAGTCCATCGGCCCTTCGATGCGCAGATGGAAGGGCTTTGCCGCCTGCTCCAGCTCCGCAAGATAATCGGCCATGGCGGCATAGTTGTTGTTTCCGAACGCCGCGCCGATGGTGCCGTAGACGTCGATGTGCAGGACGGGCTGATAGCTCTCGTCCGCGCGCATGGTCAGGATGCGGTCACGGAGCCATTTGACGTACTCCAGCAGCTTTTCGCCGTGCTCACCGAGCTTGGTCTGCACGTTGTTGATGAGCGCGTGCGGCAGCACCTGCGCGCGCTTGATGATCATCTTGTCGGCGTTGTCATAGCGGTCGTCGCCGGACTGCGTAAAGATGGGGATCGGCGTCTGGCTGACCGTGCAGCCGTATTCGTCCGCGACGACCTCGCACATCAGCCGTCCCGTCGCCTTGGCGACTGCGTCCAGAATGGCCTGCGAGACACCGTAGCGGATAGCCGTATGCAGGCGCTTGCCGTTTACCTCGATGGCCTCCATCTGCGCGCACAGGCTGCGGAAATCATCTGCCTCCCGGCCCAGCAGCATCGGGCGGACATACTGCTCGATGATGGGGATAAAGTCCTTTGCCAGAAACAGCGGGTCGCGTCCGCCCGCGCCGGAATACTGCACCGCCGCGCAGTCGCCGAAGGCGATCTGGCCGTCTTCCAGAACGATCATGACCGAGACGGCCTCGCCCTTCATGCGCACGGCGGAAAAGCCCTCCGTGACGGGCTGGCCGATGTAAAACATACCGTCGTGACCCGCGCCGCGCTTGATGGCGCGCTGGTCATCAAAATAAAACCCCGTGCTGCCCGCAGCGCAAACAACATCCTTGATTTTCATGTTCTGTTCCTCCTGTTTCTTTATCTGGGCCGCCCGACCAGGCGTCCCTTGCTGATGGCATAAACGTCGTCGGTCACCATCTGGAATGTCGCTTTCCGATGCTCAAACGCAGCGCGTTCCGCGATTTTTCCCATATGATAATCCCGAAGCTCCTTTGTAAACGGGAGATTGCCCATGTTCATGATGCGCACCGCGCCGTCGTTGTCGCGGCACGGCAGCATCTGACCGGCATTGAAGCGGCAGGGCGCGAACGGAACGTCCAGAACGCCCGCCTTTACGCCGCGGCACGCGCCGAGCGCGATATCGCCCATGCCAAGCTCGAAGCACTTGTCGACGATGCAGCGCGTTTCCTGCCGGATGATCTCCATTTCCTCGTCCAGATGCGTGTTGGCAAACGTCTGCTCGGTCATCATGCTGACGACCTGCCGTGTGCAGCGCAGCCCCTGCGCATTCGCCTCCATCGTCGGGATGCCGATGGCCTCGTGCGGGCTTTTGACGATGACCTTCGTGGCCTTGGAAAGCGCCGCGATCAGCGCGCCGGTCGAGATGACGCCGAACGCCTTTGCCTCGTCCGCCGGGAAGCCGCCCATCCACTGGTGCAGCACCGTCGTGACAACTACGTCGTGATAGCCGTACTTTGCAAGATATTCCTCCGTCAGCTCCTCAAGTGTGCGGACTGCGGCGATGTCCTGGATCAGGTTGCCGCACTGGCCGTAGCCGACCGTGATGTTTTTCACGCCCTGCTCCGCCGCAAGCAGCGCCTCGATGATGGCGACCGCGTGGGAAATGCAGGGCGGCACGAGCGTGCCGGTCAGCGGCCCATACGGCTCACGGTTGATGGAAACGCCCATTTCCTCATACAGGCCGGTCAACCGGTCGACGTACTGCCAGTTGGCGATGGTCGTCTCCATCGGGACGTTTTTGCAGTAGGGCAGATTGTAGGAGATGCCGCCGCCCTCGTAGCTGGTGAAGCCGCCCGCGTAGGCGATCTCGGTCAGAAGCCGGGCGTCGGGGGTGCCGTGGCGCACCTGCACCGGCACATTGACGCTCTCCACGACTCTCCGGCAGCCGGAAACACCGTGGTTGACGGCCGGGAAGCCGTTGAGCATGGCGCGGCCCTCCTCCTTGGAGGCCTTGATGCCCTCCTCGGCCTCGTGATAGCGGTTCTGGCGGGTGTAGCTGTCGATGGTGGTCGGCAGCAGATCTGCCTCGCCCTCTTTTTCCAGATACTGCATGAGCTTGATGTGCTCCTCAAGCACCGGCACACCGGCACGCGGCTGGATGAGCGTCCTGTGCTCTTTTTTCGCTTCGATCAGTCTGGCGGAAAAATTGCGGCTCGGCTTCTGCTGCTTCTGATACGCCGCGGCCTCCGTCAGATCGACGTCCCGGCCCGTCGGCCACTGCTGCAGAACCTCCTGCCGCATTGCCATGAATTCCCCTTCCGGGATCTTTCTGTTCTGAATTTCCATCAGTTGATCTCCTCTTTCATGATTTGGAGCGCGATCTCCGGCTCGCTCTGCGCAAGCAGGCCCATCGCCGCCAGAATATAACGTTTGTCCAGAATGATATCCGCCTTTTTCGGACGGAGCGACGCAGGCGCAGCCGGGTCGCAGCAGGCAAAGCGCGCGATCTGCCGCGCCCGCTGCGAATGGATGAGGCTCCCGCCCGTCACGACGACCCTGCGCACCTCGCTCAGATCCTTTCCGCTCTGCACGAAGGTCTGTCCGAGCATCGTATACGTTTCCTCAAGCGTACCGGCGTGGCGCATCACGGCGGTCTGCACGGCCATGGAGGCGACCGCGTAATCAAGCATCTCCAGCTCCGTATCGTGCTCCGGCAGCGTCTGCGTATTGTGCGCAAGCAGCTGCACGAGCGCCTCCACCCGCTCCGGCGAAAGCCCGGAAAGCTCCGCCAGCCGCTGCGCGCCCGCCGCAGCCAGCACGCCCTCGATGGAATAGCGCATACCGATATCGCCCTCGACCGTCCGCTTGACATACGGCTCCGGCAGACCCTTGTAGACCCGGTTCATCTGCCGGGGCATCCCCTCGGCAATGGAATAGATGTCCGTCGTCGCGCCGCCGACATCCACACCGATCAGCTCCCCGATGCCGGGCGTTTTGTCCGTTCCCTTCGCCAGCAGCGTCATGGCCTGCATGACCGCCGCAGGCGTCGGCATCATCGGGCCGCTCATGCGCTCTGCCGCGGCGTTCAGGCCCTTTGCCTGCACGATGCGGCGCAGGAAAATGCTGCGGATGGTCTTCTGCGTGTCCTCCGTTTTGAGCACGCCGAATTTCGGCATGACGTTTTCGCAGACGGATACCTCGAAGCCCTCCAGCGCCTTCCGGCACTGCTGCATGGCCGTGCGGTTGCCCGCGAGAACGATTGGGAACTGCGGGCGGATCGCGGCAAGCATCTGCGCGTTATGAATGACGCAGGCGCTGTTGCCGCCGTCCGTGCCGCCGACCAGAAGAAAAATGTCCGGGTTCACGCGCTGAATGGTTTCCAGATCGTCCTGCGTCAGCTCGAATGAAAACTGCCCGACGATCTTCGCGCCCGCGCCGAGGCTTGCCAGCCGCGCGGCCTCCATCGTCAGCTCCGGCACAAGTCCGCTGACCATCATCCGCAGGCCGCCCGCCGCCGAGGAGCAGGCATACGACTGCGCAAATGTCAATGGCCCCGTCTGCGCAAGCAGCGCGTCCAGCGCCTTCTGAAAACCGATGCGCACATCCGAAGCGACCGTTGTATATGCCTGCGCCGTGCCGAGAAGCTTGGCTGCATCCAGATCAACGGCAGTCAGCTTCGTGTAGGTGCTGCCGAAATCCGTCAACAATACTGGCTTCATTGCGGTCCCTCTTCGGGATACAGGATCTCCCGCAGCGCGGCGATGGTCGTTTCCGGCGGCGTACCGGGCGGGAAGGCCCGGTCAAAGCCCATGGCCTTGAAGCGCTTTTCCACGTCCGCGAAATCCTGCTTGCCGACGACGATATTGCCGCCGACGAGCAGCGGAATTCCGGCAAGACCGGCCTCGTCGCACTTTTCCCGCATTCCGCGGCAGTCCAGCTCCCCTTGACCGTAAAGCGAGGACACCACGATAGCGTCCGCGTCCGCTTCGATCGCCGCCTCGATATACTCCTCCTGCGAAACCATGACACCCAGATTCACAACGTCAAAGCCCGCCTCGGTGAACGCGTGATAGAGGATCTTGTTCCCAACCGCGTGTACGTCCGCGCCGATGACGCCGATGATGAGTACCTTTTTCCGTTCTTCGTTCATAGCTGCACCTCATACTCCGCTGCCGCACGCTTCACGCTGCCGCATACTGTCAAGATAGTTCTGTCTTCCGATCTCATAAAGGTTATTGCCCTCGCTGTCGATGATGACCGTCACGGGGAAATTCTCGACATACAGCCGCCGCACGGCCTCCGGGCCGAGGTCGGGATAGGCGATGACCTCCGCTTTTTTGATGCACTGGCTCAAGAGCGCGCCGCAGCCGCCGGTCGCGCCGAAATAGACGGCGCCGCAGGCGCGGATCGCCTCTATGACCGCCTCGCTGCGCTTGCCCTTGCCGATCATGCCGGTCAGACCCTGACGCAGCAGCGCCGGACTGTAGGCGTCCATGCGGTAGGAGGTCGTCGGCCCGGCCGAGCCGATCGCCTGTCCCGGCTTTGCCGGCGTCGGGCCGACAAAATAAATAACAGCGCCGCGCATATCAAACGGCAGGGGCTGCCCCGCTTCGAGCAGCGTGCAGAGGCGCTTGTGCGCGGCGTCACGCGCGGTGTAGAGTTCGCCCGTCAGCAGGCACATATCGCCTGCGCGCAATGCGCGCGCTGCCGCGCTGTCAAGGGGAGTTTTCAGTTTGATCGCCATCTCAAAGCACCTCCGTTACATGGCGCGTCACATGGCAGTTGAGATTCACCGCCACGGGCAGGGCCGCGATATGCGTCGGGCTGGTCAGAATGTTGACTGCCAGCGCCGTCGTCCTGCCGCCGAAGCCCTGCGGGCCGATGCCGAGCGCGTTGATGCTTTCCAGAAGCTCCTGCTCCAATGCCCGGTAAAACGGGTCTTCGTTCGGCGTATCCAGCTCGCGCAGGAGCGCCTGCTTTGCCAGCAGCGCCGCTTTGTCGAACGTGCCGCCGATCCCCACGCCCACCACGATGGGCGGGCACGGGTTCGGGCCAGCGTCCTGCACGGTCTGCAAAACGAAGCGCTTGACGCCCTCCAGCCCGTCGGACGGGCGGAGCATGGCGATCCGGCTCATGTTTTCGCTGCCGAAGCCCTTGGGAGCGACGGTGATTTTGATCTGTTCGCCGGGGACAAGGTCAAAATAGAGCATGGCCGGGGTATTATCGCCCGTGTTGACGCGGTCAAACGGGTCGCGCACGACGGACTTGCGCAGCCAGCCCGCCGCGTAGCCTCTTCGCACGCCCTCCTGCACGGCGGACTTGAGGTCGCCCGCGATATGTACCTCCTGTCCGATCTCCAGGAACACGCAGGCCATGCCGGTGTCCTGGCAGATCGGCTGGGCGTTGGCGGCGGCAAGCTCCGCGTTCTCTAAAATCTGCCGCAGGATCTCCTGCGCCGCGGGCCACGGCTCTGCCGCCTGCGCGCTTTGCAGCTGCCGCAGCACATCCCGCGGCAGGTCATAATTGGCGCGGATGCACATCTGCGCCACGGTATTGGTCAGAAGCTCCGCCTGTATTTCTCTCATATTCCGCTCCTATTGTCCGTTTGACGGATCGTGTCCAGCAGCTCCCCGTCGCGCGAGATCACCCTTGCGACCACCCGGTCCGATACCGGAAGCGGTGCAGGAACACCTGTGATGCGCTCGGCGCGCTCTTTCAGCTCGTGAATGTCCACGACGGGAAGCCCCGCCGCCCGGAGGCGTTCGCGCAGTTCCGTGTTTTTCGGGTTGACCGCGACGCCCGCCTGCGTCACGAGTACGTCCACATCCTGTCCGGGCGTGGAGATGCAGGTCACGCGGTCGCGCACGATGGGCAGCCGTCCCCGGAACAGCGGCGCGGCGATGAGCGCGAGCTTACTGCCGGCAGCCGCGTCGCTGTGGCCGCCGCTGCCGCCCATGATGGAGCCGTTGGAGTCCGTGTGGACGTTGATATTGAACGAAGTGTCGATCTCTGTCGCGCCGAGCACGGCAACATCCAGCGAGTCGACCGCCGCGCTCCGGCAGCCGGGGCTGGCGTACTGCTCCGCCGATACTTCGCAGTGGCAGGGATTTTCGCGGATGGAGCTTACTGCCTTCAGATCGAAGCACTGCACATCCAGCAGCGCCCGGAACAGTCCCTCGTTCAGCATATCGACCAGCAGGCCGGTGATCCCGCCCTGCGCGTAGCTGCCGTGAATGTTCTGCTGCTTCATGATTTTTTCCAGATACATTGCCGTCGCCAGCGACGCGCCGCCTGCGCCCGTCTGGAAGGAAAAGCCATCCTTGAGAAGACCGGAGCTGGCAATGACCCGCGCGGCGGTCTGCGCGATGGTGTTCGCGACAGGATTGCGCGTCATGCGGGTCGTGCCGGAGACGATTCCGGCGGGGTCACCGATGGCGTCCACGGCGACGACATAATCCACGTAAATTTCCGGGATCGACCAGCCGCAGAGCGGATACGGCACAAGTCCATCGGTGATAACAATGACCTTTTTCGCGTACTGCGCGTCCGGGAAGGCGTAGCCCAGCGAACCGCAGGCCGATTTTCCGACCTTGCCCGTGCAGTTGCCCATCGTGTCGCTGCTTGGCGCGGCGATGAATGCAACGTCGATTGGGGTTTCGCCGCCTGCAATATCGCGCGGGCGGCCGCCGTGCGTCCGGAACTCCACGGGCTGGTCCATGACGCCCCCCGAAATGGCGCGGCCCAAACCTGCGGACATGTAATTGGTCAGCAGTCTGCTGACCGTTCCGTTTTTGATATGCTCCAGCATCGGCAGGTGCACGTCGAACAGCGCGCTGGCGTTGACCGTCAGATCGCGGATGCCCATGGCGCTGATCTGCTCCATGACCATGTTGACGACATAGTCGCCGTTTCGCAGATGGTGGTGAAACGAGACGCACATCCCGTCCTGCAGGCCGGAAAGGCGGATCGCCTCACGCAGAGAGGAAACGACCTTGGACTCCTTCATTGCAGCGTACCTCCCTCCGCAAGAATTTCTTCTGCTGCGGCCAGCGTCTGTCTGGCCCGCGCGGTGATCGGCGCGTCGATCATCTTTCCGCGCAGCGCTACTGCGCCCTTTCCGCAGCGCTTTGCGTCCTCAATGGCCGCAAGCACCTCTCCGGCATAGTCTGTTTCGGCCTGCGAGGGGCTGAAGCAGCGGTTGATCGCCTCCAGATGCCGGGGCGAGATGGATGCTTTGCCGGTAAAGCCCAGGCTGCGGGCAAGGCGGCTGTCGGCTTCGATGCCTTCATCGTCGTTCACGTCGGTGAAGGGGGTGTCGTAGACATCAATTCCGGCGGCGTGCGCCGCTGTGACGAGGCGCGTCCGGGCATAGAGGATCTCAAGGCCCTCCTTTGTCCGGCTGCAGTGCAGGTCGGCGCTCAGATCCTCCGCGCCGAGAAACAGTGCCCACACACGCGGGGAGGCCGTCGCGATCTCGAATGCGTTTTCCACGCCGAGCGCCGTCTCGATCAGCGCGATGAGGCCAATTGTGCCCGGCTCCATGCCGCAGCGGCGTTCGATTTCGCCGATGGCGGCGTCGCAGCCGCAGACGGTCTGCCGCGACGCGGTCTTCGGGAGCATGATGTAATCCGGCCTCTGCGGCACGATGGCCTCTAAATCCTGTGCAAACAGCGGCGTGTCCGCCGCATTGACGCGGACGATGATCTCGCTGCGGCAGCGCTCCACATTCGTCACCGCGTATTTGACCAGTATGCGCGCCGCGTCCTTTTCATCGGGCGATACGGCGTCCTCCAGATCAAATATGATGGCGTCCGCGCCGAAAAAGCCGCAGCTTGTCATCATTTTCGGGTTATTTCCGGGTACAAAGAGCATGGAACGTCTCATGCGGTCCCTCCTTCCGCCCGTGCGAGCGCGGCTTCCAGCCGGGCACGCAGGATCCAGTCGAGCGCGCCGTGGTCGTCTACGGCAATCTCTCCCTGCTGCACGTCTGCGGCGCGCAGAACGCTGTGCACCGTCTGCTCGATCGCAGCGCCGAACTGCAATCGGACGGTCGACGCGATCCGCAGCTCAAGCGTTTCAGCGGGCCGCACCGTGACCAGTACGTCCGCCGACTCCGCCGCTCCGGCAGAAGCCTCGTTTCGGATAACCACCAAAATTCCCCCTTGTATGTTTTTCAATATTTCATGCTGCTTGCAGCAGATTTTCCTTGATTAAAGCGGGCTTTATCCTCTATACTGAAAGAAAACGGCACAGGAGGCAAAACGCCCATGACGACAAACGCGATTCAGAGCAGCCATATCTACAGCACGTATTTTGCTCCCCGCGGCCGCAGCCGGATCTACACGCTCGGTATGCAGATCGCGCAGCTTTATCTTTCGCCCTTCGACCAGATCATCGGCTTCATCGGGGAGGCCGGCTCCGGCAAGAGCGTGCTCATCAAGGGGATGTTCCCCGGCATCGAGCTTACGAACGACGACGACGGCGTCAACGTCCGCCCGCTCCCGCTTCTGGAGCAGGAGTATGAAACGGGCTTTTTCACGCCGCACACCTACCATCTGGACATCCGCTTCGAGACGGGCTTCCATCAGCTCTCGGAGCTGGCGGACGCCGTCCGGCTGGCTGTCCGGCGCGGCAAGCGCATCATCATCGAGCATTTTGACCTGATCTATCCCCTGCTCGGCGTCAACGCGAATCTGCTCATCGGCGTCGGCGAGCAGATCGTCATCACGCGGCCGAACCTCTTTGGCCCTCTGCCGCAGGAGCTGTGCGACATCGTCTATCCGTCGCTTGCCTATCGCCTCATGGCGCACAGCGCAGAGGATCTGTGCGAATACGCCATGACGCAGGAGCAGATGCTTGCGTGCAGCCACGGCGATATCCGCCACGGCTTCGTGCTCGAATTCAACGAGCACCAGCCGGATATCGATATTCCCACGCTCGAAGCGCGCGTCAACGAGCTGATCCGGCAGGATCTGCCCATCGACTACTATGACGAGAGCCACATTCTGCTCGGCGGCGCACAGCACTACTGCACTGGGCCGCGCACCCATGTGCGCTCAACAGGCCGCATCATCGGCTTCCGGCTGCTCGATCATTTCATCTACGACCACTTCCACAAGACGTATATGCTGGTCGGCTGTGTCGGAGACGATTCTGAGGAAAACATCCGGAAGCTCGAAACAATCCACGGGTGAGGTGTTGGGTTATACAGCGCACCTGCATACCTGGTTGTAGGGGCCGATGCCCACATCGGCCCGTTGGAAAGTTACGAATGTGCCGAAGATTTCCGTTAAAACGGTGCATTCTGCCGGGCCGACGTGGGCATCGGCCCCTACAGTGTGCTGCGCAAATCTGCGGCTGCCCAACGGGCGGAGCAGAGCCCCGCCCCTACCAACTGTGTTCAAGGCAGGCTGCTTTTTGCATAAAAACCGAGTTTCCTTGCGGAACAGGCAATGTCCGGATGGGCATTGCCTGTTCTTTTGTCTAAACGACGTTTCCTTTTTTGATTACAGTATCGACCAGATTGCTGCCAAGGCGGTAGCAGATATAGTCCAGATCCTCTGCGTTCCAGATGAGAATGTCCGCCTGCTTGCCCGGCTCGATGGAGCCGATGCGGTCGGCGCGGCAGATGGCGGCGGCGCCGTTGAGCGTCACCGCGGTCAGCGCCTGCTCGGGCGTCAGCCGGTAGCGCAGGCAGCCGAGGCTGATGACCAGCTGCATATTGAGGCACGGGCAGGAGCCGGGGTTGAAGTCCGTCGCCATGGCGACCGGAACACCGGCCTGCACCATATCCTGTACGGGCGCGTAGGCCGCGCCCAGATAAAAGCTTGTTGCGGGCAGGCAGCAGGCGACCGTGCCGCCCCTTGCCATGGACGCGATGCCGGACGGCGGGCAGACGATCAGGTGCTCTGCAGAGACGGCCCCAATTTCACCGGCCAACTCGCTGCCGCCGATAGCTTCGATCTCGTCCGCGTGGATCTTGGGCCGCAGCCCGTGCTGTCTGCCGGTGAGCAGGATGCGGCGGGATTCCTCGGCGGAAAAAACGCCCTTTTCGCAGAACACATCGCAGAATTCCGCAATGCCCTGCTCCCGGACTGCCGGAAGCATTTCCTCGCACAGAAGCTCCAGATAGCCCTGCCGGTTGTCCCGGTAGGCTTCCGGTACGGCGTGCGCGCCCATAAAGGTCGCAGCAAGATCCATCACATGACGTTTTTGCAGGTTTCCGATCACGCGCAGCGCTTTGCATTCTTCCCCGGTCGACAGGCCGTAGCCGCTCTTGGCCTCTGCGGTCGTCGTGCCAAAGCGGAGCATTTCATCCAGCGCGGCGGAGGCCTTCGCCTCCAGCTGCTCCTCGCTTGCCGATTGTGTTGCACGCATGGTGGACAGAATGCCGCCGCCTGCGGCGAGGATGTCCAGATAGCCCGCGCCGTGCAGCTTGAGCGCCAGCTCGTTCTGCCGCCAGCCGCCGAAGATCAGATGCGTGTGCGCGTCGACCAGACCGGGCGTGACCAGCTTCCCTCCGGCGTTGATCGTCTGCGCGTCGGCAGCCGCAGGCGCTGTGCCGGTTCCGACCTGCGCAATCACATCGTTTTCAATGAATATCCATGCGTTTTTCAGAATGCAGATCTCGCCCTGTGCCCTGCCTCCCCGCGCGGCGGTTCCCTGCGGCGTGGCCAGCATACCGATGTTGGTGATCAGCGTTCTTTTCATTGCCTGTTCCTTTCCCGGTCAGCGCTCCAGCTGCGCCACAGCCTGCTCGACAACGGCGCTGTCCGCCACATAGGGCATTGTGATGTGGTCCTGCCCGGCGTAAAGCTCGTTATATTCCGCCGCCGTCGTCATGGCGTGCTCATTGCAGGCCCAGCTGCGGCGGGCGACGCCGACCATGGTGTCCCACGGCATTGCCATGCGGAGGATGGTATCGACGCGCTCCGAGCCGTCGAGCACCATGCCGAAGCCGCCGTTGATGGCGCGGCCGATGCCCGTGCCGCCGCCGTTGTGCAGGGCGATGTAGCTCATGCCGCGCGCGGCGTTGCCCGCGTAGCACTGCGTTGCCATTTCGGCCATGATATTCGAGCCATCCTTGATGTTGGACGTCTCGCGGAACGGCGCGTCCGTTCCGCCGGTATCGTGATGGTCGCGGCCAAGGATGACCGGGCCGATCTCCCCGTTGCGAACCATTTCGTTGAATTTAAGCGCCAGATTCATCCGCCCCATCGCATCCTGATAGAGAATGCGGCACTGTGTCCCGACGACGAGCCGGTTCTTCTCCGCGTCGCGCACCCAGACGTAGTTGTCGTAGTCCTGATAGCGCCGGTTGTGCGTGCGGATATATTCCGCGGCGGCCATGTCGGTCTTGTGCAGATCCTCCGGCTTCCGGCTCAGGCAGCACCAGCGGAACGGGCCGTAGCCGTAGTCAAACAGGCACGGGCCGAGGATATCCTCAACGTAGGACGGGAACACAAAGCCGTCCAGATCGTTTTCGCCGTTTTTGCAGACCGCCTTCACGCCGGAATCATAGACCGCCTTCAGGAAGCTGTTGCCGTAGTCGAAGAAATAGGTACCCCGGTCGTGGAATTTGCAGATCATCTCATAGTGGCGCTGCAGCGTTTTGTCGACCAGCGCGCGAAACGCCTCCGGCTCCTCGGCCAGCATCCGCGTGCGCTCGGCAAAGCTCAGGCCCTGCGGGCAGTAGCCGCCGTCATACGGCACGTGGCAGGAGGTCTGGTCGCTCATCAGGTCGACGTGCACCTGCTTTTCGTACAGATATTCCAGCAGATCGACGATATTGCCGTGGTAGGCGACTGCGCACGGCTCGCCGTTTTTCTGGTGTGTCCGGGCGATCTCCACCGCCTCGGCCAGATCCGACGTTCTGTGGCTGACCCAGCCCTGCGTGAAGCGCGTATCGATACGGGAATCGTCGACCTCGGCGATGATGGACGCCGCACCGGCGATCTCCGCCGCCTTGCCCTGTGCGCCCGACATCCCGCCAAGGCCCGCCGAGACGAACAGCCGTCCGGCCAGATCCTTATCGTTCGGAATGCCGAGAATGAGGCGGCCTGCGTTCAGAAGCGTGTTGAACGTGCCGTGGACGATGCCCTGCGGGCCGATGTACATCCAGCCGCCCGCGGTCATCTGACCGTAATTCGCCACGCCCAGCGCGGCGGCGCGGTTGAAGTTCTCCTGATCGTCGAACGTGCCGACCATCAGGCCGTTCGAAATGATCACGCGCGGGGCCAGCCTGTGGCTGTGGAACAGGCCGAGCGGATGGCCGGACATGACGACAAGCGTCTGCTCGTCCGTCAGCTGTTCGAGGTATTTCTTGATCAGGCGGTACTGCATCCAGTTCTGGCAGACCTGGCCTGTCTCGCCGTAGGTCGTCAGCTCGTAGGGATAAAGCGCGACGTCGAAGTCCAGATTGTTGTCGATCATGACCTGGATCGCGCGGCCCTCAATGCAGCGGCCCTTGTATTCGTCGATCGGTTTTCCATAGATCGCGCCTGCGGGACGGAAGCGGTAGCCATAGATACGGCCATGCTCGGCCAGCTCCTGCGCAAATTCCTTTGCCATCTGCGCGTGGTGATCGGGATGGATGTAGCGCAGCGCATTTTTGATCGCCAGCGCCTGATCCGCCCGGCTCAGGTGCGATTCGCGGCGCGGTGCGCGGCGATAGCGCGGGTCTATTTCCGGGTATTCCGGCAGTTCGTAATCAAGTTGTAAGGTTTCAGTATGCTCCAGCTGCATCGTGATCTCCCCCATTGATGATATTGTAACAGCTTCTTTTGCATTTTTCAATTCATTCTTGCGTGAATGCAGGAATTCCTGCGTCATTTTTCACTGCACGCAGCCAGCATCGCCGCGTAGCAGCGGTCGGCGCGCGGAAGGCCGGTATCGAGCAGTTTCTGCCCCGCTGCGCGCGCACCGGCGGCAAACGCGGCGTCGTGCAGGGAGCCGGTATTGATGCACACGTTCAGCCACGCGCCCTGCATCCCTGCGCGGAGGCTGAGGCAGGCGACGCCAAAGTCACTGGCCGCCGTTGCGTTCGTCTTGCCCAGAAGGCTCTCCAGCAGCTCCAGGCCCTCTGCGCACAGCTGCATCACGACAAGCGGCGGCTGCGTGCAGGCCTTGAGGCCCTGTTCGATGGCGCTGCTGCGCGCCTGCTTTTCCTCGGGCGTCTGCTTCGGCATCGCGTAGGCCGCGCTGACCTGCAGAAATGCCTGCGTGTCCTGCTCCATCGCGGCCAGCAGCCGTTTGCGCAGCGCGTCTGCCTGCGCCTGTGCGCGGAGCGCAAGCTCCTGCACGGCCTCATATTTTTTTCTGCCGAGCGTCAGGCCGCTTACCATTGCGGTCAGCGCCGCGCCGACCGCGCCCGCCAGCGCTGCGGCGCTGCCGCCGCCGGGAGCCGGAGACGCGGAGGCGATCTCCTCCGTAAAGCCACGTACCGTCAGTTCTGCCAGTTCCATGCGTCACACCTCTCATTCCATCCCAATCAGATGATATTCCATGACCTGCTTGCGGCAGTCATAATTTTCAAGCTTCAGATAGAATTCCGCGCAGTCGAGCAGCGCCTTTGCGGGCGTCAGGCCGACCACCTCGGAACCAATGATCCGCGCGCCGTAGCGGTCGGCAAGCTGACGCGTCATTTCAAAGGCGTAGTAGATCGGCGTTTTTTCAAAGTTTGTGAGATTCATCGACACCTGCGCGATGTTCCGGCCCTCAAGCATCACGCCGATGGCCTTGCAGCAGGCAAAGCCGCCGTCCTTGGCGCGGATAGCCTTTGCGATCTTCTTTGCGACCTCGATGTCAGAGGTATCGAGATTGATGTTGTAGGCGATGAGCGGCATCCGTGCGCCGATGGCGATGATGCCCGCAGTCGGATGGATCTTCCGCTCACCGTAATCCGGCGCCCAGTCCGGCTCCAGCAGCTTTTCCGGCATACCCTCGAATTGCCCCTTGCGGCAGGCGGCCAGATTTCTGCGCTCCGGGCGCGAGGCGGAGTCCTCATACAGGAACGACGGCACGCGAAGCTCATCCCAGATGCGGGCAGCGACGCGCTTTGACAGCTCCACGCATTCCTCTACGCTCGTGTCCATGGTCGGGATAAAGGGAATGACGTCCGTCGCGCCCATGCGCGGGTGCTGGCCTGTATGCCGGCGCATATCGATGGTCTCGGTCGCCTTTTTTGTCAGCTGGAACGCCGCCTCGCCCATCGCCTCGGGGGAGCCGAGCAGCGTAAAGACGCAGCGGTTATGGTTGCCGTCGGATTGTACGTCGAAGACGAAGCAGCCGGGGATGCTGTTCGCCGTGTCGACGAGGCCCTGAAACACCGCCGGGTCCTTTTCCCGGCTGACGCTGAAATTCGGAACGCATTCAACAAGCTTTGCCATTGTATTTCCTCCTTATGTTCATGTAGGAATCATCATTTATAAGTGAAACCGTCTGTCGCCCCGGGTGTGCGTCCATGCACAGCCCGGGGCGGCGGTTTTCTCCGGTTTTACAGAAGCCTGCCGCAGACCTGTTCTGCGGCTTCGAGCAATGCGCCCGACTTGACCAGGCGGTCAAGCTCGGCCATCTGGGGGTACATGACGACATCGGTATCGACCGGCGGGACGGTCTGGCGGATTTTCTGATAGACTGCCGCCGTCGCGGGGGCGAGGAGCGACTCGCAGCGCAGCCACAGCGCCTGCGCTGCAGCAAGCAGCTCGATGCCGACGACCTTCTGACTGTTGTCGAGGATCATGCGGGCCTTTCTGGCTGCGGTCGTGCCCATGCTGACATGGTCCTCCTGATTGGCGGAGGACGGAATGGAGTCCACCGACGCGGGGTGCGCGTAGACCTTGTTTTCCGACACCATGGAGGCCGCCGCGTACTGCGTGATCATGAAGCCGGAGTGTACGCCGCCGTATTTTGTCAGGAACGCGGGAAGGCCGTTGGACAGCGCGGGATTGACCATGCGCTCCAGCCGGCGCTCGGACACGTTGGCGTATTCGCTGAGGGCTATGCCCAGAAAGTCCATCGCAAGCGCGACCGGCTGGCCGTGGAAGTTGCCGCCGGAGATCACCTTGTCCTCCTCGGGGAAAATGAGCGGATTGTCGGTCACGGCATTGATCTCGCGGCTGACGATATCCCACACATAGCGGATAGCGTCGCGGCTTGCGCCGTGGATCTGCGGGACGCAGCGGATCGAATAGGCGTCCTGCACCTTCTCCGGGTTGTGCGCGAAGGCCAGACGGCTCCCGTCCAGAAGCCGCAGCAGATTCTGCGCCGTGCGCATCTGCCCCTGCTGGCCGCGCAGCGCGTGCACCTCGGGATCAAAGGCACTCAGGATGCCCAGCTGTGCCTCGCACGTCATGGCGGCGGCGATATCCGCCGTTTTTGCCAGCTGCACGGCGTCGTATACCACGCCGCAGGCGATGGCGGTCATGATCTGCGTGCCGTTGATGAGCGCAAGGCCCTCCTTGGCCGCAAGCTCAACGGGCGCAAGCCCGGCCAGCTCCATGGCCCGTTTTCCGGGCAGGACCGCGTTCTGATATTCCGCTTCGCCCTCGCCCAGCATGACCAGCACGATATGCGCCAGCGGCGCAAGATCGCCGCTCGCGCCGAGCGAGCCCTTCTCCGGGATCACCGGATGCACGCCGCGGTTCAGCATGGCAAGCAGCGTTTCGAGCGTCGACAGGCGGATGCCGGAATTGCCGCGTGCAAGCGCGTTGCACCGCAGCAGCATCGCCCCGCGCACGACCTCGCGCGGCAGCGGCGCGCCCATGCCGCAGGCATGGCTGATGATCAGATTGCGCTGAAGCGCAGCTGTCTCCTGCTCGGGGACAAACGTGTCGGAAAATTTGCCGAAGCCGGTCGTCAGACCGTAGATCACGGCCTTCTGCGCAAGCTTTTCGTCCACGTAGGCCCGTGCCCGGTTGATTTTTTCCTTCGCCGGTTCGGAAATTCGCACCTGCTCGTTGTGTCTGGCCACCGCGATGACCTGCTCGATCGTCAGCTCCATGCCGTTGAGTTCAATCATGTCCTGTCCGCCTTTCACTCGATCTGCCGCACAGCGGCGGCTCTTCTATCTTACAAGTTGAACAGTTTGTTGTCAATACACCGCTTTCAAAATATATATTCTGCACAAAAGCACAGATTTTCCAGTCTCCGACCCAATTTGTTTTTATTCTTGATAATTCCGGCAAAACCGTGTATCGTATATATGATAACTTTATAAAATCAGGAGAATGGTTCCATGAAAGACGGTTTTATCAAGGCCGCTGCCGGGACGATCGACGTCGTGGTCGCGGATGTGCAGTATAATACGGAGCAGATTTTGGCGCGGATGCGTGAGGCGGACGCGGCGGGCGTGAATCTGCTGACGCTGCCGGAGCTTTGCCTGACGGGCTACACGTGCGGCGATCTGTTTTTCTCCGACTGCCTGCTCGGCGCGGTCGAGCCTGCGCTGGCGCGGATCGTGGAGGCGTCGAAGGACCTCTACCCGGTCACGGCGGTCGGGCTTCCGCTTCGCTTCGGCGGAAAACTCTATAACTGCGCGGCAGTCGTCCACGCAGGACGGCTGCTCGGCGTGGTGCCGAAGACGCATCTGCCGAATTACGGCGAATTCTATGAGCTGCGGCAGTTTTCCTCCGCGAAAACGCTGGAGGGAAGGACGTATACGCTCCCGCTCTGCGGCCAGAGCGTGCCGTTTGGAACGGAGCTTCTGTTCTGCTGCTCCGGGATGCAGGACTACACCTTCGGCGTGGAGCTCTGCGAGGATCTGTGGGTTCCCTGCCCGCCGTCGACAAAGCTCTGCGCGGGCGGCGCGGCCATCATTCTGAATCTCTCCGCCTCCGACGAGGTGATCGGCAAGGCAGAGTACCGCCGGTCGCTGGTCGGCGCGACGTCGGCGCGGCTGGCCTGCGGCTATGTCTACTGCAGCGCGTCGCCGACGGAATCGACGCAGGACATGGTCTTCTCGCGGCACCATCTGATCGCGGAAAACGGGACGATCCTGGCAGAAAACGAGCCGTTTGCGGACGCTTCGCTGACGGTCTCCGAGATCGACGTGCAGCGGCTCATGCACGAACGGCACCGCACGACGAGCTACGATTCCGTTCCCGGCCTTCAGCCGGTCGTTTTCGATCAGCCGCTGCGCGAGACGGTTCTGACGCGGCGCATTGCGCCCAATCCGTTCGTCCCGCCGTATGACGAGCAGCTGCGCGCCCGCGCGGAGGCGATTCTGCGCATCCAGTCGCAGGGCCTGAAAAAGCGGGTGGAGCACACGCACGCGAAAACGGTCGTGCTCGGCATTTCCGGCGGACTGGACAGCACGCTGGCACTGCTGGTGTGCGTGCGCGCGTTCGATCTGGCCGGACGCAGCCGGAAGGAGATCCAGTGCGTCACCATGCCGTGCTTCGGCACGACGAAGCGGACGAAGTCCAACGCGGTCAAGCTCTGCGAGGAGCTTGGCGTCAGCGTGCAGGAGGTCAATATCACAGCCTCCGTCCGGCAGCATTTCGCGGATATCGGCCATGACGAAGCCGTGCACGACGTCACCTATGAAAACTGTCAGGCGCGGGAGCGCACGCAGGTCCTGATGGACATCGCGAACCAATCCGGCGGACTGGTCATCGGCACGGGTGATCTTTCTGAGCTTGCGCTCGGCTGGGCGACGTATAACGGCGACCATATGTCCATGTATGCGGTCAACTGTTCGGTTCCCAAAACGCTGGTGCGGTATATCGTACAGTACGAGGCCGGGAGCAGCGCGCCTGCGCTGCGGGACGTGCTGCTGGATATTCTCGACACGCCCGTTTCGCCGGAGCTTCTGCCCGCGGACGAAAACGGACAGATCGCGCAGAAGACAGAGGATCTCGTCGGCCCGTATGAGCTGCATGATTTCTTCCTGTACCATCTGCTGCGCTTCGGCTCACGGCCGCGCAAGCTGTTCCGGATGGCGAAATACGCGTATGGCGGCAGGTATCCGGACGACGTGATCCGGCACTGGCTGAAAACATTCTGCCGCCGGTTCTTCCAGCAGCAGTTCAAGCGCTCATGCATCCCGGACGGCCCGAAGGTCGGCTCCGTGACGCTCAGCCCCAGAGGCGACTGGCGTATGCCGTCGGACGCGTCGGGCAGTCTGTGGCTTGCGGAGGCGGAAGCGCTCTGATTCCCCATTTTTCACGCCCGCCCGGTTGACAAGCGGCGTCCAGCGTGCTATGATTGTCACAGATTTTCATAAGGAGAGTCTTCTCATGTTCACTTCTGTTTTCGCGTCCTATTATTACTTTACTGTCGCCGGATAGTAAGGTCAATTTGTGATGCGCAGAAGAGCTTGTGATTTGTATGCGGCACAGAATTGACTGTGCCGCATTTTTTATTGTACTGGAGGTCAAAACCATGATTGTCGTATTGAAGCACAACGTCCCGGAGGAAAAGCGGAACCAGCTCATCAACTGGCTGCGCAGCCAGAGAATCGACGTACACCCCTCACTCGGCGAGTACCAGACCGTGCTGGGTCTGGTCGGCGACACGAGCCGGATCGATATGTCCTTGCTGGAAAGTCTGGATATCGTCGATTCCGTCAAGCGCGTTTCAGACCCCTTCAAATGCTGCAACCGCAAGTTCCACCCGGACGATACCGTGGTTTCGGTCGGGGATGCGAAATTCGGCGGCGGGCATTTCGCGATGATCGCGGGGCCGTGCTCGGTCGAATCGGAGGAGCAGATCGTATACGTTGCGAATGCCGTCAAGGCCGCAGGCGCGCAGCTGCTGCGCGGCGGCGCGTTCAAGCCGCGCACGTCTCCGTATGACTTCCAGGGGCTGCACGGCGAGGGCATCCGCCTGCTTGAGATCGCCAAGCAGGAGACGGGGCTGCCTATCGTGACGGAGCTGATGAACATTAAGCATCTGCCGCTGTTTGAAAACGTCGACGTCATTCAGATCGGCGCGCGCAACATGCAGAATTATGATCTTCTGAAGGAGATGGGCTCGGTCAAAAAGCCGATCCTGCTCAAGCGCGGGCTTGCCAACACGCTCAAGGAGCTGCTGATGAGCGCGGAATATATCATGGCCAGCGGCAACGACAACGTCATTCTCTGCGAGCGCGGCATCCGCACGTTTGACGATTACACCAGAAATACGCTCGATCTGGCGGCTGTTCCGATGCTGCACGAGCTGTCGCACCTGCCGGTCATCGTCGATCCCAGCCATTCTACAGGCATCAACCGGCTCGTGCCGCCGATGACGCTGGCTGCTGCTGCCTGCGGGGCCGACGGCGTGATCGTCGAGGTACACAATGACCCCATCCACGCCCTGTGCGACGGCGCGCAGTCTCTGACCTGTGAGCAGTTTGCAGAGGTCGCGCGGAAGGTACGCGCCGTGCGCGAGGCGGTGGCGGAATGACGGTCGGGATCGTGGGTCTGGGCCTCATCGGAGGCTCGTTTGCAAAGGCGTATCACGCTGCCGGTTGGACGGTGTACGGCTATGATGTGGACGAAAGTATGCTTGCCTTCGCGCAGCTGGCGGATGCGGTGAACGCGCCGCTTACGATGGAGAACATCGGCACGTGCGATCTGGTACTTCTGTGCGTGCGGCCGCTTGCCGCGATCGACTATCTGCGTTCTGCCGCGCCGCATATCGGAAGCAGGCCCGTCGTGATCGACTGCTGCGGCACGAAGCGCGTGGTCTGCGCGGCGGCGTTCCCGCTGGCGGAGCAGTACCGGTTTACCTATCTCGGCGGACATCCGATGGCCGGTACGCAGTATTCCGGGTTCGGCCACGCGCGTGCGAATCTGTACCACAACGCGCCGATGGTCATTGTACCGCCGGATTTTGACAATATCGCGCTGCTCTCGCGCGTGCAGGAGCTGCTGCGCCCGGCGGGCTTCGGCAGCTACTCCGTCACGACGGCGGAGAAGCACGACGAAATGATCGCGTTTACCTCGCAGATGGCGCATCTTGTCTCGAACGCGTATATCAAAAGTCCGACGGCAAGGGCGCACAAGGGCTTTTCCGCCGGAAGCTATAAGGACATGACCCGCGTGGCGTGGCTGAACGCGCCGATGTGGTCGGAGCTGTTTCTGGAAAACCGGGACAATATGCTCCATGAGCTGGACTGTCTGATGGACAGACTGATGGAATACCGCGCCGCAATCGCGGAAGACGATGCAGCAGCGCTGACGCAGCTGCTGGAGGATGGCAAAAAACGCAAGGAGGAGGTCGACGGACGATGAAAACAGTCACGGTCTCCGCCTCAAGGCGGTACGACATTCTGATCGAGCGCGGGCTGCTGCGGCGCGCGGGCGAGTTGGTGCGCGGCGTGACGAACGCAGGCACGGTCATGCTTGTCTCGGATGATTCCGTATGGCCTTTGTATGGCGAAACGGTGCAGAAAAGCCTTGCAGACGCCGGGTTTTCCGTGTGCCGGTTCGCGTTTCCGCATGGGGAAAGCTCCAAGTGCGCGAAGACGTATCTGGCGCTTCTCGACGCGCTGTGTGAAAACCAGCTGACGCGGGCGGACGCGGCCCTCGCGCTGGGCGGCGGTGTAGTGGGTGATCTGACGGGCTTTGCGGCCTCCACCTATCTGCGTGGGATCGGGTTTATCCAGATCCCGACGACGCTGCTGGCCATGGTCGATTCCTCCGTCGGCGGCAAGACGGCCATCGATCTGCCCGCCGGAAAAAATCTGGCCGGGACGTTTTATCAGCCGTGGCTCGTGCTCTGCGACCCGGACTGTCTGGATTCCCTGCCGGACGAAATTTTCCGCGACGGCTGCGCGGAGGTCATCAAATACGCGGTGCTTGGAAACGCGCCGTTTTTCGAGGAGCTGAACCGCACGCCGCCGCATGCGCAGCTGGAGCATATCATCGAAACGTGCGTGCGGATGAAGCGCGATATTGTTGCGCAGGATGAATTTGACCGCGGACAGCGGCAGCTTCTGAATCTCGGCCATACCTTCGGCCATGGAATCGAGGCGTGCAGCGGCTTTGCCGTCAGCCACGGCTCCGCCGTCGCCATCGGCATGGCGATGATCGTGCGGTCGGCTGCGCAGCTTGGCCTCTGCACCGCCGGGACGCGGGACGCGGTGCTGGCGCTGCTGCGGCAGTACGGCCTGCCGGTCGACTGCGCATATCCGGTCGAACAGATGCTTGGAACGATTCTACACGACAAGAAAGCCTCCGGCGGCTCGATCAATCTGATCGTTCCAACGGCTGTCGGAAGCTGCGAAATACGAAAGACCCCGGCCTCCGAAATTTCCGACTGGCTGAGGGCCGGAGGTGCGAAATGACGCGGACGGTAGCTCCCGGCCCGCGCACGGGCGCGGTTCAGATTCCGGCCTCCAAATCGCAGGCGCACCGGATGCTCATCTGCGCGGCGCTCTCCAAAGCGCCGTCCCGGCTGGTTCTGGACGGCTTCAGCGCGGATATTGAGGCGACGGTGCAGTGTCTGGAAGCACTCGGCGCGCAGCTTACGCAGGAAACGGCTGGGCTGTTGATCACCCCAATCGGAGTACGCCCCGCAAATGCAAAACTTGACGTGGGCGAAAGCGGGTCGACGCTGCGGTTTCTGCTGCCGGTTCTCGGCGCGCTTGGCGTTCAGGCAGAGATTCAGATGCATGGACGGCTCCCGGAGCGGCCTTTGTCCCCGCTGTGGGAGGTTTTGGAGGCGCATGGGATGCAGCTGCAGCAGGACGGGGCCGTCCTGCATACGGCTGGGCAATTATGCGCGGGAGACTATTCCCTGCCCGGCGATGTTTCCTCGCAGTTTATTTCCGGGCTTTTATTTGCGCTGCCGCTTCTGGGCGAAAACAGCACGCTGACGGTCACGGGAACGCTTCAATCGGAGCGATACGTCGCCATGACGGAGCAGGCGCTTGCAGAAGCAGGCATTCTCACAAAAAAGGACGGGCCGGTCTGGCAGATCGGCGGCGGGCAGCGCTATGCCGCGCCCGCCGTGCAGACGGTCGAGGGCGACTGGTCGAACGCGGCGTTTTTCCTGTGCATGGGCGCGCTGTCTGAGACAGGCGTGACTGTAACAGGGCTGAATCCCGAATCCCTGCAGGCAGACCGGGCCATTACGGGGCTTTTAACGCGCTTCGGCGCGGAGCTGACCATTTCCGGACAAGCTGTCACCGTGCGGCGCGGCGCGCTGCACGGAATTACGCTGGATGCCGGGCCGATTCCCGATCTGATCCCGGTCGTTTCGTGCCTCGCCGCGCTCTGCGAGGGCGAAACACGGATTGAAAACGCGGCGCGGCTGCGGCTGAAGGAATCTGACCGTCTGCAAACGACGGCGGCATTGATTTCCGCGCTCGGCGGCAGCGTGCGGGAGCTGCCGGACGGACTGGTCATCTCTGGCCGCGCACGCCTTTCCGGCGGCACGGCGGACACCTGCGGCGACCACCGCATCGCGATGAGCGCCGCCATGGCCGCCTGCGGCTGCGAGGGTCCGGTCACGGTACTGGGAAGCGAATGCGTCGCGAAGTCCTATCCCGCATTCTGGGAGGATTTTGCTTCTTTGAGGGAGGATGCAGTATGAGCAGCGTGTATACCGGAAATCTGACCGTCTCTATCTTCGGCCAGTCCCACGCGCCCGCCATCGGCGTCACGGTCGACGGGCTGCCTGCCGGGCTTCCGGTCGATCCGGATGAATTGCAGCGGTTTTTGAGCCGCCGTGTGCCCGGGCAGAACGCGTGGTCGACGCCGCGCAGAGAGGCTGACGCGCCGGAATTTTTATGCGGGCTGAAAAACGGAAAAACCTGCGGCGCGCCGCTCACGGCCATCATCCGCAACACCAATACGCGCTCCGGCGATTATGAAAACTTAAAGGATATCCCCCGCCCCGGCCACGCGGATTATACGGCGCAGGTTAAATTCGGCGGCGCGCAGGACGCGGACGGCGGCGGGCATTTTTCCGGACGGCTGACTGCGCCGCTGTGCATCGCGGGCGGCATCTGCATGCAGCTGCTGGAACATGAGGGCGTTCATATCCGCGCGCGTATTTTGTCCATCGGGAATGTTACAGACAGCGCTCCGTTTGATGCACCGGTCGCAGACAAGTCGTTTCCGGCGGTCTCTGACAGCGCGGCTGCGGCCATGCAGGCGGAGATCGCGCAGGCAAAGGCGGACGGGGATTCCGTCGGCGGCGTGGTCGAATGCGTGGTAGAGGGCTTGCCCGCGGGCATTGGCGAGCCGATGTTCGGCGGGCTGGAAAATCTGATTGCACGCGCCGTGTTCGCCATTCCGGCAATCAAGGGCGTGGAGTTCGGCGCAGGCTTTGCCGCCGCACGGCTGCGCGGCAGCGAACATAACGACGCGTTCCGCGTACAGGATGGGCGTATTGTGACGGAAACGAACCGCTGCGGCGGCATTCTGGGCGGCATTTCGACCGGGATGCCGGTCGTGTTCCGCGCCGCGTTCAAGCCGACGCCGTCCATTTCCCGCCAGCAGGACTCCGTCAGTCTTTCGCGGATGGAAAACACGACGCTTGTGATCCACGGGCGGCACGACCCGTGCATCGTGCCGCGGGCCGTCCCGTGCGTGGAGGCTGCGGCAGCGATCGCCGTACTGGACGCGTGGATGGGAAGAAAGAAGGAGCTTGGATATGCATTCTGAAACACTGCGCTGCGGACTGCTGGGCCGGACGCTCGGCCACAGCTATTCCCCCGCCATCCACGCACAGCTTGCGGGCTATTCCTATCTTTTATATGAAAAGGAGCCGGAGGAGCTGGAGGGCTTTCTGCGCTCCGGGGAATTTGACGGTCTGAATGTGACGATCCCTTATAAAAAAACGGTCATCCCCTACTGCGCGGAGCTGTCTGACACAGCCCGCGCCATCGGTGCGGTCAACACCATCGTCCGCAGGCCGGACGGAACGCTCTGGGGCGGCAACACGGACGCTTACGGCTTTTCCATGCTGGTACAGTCCAGCGGCGCGGAGGTGCGCGGCAAAAAGGCGCTCGTCTTCGGCAGCGGCGGCGCGTCGGCGACGGCGCAGTATGTCCTGCGGCAGATGGGCGCGCGGGAGGTCGTTGTCATCTCGCGGCACGGGGAGGACAATTACGAGAATCTCGGCCGGCACACGGACGCGGAAATCGCCGTAAACGCAACGCCGCTCGGTATGTATCCGAACACCGGTGTCTCGCCGTCTGCGTTAAGCCGGTTCCCGGCGCTGGAGGCCGCGCTGGACATGGTCTACAATCCGGCGCGCACGGAATTTCTGCTGCAGGCGGAGCAGCTCGGCCTCAAGCGGGCTAACGGGCTTCTGATGCTTACCGCGCAGGCAAAGAAAAGCTGCGAGGCGTTCCTCGGCGCACCGATTGCAGACGAGCGCATTGCCGCGATCACAAAATCGCTGGCCGCGCAGATGCAGAACGTGGTTCTCATCGGTATGCCGGGCAGCGGCAAGACGACGATCGGCACGCGGCTGGCCGCGCAGCTGGGCCGCACGTTCCTGGACGCGGACACCGTACTCGAGCAGAAGGCCGGGATGAATATCCCGGAGATTTTTCGGCTTGAGGGTGAGGATGGCTTCCGGCAGCGGGAGACGGCGGTGCTGGCGGAGCTGGGCAAGCGCTCCGGGCTGGTCATCGCTACGGGCGGCGGCTGCGTGACAAGGCCGGAAAATTACCCGCTGCTGCACCAGAACGGAACGATCTTCTGCCTGACGCGCGATTTGAGCCGCCTTCCCATCAGCGGGCGGCCCGTCTCGCAGGCGCTCGGCGCGGAGGAGCTTTACCGGCGCAGAAAGCCGCTGTATGAAAAATTTGCGGACGCTATGATCGACAACGACCACACAGTAGAGGATGCTGTGCGGCAGATTTTGGAGGTGCTTGGATGAAGCTGCTGATATTGAACGGGCCGAATCTCAACCTGCTCGGCCTGCGGGAGCCGGATATTTACGGGCGGCAGAATTACGCCGCGCTGGTGCGGTTCTGCGAAGATACGTGCCGCGAAGCGGATATCTCCTGCAAGGTCTTCCAGTCCAACCACGAGGGCGCGCTGGTCGATGAAATTCAGGCGGCCTACGGCGTGTTTGACGGCATTGTCATCAACCCGGCGGCCTATACGCACACGAGCGTTGCGATTCTGGATGCGCTGAAGGCTGTCGCGCTTCCGGCGGTCGAGGTGCATCTGTCCGACGTGACGAAGCGCGAGAAGTTCCGGCAGATCTCCTATGCCCGCCTGGCCTGCATGAAGACCTACATGGGTCTCGGCTTCGAGGGCTACCGGCAGGCCATTCTGTTTTTGAAAGAATATCTGAATAAAAATTCAGATTAGATCATTTATCATGCATCAGGCAGCCCGCGTGGGCTGCCTGATTTTTCGCCTTAATATGCAGGAATCCAGTTTGCTGTCTTTCATCAAAATGAATCAAATCTTTCTTGATTGTTCATATATTTCAGGTTTATACTAATTTTTGAAGGATTTCCGTTGAAAATACGAATTTCTTGAAAAAAAATTTTCTTGAAATGACAAATTCCATCTTGAAAAATGCACTTTGATGTATTATACTTTCACACAGCAAATCAATTCAGGAGGGAATAGATATGAAAAAGATTCTTGCATTGCTTCTCGCGGCTGTCCTCGTTCTGGGCATGGCCGCGTGTGCCGCTTCTCCCGCGGCTCCCACGCAGACGACGTCCGATACGGCTTCTGACGCATCCGATACACCTGCTTCCAACGCTGAAACACCTGCAGCATCCTCCGGTGCCAAGCTGCGCTTCGTCACCGGCGGCGAATCCGGCACGTACTACGCCTTCGGCTCCGTCATTGCCCAGCACGCGACGAACAACGCGGGCGTTGACATTGTCGGTCTGGTCGGCAACGGCTCCCAGTCGAATATTTTTGAGCTGGAAGACGGCAACGCGGAGCTGGCCTTCTGCCAGTCCGACGTGATGGCCTACGCCTACGACGGCACGAACCTGTTTGCCGACACCGGCGCTGTCAGCTGCTTCTCCACGGTCGCCGCGCTCTACACCGAGCAGGTGCAGATCGTCACGACCGATCCTGAGATCAAGTCTGTTGACGATCTCAAGGGCAAAAACGTCTCCATCGGCGCGGCCGGTTCCGGCGTGTATTTTAACGCCATGGATGTGCTCGGTGCTTACGGTCTGACGGAGGCCGACATCAACCCGACGTATCAGTCCTTCGGCGACAGCGCAGATTCTCTGAAAAACGGTCAGATCGACGCGGCCTTCATCGTTGCGGGCGCTCCGACAACGGCAGTCACTGACCTTGCGACGACCAAGGACGTCTATCTTGTCTCGCTCGATGATGAGCACGTCGACAAGCTGCTTGCCTCTTCCCCGTACTACACCAAGGTCACCATCAGCAAGGATGTTTACGGTCTTGATTCTGACACCATCACCGTCGCCGTCAGCGCGGTTGTCCTCGCCCGCGACGACGTTTCCGAGGACGCCATCTACAAGCTGGTCGCCGATATCTTCGACAACGCCGCCAGTCTCACCGACACCCACGCCAAGTACGCGGAGGTCAGCACCGAGTTCGGCGCTTCCGTTACCTCCGTCCCCTATCATCCGGGCGCGGCCAAGTATTTCGCGGAAAAGGGCTTTGACGTTCCCACCAAGTAAGCTTAACGCGTACTTTACGCATAGCAGCAACTACGGCAGGGCTTCCCTGCCGTAGTTGTCGTACAAAAAGAAGAAGGAGAGATGCATCTTGTCCAAGAATCCTGACAAGACCACCCCCGCGACCGCAAACGCCGGTACAGAGCAGAATATCGCCGCCGACGTTGATGAGGTCATGCGCAAATATGACCGCGAATCCAACACCCGCATCTGGTCCGGCTGGCGCGCCATTGTCATTAAAGTCTTCATGGCCTGCTTTGCCGTGTACTGCATCTGCATGACGCTGTTTTCCACGGCCATGCCGGAGATCCGCCTGCCGCTGTTCATGGGCTTTATCATCCTTGCGGGCTTTCTGAACTTCCCGGCCAGCAAGCATCACGTGCGGCCCAACTATCTGCCGTGGTACGACATTCTCCTGATGCTCGTCGGCGCGGCCTGCTTTTTCTACTTTGCACGCAACGCCATGACGATGATCCGGCTTGCCACCCGCATCCAGCCCATTCATGTGGTCATCGGCTGCATCGGCATTCTGATTCTGGTCGAGCTTTGCCGCCGCTGCGTGGGTCTGCCGATCCTTGTGGTCGCCGGGCTTCTGGTCGTCTACGCGTTCTATAATCAGCTGAGCTATGGCGCAAGCTTTTATAAGGCCCTGCAAAACATCATCTATAAGCTGTTCTACACGACCAGCGGCGTGATCGGCACGCCGGTCAGCGTGTGCTATACCTACATTGTGCTGTTCATCATCTTCGGCGCGTTTCTGGAGCGCACCGGCATTGCGAATTTCTTTATTTCGTTCGCAAACCGGCTCGCGGGCTGGTCTTCCGGCGGCCCGGCAAAGGTCGCGGTCATTTCCTCCGCGCTGTGCGGCATGGTATCCGGCTCCTCGGTCGGCAATACGGTCACGACCGGCTCGTTCACCATCCCGATGATGAAAAAAACCGGCTACAAGCCGGAGTTCGCTGGCGCAGTCGAGGCGGCTGCCTCGACCGGCGGCCAGATCATGCCGCCGATCATGGGCGCAGCAGCATTCCTGATGGCGGAGTACATCGGCATTCCGTATGCGCAGGTCGCAGTCAAGGCCATCCTGCCCGCGATCTTGTATTTCACCGGCATTTTCATCTCCGTGCATCTGGAGGCGAAAAAGCTCGGCCTGAACGGCATTCCGAGAGATCAGCTGCCCAAGTGGCGGCTTCTGGCTCGCGATTGCTATCTGATCCTGCCGCTGATCCTGCTGGTCTGGCTCGTGTCCTCCGGTGCAAAGACCATGTCGCACTCCGCCGCGTATTCCATTCTCGCGGCCATTGCAGTCGGCCTTGTCAACTTCTTTATGCTCCGCCTGCAGAGCGCGCAGACGCGCACGTTCCGCACCGTCGGCAAGGCCGCGCTCGGCGCAGCCGGCGATTCCGCGAACTCCGTCTTTGATTCTCTGGAAGCAGGCGCGAAGGGCGCCATTACCGTCGCGGTCGCCTGTGCGATGGCTGGTATCATCGCAGGCTGCATCACCGTCACCGGCCTCGCCTCCATCCTCATCAACGCCGTTGTGCAGCTGGCTGGCAATGCAACGTTTATCGGCCTGATCCTGACCATGATCTGCTGCATCATCCTCGGCATGGGCGTTCCCACGACCGCGAACTACTGCATCATGGCCTCCACGTGCGCGCCGATCCTCATCAAGATGGGCTATCCGCTCGTTGCAGCGCATTTCTTCGTGTTCTACTTCGGCATCGTCGCGGATATCACGCCGCCGGTCGCGCTGGCGGCCTACGCAGGCTCCGCCATCGCGAAATCGAACCCCATGAAGACCGGCATCAATGCGACCAAGCTCGCCATCGCGGCCTTTATCGTCCCGTTCATCTTCGCGTATAACCCGCAGATGCTGTTCGAGAACGTCACAAGCGTGTTTCAGGTCATTCAGATCGTTATTACGGCGCTTCTCGGCATTTTCGCCGTCGCCGCCGGTCTGGAGGGCTATATCCTCCGGACGATGCACTGGCCGCTGCGCGTGCTTGCGGTGATCGGCGGACTGACGCTGCTGATCCCGGGCACCGTCTCGGATCTGATCGGCCTTGTGATCGTCGCGGGGATCATCGCGCTGCAGATCGTGCAGAACAAAAAGGCTGCGCGTGAGACTGCGTAGGCTTTGGACAAACAGGCCCATCTGCCCCTTGCAAAAGTCTGCTGAATTGGATATAATACAGGCAAAGACATGGATGATTTTTGCAAACAGGAGGTCAGAATATGAACTGCAAGGTCAAACAGTGCTGCGCGGCGCTGGCTGCGCGGAAGCTTGCCGAGCATGATCCCGCTGTCGTGGAGATCACGCGCGGCGGAAAGAACAAATCGCATCACGTGCTCCGGAAGTCAGACATGAAAAAGATCGGTCTGATCGCGGGCGGCGCGTTCGTCGCGCTCACAGCGCTGAATGTGTACAGCCATTACAAGGTGCATCAGGCCATTGCCGACCGCAAGGTCAAAAAGCAGCTCGCCCCGCTGCGCGCAGAGTTGGAAGAACTCCGCACAGAAAACGAAGCGCTCCGTCAGGCGCTGGCTGAGATCAAGCCCCGCCAGCCGGAAGCGGCAGCAGAGGCGCAGCCGCAGGCATCGGGATCTGACACATAACAAAATGCGGCCCGCGCAGCAAAGGCGGGTAGTCATAAGACAGTTTCATTCCCTGCAGTAATGTCTGCCGGGAATGTTATTGCATATATTAAAGCCACATGATCGAATTAAACAAAGCGATAAGTCGGAATGATAAGGTAGGTAAGGTCTAACATGCCAACGATTCAGTTAAAGGCGATGACGCGAAAACTATGTCACGAACTGTACAAGCATTGGGCGAATGATGCGTCTATCTATATGGATATGCACCTGTTTCAGCCCTATGTTTATGACGAAGCTGCGGTAAATCGATATTTTGACATGAAGGGGCAGGACGCTTCACGCAGACTGTTTGCGATCATGCTTGGGGATAAGGTGATCGGGGAATTGCAATTGAAGCAGATCGACCATGATAAAAAAGAATGTTCCCTGAGTATCCATATGCAAAACGACGCGATGAAGGGAAAGGGATACGGGACGCAGGCAGAACGTTTGGCGGTAAAAACCGCCTTTGACGAGCTGGGAATGGCTGCGGTAAACGCAGATACCATTAGGAAAAACACCCGGAGTCAGCATGTGCTGGAAAAGGTAGGCTTTCGCTTTGTCGGAGAAGATGAAACATTCAAATACTACCGTATTGAGCAGTAAACTCCAATTTGCCGAACTGATAAAGGGCGCACATCTATACACCTTTCGGTGTACCGTGCGAGCATCCCTTGCCTCTCCCTTTGGGACAATGTCATCAACTTAAGGCGGTTCAACATCTCTTAACGTTGCTTGGGAATTTCA
>OLWF01000146.1_pt1 | contig 54603 bp, 52 predicted proteins | sample 1644131 | NCBI WGS metagenome assembly OLWF01 (sample SAMEA103958163, study PRJEB25191) | human gut metagenome
GAAAACCGGACAGCGTCGCTGTCCGGCAATATAAGGTTTTCAAATTAGCCGCGGGCAAAACCGCAAAATCATTTCCGCCGTCCAGACGCCGATGCCCTTCAGACTGCTCAATGCCCGGATAGCAGCTTCATCACTCATATGCGCCACGGCGTCCAGATCGAATGCACCCGTATGGACCCGTTCGGCAAAGTCCGTGATATACGCCGCCTTGCGGAACGTCATGCCAAGCGCCTGCAGGCTCGGAACGCCTGCGGCCAGAATGGCTTCGGCATTGACCGTGCCCAGCGCGTCCTGCACTCGCTGCTAGATCGTCGCCTGCGCCTTCGTTGAGATCTGCTGGCCGATGATGTGGTGCAAGACGGACGAAAACAGGTCCGGGGCCACCGTGCGGTCGATATGCCCGATGCGGTCGATCACCTCACAGAGCCGCTTGTCCTTTTTGCGCAGATAGGAAAGCGCCTGTTCTCCGCATGCGAAATACATCCTGTTACCTCCCTGCGTTTTGCAATTTTATTATACAACAGCGAAGTGTGCAATGCCATCAGAAAATATGGCGAGGCAGCATTTGATGCGCGGAAGAAACTGGTTTGCATTTTCTGCTTATTTCTGTTATGCTTTATGTACCGCGCTGTGTACGCGGTATTTTTTACGTGAAGGGAAGGATGCGCTGTGGGCGGAAATACGCTGGATATGACAAAGGGAAGCGCGTGGAAGCTGATCGTACAGTTTGCCGTGCCGGTATTCCTCAGTCAGGTGTTCCAGCAGCTTTACAATACGGCGGACGCGCTGATCGTCGGCCGGTTTCTGGGAGATGAGGCGCTGGCGGCCGTCAGTGCGTCCGGCCCGCTGATCTTCCTGCTCATCAGCTTCTTTACCGGCCTGTCCATGGGTGCAGGCGTGACCATCTCCCGCTATTTTGGCGCGGGTGACTATGACCGCGTATCCAAGGCCATCCACACGGACGTGATGCTGGGCCTGATCAGCGGCGTGATCCTGACGGTCGTGGGCGTGTGGCTGACGCCGACGTTCCTGCGCTGGATGGGCACCGCGCCGGAGGTTCTGCCGGATGCGATCGCGTATTTCCGGTATTACTTCATTGGCGTTCTGGCCGTCGTCATGTACAATATGTGCAAGAGCATCATGAACGCCCTCGGTGACAGCAAGCGGCCGCTCTATTATCTGATCATTTCGTCCCTTACCAATATTGTGCTCGATCTGCTGTTTATCGGCGCGTTCCATTGGGGCGTGTGGGCGGCTGCCGTCGCCACGACGATCTCGCAGGCCGTCAGCATGATCCTGTGCATGATCCACCTGATGAAGAAGGGTACGATCTATCAGGTCGAGCTGAAAAAGCTGCATATCGACCGCGAAATGCTCGGTCAGATCGTCCGCTACGGTCTTCCGTCCGGCGTGCAGAACTCCGTCATCGGCTTTGCAAACGTCATTGTCCAGTCCAACATCAACTCCTTCGGCAAGGTCGCCATGGCGGCCTACGGCGCGTACTCCAAGCTGGAGGGCTTCGCGTTCCTGCCTGTCACCAGCTTCACCATGGCGCTGACGACCTTCGTTGGGCAGAACCTCGGCGCAGGGCTTCACGACCGGGCGAAAAAGGGCTCGCGCTTCGGCATCATCGCGTCTGTTGTGATCGCGGAGATTATCGGCGTGACGATGTATCTGCTTGCGCCGCAGCTTGTCGCGCTGTTCAGCCCCACGCCGGAGGTCGTCGAACTCGGCACGCGCCAGATGCGCACGACGGCGCTGTTCTTCTGCCTGCTGGCATACTCCCACGCGATTGCGTCGATCTGCCGCGGCGCAGGCAAGGCCTTCGTGCCGATGGTTATCATGCTGCTGTTCTGGTGCGTCGTGCGGATCGCATATATCACCATCGTCATGGGCATCGTCCACGAAATTCAGTATATCTACATGGCCTATCCCATCACGTGGTCGCTCAGCTCCATCGTCTATTTCCTCTATTACCACTTCTCCGACTGGGTCCACGGCTTTGAGAAAAAGCCTGCGAAATCATAAAAAAACGCCATGCCCGGCAAATACCGGGCATGGCGTTTTTATAGCAGACCGATTTGCTCATAGCAATGCGCCGTCAGATCGATCCGGTATCCGCCGCCGGGGCGCGGCTGCCAGTCGTAGCCGGACTTTTCCTCCTCCGGGAACAGCGCCTGCATGATCGTGAGCACCGTTCCGCCGTGTACGACGGCGAGGAGATCCTCGTCCTGCGCGCGCATACGGGAAAGGGCGGATAAAATACGAGCCTCCGCCTGCGCAAAGGATTCGCCGCCCGGCGGGACGTTCCGGAACCAGTCGCCCGCCAGCCATGCCTCGTACTCCGCCAAGCCCTTCAGCTCGTCGTAGGACTTTCCCTCGAATATGCCGAAGCTGATCTCACGCAGCTCCGGCCAGATCTCGTGCGGCGCCTCGCCGTAGATCAGGCGCAGCGTCTGCTCTGTGCGGAGCATTCCGCTCGTCAGGATGCGTTCGCCGCTGTACGGGGGATACAGGCCGCCTGCGGCGGCCTCCTGAACAGCTGCTTGTCCGGCCTCGCACAGAGGAAGATCGAGCGCCCCATAATACCACCGGCGGACATTTCCCTCCGTCAGTCCGTGGCGGATGAGCGTGAGCCGCCTCATCCCTTCAGCTCCAGCGGAAGCCCGCAGAAAATGCGTGTGACCGTGTCCGCCTGCGCGGCCAGCGCCGCGTTCATGCGCCCGACGGCCTCGCGCCATTCGCGCGTTTCCGCGTCCATCGGCACAACGCCGCAGGAAATGTCCTCGCAGATCAATATTTTCCCGCTGAGCGCAAGCCCGGCCAGCACGTCCGCAGGCTCCTTTCCCGCCCGGACGCAGGCAAGCGCGAAGCGCTCCAGATGCCGGAGGCAGCGGGCGGTCAGATCGAGCGCTTCGCCCTCGCAGGTGAAAATTTCCGCGTCCCGCAGGGCGTATTTTGTTTGCGCGTATGCTGTTTTTCCCTGATACGCGCCGCCGATGATCAGAACCATACCGTTCCTCCTTAAAAGACTGCCAGAATGAGAAGGGCGGACGCCTCGCCCAGCGTGATGGAAAAGCCTGCGACGTCGCCGGACATCCCGCCCAGATGCTTCTGGGCCAGACGGCAGGCAAGGATGGTCACAAGCCCCGCCCACGCGACGGCCAGCGCGCAGCTGGGCCGCGAAAACAGGAACACGAACACCGACAGCATGACGGCGAGGTACATCCCGAGCAGAATGTTCCGCTGCCGTTTTGTCTTCCCGGCTGCAAATGTGCCGGAATACTGGCTGGTCTTCATGGGCGCGAACGATTCCACCGCAACGCCCGCCATGCAGCGCGTTACGACCGGAATGAGCAGCAGCGCCCGCCAGATATACGAGAAGTCACAGTCCGCCAGCGCTGCGAACGAAAACAGGAACAGCAAAATCGCGCACACGACTGCAAACGCGCCGACGCGCGAATCCTTGAGAATTTTCTGCCGCGTTTGAAGATCGCGCCGCGATAAGATCGCGTCGCAGCAGTCGAGGAACCCGTCCAGGTGGAAAAAGCCCGTCACGAGAAACGGAAGCGCCGTCAAGATCGCGGCGGCCAGAAATCCGGTAAACCGGAAATGGGCGAACAGGGCGGCGCACAGCGCCCAGAGTCCGCCCACGATCAGCCCTACCGGCGGCAGGCACACGATCTGCCACGGGCGCAGCGCATCGTCCCAGACCTTATACGGGCACGGGATCGCCAGATACGTCCCCCACGCCATCATAAGCGCCGTCAGGGGCTTTTTGAGCTTGGCTTTCATCCGGAAAAGCCTCCTTTGTACCAATATGCCTGCGCACAGCAAAGCTCTGCGGCGTTTTCGCACGCCGCCGCCAGCGCCCGGTCAAGCCGCGCCAGTCCCCGGCGGTAGCATTCCGTCCATTCGTCATACTGTCCGCCGTCAGCGTAAATATAATCGCTCACGAACACGCAGCAGCGCATCCGGCGGGAGAATTCCAGCAGCTCCGCCTCCAGACGCGCCGGGGCAGAGGCGTCCATCGTGCCGTCCGCGCGGAACATCTCATTTGACAGCAGCGCCGTTACGCTGTCGAGCAGCACTGCGCCGTCCGGCTCCATCCGCGAAAGCGAGGAGAGAATGTCCGTTCCGCATTCGACGGTCTGAAAGCCCATCCCCGCGCGGTTGTCCAGATGGCGCTGAATGCGCAGCCGGTCCTCATCGTCGTGCGGGATCATGGTCGCAAGATAATAGCGCGGACCGCTCTGCGCGCAGACGATTTCCTGCGCAAGCGAGGATTTCCCGTTTTTTGCGCCGCCGGAAAGAAAATAGTTCATACCGTAAAGCTGTCCCTTTCACGTATTTTGGTCAGATATCCGTCGTCGATGGCGGCCTCCGGGAATGTTGCCATCGTGTTCATCACCGCGCAGGCCGCCTCGACCACGCGGAAGGCCAGCGGGCACCCGCTGCCCTCGCCGAGGCGCATCCCGAGCTGCAGACAGGGCCTCAGGCCGAGCAGCCGGGCTGCGATCTCGTACCCGCGCTCATAGGACACGTGCGAGCCGATGAAATAGCCCGCTGCGGCCCCACACAGCCGGGCAGCGCAGAGCGCGGCGACGACGGAAATGAACCCGTCAACCACGACGGGCAGGCGCTCATGCGCCGCACCCAGAAACACGCCCGCCATTGCGCACAGATCGAACCCGCCGACCTTGTGCAAAACGTCAACAGGATCGTTCCCGTCTGGCGTGTTTATGGCCAGCGCCTGTTCGATCACCTGTTTTTTCTTCAAAAATGCCGCGTCGGTCAATCCGCCGCCGCGTCCCGTAACGGCTTCGACGGGTTTGCCGCTCAGGGCGCACAAGACGGCGGAGGACGTGGTCGTGTTGCCGATGCCCATTTCGCCCACGCCGAGAATTTGAATGCCGTCCCGTTTTGCCTGTGCGGCAAGCCCCATGCCGGTCAGAATGCCGCGCACGGCAGTCTGCCGCGCCATGGCCGGGCCTGCGGCGATGTTCGCCGTGCCCTTGCCGAGACTGCGGTTCAGAATTTCCGGGCAGGCATAGGGGAGCGCGATGCCCATGTCAGCGACGACCAGCTCGTCGCCGAAGTGCTTCGCCAGACACGACGCGCCGGTCAGACCGCGCGTCAGGTTGATGGCCTGCGCCCGCGTGACCGACTGCGGTGCGGACGAAACGCCCTCGCAGACCACGCCGTTGTCTGCCGCAAGCACGTAAATGCGGGTGTGGCTGACTTCGTTTTTGACCTGCCCGGTGATGCCCGCCAGCTGGACAGAAAGGTCCTCCAGCAGACCGAGGCTGCCGGGCGGCTTGGCCAGTGCGTCCTGCCGGGCCTTCGCCTCGCGCATGGGCACGTCATAAAGCGGGGTAATTTCGGAAAGCAGCGAAACAAGCTGCCGTTCAGTCTGTTCCATAGGGTTCACTCCAAAAGGTGCTTTTCCACGAGCCAGTCAAGGCTCGGCCTGTCCTGCGTCAGCTCCAGCGTACACGTCGCCTGCGGGGAAAGCGCTTCCAGCAGGGAAAGAAGCCCTGCAATATCCATCACGCCGTCAAAGAGCGCCGCGTGCAGGTCACGGTCGCCCTGATTGTTGTGCAGGTGCACGTGGGAAAGGTACGGCGCACAGGCGCGCAGCCAGTTCTCCGGGGGAAGCGCTGACGCGCACGTATTCGCGTGGCCGAGATCGAGGCAGATACGCAGGCGCGGGTCATGGACGGCCTCCATGATCGCCGTTAAAAGCTGCGGTTCCGGTTCCAGCACGTTTTCCAGACACACGGTCATATCGTCCGGGATGGCGCAGAGCAGCTCCCGCCATACGGCGGCACTGCGCTCCACGAACCACTCCGGATAATAGACCAGCGGCAGAAAGCCTGCGTGCAGAACGATCTTCTGAATGCCCATTGTATGCGCCTTTTTGATCGCCTGCCGGTATCGCTTCTTCGTCACATCCAGCACAAGTGGGTCGATGGCCGCAGGCGTCAGCTCGTTGAACGGCCCGTGCAGCACGAACCGGCTTGATGCAGACAGGCAGCGTTCCACCGGAAGCTCCCACGGCTCCGGCGGAGCGCCGTCGAGCCGGGCGGCGGTGCAGAACTGCGCAAGCTCGATCCCAAGGCCAAACGCCCGCGCAGCCTCGCAGCAGTCTTCACCGATGGACGAGACGTACAGCAGTTCCCGCCTCACGAGAGCCTTCCCTCCTGCAGCATGCACCACACGCGAAGCGCGGCGGCCTGCGTCTTGGCGTCGGGAATTTCGCCGTTCAGGACCTTTTCGACCAGCTCCCGCAGCGGCAGGCGGAACACGTTCAGAAATTCATCCTCGTCCAGCTCCCGTTCGCCGAAGCTCAGCCCGCGTGCCAGGAACATCTGGATGACCTCGGTCGAATACGCGCAGGTGGGGTAAAACGGGCCGAGCGGGATGAGCTCGCTTGCGACCGCGCCCGTTTCCTCGCGCAGCTCCCGCAGCGCGGCCTCCCGCGGGTCCTCGCCGATGTAGTCGAGCTTCCCGGCGGGGATCTCCGTCAGGACTTCGCCCATGGCATAGCGGAACTGCCGCTCGAGCAGCACGTCGCCGTTTTCCAGCAGCGGCAGGATGCACACCGCGCCGTGGTGGACGGTGTATTCCCGTGTGGAGGTTTTGCCGTTCGGCAGGCGGACGGTATCCTTGTAGATATGCAGCACGTCGCCGTCAAAGATCGGCTGGGACGTGAGCTTTGTTTCCTGTAAATTTTTAAATTCTTCCATTGCCTTTGTGCTTCCTGTTCGTTTTTTTCTTATCTTACCGTTTTGCGCCTGTAAAGTCAAATCAGACCTTGTGTATTTTTCTTCGCCCTGCGCATACTATGGCCAGAGAGATCGTTGGCAAACGCTTTTGAGATGCTTTGTCCGCCGGATGATCCATACGCAGGTGCGCGTTTCGGTCAGACGCCGCGCTTCGCCGGAGCGGCAGAAGGCAGGCAGAATGGGGGTTCCGCGTCCCGCTGATCCGGGCGGAGCCCGAAAAGCAGCTGCCTGGTTTCTTCGCAGTCTCCTGTTCCGGCCGCACCGATTGACCGGAAGGGCTGTTTTTTCCGGCAAGAGCCGGGGAAGCGTCGACGCTTCCCCGGCTCTGTTTGTCTTCAGCGCTTCTGCGCCAGCGGTCTGGATTTCTGCTGCGCTTCGAGAAGCTCCACCAGAATGGTGTTCGAGAGCATGAAGCCCTTCGGCGTCAGGTGCCAGCGGCCGGAGGTAAACGCGGCGTATTCCCGCGCCTGCAGCCGGACAAGAATGTCCTCGATCGGCTCAAACGGCAGCAGGAACGAGCGGGTGTATTCGCTCTTTTCAATGCCGTCGACCGTCCGCAATCGGAGCATGAGGTATTCGCCCGCGCGTTCGCGCAGCGGGACAAGCTCAGATTCGGACAAAATCTGGCCCTTGTCCGTCACGCCCTTGATATAGCCTTCGAGATCAGGCTTGATGGTGAACCGCCGTCCGGCAAAGTCCGACGCCGCGCACGGGCCGAAGCCCAGATACTCGTCGCCGACCCAGTATTTCATGTTGTGGCGGCAGATGAAGCCGTCGTGCGCGAAATTGGAGATCTCGTACTGGTGATAGCCGAACTGCTCCAGCGTTTCGACAGCGTAAAAATACATATCCGCCTGCGCGTCGTCGTCCGGGAGGTTGGCGCAGTCCTTGTACGTCCAGAGCTTCGTGCCCGGCTCGACCTTCAGCCCGTAGCAGCTGATGTGGTCGGCCTTGAGGTCGATGACGTTGCGAAGCGTCTGCATCCAACTTTCGCGCGACTGGCTCGGCAGGCCGAACATGAGGTCGACCGAAACATTGTCAAAGCCCGCGCGCCGCGAGAGCGACACGGCCTGCTGCGCCTGCCGGTAGGTATGCGGGCGGCCCAGCGCCTTGAGCTGCGCGTCGTCGTCCGACTGCACGCCGATGGAGATGCGGTTGAAGCCCGCGCGGCGCAGCCGCGTGAGCATGGGCAGCGTCACGGAGTCGGGGTTGGCCTCCAGCGAAACCTCCGCGTCGCGGCTGACATCGAAGCGGCGGTCGATCTCGGCAAAAATCTTCGCAAGCCCGCCGGCCCCGAAGAACGACGGCGTGCCGCCGCCAAAATAGACGGTATCGACCTCGTAGCCCGCTGCACCCTGCGCCGCCTCGCGGATGTGCAGGATCACGGCGTCGAGATACCGGTCCATCAGATCCCGGCTGCGTGCGCCGGGAACGGAATAAAAGTCGCAGTATTCGCATTTGCTCCGGCAGAACGGGATGTGGACGTAGATGCCGAGGCTTTTTTTCTTGTTTTCAACGATCTGAATGAGCGCCACGGAAAAACCTCCTACGATTCGTCGTCGAGCTTGAGGACGGCCATGAACGCCTCGGACGGCACGGCGACCGTGCCGAACGTGCGCATACGCTTTTTGCCCTCCTTCTGCTTTTCGAGCAGTTTCTTTTTGCGCGTGATATCGCCGCCGTAGCACTTGGCAAGCACGTCCTTGCGCAGGGCCTTGATCGTCTCGCGGGCGATGATCTTGCCGCCGACGGCAGCCTGCACGGGGATCTCAAACATCTGGCGCGGGATATTGTCCTTGAGCTTTTCGCAGATCTTTCTGGCTCTTGCATAGGCGTTGTCGGCGAAGAGGATGAAGCTCAGCGCGTCGACGATCTCGCCGTTCAGGAGAATGTCGAGCTTGACGAGCTTCGACGGGCGGTAGCCCTCCAGCTCGTAGTCCAGCGAGCCGTAGCCGCGCGTGCGGCTCTTGAGCGCGTCGAAGAAGTCATAGATGATCTCGTTGAGCGGCATGGAATAGTGCAGCTCAACGCGCGTGGGGTCGAGGTACTGCATATCCTTGAATTCGCCGCGCCGGTTCTGGCACAGATCCATGATCGCGCCGACGTATTCGGGCGGGGCGATGAGGTTCGCCTTCGCATACGGCTCCTGCGCCTCGGCAATTTCGGCGGGGTCGGGGTAGTTGAGCGGGGTATAGACGTCGAGCTGCGTGCCGTCGGTCTTGGTGATCTTATAGACGACGTTCGGGGCCGTCGTGATGAGGTCGAGGTTATATTCGCGCTCGAGGCGCTCGAGAATGATCTCCATGTGCAGAAGGCCCAGGAAGCCGCACCGGAAGCCGAAGCCCAGCGCGATGGAGTTTTCCTGCGTGAAGCTCATGGACGCGTCGTTCAGCTTCAGCTTTTCCAACGCGTCGCGCAGATCGCCGTATTTCGAGCCGTCCGCCGGGTACACGCCTGAGAAGACCATCGGCTGCGCCTGATGGTAGCCCGGAAGCGCCTCGGCTGCCGGATTTTCCACGCCCGTGATGGTGTCGCCCACGCGGGTGTCGGAGACAGTCTTGATGGAGGCCGTGAGATATCCGACCTCGCCCGCGCCGAGACTTTCGGCCGGGATCATGCCCTTCGGGTGCAGATATCCGACCTCCACGACCTTGTAGACTGCGCCGGAGGCCATCATGCGGATATCCATGCCGGGATACACCGTGCCGTTCACGACGCGCAGATAGACGATCGCGCCGCGGTAGGAATCATACTGGCTGTCGAAAATCAGGCACTGTAAAGGCGCTTCGCGGTCGCCCGTGGGCGCGGGGACATTCTTCACAATCATTTCCAGCACGGAATGAATGTTGATGCCGTTCTTGGCGGAAATTTCAGGCGCGTCCATGGCGGGGATGCCGATGACGTCCTCAATTTCCTTCTTGACCTCGGCGGGCCGCGCCGCCGGCAGGTCGATCTTGTTGACGACGGGCAGGACCTCCAAGCCGTTGTCAACGGCCAGATAGGTGTTCGCCAGCGTCTGGGCCTCGATGCCCTGCGACGCGTCGACGACCAGCACCGCGCCCTCGCAGGCGGACAGGCTGCGGGAGACTTCATAGTTGAAGTCGACGTGACCCGGCGTGTCGATGAGGTTCAGGACATATTTCTCGCCGTCGTCGGCGCGGTAGTCCAGACGCACGGCGCGGGCCTTGATGGTGATGCCGCGTTCGCGTTCAAGCTCCATGGAGTCGAGAATCTGGTCCTCCATCTCGCGCTTTTCAACGGAATGGCACTCCTCCAGCAGACGGTCGGCCAGCGTGGATTTGCCGTGGTCAATGTGGGCGATGATCGAAAAATTGCGGATATGCGAAAGGTCGGTCATGTGCGGTTCCTCTCTTAGTAAGCGATATTTTCAGTCGCGACAGTCTCATATTTGGCGGAGCTGGAGAAATAGGCGTCGAGAATGGGAATGCAGACATTCGCCAGATTGCCGCCCTGTGAGCCGCGCTCGACATAGACGGAGATGGCGATCTCGGGATTGTCCGCCGGAGCGTAGAGCACGAACGAAGCGTGGTCAGAGCCGGAGAACGAGCCGGTGGAGGTCGTGCCCTGCCACTGCGCCGTGCCGGTCTTGCAGGCGATGGGGATGGGATAATCCCTGAGATACTGCTCCGCCGTGCCGATGGAGGCGGTCATGCGCATACCCTGATCGAGCGCGGCCAGCGCCTTTTCGGAGATCTCCAGCGTGCTTGCCACGACGGGCTTGGACTCCTTGATCAGATCCTGATAGTCCCACGAGACGACGCGGGACAGGAGCGTCGCTTCATAGCGCGTGCCCTTGTTTGCCAGCGCCGAGGCGTAGCAGGCCAGCTGCAGGGGTGTAAATTTGTTCAGGCTCTGGCCGATGACGGCCTGCAGAACGTCCGCGCCGAACCAGCCTGCGTCCTCGCCTGCGTACTGCTTGTTCTTTTCCTCTGCGTTCGCGCGTGCGCCGGTGTCCTCCGGCAGCTCGATGCCCGTCGGCTCGCCGAGGCCAAGGGCCTTGGCGACGATATCAAACGGGTTGTTTCCCGTTTCCTTTTTATAGCTGTCGTAGGTCAGACGGCCGACTTCATAGAAATAATAGTTGCAGGAGTAGGCGATGGCCTCCATCAGATTGATCTTGCCGTGCGTGCGCGGGTTGGCAAGCGACCAGATGTGGCACTTGGGCTGGAAGGATTCATAGAAGGTGTAAAGACCCTTGTCCTCGATGATATAGCCGGGGTCGAAGCCGCCCATATCGACGGCGGCGATGGCCGTGACCATCTTATAGACCGAGCCGGGCGGGTAGGCTGCGAGCGCGCGGTTGAACATCGGCGCAGTCTCGTCTTCGTTCAGCGCGACGGCGTTTTCCGCGCGTGTGGCAAGATCATAGGTCGGGTAGCTTGCCATGGCGAGAATTTCACCGGTCTTGCACATCTGCACGACGACCGCGCCGCCTCTGGCGTCCTTGCCCTCCTCGTTCCGGCCGACGCCGTTTTCCCGCAGATCGAGAATGACCTTTTCCAGCGCCTGCTCGGCCACAGCCTGCAGCGAAATGTCGATGGTCAGCTCGACGTTGTTGCCCGGCACAGGCTCCGTCACATAGTATCGGTTCAGAATTTCGCCGGTCGAGGAGACGGTCGTCCGCTTGATGCCGCTTGAACCGTGCAGATATTCCTCAAACGCCTGCTCCACGCCGGATTTTCCGACAAGCGCGTTCATGGAGTAGCCCTTTTCGCGGTATTCGGCGGCCTCCTCGCTCCAGATCGGGCCGATGTAGCCGAGAATGTGCGCGGCATAGGTGGTGTTGTACTCGCGCACCGTGCCGTTTTCGACCACAACGCCCGGCACGGCCAGCTCCATCACGGCAGCCAGCGATTCCGCGTCGACGTCCTCTGCCAGCATATAGTTTTCCATGCCGATCTCGTCTACCGAGCGCAGCTCCAGCTCATAGCGGACGGAAATGACGCGGTACACGTCCTGCTGGGTCCAGTCGTCGGGGATCTTATATTCGTCGCGCAGGCGCTTCATGAGCGTGGGCGCGGAGATATCGAGGTCATAGCTCCGGCTGGCAAGGAAGCTGCGGAAATAGCCCTGCCAGGCGGTGTCGTCGGTATCGGTATAGGTATAGGGACGCTCGGCGGAGACGGGGAAATGCGATTCATACGCGATCCCAAGCTCGTCGCAGAGGTTCAGGACCTTCAGCAGGTTCCCGTTCGGGTCGGGCGCGTTGAAAAAGACGAAGTTGATGATGACGAGGTTATAGCTTGCGCGGTTCGACACCAGCACGTTGCCGTTGCGGTCGAGAATATTGCCGCGCGCAGCCTCGACCGTCGACTGGTACTCCATGGAGTCGGCGTCCGCCGCGACGAGGGAGTCCTCCGTGACGGCGGCCTGCGTCTTGTAAAGCCGCAGGGAGAACACGCCGATCATGGCCAGAATGACGACGATGAATACGATCATGCGGAAGCGGGAAATTCGCTGCATTTATTTGGCACCAACCTTTCGGATCGCCCAGGCTCCGAGATACAGGAGCGGGCACGCGAGCAGGCTCAGGCCGATCTGGACCGGCAGAGCAGTGATCATGCCGATGTGGATCGTGCCGAGATAGCATTGAAACAGAAACAGGAGCGTCTGGCAGAATACGAGCGCCAACAGACTCATCAGAATGGCGGACAGCAGCTGCCGCACGAGATACCGGTCGCAGATATAGCCGATCACCGCGCCGCAGACGGTCAGCAGGACGATGTGCATCGCGCCGCCGGCCGCGCCCGTGAAGCACCAGACCGTGCCGCAGCAAAGTCCGTAGAGCGCCCCGGCCTCCGCGCCTGCCAGCATGGAAACACAGGCGATGCAGACAGGGATCAGCGTCAGCTTGACGCCGAAGAATCGCGCCCGGCCAAACACGACCGTCTGCAAAACGGCGATCAAAAGAAACAGCACGCCGTAAAGCGTCCACATCAGCGCATTTTTATAGGTCGCGTGCATCGCGCGGGCCTCCTTTCGGGGAGAGAAGTCAAAACATCAAACCGGAAACTCCATGGTTTGACTGTAGGGGCCGATGCCTACATCGGCCCGCTTGGAGGTTGCGAATTTGCCGAAGAATACCGTAAAAACGGTGCATTCTGCCGGGCCGATGCGATGCCCGCAGGCTAGTTTCGAGGCGCAACCGCGCTTTGCGCGGCTCTTAGCGCCGAAGATGGGCATCGGCCCCTACAACACAGTGTTCGCAGTGCGGCACGAAAATCGAACGTTTCTTGCGTCACTGCACATTATACTCCGTAATGATCGCGATCTGCTCCAGCTTGGACAGGTCGCAGGACGGTTCGAGCGTGGCGTATTTCGCGACGCCTGTCTCGTCGAGGCTGGCGTTCGTGATGTACCCCAGCAGCAGCCCGCGCGGATAGAGCGTCGAGCCGGTCGTGACGACCTGATCGTTATTCTTGACGATCGCGTCCGTCAGCAGATAGTTCATGCGCAGGATTTCCGTTCCGTCCTCGAGGAATGTGCCCTGTACCACGCCCGTATAGCCGGACGAGGCCACGGAGGCGGAAATTTCAAGCGACGAGTCCATGATCGTCGTGACGGTGGCCCAGTTGGCGCCGACCTTGGTCACAAGGCCCACGACCTGCCCGTTTTCCGTCACGGCGCACATACCTTCCTCCAGCCCCGCGTTCGTGCCCTTGCCGATGGTAAAGGCGCTTTTATAGTCGGAGGAATCCCACGAAATGATGTACGATGTGAGGAATTTATAATCCTCATGCTCTTCGGACAGCTTCAGAAGCGCCTTGAGCCATTCGTTCTCGCGCTGCAGCTGCTCGGCGTCGCGGATATCCTCCTGCATGGCAAGGATCTGCTTTTCCATCTCCGCGTTCTCCGCCTCAAGCGTCTCATAGCGGAACATATAGTTGTAATACCGCTCGGCCAGCCGGTCGATGGACGCAACGCCCGCACGGATGGGGGACAGGATCGTCCCGACCACGTTTTCAATGGCGCTTGTCCCGTTTGTGATGGCAAGCGTCACGGCGGCGCAGATAGCGATGATGAGCGCGACAATGAGAATGGTCTTGAGGCGGCCCGTCCAGAATTTTTTCTTCATGCCTGCGCCTCCTGCACGTCAAGGATCGGAACGCCGAACGCGCGCAGCATCCGGCACAGCGGGCACAGGGGCAGGCCCATGACGGAGAAATAATCGCCCTCGATCCGGCTGACGAACATGGCCCCGTAGCCCTGAATGCCGTAGCTTCCGGCCTTGTCCATAGGCTCGCCGGTCCTGACATAGGCGCGAAGCTCCTCCTCGCAGAGCGTGCGGAACGTCACCTTCGTCACGACGGCTTCGGACTCAAGCTGTGAGCCTTTGCAGACGGACAGAACGGTCACGACCTCGTGCGTTCTGCCGGAGAGCAGGCGGAGCATACCGAGCGCTTCTTCCTCCGAGCGCGGCTTTCCCAGCTCGCGCCCGTCAATGACCACGATGGTGTCGGCGGCGATGACAATATCGTCCGGCGACGCGCCGGCGGCGATGGCCTGTGCCTTCCTGCGGCTGACGCGCGTGACCTCCTGCTGGACGGGCAGCGCCGGATCCATCGTTTCGTCGATATCCGCGACACGAACGGTAAACGGCAGGCCGGTGAGCTTCATCAGCTCGTGCCTGCGGGGAGATTGCGATGCAAGGATGATCATAAGGAGTTCCTTCTTTTTTGCTTATTCCACGCCGCGCGAATACAGTCCGCGCGTATAGCTTCCGGCGTCGAAGACGGCCCGGCCCTGATAGTCCATCAGCACCTTGTCGATCTCGCCGGGGTTTTCCGTTGTAAACTGCAGGCGCAGCGCCCACAGGCCCATGCCGCGCAGCGCGTCCTTTTTGTCGAGCAGATACAGCTTCTTGCCGTTCAGCAGCACGTTGCGGCACGTGCCGGGGTCCTTGACGATGGGGAATTCCTCGCCCACACGGTCGACCAGACGGACCGTGCCGGTCTGGCAGGCGCAGATGCCGGTGCGGTTCTTCATGACGCAGTTTTCCATCAGCATCAGCGGCAGCCGCCCGTAGATCAGCAGCTCCGCCGGGACGGCCTTGGAGATATCGCGGATCTGCGGCAGCGTCAGCTCAAACGACAAAAGCTGCGAATCAAGCCCCTGCTCGCGCAGGTACCGCATGGCGCGGGAATTGACGATATTGAGGCCGAAATCGCCGCGGACGGCGAAGCCCGCCGCGCGGGCAATGTGCAGCTGTCCGAGATTTCCGGCCAGAACCTGCCGCACGCCCATCTCATAGACCGTGCGCAGCTGCCGCGCGACGGGAGCAAGCTCCCCGCTCCAGATCACGCGCGGCAGAATGGCCGCCAGCTGCGTTTCAACGCTTACGCGCTGCGGCAGATCCGGGTGCTCCGCCAGCTCGGACAGGGGGACATAGAGCACCGTTGGCTTCATGGAGAGCATACGGGAGGTGATCTGCCCGGCTGTGCGGACGGCGATGGTCAGCTGCGGCTCCCCGGCAATGCCGTCGTAGCGCGGCGGCTCGTCATACGCGTTCAGATGCGCGGGCGCGGCACGGCCGCGCTTTGCGGTCAGCTCCGCGATTACATCGCGCCGCATGGCGTTGATGGCGGACGCCGGGAGCATCAGATCGGGGTCCAGAGACGAGCGGACGGCGGTGCACAGATACGGCGTTCCGCCGGTTTTTTTCAGCTGCTGCTCCAGATCCTGCGGCGTGAGCGACCGGTAGACCGCCTGCTCCGGAACGGGGCCGCGGGTCCGGCAGAGGTTGCCGTCCGGGTCCTCGACGGCGAGCTGCGCAGGCTCTCCGCGGCGGATCATGGCGTAGAAGCGCACGCCGATGCGCTGCGGCTCACCCTGTTCATAGGTGGCGCGGGCAGAGGCGAACAGGTCGGCCGTGTCCTCGCCCTCCTGACGGCGGCCAAACATATCGCTGCCGGTCTGGCCCCTGAAATAGCCGTCGGTAAAGCCCTGCCGGGAGAAGGCTGTCTCCAGCTCCTGCAGATCGGACGGCATCAGCTTGCCGCCGTTTAAAACCGTGCGGTAAGCGCGCGTGACGATGGCGACGTACTCAGGCCGCTTCATGCGGCCTTCGATCTTGATGGACGCGACGCCCATGCGCCGCAGCTCGTCCAGCTCGCCCGCCAGACAGTTATCCTTGAGGCTGAGCGGGTAGCGCGTCGATTCGAACCGGCCGTAGCCGTAGGGCAGGCGGCAGGGCTGCGCGCACTGGCCCCGGTTGCCGGAGCGGCGGCCGATGACGGAGGACAGGTAGCACTGTCCGGAATAGCACATACACAAAGCGCCGTGCACAAAAACCTCGATCTCGACCGGGCTTTTCTTACAGATATGCGCGATCTCCTCCGCGGGAAGCTCCCGCGCAAGCACGACGCGGCTGCACCCGAGCGCGGCGGCCTCCATCACGCCCTCAAGCGAATGGATGCTCATCTGCGTGGAGGCATGGATGGGCACGTCCGGCGCAAGCTGCCGGCATAACGATACCACGCCCAGATCCTGCACGATGAACGCGTCGACGCCGCAGGACGCGGCCAGCCGGATCAGCTCCGCCGCACGCGGCATCTCGCGGTCGAGCACGAGTGTGTTGAGCGTCAGATGTACCTTGACGCCGCGCACATGACAGTAGACAACGGCTTCCTGCAGATCGGCGGCGGAAAAATTGCGGGCGTTTATACGCGCGTTGAAGGTATCGGCGCCTAAATAAACAGCGTCAGCGCCGTTGCAGACGGCGGCGCGCAGCGCCTCCATCGAACCGGCGGGAGCGAGTAATTCCATGATGATCTTCCTTTATCTATCCAAATCTGCGCAACAGCATAAAAATCCGAATACATTGTACCACATACGGACACAACAGGAAAGTGCAATCATGCAAAAATTTGTTTCCGGCCTGTAAACTTTTTGCGCCGCAGCAGGAAAACAGCCCCGGACGGCTTTGGAAAAGGGATAAAACAAGACATACAATGCCAGCACCCGGCCCGGCCAAACCATCTGCCAAGCCACCCATAACCGTCCGGTTGTGTTCTTTCCGGCGGCGGAGCAAGCGTCATGGAAACCGCGTCGTTTGTTGCGCGCGGGGCTCTGCAATTACGCAGAAAACCCAGCTTCTTATATAAGAGGCTGGGTTTTCTGTTTGGAAATTTTGTTTACCGTTCTTTCTGAAAAAGGACATCCAGATAGTCCGTTTTCCCGTGGATCACGGCGCCGACGGACACGAATTCGCCCTCGATGCGGTAGAAGATCTATCTGTTATTCGATCTCCAGCCGTCTGGACGAGGCGGGGACTTCCTTCTGCTTCGGCAGCGTCACGCGCAGGACGCCGTCGGCGTATGCGGCCTTGATGCCTGCGGCGTCGATGCCGGAGATATCAAAGCTTCTGGCGTAGGAGCCATAGGAACGCTCGCAGCGGAGGTAATTGCCCTTCTTGTCCTTGTCTTCAAAGTTGGAATGACGCTCGGCGGAGACGGTCAGCCGGTCGTCGGCGACGTCCACGTGGATATCCTCCTTCTTGAAGCCGGGCAGGTCAGCCTCCAGAACAAAGTTGTCGCCGTCCTCCTGGATGTCGGCCTTGAACTCGCCGAGGGCGTTGTCGGAGAAGAACGCGCGCTCCAGCTCGTCAAAATCGTGGAACGGATTGAAATTGGAAACATTGTGATTTTTACGTGCATACGGTACTAACATGGAAAAGACCTCCTTGAGTCTTGTAATATATAATGTCTGAAAACTCGATCTGAGCGTCTTGCTCATCTCTTGTTTACAAGTCACATGATAGGCCCGGTCTGTGAACAATTCTGCATCTTTGTGTGAACGGACTGTGAATTTTAGCAGTCTCACGCTACGACTGCCAAAATGTTTGCCTGTACAAACTGAAAAAATCTGCTATGATATAGACACATGGGAACTTTTGCCCAAACAAAACGTCTGAAAGGCTACCCATCTTGAAAGGAGTGAATTCGATGCTGAAAATTGAGCATCTTACAAAGCTTTACGGAGAGAAAAAGGCGGTCGACGACCTGAGCCTGCACATCAGGCCCGGCGAAATTTACGGCTTCATCGGCCACAACGGCGCAGGCAAGACCACGACGATCAAAAGCTGCGCGGGCATTCTGCAGTTTGAACAGGGCGAGATCACCATAGACGGGAAGTCCGTCAAGGCCGACCCGCTCGGCTGCAAGCAGATTTTAGCGTACATCCCGGACAACCCGGATCTGTATGAATTCCTGTCCGGCATCAAATATCTGAACTTCGTGGCCGATATTTTCGGCGTGTCGAAGGCCGACCGCGAGGCGCGGATCGAAAAATACGCGGATCTGTTCGACCTGACCGGCGATCTGGCGCAGCCCATCTCGGCCTATTCGCACGGCATGAAGCAGAAGCTGGCGATCATCTCCGCCCTGCTCCACGACCCGAAGCTCATCATCATGGACGAGCCGTTTGTCGGCCTCGACCCGACGGCAGCCTACCAGGTCAAGGGCATCATGCGCGAGCACTGCGACCGCGGCGGCGCGATCTTCTTCTCCACGCACGTGCTGGAGGTCGCGGAAAAGCTCTGCGACAAGGTCGCCATCATCAAGCAGGGGCGGCTCATCGCCTCCGGCACGATGGACGAGGTCAAGGGCGACCAGTCGCTGGAGGCTGTGTTCCTGGAGCTGGAGGGCGAGAAGAATGCTTAAAACGCTGCTTCGCGTCCGGATGGCGGCGCTGCTCGCCGCGTTTACCGGACAGAGCCGGAAGCGGAAGAGCCAGACGAAGGGCAAGGCCGCCGGCTATGCGATTCTGATGCTCTACTGCTTCTGTGCGTTCGTCTTCCTGTTCTATACCTCGTTTTCCCAGCTTGCCGCCGCGTTTTTCCCGGCGGGACTCGGCTGGCTGTATTTTGCCATGTTCGCGATCATGGCCTTTGCGCTCATGTTCATCGGCAGCGTGTTTACGGCCAAATCGCAGCTGTTTGAGGCGAAGGACAACGAGCTGCTTCTGTCCATGCCCGTGCCGCCTGGCATGATCCTGCTCAGCCGCATGGCGGCGCTGCTGGCCATGAACTTCGTGCTTGAGCTTGTCGTGGCCCTCCCGGTCTTTGTTTCGTGGCTGCAATACGGTGAGACAAGCGGAACGGGCATTACGGCGTTCGTCGTGATCGTGCTGGCGCTGCCGCTGTTTTCGCTGGCGGTGAGCTGCCTGTTTGCGTGGCTTGTCTCGCTTGTGACCAGCCATATGCGCAATACGACCGCCGTGACCATGGTGATCTCGGTCGTGTTCATGCTGGCATATTTCCTGTTCTGCTTCCGCATGAACAGCTATGTCACGCAGTTGGCCGCGAACGGCGCGGCGATCGCGGGCGCGCTCGGCTCGGCTGCCCCGCTCGTCTGGCTGGGCCGGGCCGCTGCGGACGGGAGCCTTGCAGACCTCGGCCTGACGCTTTTGTGGACAGTCCTGCCGTTCGTGCTGGCCTATGTGCTGCTGAACCGCAGCTTTATCCGCATCGTCACCACGCGGCGCGGACAGGTCAAGGTGCGGTACGAGAAAAAAGCCATGCGCGCCTCCTCGCAGAGTGCGGCGCTCTACCGCCGGGAGCTTGCCCGGCTGACCAGCAGCTCCGGCTATATGCTCAACGCCGGGCTTGGCCTTGTGTTTGAGCTGGTGCTGGCTGTGCTGGCGGTGGTCAAGCGGCGGGAGCTTCTGGGCGCGCTGACCGCGATCCCGGAGCTGTACGCAGCAGCCGCCCCCATCTTGCTGCTGGCCTGCATGATGGTTTCCGGCATGGTATTCTTTACGGCGTCGTCCGTGTCGCTGGAGGGCAAGAGCTACTGGATCGTGCGCTCCATGCCGGTCGAAACCAAAAAGGTTCTGCAGGCAAAGCTAAGCCTGTCCAACTCGCTGGCAATTGCGCCCGCACTCCTGATGATGCTCGCTGCCGCGCTGGCCCTGCGGCTGCCCGCAGCCGAGACGGTATTGCTGCTGGCCTGTCAGCTGATGTTCGTGCTGCTGACGGCGAACGTCGGCCTGATGGAGGATCTGCGCCACTGCAACCTCGACTGGATCAACGAAACGCAGGCCGCGAAGCAGGGCGCGGGCGTTCTGCTGAGCATGCTGCTTGCCTTCGGCTTTGTGGTGGCGGTCGGCGCGCTCTATTTCTTCCTGCTGGCGGTTCTGATGCCGGCGACGGCCGCCCTCGGCCTGATCCTGGCCCTGATGGCGATTTTGTACGCGCTTACCGCCCGCTGGCTCATGACCCGCGGCGTAAAGCGCTTCGAAACGCTGCGCTGACACGGCAAAAAGCCTCCCCCTGCCATGCAGCGCATGGCAGGGGGAGGCATGGGCGCGGGCGCTTATACCGTGCAGTACGGGAGCGTTTTCCGGTCCGCGAAGCGGTAGGTGCGCAGAAACGGCTCCGGGCGCAGGCCCTTTTGCAGATAGTCGAGCAGCAAAAGCGCGCAGGCGCGGCTGTCGCTGCCGGCGTTGTGGTGGTCGAGGTCGAGCCGCAGATGGTCGCAGAGCGTGTTCAGCTTGTGGTTCGGCAGGTACGGATATGCCTTTCGGCCCATCTGGCAGGTGCAGAGATAGACGGCCTCCGGCTTCCAGTCGATGTGATAGTCATGCAGGCAGCTGGCCAGCACCCGCAGATCAAACGGCGCGTTGTGCGCGACCAGAATGCAGCCGGCCAGCATCGGCTCCAGCAGCTGCCAGAGCGCGGGAAAGTCCGGCTGGCCGCGCACCTGTTCCGGCGTGATGCCGGTCAGCGCGATATTGAACGGATCAAAGTGCGTCTGCGGGGCGACAAGCGTGTAAAGCTCCTGCACGATCTCGCCGCGCTCGATCACGCTGACGCCGATGGCGCTCATGCGCCGGTTCTGCGCGTTCGGCGTTTCCACGTCGAACGCCACATAACGTTCTTCCATAGTTCCACCCCATTTGACAGGATGGAACCAGTATAGCAGATTTTTCGCCCCTTGTCAGCCCTCTTCGATCGCGCTCGTCGGGCAGGCGTCCATGGCCTCGGCGGCAGTCTCTTGCGCGCTTTCCGGCACGGGGCCGGGCGCTGCCTCGGCAAAGCCGTCGTCCCTGAGAGAAAAGACCTCCGGGCACGTTTCGGCGCACAGGCCGCAGCCGATGCAGGCGTCTTCATTCACATGATAGTGCATATGCATTCTCCTTTATATAGAAAAGTCTGAGCCAGCCGGTTTTCCCGGCTGGCTCTAGTATTTGCGGATTTTTATCTTTTTTTCCTGTGCGGGAAAATTCCCTTGTCCAGCCGCACCTTTGCCTTGCGCAGTCCCCGGCGGCAGACAAACATGACCGAGAACGCAAGCAGGCCCAGCACGACGAGGATCAGCAGCGACGGCTTATCCAGCGCACTCAGCGTAAACAGCTCCGGCAGGAAGAAGTAGCACACCACGAATGCGATGCACAGTCCGACGAGCATGGCCTTGCGGAGCTTATTCATCGGCAGCGAGGTCTGATGGACCATCAGCAGGCCGACGATGCCCATAATGCCGGTGCAGAGCGTGGAGAGCATATCCTCTTTGATATGGAATGCCAGATAGAACAGCATCACGCCGACCACGAGAATGAGGTCAGACAGCGCGGCGGGCAGCGCCCGGTAAATGACGTTCGGCATAAACCGGCCGCTGATGCGGTTCTCGTTCGGCTCCATGGCAAGGATGAACGACGGGATGCCGATGGTCAGCGCGTTGACCAGACTCAGCTGCGCGGGCGTATACGGATAGGGGAGCGTAAAGAACAGCGTGATGAGGGAAAGCACGAACGTGAAAATATTCTTGACGAGATACAGCGACGCGCTGCGCTCAATATTGTTGATGACGCGCCTGCCCTCGGCCACGACGGACGGCAGCGCGGAAAACTGCGAATCAAGCAGCACGATATGCGACGCCTGACACGCGACGCCCGAGCCGGAGGCCATGGCGATGGAGCAGTCTGCCTCGCGCAGCGCCAGCACGTCGTTCACGCCGTCGCCGGTCATGGCGACCGTGTGCCCCGCCCGCTTCATGGCTGCGACGAGCTTCTTTTTCTGATCCGGCGTGACGCGTCCGAAGACGGTCATGTCCTCCGCCGCCTTCGCAAGCTCCGCGTCCGTTTTGAGCGTCCGCGCGTCGACAAATTTCTCCGCGTCCGGGATCCCGGCCCGCCGCGCGACCTCCGAAACAGTCAGGGGATTGTCGCCGGAAATGACCTTCGTGCGCACGCCCTGCTGCGCAAAATAGGAGAACGTCTGCGGCGCTTCGGGCCGGATCTTGTTGCTCAGCAGGATCAGCGCCAGCGGCATCATTTCCGCGTCCAGCGCTTCGTCCGACAGCTTCCCGTCGTAAAGCGCCAGCAGCAGCACGCGGCAGCCCTTCGCCGACCATTCCTCCGCCAGCGGCAGATACTGTTCTTTCTCCGGACAGTTCGCCAGCAGGATCTCCGGCGCGCCCAGCAGATACGTCTCATCCTCATGGAAGGATACGCCGCCGTATTTTTTCGCCGACCGGAACGGCATGGCGTCAATCGCCGTCTGCATGGACTGTCCGGTAAAATATCGCCGCAGCGCGGCCATGGTGTCGTTGTCGTCCTGCATGGCGCAGACGTAATCGGCCATGATCATGCGGATATCGTCGTCGATATAGCGCTCCGGCTGTAAGGGAACAATGTCGTCGACGGTCATTTTCGGCTCCGTGATCGTGCCGGTCTTGTCGACGCAGAGCGTGTCGACGCGCGCAAGCGTCTCGATGCAGCCCATGTCGTGCACGAGCGTGCGCCGGTTGGCAAGCCGGATGACGCTGGCCACCAGCGCAAGACTTGTCAGCAGATACAGCCCCTCCGGGATCATGCCGACGATGGAGCCGACCGTGCTTGTCACCGCGTCCACAATCGGGCTTTTCAGCCACAGATACTCCTTGATGAACATCACTGCGCCCAGCGGAATGACAAGGAAGCCGATCCATTTGATGAGACTCGTCAGCGAATGCATCATCTCTGACTGCGGCTGCGATCCGGTCTGCTTGGCCTCCAGCGTGAGCCGGGAGACGAAGCTGTCCGCGCCCACGGCGGTCAGCCGTGCGCGGCAGCTGCCGGACACGACAAAGCTGCCGGAGAGCAGCCGCTCGCCCGGCTTTTTAACGATCTCATCGGCCTCGCCGGTGACGAGCGCCTCGTTGACGCGGCATTCACCCGCCGCAACGACGGCGTCCGCCGGGATCTGGTCGCCGGGGGAAAAGACGGCGATATCGTCCCGCACGAGCTGGGCCGCGTCCAGCTCGACGGTCTGCCCGTCCCGCACGGCGCGGCATTTCGGCGCGGCCATGATCTTCAGTCCGTCGACCTTTTTCTTCACCCGCAGATCCTGCACGATGCCGATGAACATATTGCAGAACACGGGGCCGAGGAACGTCAAATTCAGCCACTGCCGCACGGCGATCACACAGCCTGCCAGCAGGAAGAACAGGAAGTTAAAGTACGTAAAAACGTTTTTTGCGATGATCTCCCGGACCGACGCGCCGGGAGACTCCACCGGCGCGTTGCCCCAGCCGCCGTCCAGCCGCTCCTGCGCCTGCGCGGCGCTTAAGCCCGTCTCGGCGTCCGCCTCCAAAACGGGGATCTCCTGCCGCTGCGGCCCGTCCGGCTCCTTCGGTTTTCGTTTCAGGAATGACGCTGCCACAAATGCCGTCCTCCTCCAAGTAGTTGCTGATATCATATCACATCTGCGGCAAAATTTATCAACAAACTGTATATTTTCAGAAAATCGTAAGAAATCATGCTGCGGACGGGGAAATTCCGATACCGCCCATACTGCTTGCGGAAAAAGATCAGCATTTGATCGTGATTGCTCTTGTAATCAGCAAGTACGCTCGCTTGCCTTACATATGGAGACGTCCGTTTGGATGCGGGAAAGCGCGTGATATGGAAAGGGCGGTTCTGGCGGAAGGACGTCTGGCGAGGATGGAGAAACAGAACGCTTCTTTCAGATTCATGTTTCTTCACCTCTTGCTTCGTCGTGCGTCGCTGGAGCGGAAAATCCGCAATGTTATCCGAATAACATGTTTTACTTGAAACTATTTGCGGATTGGGTATAATGGAAGTACAATCATGCCAAAAGAATACATTCCTTCCTTTAAAAAGGAAGCCGTCCGACGATATGAACAAGGGACCACTTTGAACGCACGCAGCCAGGAGCTCCGCATTGCGCTCAGTACCCGTTGCCATTGGCGCAAAGAATACTGTTCTATCCAAACGGCCAACCACGCCTGCACGGCGAAGGCAATTGTTCCGTTTTCCGTAATAACTGTTGGCATGGGTGCGTGCGCTTGGTATAATGGAATGGATAAAACCGGTAGCCGGGGAGGCAGCTATGGAATACTATGCGAAATCCGAAAATCTGCAGGGGCATCAGGAAACTGTGAAGGAGCATTTACAAAAGGTCGCTGCGCTTGCGCGGGAGTACGGGGAGGCGCTTGGCCTTGCAGATGCCGCAGGACTGGAAGGGCTGGTACATGATTTTGGAAAGTATACCGAGGCGTTTCAGGATGTGTGGAAAGGCAAACGAACAGGCGTTGACCATGCGATAAGCGGGGCCTGCTTTCTGGAATGCTGCTATAGGGGAAGACCCGGCAGCCGTCCTGTGATAGAGGCGGTCAATGGACACCATGCCGGTCTTGTGGCCTACGATATGATAAAGGCGGAGCTGCACGCGATTGCAGATGATCGTAAGCAAGCCCACGGAAACGCCGGAAAAACGCCCTCGATTGAAAACGCAGCGCAGCTGAAAGAGGCAAACGCTGCGTTTCAAAAGGATTTTCCTGATTTCAGACTGCCAAAGCTTCCGATACCTCCTGCCGATGAACTGGAATCCATGCTGTATACCAGATTGCTGTTTTCCTGTCTGGTGGATGCAGACTACACGGCCTCTGCAATGAATGACGACAGTACATACCTTGATCGTGCGGAGGACTGCTATTTTGACCCGCAGGCGCTTCTGGAAACACTGTACGCCTATTGCGGCAGCATCCGGCAAGCCTCCACTGCGGACAAAACCCTGAATCAGTACCGGGATCAGGTCTTCGAACAGTGTGGGAAGATGGGTGATAAGCCGGAGGGATTATATACGCTGACGGCGCCTACCGGAACCGGAAAAACGCTGGCGCTGCTGCACTTTGCGCTGCGGCACTGCCTGAAGCATGGGAAAAAGCGGATCATTATTGTCCTCCCGTTTTTGACGTTGGCGGAACAGAATGCAGATACGTATGCTAAAATCATTCCAAACGTGCTGGTCGACCATAGCCAAAGTGATTTACCGGAGGAGGCCCGGGAGCTGGCCGCCAGATGGAGCGCTCCGGTCATCATCACCACGTCTGTCCGTTTTTTTGAAGCTCTGTTTTCAGACTGCCCGACCGTCTGCCGAAAGCTCCACAACATTGCAGGCAGCGTTGTGGTATTTGACGAGGCCCAGAGCCTGCCCGCCAGTCTGACCTCCGCCACGCTTCGCGCAGTGAATGCGCTGTGCAGCCGCTATCACACGACCATGGTATTCTCCACAGCGACGCAGCCGGATTTTGCCGCGCGAAAGGATCTGAATTGGACGCCCTGTGAGATCCTTCCGGAGCACAGAAAATTGTTCGAGGCTCTGAAGCGGGTGAATGTGGAATGGCGGATCGGGAATGAAACGCCCCTCGAAGCCATTGCGGAGGAAATGGCGGGCTGTGCGCAGGTCTGCGCCATCGTCAACCTGCGCCGTCACGCCCGGCAGATCGCTGACGTACTGTCACGGCTTTGCCCCGAAGACACGGTTTTCTTTCTTACCACGGACCTGTGCCCCGCGCACCGGAGCCGGCAGATCGAGCGTATCCGTCAGCGGCTAAGGCAGAAGCTGCCCTGCCGGGTCGTGGCGACCCAGTGCATCGAGGCTGGGGTAGACCTTGACTTTGAAACGCTGTATCGCGCGCTGGCTCCGCTGGATTCCATCATTCAGGCTGCCGGACGCTGCAACCGGAACGGCTGCGGTTCTATGGGGCAAGTGATCGTATTTTGCCCGGAGGACAGCCGTATGCCGTATCCTGACGACTGGTACAACAATGCTGCGGTCACAGTACAGGAAATGAATCCGCCGTTTTCCATCCATGACCCGGAGAACATCCGGGAATACTACCGGCGGCTGTTTGACGGCACGGTCGATAAACCAGAGCTGACGAAGGCAATCGACGCACGGGCCTTTGCAGAAACGGCGGCGCAATACAAGCTGATCGCCAGCGCCGGTGCGCAGGTCATTGTTCCCTATGCCGCAGAGCGGAAGCTGTATGAACAGATCGCAGAGCAGCTGCGAACGCAGGGCGTCACCGGCGCGCTGCTGAAGCAGGCAGCGCCGATCACCCTGACCTGTTTTGCAAAAAATCTGGCCCTGTATGCCGAGCAGATTCCGTTTGCCCGCCGGGGCAGAGAACAGTCTGCCGAACAGGCCGCAGGCAGCAATGTCTATCTGCTGTGCCCGCAGTATGAGGACCTGTATTCGGAGCAACTGGGCCTGCATTTTCCGCAGGAAGAGCGATTTGATTCTATATTTTGAAAAAAAGCACACTGGTTGTCCGGATTATTGGACAGCTGGTGTGCTATTCTATTTTTCGTGGATACTTGACAAATTACCCGTTATATTTCATACTTATTTTGTCAGATATTTCATTCTTCTAACAGACACGTGCTATGGACGTCCTGTTCACAGTCCGAATCAGGACGAACAAATTACGGAGGTGAAGCGTATTTGAAAGAAATCACGATCGAGGTCTGGGGAGATTTCGCCTGTTTCTCTGCCCCTTATGCAAAAGTAGAACGGCTGACCTACCCCTTTCCAACCCCATCCGCCGCCAGAGGGATTTTTTCTGCGATTTACATGAAACCGAAGGAGTTCCGCTGGCAGATCAACCGCATTGAGGTATTGAACCCCATCCGCTATATCAGCTTCAAGCGCAACGAGGTCAAATGTACCGTCGGTTCGGAGCCGATCTCCACCGAGGAGGAGCGAACGCAGCGGCAGACGACGGCGCTGCAGGACGTCCGCTACCGGATCGCGGCGTCGATCATTCCCCGCCCGGCTTTTGCGGGAAAAGAGCTCCAACTGTATGAGCAGGCGCTGCGGCGCATCCGAACGGGAAAATGTTTCCACCAGCCGGAGCTTGGAATGCGCGAGTTTGTCTGCTATTTTGAGGAGAGCGACGGGACGCGTTCGCCTATCCAGCAGTCGATGGACGCAGGGCTGATGGTCTACGACCTGTTTGCGCCGGATGATGTGGAGGTCACGAAAAAGACGAAGATCAAAATGTCCCTGTTCCACGCGGTCATGGAGAACGGCGTGATTCTGATCCCGCCCTATGACAGTCCGGAGGTTCTGAAGGGGGAAGGCCTATGCTGAAAGCACTATATGACTACGGAGTACGCCGCCAGCTGGCTTTGCCGCCGGGATTCGCGGGGAAAACCATGAAGGCATATATTTCCCTCTCTGAAAGCGATGACCATGTCAGCGTCTATCTGGGGGGAGACGAGCCTGTTCCGTGCCCGGATATCGGCAGTCTGGCCAACGGCAAGGATAAGAGTAATGTTCTTGCAGAGAAGCGCTCTGTCGTCATTCCCGAGGAGCCCGGAAGCAAAAGCACATTCTTTTTGGAGGCACTCCGCAGCGCGGCAGAGGAAGAACCGCTGCTGAAGGTCTGCGTCCGTGCACTGGAAACGCCTGAACTTGCGGCGGCCGTTCGCGCAGAGCTGGATCGGGCCAAAATCAAGCCGGGAGATCGGATCTCATTTCGGGTCAACGGGCAGTCTATCCTGCAATCGGAAAAACTTCGTACATGGTGGAAGTCCTACCGAAAGCAGTTTTTTGCGGCGGACGAACGCCCATCCGCCCTGTGCCTGATCACCGGCGAACCGACGGTTCCCATGACGACGACCACGCCGATACAGGGCCTGCGAGTCGTCGGAGGGCACGCGAGCGGGGATGCGCTGATTTGCTTTGACAAGACGGCATTCTGCTCCTATAACCAGAAAAAAGCGGCGAACGCACCTGTTTCGGAAGAGGCTTTCAGCGTCGTGAAGGCTGCGCTGGATGATCTTTTGAAGGATGCGCCGATCCTTGCAGGAATGAAATTTGTCCACTGGTTTGACCGCGAGATTCCACAGGAGGATGATCCGCTTTATACTGTGGACTTTGGTTATGATCTGCCGGAGGATGAAACGGACGAGGAAGCAGAACCGGAAGCCGCCGTCAACGAGCTGACAGCGCGAAATCAGGCGAATCAAATTCCGGAAAGCGTCTATTCCGGGCAGCCTGTTCCCGATTTGGACAACGTATCCTACTATATTCTGCTGCTGTCCGGCGCAAACAGCCGCGTTATGATCCGCAGATATGACAGAGGCAGCTATCCGGATCTTCGCCGCAATCTGGGACAATGGTATGCCGATCTGGCACTGACCAATCAGGGCGGTACCGGAAACATCAGGCCTGTGAAGCTGGCTGCTCGTCTGCTTCGTCTTTTAAAATTCCAGAAAACCGACAGCCGACCCTTTGAGCGGCTGTCAAAGGAGCTGGCCGGGATCACCCCGGCGGTCGTGCAGGCGATTTTGTCAGGCGGATGCCTGCCGGATGCCGTCGCGGCAAAGGCGCTGGCCTATATTCGCTCGGAGCTGCTGTCGAACGACGACAGCGACACGCGAAGCACCCTGCCCAACAGTCTGGCCTGCCAATGGCTGAAGGTCTGGCTGCTCCGGAAAAACCGAATCCATCATCAGGAGGGAACAATTTTGGAAGCATACAATCTGCATCTTCGCAATGCCGCATATCACTGCGGCGGATTGATGGCCGTATATGCGGCGATCCAGAGGACGGCCATGCCGGACGTCAATACCGGCATTGTGGAGCGGTACTACGCCTCCGCCATTCAGATGCGCGCGCTGGTCATCGGCCAGCTCAGCAGCCGCTCAAATCACCATCTGGAAAAGATCGAAAACGGGTGGCTCGCCGATAAATACCGCGAGAAGCTGCAGGAAATTTCCGTCGCGCTGGGGACGTCCATTCCTGCTACGCTGAATCTGGAACAGCAGTCCTATTTTGCGCTGGGCTACTATCAGATGGGCGCGAAGCTCAATCAGGAGAGAAACAGAAACGTCGCCGCCGCCAGAGAAAAGACCGGCGCGGCAGAAGAATAAGAGGAGGAGTATCTTATGGCAATTCAGAACCGATATGAGTTCATGTATTACGTTGCGTGCACAAATTGTAACCCAAACGGAGACCCGGACATGGGCAATATGCCCCGGCTCGATCCGCAGACCATGCAGGGCTTCATCACCGACGCTGCAACCAAGCGCCGTATTCGAAATTACGTGGAGCTAGCCCATCAGGGCGAGCCCGGTATGAACATCATCATCCAGCAGGCAACCAACATCAACCGCCATATCGCGGAGGCCAAGCGGGCAGCCGGTGTTGAAGACTGCGCAAAGGCAAAGGAAGCCGTTTACGCGGGCAGAAAAAAGGCCTGTGAGCTGTTCTACGATGTACGTACCTTCGGCGCAGTCATGTCCACAGGCCCCAACGCGGGGCAGGTGCGCGGGCCGGTGCAGATCACCTACGGAAAAAGTCTGGACGCCGTTCTTCCGCTGGACATTTCCATCACCCGTATGGCGGTCGCCGACAAGGTAAAGGATGGCGCTACAGTAGAGGATTACGCGGCATGGGAGCAGGAGCAGCCGGAGGACAAGCTTCGCACAATGGGCCGCAAGCAGATCATCCCCTTTGGCCTGTACGAGGTTCGCGGCTTCGTCAGCGCCAACCTTGCTGAAGAGACCGGGTTTGATGACGAAGATTTGAATGTCCTGTTTGAAGCCATTCTGAATATGTACGAGCATGACCACTCCGCCAGCAAGGGCGAAATGGCCGTCGTTTCTCCGCTGATTATTTTCAGGCACGTTGGCACGGATACCGACGCGGCGCAGAGAATCCGTCAGGCCAAACTGGGCTGCGCCCCGGCCCACAAGCTCTTTGATCTGGTCAAGGTCACGAAAAAAGCTTCCGTTTCCTATCCCAGAAGCTATCGGGATTATGACGCGCTTGTCTCTCTGGACAGGGTTCCCAAGGGCGTGCAGATCGGGTTCAAGCCAAGCGCCTTTGAGCCGGTAGTCTGGGACGCGCTTCCCGCAGACGAAGACTGGTTCTGCCATGGATGAGTGGGAGCCGATTCCTCTTTCCCGACTGTCTCACGCAGGGTTCTGCCTGCGTCGGGCTGCACTGCTGACCAATGAGCAGGTCTGGGCGGAAAGTGCGGATACCGCAAAAGGACGTTCTGAGCATGAGCGGGTCCACACGCAGCGGATAGAACGCCGGGGCGATTCAGCAAAGCTGTATGAGTTCCCTGTATTCTCCAAAGCTATGGGAGTTTCTGGGAAATGCGACTGCATAGAAGCGGAAGCATCCGCCCAGGGCTGCATGATCCCTGCGCTGGATTTCCCGGTCAGGCTGTATCCGGTTGAGTACAAGCACGGAAAACTCCGCGCAGAACAGGAATATGAGGTTCAGCTGTGCGCGCAGGCCATGTGTCTGGAAGAAATGTTCCAGACACAGATCCCGGAGGGCGCCATCTACTACATCACATCGCACCGCCGGTATCCGGTCTCTTTTACAGCGGAGCTCCGCAGTCTTGTAAAGGAAACAATCGAAAGGATCGAGGCGTTTCGCCGAAGCTTTTCGATCCCGCCGGCGGAATACGGGGCGAAATGCAAGGCGTGCTCCCTGCGGGAGCACTGCCTTCCCAGCGTGCAGCGATCCGCGTCCGGCTACTGTATGCAGCTGCGCAAAGAGGCCATGCACGAGGAGGATGTCCCATGAAAAAGCTGCTGGAGACGCTCTATATTACAACGCCTGAAAGCTATCTGTTTGAGCGGAACGGGAATATCTGCATCTCCATCGGCGGTGCAGAAAAGGCCGCTGTTCCAATCACACAGGTGAACTCCATCGTTCTGTTCGGAAAGAACACACTCTCAACTGCGTTGCTCTCATTTTGCTCCCAAAACGACGTGACGATTACATTTCTCAGCGAGAACGGCTTTTTTCTGGGGCGGCTATGCGGCCCGGTCAGCGGAAATGTGCTGTTAAGAAAGCGCCAGTATGAAACACTGGCAGATACAGCCTTTGCAAACCGGTTTGTCAAGGATCTGCTGTTCTGTAAGCTGCGAAACAGCAGATCTGTGTTGGTGCGGTATGCCCGTACTGCCTCTGATGAAGCAGAAAAGAGCGGCGTTGCTGCGGCGGCAGCTGATTTGACCGCAATCGCAAATCGTCTGGATGATTGTACGGACATTGATTCCATGCGCGGAATCGAGGGCGCAGCTGCGTCTGTCTACTTCTCTCGCTTTGACAATCTGCTCTCCAGTCCGAAGGGATACCGCTTTGAGACGAGAAGTCGGCGTCCGCCGCTGAACGAAGTCAATGCGGTGCTGTCTTTTGTCTATACGCTGTTGGCACATGACGTTCGATCTTCGATGGAAGCTGTGGGGCTGGACCCTGCCGCCGGGTATCTGCACACCCTTCGCCCGGGGCGGCTATCCTTTGCGCTGGACATCATGGAGGAGCTGCGTGCGCCCCTGTGCGACCGGCTGGTCATTTCCATGTTCAACAGGGATCAGTTTCAGACGCAGGATTTTACGACAGACTTTGAAGCGGTATACCTCAGCGAGAAAGGGCGGCGAAAGGTTCTTGAACAGTGGCGGGCCAGAAAGCGCGAGTCCATTCAGCACCCGTTTTTGAAGGAGAAAGTTCCCATTGGGATGATCCCATACGTACAGTCTATGCTGTTTGCCCGTGTGCTGCGCGGGGATCTGGATCGATACCCGCCGTTTGTGTGGAGGTCATGACATATGATGCTGGTCGTAACCTATGATGTGGACACATCGGATTCTGCCGGGCAAAAGCGCTTGCGGAAAGTAGCAAAGATCTGTGAACGGCACGGGATGCGTGTTCAAAACTCCGTGTTTGAGGTGCTCGTGGACGCTGCACAGCTGGTCGTGCTGAAACAGGAACTGGGAAAAGCTATCGATATGGAGCAGGATTCTGTCCGCTTTTATCGACTCGGCAATTCATACGAGAACCGGATCGAAAGCATGGGACGCAAGCCCCTCGTGGAAGCAGGAAGTGCCTTGATCTTTTAACGCCAACCCCTGCCGTACACATTTTTGCGGCAGGTTGGCGCATGAAATCCATGCAAGATATACAGCTTTTGGATCTCTTCTTGGAAAACCAAAGGAAGCCAGACATAAAACTGTATCATCTTTCGGCAATTTGCCGCAAAACCTCATGACGGACTTGTGGAAAATTGCTGTCGCCCCTCCCGCAGGGGCGTGAGTAGAAATTCGTGCTTGTTCCGAAGACGCTGTCGAACGGCGTCGCCCCTCCCGCAGGGGCGTGAGTAGAAATAGGAACGGCAGGCGCGGATAGGCAAGGAGGGCTGTCGCCCCTCCCGCAGGGGCGTGAGTAGAAATCTTGCGCCGCTTGGGATTGTCGGTGCTCCAGCTTGGTCGCCCCTCCCGCAGGGGCGTGAGTAGAAATACCAATCGCGGGGGATGACGCCGAATGCCTTGCGGTCGCCCCTCCCGCAGGGGCGTGAGTAGAAATGATGATGACATCTTTTATCTGTTCTGCTTCAACATGTCGCCCCTCCCGCAGGGGCGTGAGTAGAAATTGATTCTTCCAGCGGTTTCGGAACAGCTCGTGGTATGTCGCCCCTCCCGCAGGGGCGTGAGTAGAAATACGGACATTCCAGTAGCCTCACAGGCCGAGACATAGTCGCCCCTCCCGCAGGGGCGTGAGTAGAAATGTGCAGACCGAAATGGGCATCACCGGCACGACCGCAGTCGCCCCTCCCGCAGGGGCGTGAGTAGAAATCGGTTCAAACTCCTGCAGCATTTCGATTGAGTGCCGTCGCCCCTCCCGCAGGGGCGTGAGTAGAAATTTTCCTTTTCTGCCGTAGCTCGGCAGCTCGATACGAGTCGCCCCTCCCGCAGGGGCGTGAGTAGAAATGCTTCGTCCTCGCCGTACCATTTCGCGCGGTATTCCCGTCGCCCCTCCCGCAGGGGCGTGAGTAGAAATAAGTTTGAGGAAAGACTGATACATGAGGTTGATGCGGTCGCCCCTCCCGCAGGGGCGTGAGTAGAAATGATTCCATTCCGGACTTTCAGAAAAACGTGCTGGGTCGCCCCTCCCGCAGGGGCGTGAGTAGAAATGGCGCCTCCTGCGTGATTTCTTTCAGGAGCGGCAAGTCGCCCCTCCCGCAGGGGCGTGAGTAGAAATGAAATAACGAGAATGTTATATTCTCTCAAAAAAGACCGTCGCCCCTCCCGCAGGGGCGTGAGTAGAAATGAGTACGTTGTCGGGCCGCCGGGAAGCGGCGGGGTCGCCCCTCCCGCAGGGGCGTGAGTAGAAATCTGACGGAAACTTCCGTAAGTTCTGCCATGAGCGTCGCCCCTCCCGCAGGGGCGTGAGTAGAAATGGCTTCGAGCGATACCATTTGCGCCAGCGCCAGAAGTCGCCCCTCCCGCAGGGGCGTGAGTAGAAATATGTACTCGCATTTCAAGCTGTTCCAGCGTCAGCCGTCGCCCCTCCCGCAGGGGCGTGAGTAGAAATCGCACTGCGCCTCCAGCTGGTGCAGGAATTTTTTCAGTCGCCCCTCCCGCAGGGGCGTGAGTAGAAATACTTCCGATGTATGCAGCCGGTTCCCCTTCATCTACGTCGCCCCTCCCGCAGGGGCGTGAGTAGAAATATGCCCATGCCCGCGATCATCTCGATTGCAACGTGTCGCCCCTCCCGCAGGGGCGTGAGTAGAAATAGGCCGTACATCTTGATCAGCGCCGGGATCGTGCAGTCGCCCCTCCCGCAGGGGCGTGAGTAGAAATGCAACCGGAACAAAGATGATCACGCAGGCGCGGGTCGCCCCTCCCGCAGGGGCGTGAGTAGAAATTGATCGAAGGTTGAGCCATCGCACGCGTGCCACGGGAGTCGCCCCTCCCGCAGGGGCGTGAGTAGAAATGCTCGACGAGCTGTTCGGCCTTGAAAATCGCGTCGGGTCGCCCCTCCCGCAGGGGCGTGAGTAGAAATGGAGCTTCTGCCGGAAATCATTCAAACCGGTATAGGTCGCCCCTCCCGCAGGGGCGTGAGTAGAAATGTGAGGATATCGCCGATGTGATAATTCGGCTCCGTCGCCCCTCCCGCAGGGGCGTGAGTAGAAATCACCAGAGCTTTTCACCCGCCTGACCGGCTCTGGTCGCCCCTCCCGCAGGGGCGTGAGTAGAAATCGGTCGGCATATCCGCCTGCTGCGTCCACGTCCCCAGTCGCCCCTCCCGCAGGGGCGTGAGTAGAAATAAATTCAGACTTAATCACGCCGTACATCGCGCGGGTCGCCCCTCCCGCAGGGGCGTGAGTAGAAATATGGTCGGGGCGCCGTCATTCAAACTCATATTTGTCGCCCCTCCCGCAGGGGCGTGAGTAGAAATTGAATACCTTGTTCCTCACACTCGGCGATGATACCGTCGCCCCTCCCGCAGGGGCGTGAGTAGAAATCGCCTCCCGGCGGAATGCTATGTATCGGGTGCAGTGTCGCCCCTCCCGCAGGGGCGTGAGTAGAAATACCTTCTCGTCGGACATCGCCTACACGGCCTTCGAGTGTCGCCCCTCCCGCAGGGGCGTGAGTAGAAATACAGTTACAATGATTTGCAGTTCTGTGCCAGTCTGGTCGCCCCTCCCGCAGGGGCGTGAGTAGAAATACGGCAGCGACGGGCAAGAAGATCACTGTTGTTGTCGCCCCTCCCGCAGGGGCGTGAGTAGAAATTCCTACAAACCCGATAGCTACTGGCTCGACAACTATGTCGCCCCTCCCGCAGGGGCGTGAGTAGAAATATTCCTTTCATAAAAATACAGCGGCGGGACGATTGCGTCGCCCCTCCCGCAGGGGCGTGAGTAGAAATGACGATATGTCCTGCGGTGATTTTGGCAGCCGCGTGTCGCCCCTCCCGCAGGGGCGTGAGTAGAAATGTCCCGCGCCGCGACCTATCAAGTGCTGATTTTTGTCGCCCCTCCCGCAGGGGCGTGAGTAGAAATGGTTGCGCCGTTCATCAGCATTTCCATGACGATAGTCGCCCCTCCCGCAGGGGCGTGAGTAGAAATTATACCGTCGTGATCGCGTTTTACTTTGGCACACAGTCGCCCCTCCCGCAGGGGCGTGAGTAGAAATCTTGCAGCTTTTTCAGAGAATCGGACATCGTGAGTCGCCCCTCCCGCAGGGGCGTGAGTAGAAATAAGCTCAAATTCTCCGCACGGCAGCACCGCGTCGGGTCGCCCCTCCCGCAGGGGCGTGAGTAGAAATGATCTCTGCAAGATGCGTTTCCTGCGTCGTGGCCTTGTCGCCCCTCCCGCAGGGGCGTGAGTAGAAATTGCCTCGATGTTCGTCAGATCGTGGCAGCAATCGGGTCGCCCCTCCCGCAGGGGCGTGAGTAGAAATCGACGTACTCGGCTTTACCGGCTGGGCAACCATCACGTCGCCCCTCCCGCAGGGGCGTGAGTAGAAATGAGAATCAAATCAATAATCATTTCGTTCGCTCCTTTTGTCGCCCCTCCCGCAGGGGCGTGAGTAGAAATGCTGGTTTCGCAGTAGATGTTTACCACGGTTTTGATGTCGCCCCTCCCGCAGGGGCGTGAGTAGAAATTTGGAAGACGGGCCAAACGCGAAAGGAGAACGTGTCGCCCCTCCCGCAGGGGCGTGAGTAGAAATTGGATCTCCACGCCGTACAGCTCCGCCGTCTCCCGGTCGCCCCTCCCGCAGGGGCGTGAGTAGAAATGGTGTACTCGCGGAGAAATTTCACATTCTGACCAGCACTGGAGCGCTGAATCTCCAGTTATTTGACTGCAAATACGAGGATGTCCGAAAGGCAGCCGTCTTGCAGATGCTTGAGGCAATCTTCGCGAAGCATTGACACGGAAAACGAAGAAAGGAAAAAGAGGAAAAAAGATGACCAGACAATATCAGATTCAAAAAATCACCGGGAAACCGGACTGGAATAAGATCGAAAAAGCGCCGATCGACCAGAAACTGTGGCTACCCTGTGAGCAGATCAGCGCCTACGCGCAGCTTGCGTACGATGACAGCCGGTTGTATGTGCGCCTTCACGCGGAGGAACCAACGATCCGCGCAGAAAATACCGGCATGCTTGACCAGCCGTGTCAGGACAGCTGCCTGGAGTTTTTCTTCAGCGCCGCAGAGCAGGATGCGCGATATATCAACATTGAGCTGAACCCCAGCCTGTGCATCTATTTCGGATTTGGGACCGGAAGAGAGGATCTGATGCGGATCCTGCTTCCGGACGGCGCAAAGACCTTGCATGCAGCCAGCGAAAGAACGCCCAGTGGCTGGGATGTGACGTACGAGCTTCCTTTTCAGCTGCTGCGGCTGTTCTTCCCGGATTTTGCTCCGTCCGGAACAATCCGGGGCAATTTCTACAAATGCGGCGATCTGACCGTGCAGGAGCATTATCTTGCGTGGAACCGCGTGGACGCGGAACGGCCCGATTTCCATCTTCCGAAGCACTTTGGAGCGTTGATTTTTTCTGAATAAGCAAGCAGCCCGGCTCTGAATTCCGAGTCGGGCTGTTAAAGATGGCGGCATCTCATTGTATCAATGGGATGCCGCCATTTTGCTATCATACAATACACCTCCATTCTTAGCGCCCTTTTTGAGCGCAAAAAAGGCGCTGGTCATTGGTCCGTCAAAACCAACAATCCAGTGCCCATAACTTTGTGAAAGATTTTTCCCCGATTTTTCTGAAAACCAGCCGCCGCAGCCCTCTGAAAAAGGGCGCTGTCACTGAAATTCCGCTTGAATATGGAAAAACAGAGGTTCAAATCCTGTTTGAACCTCTGCAAGCTGCGATTTCATCTATGGAGTTACCTAAGAATTTTGAGAATAAAAAATTGCCGAACACGTTGAGATGACTGGCTTTTTTGCCATTTCATCTATAGTGTTCGGCAATCATGGAGCAGGGTACGGGAGTCGAACCCGCCTCCGCGGCTTGGGAAGCCGCTGTACTACCGATGTACGAACCCTGCCTGTTTGATGCGCTGATATCATAGCATCTTTTCTTCAAAAATGCAACCGTTTTCTGGCGAAATCTGAAAACCGGTGTTCCGGTGCAGGGTTCTATGTGTTTTTCGAAAGCTCCGGGCTTAATATCCGGACGGGTTCCGGGTCTGCCAGCGCCAGCTGTCGCGGCACATATCGGCAAGCGTTTTCTTTGCCTCCCAGCCAAGGATCTGCTTTGCCTTGGTGGGGTCTGCGTAGACCGTGGCCAGATCGCCTGCGCGGCGCGGGCCGATGACGTAGGGGACGGGAACATTGTTGACCTCGGAGAAGGTGTGCACCATTTCCAGCACGCTGACACCGCGGCCGGTGCCGAGGTTGAAGACCTCGCAGCCGGTGTGCGCCTGCGCATAGCGGATCGCGCACAGATGGCCCTCGGCCAGATCGACGACGTGGATATAATCGCGCACGCCGGTACCGTCCGGGGTGTCGTAGTCGTCGCCGAAGACGGTCAGCCTTTCGCGGCGGCCGATGGCGACCTGCGTGATGTAGGGCATCAGATTGTTGGGAATGCCGTTCGGGTTTTCTCCGATCAGGCCGGATTCGTGCGCGCCGATGGGGTTAAAGTAGCGGAGCAGCACAACGGAAAGCGCCGGATCGGCCCTGCAGGCACCCTTCAGGATCTCCTCGATCATGAACTTCGTCCAGCCGTAGGGATTGGAGCAGCCGCCGGTCTGCGCCGTCTCATACAGTGGCGCAGGCTGGTCGCCGTAGACCGTGGCCGAGGACGAGAAGACGAACTGATGGCAGTTATGCTCGCGCATGACCTCCAGAACGGTCAGCGTGGAGTCCAGATTGTTGCGGTAATAGAGCAGCGGCTTTTCGACGGATTCGCCGACGGCCTTGAGTCCGGCAAAGTGGATGACGCCGGTGATGTCATAGTCGGAAAAAAGCCTGTCCATCGCAGCCCTGTCGCAGCAGTCTGCCTCGACGAAGACCGGGCGCTTGCCGGTGATGCGCTCGATGCGGTCAATGACCTTCGGAGAACTGTTGTACAGATTATCAACAATGACGATATCCTGTCCCGCGTTCAGCAGGGAAACGGCGGTGTGGCTGCCGATGAACCCGGCGCCGCCGGTCAAAAGAATGGACATATGAAGCCCTCCTGTATCCGAAATTTCATTGGCAGTATAGCACGCGGCGGAAAAAAGTGCAAGGCAAAAGCGCAGATTCCGTGCAGAAACAGACAATATGATAAATTGTAAGCAAAATATGATAAATGCGCGCGGAGGCCGTCCGCAGCGATTCCGGCGAAAAACGCAAAATGCCCCTTCCAAATGGGGAAAAGTTTTGGTATAATAACTAATACCCCATAAAAGAAGGGATGAGGATATGGCGAAGCTGTACTTTAAATACGGCGCAATGGGCTCGAGCAAAACGGCGACGGCGCTCATTACCAAATATAATTATGAAGAGCGCGGAATGCGCGTCTGGCTCATCAAGCCTGCCGCCGACCGGCGCGACGGAGAATTCACGCTGCGTTCGCGCATCGGCCTGACGGCGCAGTGCGAGGCGATCGGCCCGGAGTGCGACCTGCGCAAACAATACGCCGCGCACGGCAGGGCGGACGTGATCATTGTCGATGAATGTCAGTTCCTGACCGGGCAGCAGATTGATCAGCTGCGGGAGCTTGTCGACCGCGAGAACCTGCCCGTTCTGTGCTTCGGCCTGCGGACGGATTTCCAGACGAAGCTCTTCCCCGGCAGCCGGAGGCTGTTTGAGCTGGCCGACTCCATTACCGAGATCAAAACCATCTGCGACTGCGGCCGCAAGGCGACCACGAACGCCCGCATCAGCCCCGACGGCTATGTCGTCACCGAGGGCGATCAGGTCTTCCTGGGCGGCAACGACAGTTATATCGCCATGTGCCATAAATGCTATCAGGACTATATCAACGAACACAGAAAGGTGGAACTTCTCCATGGAACTGAACGAGATCCTCAGTAAAGTCGATCACACCCTCCTCGCCCAGACGGCGACCTGGGCCGAGATCAAGGCCATCTGCGACGACGGCATGAAGTATCATACCGCGTCCGTCTGCATCCCCGCTTCCTATGTGAAGCAGGCGAAGGACTACGTCGGGGACAAGCTGCCCATCTGCACCGTCATCGGCTTCCCGAACGGCTACGACACGACGAAGGCCAAGTGCCTCGAAGCGCTCGACGCGGTCCAGAACGGCGCGGACGAGGTCGACATGGTCATCAACATCGGCTGGGTCAAGGACCAGCGCTGGGACGATCTGCTCGAAGAGATCAAGGCCGTCAAGCAGCACTGCGAGGGCAAGCTCCTGAAGGTCATCATCGAGACGTGCCTGCTGACGGACGACGAGAAGATCAAGATGTGCGAAATCGTCTCCGATTCCGGCGCGGACTACATCAAGACCTCCACCGGCTTCTCCACCGGCGGCGCGACGTTCCATGACGTGGAGCTGTTCGCGAAGCACGTAAAGCCCGGCGTGAAGATCAAGGCCGCCGGCGGCATTTCGTCGCTGGAGGACGCGGAAAAGTTCATCGAGCTCGGCGCGTCCCGCCTCGGCACCAGCCGCGTGGTCAAGATCGTCAAGAAGCTGGAGGCGGAGAAGCAGTAACGCACCCAAAGGCGCTCCCGCGCCAGCTATGTAGGGGCCGATGCCCATCTTCGGCGCTAAGAGCCGCGCAAAGCGCGGTTGCGCCTCGAAACTAGCCTGCGGGCATCGCATCGGCCCGCGCAGTACAGACCGTTTTTACGAGAATCTTCGGCGAATTCGTGATTGCCCAACGGGCCGATGTGGGCATCGGCCCCTACAAGACTTCGGTGAATTCGTACTGCTCTGCAAGTTTTGAACGCAAAGCTAATTTGCCGCAGTTATTCTAACGCAACAATTCACAAGTTTGGCGTACCGTAACAAGCGCCCCTTTTCTCCCCCTTCTTTTCCGGCAAGGCGGAAAAGAAGGGGCCGTCGGAGACATGACCAGCTCGCAAATTTGAAAAAAACCGCATATTGCGATTTCCCCCATCATACACATAGAAAGGAGCCAATTTTATGGCAAATTATCCGACTCCGCATATCAATGCCAAGCCCGGCGACTTTGGTAAGACTGTTCTCATGCCCGGCGACCCGCTGCGCTCGAAGTTCATTGCGGAAAACTTTCTGGAAAACGCAGTTCTCGTCAATAATGTCCGCGGCATCCACGGCTATACCGGCACGTACCACGGCGTAAAAATTTCCGTCATGGCCTCCGGCATGGGTATGCCGTCCATCGGCATCTATTCCTGGGAGCTGTATACCGTGTTCGGCGTGGAAAACATCATGCGCATCGGCTCGACCGGCGCGATGCAGGAGAATATCAACCTGCGCGATATCGTCATCGGGCAGGGTGCCTGCACGGATTCGAACTGGGCGGGCCAGTACCATCTGCCTGGCACGTTCGCGCCCATTGCGGATTATCATATGCTTGAAACCTGCGTCGAGACAGCCAAGGAGCTGGGGCTTCCCTATCACGTCGGCAACATCCTGTCCTCCGACCGCTTCTACGGCGACGACGGCGATATGACTGGCGGCTGGATCGGCAATCAGGCGTGGAAGAAGATGGGTGTCATGGCCGTCGAGATGGAGGCTGCGGCCCTCTATATGAACGCGGCCCGCGCGGGCAAGCGCGCGCTTGCCATCTGCACGGTGTCCGACCATCTGCTGCGAAACGAAAACTGCACCGCCGAGGAGCGGCAGAACGGCTTCACGAACATGATGAAGCTGGCGCTTGAGACGGCTGTGAAACTGGAGAAATAAGCAATGAAACGAGTATTTCTGATCGTTCTTGACTCCTGCGGCGTGGGCTATGAGCCCGACGCGGCGGAGTTCGGCGACGTCGGAGCCAATACGCTGCACACGTGCAGCCAGTCTCCGAAGTTCGCCATGCCGAACCTCATTTCCATGGGCCTCGGCAATCTGGACGGCGTGGACTATCTGCCGAAGACAGACCGTCCGCAGGCCGCGCTTGCGAGGCTGCAGGAGCTTTCGCGCGGCAAGGATACGACCATCGGCCATTGGGAGATCGCGGGCCTCGTCTCGCCGCAGCCGCTGCCGACGTTCCCGCACGGCTTCCCCGAAGAGGTCCTGAAGCCGTTTTCCGAGCAGACAGGCCGGGGTGTGCTGTGCAACCTGCCGTATTCCGGCACCGAGGTCATCAAGGACTATGGCCGCGAGCACGTGCAGACCGGTGATCTGATCGTCTACACGTCGGCGGATTCCGTGTTCCAGATCGCAGCGCATGAATCTGTCGTCCCGCCTGAGCAGCTTTATGCATACTGCCGCATCGCGCGAAAGCTTCTTGTCGGCAAATACGGCGTGGGCCGCGTCATCGCCCGCCCGTTCGAGGGCGAATGGCCGTACACGCGCACGTCCCGCCGCCATGATTTCTCGCTTGAGCCGCCCGCAAAGACCATGCTCGACGCGATTGTCGAGGCCGGACAGGATATGATCGCAGTCGGCAAGATCCACGATATTTTCGCCGGACGCGGCATGACGGAGTTCACCTACACCTCCGGCAATACTGACGGCCTTGCAAAGACGCTCGAAATCGCGGACCGGGACTTTACCGGCCTGTGCTTCGTGAATCTCGTTGATTTCGATATGCTCTACGGCCACCGCAGGAACCCGGACGGCTACGCACAGGCGCTGCATGAATTTGACACCTGGCTGCCGGAGCTGCTTGCAAAGCTTGGAGACGACGACTGCGTCATCATCACCGCCGACCACGGCTGCGACCCCGGCTATCTCAAGCATACCGACCACACGCGCGAGTATATCCCCATGATCGCGCTCGGCAAACAAGTAAAGCCCGTCAATCTCGGCACGCGCGCAGGCTTCTGCGACATCGCCGCGACCGTGACGGAGCTGCTTGGCGTCCCGTACCAGACGCCGGGGAGGAGCTTTGCTGCGGAGCTGGTTTAAGAGGAAGGAAGGGAGAACGCCCATGACACCGGAAGAGCTTGTCCGTCAGGCGCTTGCCGCGATGAAATTCGCCTATGTGCCGTACTCCGGCTTTACGGTCGGCGCGGCGCTGCTGACAAAGAGCGGGAAGGTCTATCTCGGCTGCAACATTGAAAACGCAGCCTACGGCCCCAGCAACTGCGCTGAGCGCACCGCATTTTTCAAGGCCGTCTCCGAGGGCGAGCGGGAGTTTTCCGCCATCGCCGTCGTCGGCGGAAAAGACGGCGATGCCGCCGATATTTTCCCGCCCTGCGGCGTCTGCCGTCAGGTCATGCAGGAATTCTGCGCGCCCAGCTTCATGATCTACATGGGCCGCAGCGACGGCACCTATGTCGCCGAATCCCTTGGCGCGATGCTGCCGTACGGCTTCACCGCAGACAAGTATATGAAGTAGCTTCCGAAGCTGAAACCAGCGGGAGCACGCACAGAACTCTGTGTGTGCTCCCGCTGAATTTTGAGCCGCGCTTGCAATGGAATGCCGCGCTGCAGATCTGTATACGCTCTTTGGCGCGCCGGGTACGTGCTGCTGCGCCGGAATGGAACAGAAGTATAGAATTTTCCGGAAGAAAAAATGAAAAATTGCGGTATTTTCTAAAAACCGCTTGACAAATCACGCCTCCTGTGCTACTGTGTTAATCACTTAATACAGCAGTACAGGAGGTGACTTCATGTCCTGGCAATTTCAGGCCGATCAACCCATCTACACGCAGCTCGTTGCGCGCCTTCAGCAGCAGATTGTCTCCGGCGGCTATCCGCCCGGCTGCAAGCTCCCATCGGTGCGTGACCTTGCGTCCGACGCCGGTGTCAATCCGAATACCGTGCAGCGCGCCTTTGCAGATCTTGAACGCGCGGGACTGATCTACACGCAGCGCACCGCCGGCAAGTTCGTCACCGAGGATGCAGCCGCCGTCGCCGCTGCGCGCCGCTCGCTCGCCGAGGCGCAGACCCGGCAGTATCTCGCGGCCATGCGCGCGCTTGGCTGCGGAAAGCAGGAAATTCACAATCTATTCGATCAAATGGAGGAACAGGAACATGCCGATCTTTGAATGCCGCGCGCTGGAAAAGCGCTATGGCGCGGCCATGGCGCTCGACCATATCGATCTCGCGCTCGAACCCGGCCGTATCGTTGGCCTGCTTGGGCCAAACGGCAGCGGAAAATCCACCCTGATCAAGCTTGCCATGGGGCTGCTGCAGCCCACCAGCGGAGAAGTGCTGATCGGCGGCCAGGCACCGTCACCGCAGACCAACGCCGTCGTGTCCTATCTGCCGGACCGCATCACGCTCAGCCCCTGGATGAAGACGCGCCAGCTGCTTGATTTCTATGGCGACTTCTTTGCCGATTTTGACCGCGCAGCCGCCGAACGGATGCTCTCGCAGCTCGGTCTGGATCTCAACCAGTCCGTCCGTCAGATGTCCAAGGGCATGAAGGAAAAGGTCCAGCTCGTGCTCACCATGAGCCGCAGAGCGAAGCTCTATCTGCTCGACGAGCCGATCGGCGGCGTCGATCCCGCCACGCGCGATTATATCCTGCATACCATTATTTCAAACTATAACCCCGAGGCTGCCGTCATCATCAGCACACACCTGATCGCCGATGTCGAGCCGGTGCTTGATGATGTCATTTTCCTCGATCATGGACACATCGCGCTGCACGAGAGCTGCGAGGAGATCCGCGAGACGCGCGGCCAGTCGGTCGACGCCCTGTTCCGGGAGGTATTCAAATGCTGGGAAAACTGATCAAACACGAGTTCCGCGCCACAGGCCGTCTGATGGCGCCGCTGTTCGGCGCGCTCTTGCTGCTGGCTGTCTTTTCCCGCGTCGCAAATCAGATCCTGCAGCAGGTGCCGAATCCCACGCGCGTCCTCTATATTGTCAGCGTCCTGCTCGCCATTGTCTATGTGCTGGCGGGTCTTGGCGTGATGGTCTTCTCCACCGTTCTGATGATCAAGCGCTTCCACCAGAACTTCCTTACCGACGAGGGCTATCTCATGTTCACGCTTCCCGTCAGTGTCCACAGCCTGCTCTGGTCGAAGCTGATTACCGCCGCGCTCTTTTTCCTGTTCACGTTTGCGGCGGAGCTGCTGGCCCTCGCCATCGTGATCTGGCAGGGCGGCGTGTCAACAGAGCTATATAACAACTTTATATCCGGACTGCGCGAGCTGGGCAGCTATTACACCGGTAACGGCATCGCCATTGCGCTGGAGACCTTTGCGATGCTGTTCGTCAGCCTGCTTGTCACCTGCCTGCTGTTCTACGCGCCCATGTCCATCGGCTACAGCTTTGCCAACCATAAGGGGCTTCTTTCCGTCGTGTTCTATTTTGTCATTCAGGCCGTGCTGCAGATCTTCGGCGTCTGCACGCTTGCAGGCCTTGCAGATGACAGCTCCCTCCTGAACCACCTGCTGCAAAATGTCTTTTCAGGCGGCCGCATGGTCATCGTCAATGGGGTCGTCAGTGAGGCTCCGCACGCCGTCGCCCAGTTTGTCCACGGTACCATGCTCCTGTCCCTGCTCGCAGATCTTGTCCTCGGCGCGATCCTCTATTTTCTCACCTACTTCATGCTCCGCAAACGCCGGAACCTCCAGTAGGCGGCATAACTGGCCTGCGGCCATCTGGCTGCAGGCCGTTTTTTGCGTTCCGGAAAAAAAAATTGAAAATTATCCTTGCATTCTGACACATTCTGTGCTACTATATTCGAGCGTTTGAACCAAGGGAAGGGCAGTCTGCCTTTTTACAGAAATCTGATGAGAGAGGTGAAACTCATGAAGGAAGGTATCCATCCCAAGTACGAACAGACTACTATCAGATGCGCGTGTGGTGCAGTTATTGAGACTGGTTCTACCAAAAAGGACATCAAGGTTGAAATTTGCTCCAAGTGTCACCCGTTCTACACCGGCAAGCAGAAGCTTGTTGACACCGGTGGACGTGTCGACCGTTTCAACAAGAAATACGGCCTGAAGTAAGAAGACAGTCCGCACCGCGTATCGGTGCGGGCTTTTTTCATGCTTGTCGCAATTTGTAAGAAACTGACGGAAATGGATTTATGGAAGAACTGAACCGAAAAACGATCGACCGGGCCGTGCTCGTGGGCCTCAACGCGGACTGCTTCACAAAGGAAGAGACTGCGACCGAGACGACGCTGGACGAGCTGGAGGCCCTTCTCAATACCGCAGGCGGCGAATGCGCCGGAAAGGTCCTGCAGAACAAGCACACCCCCGACCCCCGCTCGTTCATCGGCGAGGGCAAGGCCGAGGAGGTCCGCCAGCTCGTGCTGGAAACGGGCGCGAACATGGTCATTTTCGACAATGACCTGACCCCCTCGCAGACGCGGACGCTGGAAGATATTTTAAAAACGACCGTGCTCGACCGCAGTGCGCTCATTCTTGATATCTTCGCCCAGCGCGCCAAAACGCGTGAAGGCAAGCTGCAGGTCGAGCTGGCACAGTATCAGTATTATCTGCCCCGGCTCACGGTCTGGAACGAGGAAATGGGCCGTCTTGGCGGCGGCATCGGCACGAGAGGCCCCGGCGAAACACAGCTGGAAACGGATAAACGCTATATCCGCTCGCGTATCCAGAAGCTGCGCGAAAATCTCGAGCTCGTGCGCAAGACCCGCGCCGAGCAGCGCCGCAGGCGGCAGAAGAACGAGCTGCCCGTTGTGGCCCTCGTCGGCTATACGAACGCGGGCAAGTCGACGCTTCTGAACGCACTCACGGGCTCTGATATCCCGGCGAATAACCGCCTGTTCGACACGCTCGACACCACGACGCGGCAGCTGACCGTCTCCGATACGTGCCAGGCGCTGCTGTCGGACACGGTCGGCTTTATCGCGAAGCTGCCGCACCATCTGGTCGAAGCGTTCCGCGCCACGCTTGAGGAGCTGGAATATGCGGATCTGCTCGTCCACGTCATCGACAGCGCCGACCCGGAGCGTGAGGATCATATCGCGGTCGTGAACCGCCTGATCGCGGAGCTGGCAAAGCCCGGCACGCCCGTTCTGGAATGCTATAACAAGTGTGATCTTGTCCCGGACGACGAAATTCCGCGCGGGAGCGACAAGGTCGCGATCTCGGCGGCGAGCGGCTATGGGCTGGACACGCTCAGGCAGGCCATCGAGACGCAGCTTGGCCGCGGAAAGCACCGCGTAAAGCTGCTCCTTCCGTATCAGCAGGGCGGCATGGTCGCCGCGCTCCACGATACGGCGCAGGTGCTCTCCAGCGAGTATACAGACAACGGAATTCAACTCGACGCGGTTCTGGATGAAACCTTATTCGGCAGACTGCGTCAGTATGTAATAGAGGAAGTATAATGGAACAATTCCTGGTCCCCGCCGGAGAAGGCGCATCGGAATATATGGAAAAGAAGTCGCGCTTTCTGGGCCTGATCACCCCCGTCACGACGGAGGCCGAAGCCAGAGCCCGGCTGGAAGCCGTCAAAAAGCAGGAATACGACGCGCGGCACAACTGCTGGGCCTACATCCTGCATTCTGGCCAGAAGCGCTACAGCGATGACGGCGAGCCGCAGGGCACGGCCGGTCAGCCGATTCTGAACGTGCTCGAACGCGAGGGCGTGCAGGATGTGCTGTGCGTCGTGACGCGGTACTTTGGCGGGATTCTTCTGGGCGCGGGCGGCCTTTGCCGCGCGTACACGAAGGCCGCGAAGGACGCGCTGGACGACGCGGGCATTTCCGAGCTTCGCCCGTGGAGCGTACTGCGGCTCGACTGCCCCTATGCGCTCTTTGATCGCGTGAAGCTGGAGCTGGAAAAGCGCGGCGGGCTGCTCCGGGACACGGACTATGGCGCCGAGATCGCCATGACCGTCCTTCTGCCTGAGCCGGAAGAAGCTGCATTTGCCGCTGCTCTGCGGGAACTTTCTGCCGGAAGCCTCCGCCCGGAACGGACAGGGACGGAACTGCACGGCGTTAAAATCCGATAAGTTTTTAAAGAAAATTCACGCAAATTCCACAGGGAATTCAAAAATAACAGGTATTCTGACAAGGCAAGGTGGGGTTTTATGAACGTGCGCGAACGGATGGAGCAGGAGGAATACGAGTTTTTGTCCCCGCAGGCGCAGAAGGCCGCCGAGACAAAGGGTCGGCCGGAGCCGGAGGACGACAACGACGTGCGCACCTGCTACCAGCGCGACGCCGACCGCATTCTCCACAGCAAATCCTTCCGCCGCCTGATGCACAAGACGCAGGTGTTTTTATCGCCGGAGGGCGACCATTACCGCACCCGCATGACCCACACGCTGGAGGTCGCGCGCATCGCGCGGACAATCTGCCGCGGACTGCGGCTCAATCAGGATCTGGCGGAGGCCGCGGCCTACGGCCACGATCTGGGCCACACGCCGTTCGGCCACGCGGGAGAAAAGGCGCTGTCCAGTATGCTGGACAAGCCCTTCCGCCACAACGAGCAGTCGCTGCGCGTGGTGGACAAGCTTGAGCGCGACGGCGCGGGACTGAACCTGACCTATGAGGTGCGCATGGGCATTCTCGGCCACACGGGAGACTTTATCCCCGAGACGCTCGAGGGCCAGATCGTGCGCACGTCCGACCGCATTGCGTACATTAACCATGATATCGACGACGCCATGCGCGCCGGGATTCTGACCGAGGCCGATATCCCGGCGCAGATCGCGGAAATTCTCGGCCACTCGCATTCACAGCGGATCAACACGCTGGTCGAGAACATGATCGAAAACACGCTGCTGACCGGCACGCTCGGTATGCAGCCGGACGTGGCGCAGGCCATGGACCGGCTGCGCACGTTCATGTTTGCCCGCGTCTATACGAATCCCGTCGCCAAGGGTGAGGAATCGAAGGCGAAGGATATGCTGTGCAGGCTGTTTGAGTATTACATGAAAAACCCCGAAAGGCTACCGCCGGATTTTCTCCCGCAGCTGGACTTTGACGGCATGGAGCGCATCGTCTGCGACTACATTGCCGGCATGACCGACCGCTACGCGGTCTATAAGTATTCGGAGCTGTTTATCCCCGCGACGTGGCAGGTGCGCTGAGTCGCTGCTGCGCGCGATTTTTGCAGGGGCAGATGCCCACACATTCTGAAAGGAGGTCGATCCCGTGGCGTTTCCGCAGCCGTTTCTGGACGCGCTCACCGAGCGCAATCCCATCGACGAAGTCGTGGGGCAGTATGTCAGCCTGACGCGCCGTGGCTCGAACCTCTTTGGGCTCTGCCCGTTCCACTCGGAAAAGACCGCGTCGTTCTCCGTCGCGCCGGACAAGGGGATTTATTACTGCTTCGGCTGCCACGCGGGCGGCGGCGTGATCAACTTCATCATGCAGATCGAGGGGCTGGACTATCCCGACGCGGTGCGGTTCCTTGCAAAGCGTGCGGGGCTTGAGGTCCCGGAGGACGAGAATTACCACTCGCAGTACCAGAAGCAGGAGCGCCTCTGGGCGCTGTGCAAGGACGCGGCGCGGTTCTTCCGCCAGCAGCTGTTCTCCCCCGTCGGAACCGAGGCGCAGGCGTACATACAAAAGCGCGCGCTCAGCATGGAGACAGTCAAGCGCTTCGGGCTTGGCTTCAGCCCGAACGCGTGGGCGGAGCTTACGGACGCGATGAAGGAAAAGGGCTATAAGCTCGACGAGCTGGTCGACGCGGGGCTTTCCCTGCGGGGCAAAAACGGCGGCGTGTACGACCGGTTCCGCAACCGGCTCATGTTCCCCATCATCGACATCCGGAACAATATCATCGGCTTCGGGGGCCGCGTGATGGACGATTCCACGCCGAAATACCTGAACTCGCCCGAGACGATCATTTTCAATAAACGCAAGAATCTGTTCGCACTCAATATTGCCCGCAAGAGCAAGCAGGGGCGCATCATTCTGACCGAGGGTTATATGGACGCCATCGCGCTGCACCAGTACGGGTTCGACTGCGCCGTCGCCTCGCTCGGCACGTCTCTGACGGAGGAGCACGCGAATATTCTCGCAAAATACACCAATCAGGTCATTTTGACCTACGACGGCGACGAGGCCGGGCAGAACGCCACACGCCGCGCCATCCCCATGCTCGAAAAGACCGGCATTCAAGTGCGTGTCCTGCGGATGCAGGGCGCGAAGGACCCGGATGAGTTTTTGAAAAAATACGGCGCACAGCGCTTTGAGGTGCTGCTGGACGCCTGCCAGAATCAGGCGGAGTACCGGCTGGACAGCCTCAAGCGCAAATACGACCTGACGCTCGACGATCAGCGCGTGGAATTTCTGAATCAGGCCGCCGCGCTCATCGCCACATTCCCGAACGCGGTGCAGCGCGAGGTCTACGGACGGCGCGCAGCAGAGGCCGCCGGCATCACGCCGGAGGCCATGCAGCTGGAAATCAAAAAGGCCTACCGCAAGGCCCGCGCCATCGAGCAGAAAAAGCAGGAGGCGCAGGAGCTGGACATCGCGCGCCAGCGTGCGCCGAAGACCCGCGCCATCCGCTATGACAATCTCCGTTCCGCGACCGCCGAGGAGGGCCTGATCTGCACGCTCCTGCGTGAGCCGGAGCTGATCGCGAACGTGAAGCTCCCGGCGGAGGCGTTTTCGGTCGACCTGTTCGGCCGGGTGCTGGCCGACCTGCGCCAGCGCGTACAGTCCGGGCGGCCCGTTTCGCTTGCCGCGCTGGGGCCGGATCTCACGCCGGAGGAAATGGCGCACCTGTCCTATGTGATGAGCCGGGACACCGCTCCCGTTTCTGATGAAGCGTTCGCGGATTATCTGCGCGTGATCCAGGAAGAATATGAGGGTCGGAGCCTGACGCGCTCGGAGGAAAATCTGCGGCTGCTGGCCGAACAGATGAAATCAACAAAACAGTATGGAGGGTAAGCAATGGGAAAAGAATTGGAACTTCTGCAGAAGATGGATCTCACGGCAGAAAACCGCCAAAAGCTCGAAGCGCTGATTACCGAGGCGAAAAAGACCGGAAAGGTTTCCTCCAAGCATCTGGTTGAAACGCTCGACGACGTGGACGCCACGCAGGACCAGACCGAGCGCTTCTATGACATTCTTGAGCAGGCCGGCATCGAGATCGACGTCTCCGACGTGCTGGACCTCATCGGCACAGCTGATATGGACAACCCCACGCTCAGTGAAATGCAGGCCATCGAGGACGAGGGCCTGCCCGCGGATCTGGACGAGCCAGAGGCGCTGCCCGAGGACGTGGAAAACGCCAAGCTGGACGACCCTGTGCGGATGTACCTCAAGGAGATCGGCCGCATCAAGCTCCTGACGCCTGAGGAGGAGCAGGAGATCGCGAAAAAAATGGCCGAGGGCGACGAGGACGCACGCAAGCGTATGTCTGAGGCCAATCTGCGTCTCGTCGTGTCGATCGCAAAGCGCTACGTGGGCCGGGGCATGCAGCTGCTCGATCTCATCCAGGAGGGCAATCTGGGCCTGATGAAGGCTGTTGAAAAATTTGACTATACGAAGGGCTATAAATTCTCCACCTATGCGACCTGGTGGATCCGGCAGTCCATCACCCGCGCCATCGCCGACCAGGCGCGTACGATCCGCATTCCGGTGCACATGGTCGAGACGATCAACCGTGTGCTGCGCACGTCGCACTCCATGGTGCAGAAGCTGGGCCGTGAGCCGACGACGAAGGAGATCGCGGACGAACTGCATATCGAGGAAAGCAAGGTCGAAGAGGTCTTAAAGATTGCGCAGGAGCCGGTTTCCCTCGAAACGCCGATCGGTGAGGAGGAGGACAGCCATCTGGGCGACTTCATTCAGGACGACGAGGCCTCGCAGCCGTCGGAGGAGGCGTCCTACACGCTGCTGCGTGAGCAGCTTGAGGAGGTCCTGTCCACGCTGACCCCGCGCGAGGAGCAGGTGCTGCGGATGCGCTTCGGTCTGACCGACGGCAAGCCGCACACGCTCGAGGAGGTCGGCAAGGAGTTCGACGTCACGCGCGAACGCATCCGCCAGATCGAGTCCAAGGCCCTGCGCAAGCTGCGCCATCCGTCCAGAAGCAAGAAGCTGCGCGACTTTTTGAACTAAGAAGGCAGGACCTGCCATGAAAGAATTTCGAAAATACAGAATATTTACACTTTTATGCTTGACAACCGAAAAAATATTCGTATCATAGTCTTATGCAATTTGAAACCGTAACAACGGAGGAATTCAAGATGTTTGAGAAGATTCAGGCGTATCTTGCCTCGCAGCTCGATATTCCGGCAGACGAGATCACCCGCGACACCACGTTCGAAAGCCTCGGCGTCGATTCGCTGGATACCGTCGAGATGGTCATGGATCTGGAAGAGCAGCTCGGCGTCGATCTGGAGCTGGAGGAAAAGATCGCGACCGTCGGTGAGCTGGTCGATTTTGTCGAGAGCAAGCTTGACTGAACGCAAAACGGCGAGACGTATGGCAAGGCTGCACTACTTGGGGAGATAGCGGTGCCCTGTTACCCGCAATCCGCTACAGCGGGGAGGAATTCCCGACCGAGGGTGTATGCTGTGTCGTCTGACCCGGATAAGCGGTGTTGAAGATCTGGTCTTGCGCAATAGGGCTCTGTGAACCGTGTCAGGTGGGGAACCAAGCAGCACTAAGCAGTCTACCCTGTGTGCCGCAAGGTTGCCGTTTCGGAGCTGGCTGTCCGGGTAACGGGTGTAGCATCCATTCGGAGAAGGGTGTGCAGTCCTGCCATGCGTCTTACCGTAAAAAACTCCGGGCTTGAAAGGCCCGGAGTTTTTCATGCCCTGCCGCAGAGAGCTGCGGCAGGGCGTTTGTATTTTATTTCGCGCTGATGACCAGCTCGCCGTTCTGCTCGTCGCAGACAAGCGTCTGACCGGGGAGCACGTCGCCGCGCAGGATGCGCTGCGCAAGAAGCGTCTCGACCGTGTGCTGCAGGTAGCGGCGCAGCGGTCTTGCGCCGAACTGCGGGTCATAGGCCGCGTCGATGACAAAGCTCTTTGCCGCCGGGGTCAGCTCGCACTTGAGCTGCTTGTCGGCAAGGCGCTTGTTGAGCGCCGCGATCTGCAGATCGATAATGCCAGTGATATTCTCCTTCGACAGGGGCTTATAGAAGACGATCTCATCCAGCCGGTTGAGGAACTCCGGGCGGAAGCTGCGGCGCAGGAGCGCCTGCACCTCGTTCTTCGCAGCTTCGGAGATTTCACCCTCCGGCGTGATGCCGTCCAGAATGGCCTGCGAACCGAGATTCGAGGTCAGGATGATGATGGTGTTCTTGAAGTCCACCGTGCGGCCCTGCGAGTCGGTGATGCGGCCGTCGTCGAGCACCTGCAGCAGAATGTTGAACACGTCCGGGTGCGCCTTTTCGATCTCGTCAAACAGAATGACGGAATACGGTCTGCGGCGCACGGCTTCGGTCAGCTGGCCGCCCTCCTCGTAGCCCACGTATCCGGGAGGCGCACCAATCAGACGCGACACGGAGAACTTCTCCATATACTCCGACATATCGATGCGCACCAGATTCTTTTCATCGTCAAACAGCGCCTCTGCCAGCGTCTTGGCAAGCTCTGTCTTGCCGACGCCGGTAGGGCCAAGGAACAGGAACGAGCCGAGGGGCCGGTTCGGGTCCTGGATGCCTGCTCTGCTTCTCTGGATAGCCTCAGAGACGACGCGCACGGCCTCATCCTGGCCGACAACACGCTTGTGCAGCGTGTCCTCCAGATGCAGCAGCTTGTCGCGCTCCCCCTCCATCAGCCGCGCGGTCGGGATGCCTGTCCAGCGCTCGATGATCTTGGCGATCTCCTCCTCCGTGACCTTGTTGCGGAGCAAACTCGTCTCCTTGCTGCTTTGCGCCAGTTTTTCCTCCTGCTCCAGCTGCTTTTTCGCTTCGGGCAGATCGCCGTACTTCAGCTTCGCAGCCTTTTCGAGATCGTAACTCTGTTCGGCCGATTCAATATCGCGGTTGATCTGCTCGATGCGTTCGCGCAGCTGCTGCACGCGGCCGATTGCGTTCTTCTCGTTTTCCCATTTGGCTTTCATGGAGTTGAACGTTTCGCGCTGTTCGGCCAGTTCCTTTTGCAGCTCCGTCAGACGCGCCTTGGAAAGCTCGTCGTCCTCGTTCTTGAGCGCTGCTTCCTCAATCTGCATCTGGATGATCTTGCGGTTGATGACGTCCAGCTCGGTCGGCATAGAGTCCATTTCCGTTCGGATCATGGCGCAGGCCTCGTCAATGAGGTCAATGGCCTTGTCAGGCAGGAAACGGTCGGTGATATAGCGGTTCGAGAGCGTTGCGGCGGCAATGATCGCGTTGTCCGTGATCTTGACGCCGTGGAAGACCTCGTACCGGGATTCCAGACCACGCAGGATGGCAATGGTATCCTCCACCGTCGGCTCCTGCACCAGAACGGTCTGGAACCGGCGCTCAAGCGCGGGGTCCTTTTCGATATACTGGCGGTATTCGTCCAGCGTCGTCGCGCCGATGCAGTGCAGCTCGCCGCGCGCGAGCATCGGCTTTAACAGATTGCCTGCGTCCATCGAGCCTTCGGTCTTGCCCGCGCCGACAATGGTGTGCAGCTCGTCGATAAACAGGATGATGCGGCCCTCGGACTTCTTGACCTCGGCCAGCACGGCCTTCAGACGCTCTTCAAATTCACCGCGGTACTTTGCGCCTGCAATCAATGCGCCCATATCGAGCGAGAAGATCGTTTTGTCCTGCAAAGACTTGGGCACCTCGTTCGCGACGATCCGCTGCGCAAGGCCCTCGACGATGGCCGTCTTGCCGACGCCCGGTTCGCCGATGAGAACAGGGTTATTCTTCGTCTTGCGGGACAGGATGCGGATGACATTCCGGATCTCGTCGTCACGGCCGATGACCGGGTCCATCTTCTGCTCCCGTGCACGCTTGACCAGATCCGTGCCGTATTTGGCAAGCGCCTCATACGTATCCTCCGGCGTGTCGGACGTCACGCGCTGGCTGCCGCGCACCGACTGCAGCGCCTGCAGGCAGGCCTCCTTCGTGATCTGGTACGGACGGAACAGGCTTTTCAGCACCGCGTCCGCGTTTTCGATCAGGGACAAAAACAGATGCTCGACGGAGACATATTCGTCTTTCATCTGCTTCGCGATGTCCTCCGCGCTGTTCAGCGCCGTGTCGACGGCGCGCGCAACATAATATTTATCCGCCTCGCGGCCCGAGCCGGTCACGCGCGGCAGCTTCGCCAGCTCCGCGTCCACCGCAGCCTCAAAGCTTTCAAGCGTCACGCCCATCTTTTTCAGCAGCTGCGGCACAAGGCCGTTTTCCTGCTTCAAAAGCGCGGCCAGCAGATGGATCTGCTCGATCTGCTGGTTCTGGTTTTCAATGGTCAGCTTCTGGGCGGCCTGAATGGCCTCCAGAGATTTCTGCGTATAGTTCTGTGCGTTCATAGTTCACACCTCTTCTTCCAGTGTTAGCACTCTATATTCATGAGTGCTAATTCATTTTGGCTTCATCATAGTCCTGTACCCGGAATTTGTCAAGGGGGAGCAGGGCCGAAAATTGTGATATTTTTGTAAACATTTGATCGAAAAAAGAAGCTTCGAATTTAATAGTTATTTAAAAACTTGCCTCTAAGTTTTTTAATAAACCCTTGCTATGATAATCCTGCAAGAAGCGATAAACACTTTTTCATTTTCCCCTCATATTGATAAAGAATCCCCCGCAGACAAGCCGGTCACTTGTTTGCGGGATTTCTTTCGCCAAAAATCATAACCACCGGCCGTGCCGGTGGTTTGCACTAGCCCCC
>OLWF01000148.1_pt1 | contig 54135 bp, 60 predicted proteins | sample 1644131 | NCBI WGS metagenome assembly OLWF01 (sample SAMEA103958163, study PRJEB25191) | human gut metagenome
AAGTCTACGATGTGATGAAGTGGATCGTGATGATCGTGCTGCCCGCGCTCAGCGCCTTCTATGTGGCGCTGGCCCCGGTGTGGGGCTGGCCCTACGCGGAGCAGGTAGCTATGACCATCTCTGCCGTAACGGCACTGCTGGGTGCGCTGTTGGGCATCAGCACGGCGCAGTACAGGAAAGGGGTCAATGCCAATGACTAAGAAGGTATATCTTTCCCCCAGCGACCAGCGGCGCAACACCTACGCGGTGGGCAATACCACCGAGGACGTGCAGTGCGGGCGCATTGCATGGGCGTGTAAGGCCGCTCTTGAGCGCTCCGGCGTGGAGGTGATGCTGGGGCAGTACGACACCATGCAGAACCGTGTGGCGGCGTCCAACCGGTTCAAGGCCGACCTGCATGTGCCCATCCACTCCAACGCCTGCAACGGAAAGGCCAGCGGTACGCATCTGTTCTGTTACAGCGGCGACCGGAACAGCGCAGGGTACAAGGCGTGTCAGGCGGTAATGGACGTACTTGGCCCGATTACGCCGGGTGCGCCGGATGTCATCCGGGCGTATCCCGCACTGTACGAGGTGAAGCACCCTGCCGCCACGACGGTGTATATCGAGACGGACTTCCACGATGTCCCCCGCATCGCGCAGTGGATCATCGACAACACCACCCTGATCGGCGAGACCATCGCCAAGGGCCTCTGCGCGGCGCTGGGCGTACCCTTTGTGGAGAGCGCAAACGCGCCGGTGCCGGTGCCTGCGGAGAAGGACACGACGCTGCCCATGCAGGTACGGATGCTCAAACACGGCATGAAGGGCGCGGATGTCAAGACGTTGCAGGCGGCGCTGATCGCCTACGGCTTTTCCTGCGGAGCTGCCGGTGCGGACGGCGACTTTGGCGGCGGCACGGAGACGGCGCTGAAGAAGTTCCAGACCAAGTACGGCCTCGGCGCTGACGGTATCGCTGGAAAGGGAACTTGGGGCAAGCTGCTGGGGCGGTAAGGCAACACATAAAAATGTAAAATCAATCTGCTGGGCGGGAAAGAGCTACGACAAGCCGTCTCTTTCCCCGGCGTAAAGTCCCGCAAGCTCACGGCTTATTACCGTGTTATGGACAATTACCACAAGCAGATACGGCGCAAATTGCAAACGATGTCCCCCAAAAGAGCGATTGCATACATCATGAGCGTACAGCTTCCACCAGATGAAGCGGTGTGCGTAATTGAGTGCGATGTGAAACGGAAAAGCTATTGTGAGACAGCGCTTATGCTGAATGTTTCACCAGAAACAGTAAAGCGATGCCGCCGGAGAGCGTACCAAAAGTTTGCAGACGAAGAGAGAAACCGCACCTAAACGGTGCGGTTTCTCTGTTTACGCCCGGCAGGGGGAGAACCGGGCAAATGAATGGGGAAGATGCCATCCGGGGGGCATTCCGGAAGGGCTAATTTATTATACATTGTAATTGCGGATTTGTACAAGTAAATATTTCGCCAATTAACGACCTCTTTGTGACCTTTAACTGCCCCTTTGCGGGGGCAGTTTTTTGTTACGCTTATTGCAAGAAACGGAGGTGCTTGCATGGCCGAAAAGCTGGTGTCGCTGGGATTTACCCAGCAGATGGCAGAGGACATCATTTGGGCGTATCAAGATGATCTTCCTGGGCTAAAAGCCTATGTGCAGGTGATAGAAATGGTGTCGGCGCATGTATAGCTACTTCAACGAAAACCCCCACGGGAAAAACGTGGGAGACTGCACCGTTCGGGCTATTTCAAAAGCCACCGGGAAAGAGTGGGGCGAAACGTATCTTGCTATGGCGGTGCAGGGGTATTTGGAAGGGGATATGCCGTCGGCTAACGCTGTGTGGGGCGCGTATCTTCGGCGTATAGGCTACCGGAGGTACATTGTGCCGGACACGTGCCCAGATTGCTACACGGTTGGTAAGTTCGCCGACGAGCACCCGGAAGGGACATTTGTCCTTGCGCTATCCGGGCACGTCGTGTGTGTGCAGGACGGCGTGATCTACGACAGCTGGAACAGCGAAAACGAAATTGTTTTGTATTACTGGCAAAAAGAAAGTGAGGCGTAACTATGGCATTTAACCCGTATTTCAACCCTTATTACCCGCAGCCAATGCAGGACAACCTTGCCCAGCTTCGGCAGCAGCAGATGCAGACCATGCCGCCGCAGATGCCGCAAATGCCACCCATGCAGAACCCGGTGCCGCAGGGCGGCGTACAGTGGGTGGCTGGTAGGCCGGAGGCGGAGAATTGGCTGATTGCTCCCAACTCCGCCATTGCGCTGTGGGACAGCACGGCTCCCGTTGTGTACCTAAAACAGGCCGACGCAAGCGGCAAGCCGACCCTCAAGACGTATGACCTTGTAGAACGCCTTGCAAGCGCTCCTGACGCGCAGAAAGCTCCCGCCCCGGAATATGTGACCCGTAAGGAGTTTGACGCGCTGGCGGCGCTTGTGGGCGAAATGAAGGGCAAGAAGAAGCGCAAAGTGGAGGAGGAAGATGACGATGAGTAACAATCCGTTTTTCAATGCGTTAGGTGGCGGACAGATGCCGATGAACAACTTTCCCCAGCTTTTACAGCAGTTCAAGCAGTTCAAGGCAAGTTTTAAAGGCGACCCAAAAGCGGAAGTGGAGAAGATGCTGCAAAGCGGCAGGATTTCACAAGACCAGTTGAACAAGATACAGTCAATGGCAAACCAATTTCAGGGGCTTTTCAAGTAAATCAAAATCGTGGCCACGGTTTGATATAAAAAATTTTCAAAAGGAGTGATACTATGTCTCTTTCCGATGGCACCCCCATGATGACTATGCCTGTGGCTCCTGCCAACACCGGCAACGGTAACGGCTTCGGCTGGGGCGGAGATGGCGCGTGGTGGATCGTGCTGTTCCTCATTTTCGCCGCGTTTGGCGGCTGGGGTAACGGCTTCGGCTTCGGTGGCGGCGGCAACGGCGTGATGGACGGTTATGTTCTGACCTCTGACTTTGCCAATATCGAGCGCAAGCTGGACGCGGTGAATAACGGCATCTGTGACGGCTTCTACGCCATGAATACCGGTATGCTGAATGGGTTTGCCGGCGTGACGCAGGCTGTGACCAGCGGCTTCTCCGCTGCGGAACTGGCGCGCTGCAATCAGCAGGCCGCTTTGATGCAGCAGCTCACCGCCATGCAGATGCAGAACCAGGAGTGCTGCTGCGAGAACCGGGCGGCTATCGCCCAGGTGCGGTACGACATGGCGACGCAGGCTTGCGATACTCGCAACACCGTGCAGAACACGACGCGGGACATCATTGATGCAATGAACTGCGGCTTCCGTAGCATCGATCAGCGTCTCACTGCGCAGGAGATCGCTGCGAAGGACGCGAAGATTGCTGAACAGAACCAGCGTCTTTTTGCTGCTGACCTCGCGGCCTCTCAGTCTGCTCAGACGCTTGATATGCGCAACTATGTTAGCGCACAGTTCGCGTATTACAATCCGCGTCCCGTTCCTTCGTTTTCCGTTCCGGCCCCGTATCAGTATACTGGGTGCGGCTGCGGCTGCAATCAGGGCTGCGGCTGCTGACAACTGCATAGCATAGCTTCTCGGTCACCATATCGGTGATCTTACTGAGATGGTCAGCCCCGTGCTGATACTGACACCAACGCGGCGGGGCAATAGCTCCGCCGCTTATTTTAACTGAGAAAGGAATGATTTTAATGGCAGAATTTACTTCTGCGGCAATTCAGACCGTTGCTGCTGGGCAGAACGTTCCCCTGACGGAAACTGCGGTCAACAGCAAGCCGTGCATCGTACACCGTGAGGGTGCCGGGGTGGTGACGCTGCGCGGGCTGACGAACCAGTGCAGAGCGCTGTACAAAGTCACTTACGGCGGCAACATCGCCATTCCCACCGGCGGCGCCGTGGGAGCCATCACCGCTGCGCTGGCCGTCAACGGCGAGGCGCTGACCAGCGCCACAGCGACGGTGACGCCTGCTGCCGTGGAAAACTATTTCAATATCTACGTTTCCGCGCAGGTGTGCGTACCAAAGGGCTGCTGCCTGACGGTCGCCATGAAGAACACCAGTACGCAGGCGGTCAACTTTGCCAACAGCAATCTGACCGTTGAGAGAATTGCGTGAGAGGAGAATTAACATGAGTATGAAAGCAATGTACGATTTGCGCGATATGCTTTGCAAGGAGCTTGACGAGATCGCCCACAAAGGAGAACTGGGCGCCGGGGATCTGGACATCGCGCATAAGCTGGTAAGCACCATCAAGAACATCGACAAAATCGAGATGATGGAGGGCGAAGGATACAGCCGCGACGGCGATTACTCGCAGCGGCGCTATTCTCGTGACGGCGATCATTCCCAGCGCGGATATTCCCGCGACAGCTACGGCGGCGGCAGCTCTTACGCACGGCGCGGCACCCATTATGTGCGCGGCCATTACAGCCGTGATGGCGCAAAGGATGACATGAAGCGCCAGCTGCAAGAGATGCTGGACAATGCGGATGATGATACTATCCGCAACGCCATTCAGCGGTGTATGGATGCCGTGGAGGGCTGAAAGGGGGTAATTCCCCTTGATCGACGAAAAGGAACTTAAAGCCTGGATAGCCAGACTGGAAACGGAACAGTCAAGCTGGCCGAACTACGAGAAGTTGGCCGCGCTGTACATTATACAAAACCAGCACGAAGGGCAGAGAAACCCTGCCCCGGTGGCTATGTATTCCAGCGCACCAGCTCCTGATGTGGTGGACGGTGACAGTGACTTTATGCAAGCGGTATCATCCCGCGCGCCGGAACAGGCGTGGGCCATAGTGGACGAGTTGATGGATGCGCTGAAAGTAACCAATGCGCGAATGTATGATAACGTGATGCGAAAGATGCGAGGATAAAGTATCCCCCGCCTGTTTTGGCGGGGGATACTCTTGTGTACTTAGTTTTGTGTAACCTAACGGGTTCCAGAACTGCCGGGGCGAGAGGGCTTCCGCCACCGATTCCTGACTCATGGCAACAGAGCCCACCTGCATATTTTTCAGTTTTTTTCGCAGCTCCGCCAGCAGGCCGGGATCTGCCTCGCCCTCCATGTAGCACAGCACCACATCGGTGTGGGAGCGATTATCCAGCTGCACCCGCTCCAGCGTCAGGCGGGTATCTCGGATACGGCGGCGCAGCAGAGCGGCGTTCTGCATCAGATTCTCCACAAAGCCGTCGTGGCTGCCCCGGAGGACGCGGCTGGTGTCCGGCTCCTCAATGGAGCGAGTGGGAAACTGCTTCACATCCATCAGAATACCGCCGTCCCAGCCATCGACTACCAGCAGCGTCTTGCCGGAAAGCACCCCCAGCACCGCCTCCTCCTTTTTCAGGCAGACGGCAGCATCGCAGGCTGTGACAAAGCTTCGGAGAAATGCGTCCGGCGTTTTCATGTCCGTCAGGTCGGGTGCCGCCAGCCATTGTGCGATCATCCGCTCCAGAATACTCTCCTGCGCGTAGCCGTTCACCACCCACAGTCTGGCGCGGCGGCCGCCAATGGTGAGATCGCGGGCCGTCATGTCGAAGCAGCGCCCCGCACCCAGCGCATCGTCCAGCGCCGCCGTTCTGGTGGAAAATTCCTGTTTCATGCTTTGCGTCCTCCCCGCGCATTTTTGGATAGTATGGGAAAAACGGCGTAAATGTATGCAAAACGGCACGCCTGTGCGGCGTGCCGTTTTTTCATCAAATTCAGTTTTCGTACAGGATGTCCCGTGCCACCGGCCGGTAAAACAGGCGCTCCGCCTCGCCGAAATCCCGCGTCTGGCCCAGGATCCACATAAGCTTGGCCACCGCCGACTCCGTGGTCATGTCGTAGGCCTCCAGCAGTCGGAGCGTGCTTTTCAGGCGGCCGCCCACATGGTACACCGTCAGGTCGCTGCCCTCGTTGGGCACCTGCGTGGTCATGACCACGATCTTGCCCCGCTCCACGCCGCGGCGCACCGCGTCGTAGAAATCAGCCCCCTCGTATTCCGGCAGGCCGCCTACGCCGAAGGACTCGATGATGAGGCCGTCGTGCCGGTCCAGCATGAAGTCGATCAGCTCGCTGGATGTGCCGGGGATCAGCTTCAGCAGTCCCACGCGGGTATCCAGCGTGTCGTAGAACAGGGGCCGGGGATAGCAGGCGCAGCGCATATATTGCAGCAAATGGCCATCCTGCACCACCGCCAGATCGGGATAGTTCACGCTGGAAAAGGCGTGGAAGCTCTTGGAGCAGGTCTTGCGGGCGCGTGTGCCCAGAATCACCTTGCCGTTGAACACGATCTGTACGCCGCCGCAGCCCCGGCAGGCATAGAGGAAGGCATCCGTCAGATTGCGCTTGGAGTCCGTGCCGTCGAACCAGATGGGCTTCTGCGCACCGGTAAGCACGATGGGCTTGGGACTGCCCTGCACCAGATAGCTGAGGGCGGCGGCGGTGTAGGCCATGGTGTCGGTGCCGTGGGCGATGACAAAGCCGTCGTAGCCGTCGTACCGGTCGCGGATGGCGGCGGCGAGGCCCAGCCAGTGCTCCGGCCGGATGTTGGTGCTGTCCAGCGAGTACAGCTGGAGACATTCCACCCGGCAGAAGTCCGCGATGCCGGGGATGAAGGACAGCAGCTGCTCCGTGGTCAGCTCCGGCGTCAGGCCGGAGGGCGTCTTTTCCGAGGCAATGGTGCCGCCGGTGCCGATCATCAGGATCTTTTTCATGGTCATACCTCCCGGTCGTCGATGGCGGCCAGTCCGAAGGCCGCCGCCTGCTCCGTCAGGCGGCGGGACGGCGGATCATCGCCGCAGGCCGCCTGCAGCTGCTGCAAAAACAGTCCCCGCAGGGAGTCCTCGCCGCACTTGTCCCACAGCTCCTGCCGGACGGTAGTTTTGTCCCGCACCTGCAATGCGTAGAATCGGTGGCCCAGCACGTCCCGCACCCGCTCCGGCGATATCGGCGCGGCGGGGCTTCCGGTGAGCACCACCCGGTACACGTCCTCCTCCGTCCCGGCGGGCAGAGCGGCGGCGATGCAGGCCGCCGGGTCGCCCTCCGTCACGTCCGCCTCCATGATGCGGTAGCGCCGGCGGGCAAAGGGCACGAAGCGCAGGGCGGCGCTCTCCCGGGACACCTCTCCCGCCAGAAAGCCCTTGTCCCCCAGCTCGTCAAAGCCCCGTCCCTCCAGACAGCCGCAATAGCCGTAGGGCACGCTGCCGCTGCGCAGGACGCCGGTGCAGCCGTGGACATGGCCCAGCGCCAGGTAGTGCAGGCCCGACGCGGCCACGGCGGCAGTGGTCAGGGGGCGGTAGCGGCTTTCGGAGCCGGTCAACTCCCCGTGGAGCAGGCCGATATGCACCAGCCCGTCGTCCGGGGCGGTGAATCCGGCCAGTACATGATCCGCCGGCTCCTCCGGCATGGTGAAGGCCCCGCCGTGGACGGCGCAGCCGTACTGGGGGAACGGAATGGTCTGCATCCGATCCTCTGTAAAGATATGCACATTGTCAGGCCACAGCGTACGGGCGTAGGCGCTGCGGGTGGTATAGGGGTCGTGGTTGCCGGGCGCGATCACCGTCTGGCCCCGGAACGTGCCCAGCGCGGCGGCCACCAGCCGTGCGGTGTCGCTGCCCACGGCGTCGCCGTCAAACAGGTCGCCTGCCAGCAGCAGAAGCTGCACCTCGTGGTCGTTGGCCCAGTCCACCAGACGCTGCACGCTCTCCCGGCTCTCGGCCCGGCGCTGGCGGGCCTGCTCCGGCGTCAGCGCGCCGAAGGCGCTGTCCAGATGGAAGTCGCCTGCATGCAGGATGCGTACCATCACGCCTCCCCGTCCTGCCAGCCCCTGCACACGTCCACCCACTGGACGAAGTTCTTCCCGCAGCAGTGCTCCAGCTCGTCACAGGTCAGCTCGATGGCGCTGGCGGCGCTGCCCACGGCGGGGAACACCGTCTCGAACCGCTTCAGGGACACGTCCAGATAGGTCTTGACATCATCGGGCAGGGCAAAGGGGCACACGCCGCCTACGGCGTGGCCGATACGCTCCACGGCCTCCTCGGCGGTGAGCATCTTGGCCTTGGCGCCGAAGAAGTGCTTGTACTTGCTGTTGTCCACCTTGGCGTCACCGGCGGCCACCACCAGAATAGGCTCCTCGTCCACCTTGAAGCTGAGGGTCTTGGCAATGCGCGCGCCCTCCACGCCCACGGCCAGCGCGGCCAGCTCCACCGTGGCGCTGGACACATCGAATTCGCGGATACGGTCAGCAACACCGTAGGGTTCCAGATAGGCTCTTACTTTTTCCACAGACATGATAGCAGTTTCTCCTTTTATTTGATCTCGATACGCTCCACACCGGTGCAAAGGCCGGTGTCGCTGTTCAGTGTGAAGATACAGCCCTGCGCGGCGCAGGGCCCGTCTGCCGCCTGATAGCGGCCAGGCAGACCGCCCAGGAAGAACTCCATGGACTGCTCCGGCCTGACACCCAGCACCGACTCCACCGGCCCGGTCATGCCCAGATCGGTGACGTAGCCGGTGCCCTTTTGGAATACCCGCTGGTCGGCGGTAGGCACATGGGTGTGGGTGCCCCACAGGGCGGACACGCGGCCATCCAGATAGTAGGCCATAGCCAGCTTCTCGCTGGTGGCCTGCGCGTGGAGCTCCACCAGCGTGAATGTAGGCTTGTCCGCCGTTTTCAGCAGGCGATCCGCCGTGGTAAAGGGGTTGTCGGCGTTGAAATCCAAACCGCAGCGGCCGATGAGCACCAGCACCGCCGCGGAGAACGCGCCGCAGTCGTAGACGGCATAGCCCCGTCCGGCGGCGCGGCCCGTGAAGTTGGCGGGCCGCAGGATGTACCGGTTCTCGTCCAGGAACGGGGCGATCTGGGGCTTGCCGAAGGTGTGGTTGCCCAGCGTGATCACGTCCGCACCGGCGGCCAGCAGCTCCTCCGCCTGCACCCTTGTCAGGCCGCTGCCGGAGATGTTCTCGCCGTTGACCACCGCGAAGGCGACATCCCGCTCCCGCCGGAAGGCCCACAGCTTCCTCTGCAGCAGCTGGAGGCCCGTCTCGCTGGCCACGTCGCCCAGCGCCAGAATACGATAGTCCATGGTATTTCCTCCTTTGAGGTCAGTCGTTCCAGCCCAGTATCTTCGTGAGCTGGCGATTGGCATAGTAATACGCGGAAGCCGGATAGTTCCGCAGGTTGGCAGTGTTGGAGCACAGCAGATAGTCCACGGTCTGCCCCGCGTCGTCGGTAAGAATACCACAGATGACGGTGGTGTGGTTCCGCGGCTCCTCGACGCCCATGGTGATGATATCCCCCACCTCGCCGGTGAAGTAGGGCGCGTCTGCCGCGGCCACCAGCCCGGAGCCGGTATGGCTCGCCGCAAGGTCGAGGAAGCCGCCCACGTTGACCCACGGCAGCGTGACATTACTGCTGCTGAAATAGTACCAGCCCGTCTCGTAGCCGCCGGATACCGGCGGGATGCCCCCGGCAGACAGCACCTGTGAGCCGAAGTTCATGCAGTTGCCGCCCACATCGTCATAGGCCCGGTAGGCGGGGTTGCGCTTGGCGCTGTACGTCAGCATGTAGTCCAGCGCGGCGTCCCGGTCATAGTCGTGATCCCATGTGACCTTCGGTGTCCACGGCGTCCGGGGATCGTCCTGCCGCGCCCGGATACAGGCCAGCAGCCGGGGCAGATTGCGGTCGGTGTCCGTATCGGCGTCGTAATCGGCGCTGTAATAGGGGTTGTCATCGGAGACGTGCTCCGCGATGAGCCAGCGATCGCCGCCGGCGCGCTGCAGCCGGAAGGTGTGCTTCACGTTCCACTGCTCGGAGGGCATCCCCTCCAGCCCGTCGAAGTAGACCACGCTGCTCTCCAGCAGCGTCAGCGCCGCCGTGTCGCCGTCCCCATCCAGCGCCGCGCAGCGCAGGGAGTAGCTGTAGGAGCCGGCGTGCAGGTCGATGGGCGACTCCTGCCGGATAGCCGCCAGCGTGCGCCAGACGGTACGGTGGTAGTCGGACTGCGCCCGGTCGGCGAACAGCGCGCTGCAGTCGATGGCCTGCAAGCTGCACACGGACTGGTAGTAGCAGTCCATGAAGTCCAGCAGCAGAAGCTCCTGCCCCGTGGTCATGCCGCAGGCCGCCGCGCCGGAGATGCGCTCGAACTCGGCGCTGACCGTCTCCGGCTCCCGCCCCCAGACGGACTGGTGCTGCCGCATCCACACCGGCTCTGCGGCGGTGACAGCCTCGGCGTCATCCGGCTCCGTGGCGGCGAGCTTCGGCTCCTCCGTCGCCGGAGACGGCGCGCCGTCCCCCGAAACGGGCAGACACCCGGTCATGGACAGTGCCATCGCCAGCAGGAGCAGGCACAATACGATGCGTCTCATAGACGTTCCCCCCTTCATGCAGGGACATTATAGCAAAAAAGGCTCCGGAGTGCAACGCACTCCGGAGCCGTAGGGGTCTTTATTTTGCGTATTCCACGACCTTCGTTTCCCGCAGGACGTGAACCTTGATCTGGCCGGGGTACTCCAGTTCGTTTTCGATGCGCTTAGCCAGCTCGCGGGCCAGAATGACCATCTCGTCCTCGGACACCTGCTCCGGCTTGACCATGACGCGGACTTCGCGGCCCGCCTGAATGGCGTAGCTCTTCTCCACGCCGGGATAGGTGCCGGTGATCTCCTCCAGCTTCTCCAGACGCTTGATATAGTTCTCCAGATTCTCGCGGCGTGCGCCGGGCCGGGCGGCGGAGATGGCGTCGGCCGCCTGCACAAGGCAGGCCACCAGCGTCCTGCACTCCACGTCGCCGTGGTGGGCCTGAATGGCGTGGATGATGTCCTCTTTCTCCCGGTACTTGCGGGCGTACTCCACACCCAGCGCCACATGGGTGCCCTCGAACTCGTGGTCAAGGGCTTTGCCGATGTCGTGCAGCAGACCGGCTCGCTTGGCGGCCTGTACGTCTGCGCCCAGCTCTGCGGCCATCATACCGGCAATATGGCTGACCTCGATGGAGTGCTGCAGCACGTTCTGGCCGTAGCTGGTGCGGTAGTGCAGGCGGCCCAGCAGCTTCTGCAGCTCGGGGTGCAGACCGCGCACGCCCGTCTCCAGCACGGCGCGCTCACCCTCGGCGCGAATCACGCCGTCCACCTCGCGGCGGGCCTTCTCCACCATCTCCTCGATATGGGTGGGGTGGATGCGGCCGTCGGCGATCAGCTTCTCCAGCGCCAGCCGGGCCACCTCGCGGCGGACAGGCTCGAAGCAGGAGACGGTAATGGCCTCGGGGGTATCGTCGATGATGAGGTCGGCGCCGGTCAGGGTCTCCAGCGTCCGGATGTTGCGGCCCTCGCGGCCGATGATGCGGCCCTTCATCTCGTCATTGGGCAGGGGAACCACACTGACGGTGATCTCGGCCACATGGTCGGCGGCGCACCGCTGGATGGCGGTGGCCACGATCTCGCGGGCACGCTGGTCGGCCTCGTCCTTGGCGCGGGCCTCGATCTCCTTGATCTTCAGCGCCGTCTCGTGAGTCACCTCGGACTCCACCTGCGCGATCAGGTATTCCTTGGCCTGCTCCGCCGTGAAGCCGGAGATGCGCTCCAGCATCTCGGTCTGGCTGCGCTTGATGAGCTTGATCTCCTCCTGCTCCTTGTCGGCGGCGGCGTGCTTCTGAGCCAGCGCTTCCTCCTTCTTCTCGATCATCTCGGTCTTGTGATCGAGATTCTCCTCCTTCTGCTGCAAACGGCGCTCCTGCTTCTGCTGCTCGGCGCGGCGTTCCTTCACTTCCCTCTCGTATTCGCTGCGGTTTTTCAAAATCTCTTCTTTTGCTTCAAGAAGCGCTTCCCGCTTTTTGTTTTCAGAGCTCTTGATGGCCTCGTTGACGATACGCAGAGCTTCCTGCTCGGCGTCTTCGATCTTGCGCTGGTCGTTCTTTTCCTTGCGGCGGCGGATCAGGGTGCATACCACAAAGCCCAGAACGAAGGCAACAGCGAAGGAGAGGACTGCCACGATCCAACCTTGTGCGGTCATGGTGCATTCCTCCTATGTTGTAATGGTTAGTATAGGTCGGCACAAGATGTGCCTTAGAAAATAACCGAAAGGTACCCCTGTCCTCCCGATGATAATCCTTTACAATATTAAACATATTATAGTCAACTGTCAAGGGCAAACCGGAAAAATGACCTGTGTTTTTTAGGCAGTTCACCGATTTTGCCAGCCGCGCCCCCCTATTGGATGTACGCGGCGGCGGCATAGCCCAGATGGCCCTGATAGCCCACGCTGTACCATTCCCCGGTGCGGCCGTAGACCGTCACCGCCGTGCCGGAGGGCAGCTGGGCGACGACCCGGCCCGACGTGGACGGATAGTCCCGCAGATTCAGGCTCCCGGACTGGGTGCGCACCGTGCCCCGCCACGGCGTAAGGGGCGTGATGAACGGCAGGCCGAAGTACTCCGTCAGGGACAGCGCCAGATTGGCGGCGATGGCCTGGATGTTGTTCTGCACCCAGCGGGCATCGGCGTAGTTGTCGTGGTAGCCCAGCTCCAGCAGCACGGCGGGCATCCGGGGCTGGCGCACCTCCCCCAGCGCGGTGGTGGAGCGGGTGTAGACCTTCTCCGGCAGCGGGTAGATGGTCTTGAGGTTCCGCACGAAGATGTCGGCGGCCCGCTGTCCGTTGGCGCTGCCGGGGTAGTAGAAGGCAATGACGCCCCGGACGGTACCCTCCCGGCTGCCGTCGGTGCTGCCGTTGGAGTGGAGGGCCAGATAGAAGTCGTAGTTCCCGGCGTTTCCCTGCCGGATGGAGCTGGCCGCCGTCATCTCCGGCGTGTTGCGGCCGAAGCGGATGGTGTTGGCGGTGAGGTACGGCTCCATGGCGTCGGTGATGAGGTTCATAAAGTACTCCTCGCTGCCGGCGCCGGTGATGTACGGGTTGTATTCCTGTGTGCTGGGACTCAGATACACGCTTGGCATGGTCATTCCCCTTTCAATGTCGTTCACCACATTTATATGGAAAATCCGGGGAAGATGTGTTATAATGGCGGCCACGAAATGAAAGGCGGTATGTACCATGAAAGCTGCGCGTCCCTATGCGAAGGTCACCATCACCCCCAAGGGGGAGGCCGCCCTCACCGGCGGGCACCCGTGGGTCTACGAGGGCGAGGTCACGTCCGTGGAAAGCGGCGCGGAGGACGGCGGACTGGTGGACGTGGTGAGCCGCCGGGGCTGCTGGCTGGGCTGCGGATTCTACAACAGCCGCTCCAGGATCCGGGTACGTCTGTTGAGCCGCAACGCCAATGACGACTTCTCCGACGCCTTCTGGGAGCGGCGCATCCGCTACGCATGGGACTACCGCAAAACGGTGATGGGCGGGACGGACAGCCGCTGCTGCCGCGTGATCTTCGGCGAGGCCGACCTGTTCCCCGGCCTGACGGTGGACAGGTTCGAGAGCGTGCTGGTGACGCAGACCCTGAGTCTGGGCATGGAGCGCATCAAGCCCCGCCTGTTCTCCCTGCTGGCCAAGGTGCTGCGGGAGGACGGACAGGACATCCGGGGCATCTACGAGCGCAACGACGCGGCCATCCGGGAGCTGGAAGGCATGGCGCAGGCCAAGGGCTGGTATCCCCTGCCCGGCGAGACGCCGCCGGAAAAGACGGCGGTGGACATCGTGGAGAACGGCATCGTCTACACCGTGGACTTTGAGAACGGCCAGAAGACCGGCTTTTTTCTGGATCAGAAGTACAACCGGCAGGCGGTGGCCCGTCTGGCAAAGGGCCGGACGGTGCTGGACTGCTTCACCCACACCGGCTCCTTCGCCCTCAACGCGGCCCGGGGCGGCGCGGCCCATGTCACCGCCGTGGACGTGTCGGAGTTCGCGGTGCAGTGCGCGGCGGAGAACGCCCGCCGCAATGGGCTGGACGGCGTCATGGACTGCATGGCGGCCAACGTGTTCGACCTGCTGCCCCAGCTGGAAAAGCAGCCGAAAAAATACGATTTCATCATCCTTGATCCCCCGGCCTTCACCAAGAGCCGCCGGACGGTACACAACGCCATGACCGGCTACAAGGAGATCAACTACCGGGCCATGAGGCTGCTGCCCCGGGGCGGGTATCTGGCCACCTGCTCGTGCAGCCACTTCGCCACGGAGGAGCTGTTCATCAAAATGCTGCGCAGCGCCGCACGGGACGCGGGGGTGCAGCTGCGGCAGATCGAGGCGCGGCAGCAGTGCGCCGACCACCCCATCCTGTGGGGCGTGGACGAGACGAGCTACCTGAAATTTTTTATTTTTCAGGTGGTGTGACCTGCAAAAAAAGGACGCCTGAACGGCGTCCTTTTTTCAGATATATTTCCGGTTTATTGCAGATATATTGCAGATTTTTCGCAGGTTTATTGCAGGTTTTCCGCCGTTATACGCCCTCGCCGAGCTCGGCAAGGCTGCGGGTCAGGATGTCCACGAACTTCTCCCCCGTCTCCGTCAGGGGTACGGAGCGCAGCTTGATATAGCCCAGACGCATATCGTGTACCTGCCCGGTCAGGGGCAGCGTCACCAGCCGGTCGTCGCCGTAGCCCTCCGGCATGACGCCGCTGCCGGTGGAGACGCAGTTGGTGTGGGCCATGACGTTGTAGGCCGTGGCCCGGTCGCTGACGCACACCACCCGGTCGAACTGGGCGCCGGTGCCCACCACCGCCTCCTCCGCGTACTGGTAGTTGCTGTCGGACTGGGTGAACACCACATAGGGATAGGCGTACAGCTGCTCCAGCCGCACCGACGGCTCCGACGCCAGCGGATGGCCCCGGCGCATGAACACCCGGGGGCGCAGGGTGGCCAGCTGGCAGAACTCCAGATCCTTCTCCTGCAGGATGCGGCCGATGAAGTGCTCCGTCATGTCGGAGACGAAGATGATGCCCATCGCGCTCTGGCGGCGAAACACCTCGTCGATGACGGCGGCCATCTCCATCTCCTTGAAGCTCACCTGTATGCGGGGCTCCTCCAGCAGGTGGAGGTACTCCACGAAGGCCTTGGCGCAGAAGGGATAGCGCTGGGACGCCACGGACAGCGTGACCCGGTTCTCCGCCCGGTGCTCGCTGTAATACCGGGCGATACGGCCGCTGCGCTCCACAATGGGCGCGATCTGGGCTACCAGCTCCCGGCCCTCCTCCGTCAGCACCACGCCCCGGTTGCTGCGGCGGAACACGGTGATGCCCAGCTCCTTCTCCACCTCCAGAATGGCGGTGGACAGCGCCGACTGGGACACGAACAGATCCTGCGCCGCCCGGTTCATGGAGCCGCAGCGGTCGACCTCCAGAATATAGCGCATCTGTAAAAGCGTCATCTCTCCCCCTCCCTTTCCCTACCAGCATACAGGATAACGCGGCATTTTGCAAGAAAAAACCCGCGTTTCGATTGACACGGTACAGCGTTTCGGCTATAATGCCCACCAGCGGCCGGGCCGCACAATATCATCCACTGGAAAGGAAAGACATCATGAAAAAATTGACCGCGCTTCTGCTGACGCTGGTGCTGGCACTAAGTCTCACCGCCTGCGGCAGCAATGAAAGCAAGCAGCTGGTGGGCACATGGCAGTGTACGGTGGACATCACATCGCAGATGGACACGGAGATCGGCGGCGCGCTGGACGCCGAGTACGCCTCGGAGACGCCCATGCAGATGTTCCTCACCGCCGTGTTCAACGACGACGGCACCTTCACCATGGGCGTGGACACCGACGCCACCGCCGCCTCCTTCACCGCGTACATACAGGCACTGAAGCCTGTCATCGTGGAGCTGACCTATCAGGAGGCTGAAAAGCAGGGCATGACCCGGGAGGAGTACGACAAGGCGCTGGACGGGAGCGGGCTCACCGTGGAGGGTCTGGTGGACAGCGTTCTGTCCGCCTTTGACGTAAGCGCCCTGCTGGGCGACATCGGCAGCGACATCACTGCCGGCAGCTACAAGGCCGAAAAGGGCCGCCTGTATCTCAGCGAGAACGGCAGCGGCTTCAAGGCCGAGGAGTCCATGGGCTACGCCCTCAGCGGCGGCACCATGACGTGGAGCGACGACAACGCCCTGCTGTCCGAGCTGGAGAGCATGGGTATCTCCTCCTCGCTGGAGTGGGTAAAGCAGTAAATAGGCGCGAAAAAAGAACAGCCGTCCGTGACGGCTGTTCTTTTTTTGCGTATCCTGTCTGCTTACTCGCCCATGGGCGCGCCGCAGTGGGGGCAGAACTTGTCCTCGCTGGCTGCGCCGCAGACGGGGCAGACCTTGACGCTGACCGTCTCCTCCTCGGCAGCGGGCTCGACCTTGGCGGCCTTCTCGGCCTCCAGCTCGGCGATGCGGGCCTTGGAGGCGTTGACGGCGGCCACCACGTCCTTGACGGCGTCGGGCGTTTCGCCGGTATACTCGGAGATGAACCACTCGCCGATGGCGCGGTAGTTCTTCTCCAGCTCGCGCTGCTCGGTGAGGATGGCCATGTTCAGCTTGGCGGCGTCGGTAGCGGACTTTGCCTTATCGGCGGCAGCCTCCGCCAGATCCCTGGCCTTATCCACGGCAACACCGGCGTACTCCTGCGCCTTCTTGCCCAAGGTGTTCAGATTGTCCAGAATGCTCATGCTGTTTCTCCTTTCAAATATTGCTGTTCTATTGCTGCATAGTATACCGCGTTTTGTCCGCCGATGCAAGCGGACAATGGCGAAATTTACACACTGTTCACGAGCCGGTCAATGCTCGATCCAGTCCGCCGCACGGGACACCGCCCGCTTCCACAGCCGGTAGTTCCGGTCGCAGTCCGCCTGCGTCCCCTCCGGCAGGAACACCCGCTGGCTGCGGCGCAGAGCCTTCAGCTCCTCCATGTCCCGCCAGACGCCGCAGCTCAGACCCGCCAGCGCCGCCGCGCCGAAGGCCGTCGTCTCCACCATCTCCGGACGATCCACCGGGATGCGCAGCAGATCCGCCTGCATTTGCAGCAGGATATCGGACACGCTGGCGCCGCCGTCCGCCCGCAGCATGGTGATGTCACAGCCGGCGTCCTGCCGCATGGCCAGCATCAGATCCGTGACCTGATAGGCGATGCACTCCAGCACCGCACGGGCCAGATGGCCCCGGCCGGTGCCCCGTGTGATGCCCAGCACCGCGCCCCGGGCGTACATGTCCCAGTAGGGCGCGCCCAGTCCCGTGAAGGCCGGCACCACCACCACGCCGCCGCTGTCCGGCACCGTGGCCGCCAGCGTATTGATCTCCGGCGCGGAGGAGATGATGTGCAGCTCGTCCCGCAGCCACTGGATGGTGCTGCCGCCGTTGAAAACGCTGCCCTCCAGCGCGTAGGTGGTCCTGTCCCCCACCTGCCACGCCACGGACGTCACCAGTCCCGCCCGGCTGCGCACCGGCGTATCGCCCACGTTCATCAGGGTGAAGCAGCCGGTGCCGTATGTATTCTTGGCCTCGCCGGGGGCGAAGCAGGTCTGGCCGAACAGGGCGGCCTGCTGGTCGCCGGCGGCGCCGCACACCGGCACGCCCGCCAGCTTCTCCAGCCCCTCGATGCCGGGGCGCACCGTGCCGTAGACCATGCTGTTGGGCACGGGACGGGGCAGCATGGCCATGGGGACGCCCAGAATACCGCACAGCTCCTCGTCCCAGCACAGGCGGCGGATGTCAAAGAGCATGGTGCGGCTGGCGTTGGAGTAGTCCGTGACGTGCTGCCCGGTGAGCTGCCAGATGAGCCACGTCTCCACGGTGCCGAACAGCACCTCGCCCCGCTCCGCCCGCTGCCGGACGCCGGGGACGTTGTCCAGGATCCAGCGGATCTTGCTGCCGGAGAAGTAGGCGTCGATGAGCAGGCCCGTGGCGGACTGGATACGCTCGTCCAGTCCCTGCCGCTTCAGATCCTCGCACAGCTCCGCCGTGCGGCGGCACTGCCAGACGATGGCGTTGTACACCGGCTTTCCCGTGGCCTTATCCCAGAGGATGGTCGTCTCCCGCTGGTTGGTGACGCCGATGCCGGCGATGCTGCCGGCGGGAAAGCCCGCGATGGCCTCCGCCGCCGACCGGCGCTCCGTGTCCCAGATCTCCAGGGGGTCGTGCTCCACCCAGCCGTCCCGTGGGTAGTGCTGGGCAAAGGCGTGCTGGGACATGGCCGCGATGCGGCCCTCCCGGTCAAATACGATGGCCCGGGAGCTGGTGGTACCCTGATCCAGCGCCAGAATGTGATCGGACATGGCTTCTCCTCTTTTCTTTTTCATTTTTGTGTGGTACACTATGACCACCATCAGGTTATCTGTGGATTATACCACGAAAGGAGCGGGATTTCCATGACGAATATGAGCGAATTCACCTTCCTGTCCACCGACGGGAAAACACAGCTGCACGGCATGCGCTGGGAGCCGGAGGGCCGCAGCGTCCGGGCCGTGCTGCAGCTCTGCCACGGCGTGGCGGAGCACATCGCCCGGTACGACGCCTTTGCCCGCTATCTCAACAGCCTGGGCATCGCCGTGGTGGGTCACGACCATCTGGGCCACGGCCTGTCCCTGCCGGAGGGCGGCACCCCCGTCTACTTCGGCGAGGGCAACACCTGGCACACCGTGGTTGACGATATCTATGTGCTGCACCAGCGCATCCGCCTGTGGTACCCCGACGTGCCCCTGTGCATCATGGGCCACAGCATGGGATCGTTCCTGACCCGCACCTATCTCATCCGCTATCCCGGCACCGTGAAGGCCGCCATCATCATGGGCACCGGCTGGCAGCCCAAGGCCGTCATCGCAGGCGGTCTGGCGGTGGCCAAGGCCGTGGGCGCCGTGGTGGGTGAGAGCGGCACCAGCGAGCTGGTGACGAAGCTGGCCTTCGGCGCGTACAACAGGCTGTTCGCCCCCAACCGCACCAGCTGCGACTGGCTGTCCGCCGACACGGACAACGTGGACGCCTACATGGCCGATCCCCTGTGCGGCGCGGACGCCACGGTGGGGCTGTTCCGCCAGATGCTGCTGGGCATCCGGTTCAACCAGCGGCTCAGCAATCTGCGGCAGATGGATCCCCAGGCGCCGGTGCTGCTCATCGCCGGCGCCAAAGACCCGGTGGGCGACTGCGGCAACGGCGTGCGCCGGACGTATCAGGAGTTCCGCCGCGCCGGTGTGCAGGACTGTACGCTGAAGCTGTACCCCGGTCTGCGCCACGAGATCCTCAATGAGAAAGCCCAGCAGCGGCAGATCTTTGAGGACATCGGCCTGTGGCTCACCGCCAAGCTCTAAGCCCGCAGCGCGGCGGCAAGGCGGGGCAGGGACATGAGGTCGATATCCCCGCTGCGGCGCAGCACACGGGCGGACAGAAAGCAGTCCGCCACCAGCACCAGCAGCGCCGCGCAGGTGACGGCCGGCGGCATGCTCCGCGCCAGCGCGGACACCCACGGGTGGACGTACCGCACCGTCAGGGCCGTCAGCGGGCCCCAGACCAGCGCGAACGGCACACAGACACGGCGGTTCAGATCCATCTTGGTGGCGCTGTAATCCCAGAACATGACGCCCAGCAGCTTTTCGTAGAGAAAATGGACGGCGTACTCCACCGCCGTGGCCGTCAGGCCGCCGTACAGCGTCAGACGCCAGAACGTGCCGGTCATGTCCGGCGGCAGACCCAGCACCGCCAGCATGGCGAGGCCGTACACCGGGCACAGCGGCAGCAGCAGAAAGCACTTGCGCACCCGGTGGGGCGGGCGGCGCACCGCCGCGTACAGCTTTTCCAGCACATAGCCGCCGAGGCTGTACAGCAAAAACAGCCAGAATCCATAAAAAAACAAGACACGCACCTCCTGCTCCACAGTTTGCGCGGCGGAGGGGCGAATGATACGGGAGGAACGAAACATGACGGATTGGGAAGCCCTGCGGGAGGAATGCCTGCACTGTCGCGCCTGCACGCTGGCGGACACCCGGACGAAGGTGGTGTTCGGCGTGGGCGCGGAGAACGCGGAGGTACTGCTGATCGGCGAGGCGCCGGGCGCCAATGAGGACGCGCAGGGCGAGCCCTTCGTGGGACGGGCCGGTAAGCTGCTGGACGATATGCTGGCCATGATCGGGCTGGATCGCAGCCGCATCTACATCACCAACTCCGTCAAGTGCCGTCCGCCCCAGAACCGCGACCCGCTGAACACGGAGAAGGACGCCTGCCGGGGGTATCTGTCCCGGCAGCTGGCACTGATGAAGCCCAAGATCATCGTATGTCTGGGCCGTATCAGCGCCATGGAGATCATCAAGGAGGACTTCAGGATCACCCAGGAGCACGGCCAGTTCTTTGAGAAGGACGGCATCCAGATGATGGCGCTGTACCACCCCGCCGCCCTGCTCCGCGACCCCCGGAGGAAGCCGGAGACCTTCGAGGATCTGAAGCGCCTGCAGGCCAAGATCCGGGAGATATGCGACCACACGCCGCTGGAATTTGCGTGACGCCATGGAGATCGGGCACATCGCCCTGTATGTACAGGAGCTGGAGCAAGCCAGAGAATTCTTCGTGCGGTATCTCGGCGCGGCATCCGACGGCGGCTATCACAATCCGAAAACGGGGTTCCGCTCCTACTTCCTCACCTTTGACGGCGGGGCGCGGCTGGAGCTGATGTACCGGCCGGACATGGCGGTGCTGCCGAAGGATCCTGTCCGCGCCGGCTACGCGCACATCGCGTTCCGCGTAGGCAGCCGGGAGCGGGTGGACGCCCTGACCGCCCGGCTGCGGAACGACGGGTACGAGGTGGTCAGCGGGCCTCGGACGACGGGGGACGGCTACTATGAAAGCTGCATCGCCGCCGTGGAGGGGAACCTCATCGAGATCACGGTATAAAGCAGCAGCGCATCCGCTTTCCGCGGATGCGCTGCTGCTTTATTTCCCCCTGCCGAAGTGCAAGGATGTCCGTGTGGTTTACCGCTTCCGGCGGCGCAGGACGGCGGCGCCCGCGCCGGACAGCACGGCGGAAACGGCGTACAGCGCCGTGCCGGCGTCAAAGGTCTTGGGCGAGCTGTAGCCGCCGGTGGTCTGGCCGCCGCCCTGCGTCAGGGCGCTCCAGTCCACGTTGTTCCAGCTGCCGGTGCCGGTGGCGGTGATGCCGGGGGCATTGCCGGTGACGGTGAGCGTATAGCCGCGCCAGATGTGGTGGCGGTTGTAGTAGTCGTCGCGGATCTCGTTGATGGTAACCTTGCCGTCCTCATAGTCGGTGCCGGTATAGGTCAGCTTGGAGCCGGTGTAGATGGTGGTCATCAGGCTCTTGTCCTCCCGCTCCGGGCAGGTGTAGGTGCCGTCGGGCAGGTCATCGTAGTTGGTGACGGTCATGACCACGGTATCCACCGAGACGGTGTAGGTGATCTCCACCTCGCGCAGATCGGGGAAGCCCACGGTCAGGGTGCCGCTTTCGGCGCCAAAGTAGCCCGCCGCGCCCTCGAAGGTGGTGGTCTTTCCGGTGAGCGCGAAGGTCTTTTTCTCGTGGGTATCCGTGTAGTTATTGCGGACGACGGTATTGACGGTCGTCTTGCTGCCGCCGGTGACATCCGTGACGCCGGCCAGCGCCGGGGTCACCAGCAGCAGGGTCATGCAGAGCGCCAGCAGCAGGCCCAGCGGGCCGCGGTTGTTCTTTTTCATGTGCAGTACCTCCCTGTCGGTGTTTTTCTTTATTCTACCAGACGGGGCGGCAGGTGCAACAGAGTTGCCGGGATCGTCAACTGCCAGTTGCGGAAACAAAGCTTCCGGCGTATAATGGCAGCAAAGCAACACAGGAGGTGCGCTATGCGTTTTTGTCAGCAGCTGCAGGTATGGATGGAGCAAACGGACTGCCGGGCCAGTGAGCTGTGCGCCCGGGCGGGCATCGCCGCGCCGTCCCTGAGCCGCTACCGGTCGGGGGAGCGGACGCCGGGACGGGATTCCGCCGCCATGGACGGTCTGTGCCGCGCACTGGCGGCACTGGCGCAGGAGAAGGGCGTCCCCGGTATGACGGAGGCGGAGGTGCGGGCGGGATTCCTGTCCTGCGAGGAGTACACTGACGACCGGCGCGCCCGCCTGCGGGAGAACTTCAACACGCTGGTGGAGGTGATGGAGGTCAGCGTCAGCCGTCTGTGCCGGTACGCCAACTACGACCCGTCCACCATTTTCCGGTTCCGCAGCGGGGCGCGGCAGCCGGCGGAGCCGGAGCGGTTCGCCGACGCGGTGGCCGCCTACGTGTCGCGGGAGCTGGACGATGTACAGCACCGGGAGATCGCCGGGGAGCTGCTGGACTGCGGGGCCGATGCGCTGGCCGACCGGGCCGTGTACTGCCAGAGGCTGCGGGACTGGCTGCTGGGCAGCCACGCGCCACGGCAGGACGGCGTCCGCCATTTTCTGGCCAGACTGGACGAGTTCGACCTGAACGAGTACATACGCTCCATCCGCTTTGACGAGCTGAAGGTGCCCACGGCGCCGTTCCAGCTGCCCACGTCGCGCAGCTATTTCGGGCTGCAGCAGATGATGGAGAGCGAGCTGGACTTCATGAAGGCGGCGGTGCTGTCCCGCTCCATGGAGCCGGTGATCCTGTACAGCGACATGCCCATGGAGCAGATGGCGCAGGATCCCGAGTTCCCGAAAAAGTGGATGTTCGGCATGGCCATGCTGCTGAAAAAGGGGCTGACGCTGCGGATCATCCACAACATCGACCGCTCTATGTCGGAGATGATGCTGGGGCTGGAGAGCTTCATCCCCATGTACATGACGGGGCAGATCGAGCCGTACTACTTCAAGACGCCGCAAAACGGCGTGTTCCTGCACTTCATGCGCTCCGCCGGGACGGTAGCCCTCACCGGCGAGGCGGTGGCCGGACACCACAGCGAGGGGCGGTACGACCTGACGAAGGCGAAAGGTGAGGTGGCCTACTGCCGCCGCCGGGCCGAGGCCATGCTGGAAAACGCCAGTCCGCTGATGGATATTTACCGGGAGGACGGCGCGGCGCGGCTCAACGCCTTTCTGCTGGCGGACAGCCGCACGCCGGGGCGGAGGCGGTACATTCTGCACACGCCCCCGCTGTGTACCATGGAGCCGGACTGTCTGGCGGCGCTGCTGGAAAAGCAGGGACTGCCGGAGGAGAACCGGCAGCGCATCCGCGCCTATGCCCGGACGCGGCGGGAGCAGCTGGAGACGATCCTGCTGACGGACACGGTGCATCTGGAGCTGCCCCGGCTGACGGAGCAGGCCTTTGCCCAGTTTCCCCCCGCCCTGCCGCTGTCGGGCCTGTTCTATGGACAGGACGTGCCCTACACCTACGAGACGTATCTGGCGCACCTGGCCCAGACGGAGGCGTTTGCCGCCGCCCATCCCCGCTGTGAGCTGGAATTCACCGGCGGCGGGGCCTTCCGGAACCTGCAGATCACCATTCACGAGGGGCAGTGGGCCATGGTATCCAAGGGGAAGTCGCCCGCCATCCACTTCGTCATCCGGCACCCCAAGCTGCGGGCCGCCATCGAGCGGTTCGTTCCGCCGATGGTGGAGGAATAACCGCAGTAGACAAACAGCGTTTTGCATAGTATACTGTATATACATTTTTGAGGAGAAGAGAGGACGCTGTTTATGGAGCAGAAGCTGAAGGGGATCGTGGGGCAGTACGCCATGATCACCCTGTCCTGTGCGCTGTACGCCGTGGGCTTCAACTGGTGCTTTGACCCCAACCACCTGAGCGTGGGCGGCTTTACCGGTGTGGCCCAGATCATCAACTTTTTCATCCCGCAGGCGCCCATCGGTACGATCATCGTGGTGCTGAACCTGCCGCTGTTCATCCTGAGCTGGAAAAAGGTAGGGCGGCAATGGCTGTACGCCACGCTGTACGCCACGCTGGTCAGCTCCGGCATGATCGACCTGCTGGCCGGCGTGTACACGTTCAGACCCATGGAGCCCATGCTGGCGGCCATCTACGGCGGCGTCATCGTGGGTCTCGGCTGCGGCCTGATGCTGCGGTACAGCGCCACCACCGGCGGCACCGAGCTGGCGGCGCGGCTGCTGAAGCTGAAATTTCCGGGGCTGTCCATCGGTACGCTGTGCCTGTCCATCGACGCCATCGTGGTCATCTCCTACGCCGCGGTGTTCCGCGACCTGACGCAGGCGCTGTACGCCATGGTGGCGCTGTTTATCATCTCCAAGGTGATGGATCGGGTGGTCTATGGCGGCAACGGGGCGAAAATGGCCTACATCATCTCCGAGCAGTACGAGGCCATCACCGCCAAGCTGCTGGAGCTGGATCGGGGCGTCACGCTGCTGGAGGGCCGGGGCGGCTTCAGCGGCAGGCCCAAGAACGTGATCCTGTGCGCCTTCAGCCGGGCGCAGATCGTCAGCATCAAGTCCATCGTCAAGCAGGCCGACCCCGACGCCTTCATCATCGTGTGCGACGCCTACGAGATACTGGGCGAGGGCTTCGGCGTCAACAGGCCCGACGGGCTGTAAGCAAAGCGCAGAACACCCGCAGTCTTGCGACTGCGGGTGTTCTTTTGTATTCCGCTCAGTCCAGCGCGTCGTGGCTCTCGAACACGTCGTGGATGGAGCCGCAGCGATCCGGGGCGGAGGGTGTCTCCGCCGGGGCGATACCCCTGGCCATCTGCAGCTCCTGCCACTTCTCCCGGGTGATGAGGAGCTGCCGGGGCTTGGAGCCCTCGAAGGGTCCGACGTAGCCCCGCTCCTCCATCTGATCCACCAGACGGGCGGCGCGGGAGTAGCCCAGCTTCAGGCGGCGCTGGAGCATGGATACGGAGGCCTGCCCCGTCTCCAGCACCACCTCCACGGCGGCGGGCAGCAGCTCGTCGCCGTCCTCGCCGTCGGCGGCGGTATCGGCCGGGGCGGACTTGCCCTTGTCGGCCTTGGCGTCCACCGCCTGCTGGATCTTCTCGATAACATCCTGATCGTAGTGGGCCTCGCCGGCGGCGTCCTTGACGAAGGCCACCACCCGCTCGATCTCCTCCGGTGTGATGAAGCAGCCCTGTACGCGGGTGGGCTTGCTGTCGCCCAGCGGGGAGTAAAGCATGTCGCCTTTACCCACCAGCTTTTCCGCGCCGGGGGTGTCCAGAATGATGCGGGACTCCATGGAGCTGGCCACGGCGAAGGCGATGCGGCTGGGGATGTTGGCCTTCATCAGGCCGGTGATGACGTCGGCAGAGGGACGCTGGGTGGCCACCACCAGATGCATGCCGGCGGCGCGGCCCATCTGGGCCACACGGCAGATGGATTCCTCCACCTCCTTGGCAGCCACCAGCATCAGGTCGGCCAGCTCGTCGATGACCACCACCACGGTGGGCAGCTTCTTCACGTCCTCGTCCGTCTCGGACAGGGCGTTGTAGCCCGCCAGATCCTTGACGCCCTTCTCGGAGAACATCTTGTAGCGCTTCATCATCTCGAACACCGCCCACTGCAGGGCGCCGGCGGCCTTCTTGGGGTCGGTGACCACAGGGATCAGCAGGTGAGGGATGCCGTTGTAGGGCGCCAGCTCCACCATCTTGGGGTCCACCATGATGAAGCGCACCTCGTCCGGCGTGGATTTATAGAGGATGCTGACGATGAGGGAGTTGGTACACACGGATTTGCCGGAGCCGGTGGTACCGGCGATGAGCACATGGGGCAGGCGGGCGATGTTGCCCACGATATTATTGCCGCCGATGTCCTTGCCCACGGCAAAGGCCACCGGGGACGGGTGGCGGGTGAACTCACGGGACTCGATGACATCCCGGATGCGCACGGCGGTGACGGTGCGGTTGGGCACCTCGATGCCCACCACGGAGATCTTGTTGGGCACCGGCGCCACGCGGACGCCGCTGGCGCCCAGCGCCAGCGCGATATCGTCGGACAGGTTGGTGATCTTGCTGAGCTTGACGCCCTGCTCCAGCGTGAACTCGTAGCGAGTGACGCTGGGGCCGTGGACAACGTCGCCGGCGGCGGCGTCCACGCCGAAGGAGCGCAGGGCCTCCGCCAGACGGCGGGAGTTATTGCGCAGCTCCGCGCCCACCTCGGTGCAGTTATCGGCGCGGTTCTCCTCCAGCAGGGTGATGGGCGGGTAGCGGTAGGCCTCCTCGCCCTGCGCCAGCTCCTGCTCGATGGCCTGTCCCACCTCCTCGGCGGCGGACTGCACCTCCTGCTGGAGCTGGGCCTTCTTTTTCTTGCCGGACACCGGCTCCTTTGCCGGGGCCGGCTCCTGCGGCGCAGGAGCAGCGGCGGCAGGCGCGGCATCGGGCTGCGCCAGCACCTGATCCGGCGTCCGGACGGCGGCGGACCTGCGGGAGAAGAAGTCCTTCTTCGCGCCGCCCTCCATGGCGGAGGGCTCGCCGTCCAGCGGGATATCGAAATCGGCCCGCTTCCGGCCGGGCTTGTCCCGCGCCGGCTTCTCCGGGGCGGGCGGCTCCTTCCGCCGGGGCAGCGGCTCAAAGCCGTCATCCAGCAGATCGTCCCCGTCGTCCTCGTCCTCCCAGCGGCTGCCGCGGTACTCTCTGACCTTGTCCACCGCCTGCTGGGGCGTCATGTGCAGCGCGCCCAGCAGCGCCGCCAGCAACAGCACCACGAAAATGATGATGGACACCACCTTGCTCAGCAGCGCCTCGCTGCCCAGCGCCAGACCGCCGGACACCACGCCGCCGCAGGTCAGGGCCTGTCCGCCCGCCCACAGACGGGACAGCAGGCCGCCGCCCAGCTCATACGCAGTGCGGCAGAAGATCAGATGCCACAGCACACCCGCCAGCAGCGGCACCAGCAGCGTACAGGCGGTGCGCAGGATCACGGGACGGCCCTGATGCCGCAGCTGGATGACCGCCGCGCCCAGCAGCGCCGGGGCGGTCAGATAGAAGCCCCAGCCCAGCAGGCCCTTGAGCACCCTGGCGATAAGCGTCAGCAGCAGCGCGTCTACATTGAAATAGCTCACCAGCACGCACAGCGCCAGCAGCAGGCAGACGACGCCCCCCACCAGACGCGCCGTGCCGTTATAGGCGGGCGGCTCCGGTCTGGGCGGGGTCTTTTTCCCTTTCGTTGTTTTCTTTCGTGTCGATGCCATAGCTTTCCTCACTTATCTCACTTGACGGCCTGCAGCACCAATGTCAGGATGCCCACTGCCCAGCAGTAATAGGCAAACGCGCCAAAGCGGCCCTTGTCCGCCACATATTTCAGCAGGCGGATGCACAGATACCCCACAACGGCGGCGGTAACGACGCCCACCAGATACATGGGCACCTCCGCGCCGTTGATGCCGGCCTGCACCGCGTCGCCGACGGACAGGATGTTGGCGCCCAGCACGGCGGGGATGCTCAGCAGAAACGAGAACCGCACGGCGAACCGGCGCTCATAGCCCACGAAGCAGCCGGCGGTGATGGTCATACCGGAGCGGGAGACGCCGGGCAGCGTGGCGACGGCCTGCCCCACGCCCACCAGCAGGGCGTCCACCCATGTGGCGCTGCGCTCGGTCTTGCGGCCCTTGCGCACCCGGTCGCACAGGAACAGCAGGATACCGGTGACGATCAGCGCCGCGCCCACGAACACCATATTGTCGCTCAGGCCCTGCACCGCCTTGCGGATGGGCAGCACCGCGAACAGCGGCAACGTGCCCACGACGATCAGCAGGATCAGCCGCCGGGCCGGCGGCACCGGCGACGGCGTGGAGCGGTGCGCCAGATCGCCGATGCCCCGGAATAGCTCCACCACCATCTCGCAGATGTCCTTCCAGTAGGCGGCGAACACCGCGATCAGCGTACCCAGATGCAGCAGCACGTCGAAGAACTCCGGCACACTGCCGGCCTCCTGCATACCCAGCAGGTTCTGGGCGATGGCCAGATGGCCGGAGCTGGAGATGGGCAGGAACTCCGCCACGCCCTGTACCAGTCCCAGCAGAAATGCAGTCAAGTATGTCATAGCTGTACCTCACGTTAAATTTGAATACAAATTGTTATATATTGTCGAAATTATCCCGCATGTTGTCGATGCAGTTGTCATAACACGGATACTATACCACATAAACGGAGAAAATGCCACTGGAATTTGACTTCTGCACAGAATCGACGAAAGTTTCTTATTATGATAACTCTTGTGAATGATGTAGCATTTGACCAAATTCACAAAAACGGGATGGTCATTTTCTACGGCTTGCCCGTTGTGGGAAATATACTTTTGTGGTATTCTAATACAAATATACGCAGAGGGCCTCCCCTGCGGTATAAAGCATACGACACGGGGGAAGGCCGCATAGGGGTCTTCCCCTGTCTGCCTGTATCTGGAAAGGCGGTGAGTGAACTGTACCGGGAAAAGATCGACGCCCTGCAGGCGGCGGAGAGCCGTCTGCTGGCACAGAGGGCCGCAGCCCAGAGTGCGGCGGCGGAGCAGGTGCGGCAGGCCGAAAAGGACGGCGCCGCGCTGGTGGCCGCCGCGCAGGAAGCGGCGCGCCGTGATGCCGCCGATGCGCTGCGCCGGGCGGAGGCGCAGGCCGATACGGAGCGGGCGGCCATGCTGGCCCGCACGGAGCAGGACTGCGCGGCCCTGCGGGAGACGGCGCTGGGCCGTATGGACGGCGCGGTGGCCTATCTGCTGGAAAAGGTGGTGAAGCGGTAGATGGCCATTGTGAAAATGAAGCGGCTGCAGATCCTGGCGCTGGAGCGTGACCACGACGCCATGCTGCGGCGGCTGCAGCACATGGGCTGCGTGGAGATCAGCGAGCCGGACACGGCGGCGCTGCCCGACAGCCTGCGCCGGTGTGACACGGCGGCAGCGGACTGCCTGGCCCGGCAGCGGCAGCTGCAGACGGCTATGGACACCCTGCGCCGCATAGCACCGCCCAAAAAGGCGGGTCTGCTGGCGCCCCGGCCCCGGATCACCGAAATGGCGTATCTGGACGAGGCGGCGCTGGCGCGGGAGCTGGAGACGGCGCAGCGCATCAACCAGCTGGCGGCGGACATCAACCGTCTCACCGCCAGAGAGACGCAGCTGCGCAGCGAGCAGGCGGCGCTGGGCCCGTGGCGGAGCCTTGACGTTCCGTTGGAGCTGACGGAGACGCGGTGGTGCGACATCACCACCGGCACGCTGCCCCCCTTCGCCCGCTGGGACGAGGTGCAGGGCGCGCTGACCGCGCAGATACCGGAGGCGGAGGCGTATCAGCTGTACGCCGACCGGGAGCAGCAGTGCATCCTGCTGCTGACCCACAAGGCCGTCACGGCGGCGGCGCTGGAGCTGCTGCGGGGCTTCGGCTTCACCGGCGGTCAGCTGAAGGGGCGCAGCGGTACGCCGGAGGAGAACCTGACGGCGCTGGCGGACGCCCTGCGGCAGACGGCCGCGGAGAAGGAGGAAGCCCGTCAGGCACTGACGGCGCTGGGCGATCAGCTGCCTGACCTGCAGCTGGGCTGCGACCGGCTGCGCTCCCGGCTCATGCGGGAGGAAAACCGGAAGCGGCTGCTGACAGACGGCTGTATCGTAGCCTTCGACGGCTGGGTACCCGCGGCCAAGCTGCCCAAGCTGGCGGCATGGCTGGACACGCTGGACTGTGCCTACGACGCCAGCGACCCCACGGCGGAGGAGATACCCGACGTGCCGGTGGCCCTCCACGGCAACGTGCTGACCCGCTCCATGAACTGCATTACGGAGCAGTACTCCATGCCCGCCTACGACGGTGTGGATCCCAACCCCATCATGGCCCCGTTCTTTATCTTCTTTTTCGGCATGATGATGGCGGACATGGGCTATGGACTGGCCATGATCGTCGGCTCCCTGCTGTTTCTGAAGAAGAAGCGGCCCGACAACAGGAGCTTCATGGAGATGATCTTCTGGTGCGGCATCATGACCTTTATCTTCGGCGCGCTGACCGGCGGCTTTCTGGGGGACTTTATCCCCCAGCTGTGCAGGCTCATCGACCCCGCCAGCACCGTTGCCCTGCCGTCGCTGTTCGACCCGCTGAACGACACCATGGCCATCATGGTGGGCTCGCTGGTGCTGGGCGGCATTCAGGTGTTCACCGGCATGACCGTCAGCGTGGTGGAGAAGTGCCGGAACGGGCACTTCGCAGACGCGCTGTTCGACGAGATCACATGGTGGATCATCCTGGCCGGCGGCGCTATGGCCATACTGGGCGTGGGCAGCATCGGCGGCGTGCCGGTGGTGCTGTGCATCGGCGGTGTGATGCTGCTGTACGGCGCGGGCCGGGGCAAAAGGGGCTTCGGCAAGGTCACCGGTGTGGTGGCCGCTGTGTACAACGGCGTTACCGGCTTTTTCAGCGACATCCTGTCCTATGTGCGGCTGATGGCGCTGATGCTGTCCGGCGCGGTGCTGGCGCAGGTGTTCAATATGCTGGGCGCCACCACCGGCAACATCGTGACGTTCATCATCATCTCGCTGGTGGGCAACACCCTGAATCTGGCGCTGAACCTGCTGGGCTGCTACGTCCACGATATGCGCTTGCAGTTTCTGGAATTCTTCGGGCGGTTTTACAAGGACGGCGGCAAGGCCTTCCGTCCCCTGTGTATGCGATCCAACTATGTAGAGATCATGAAGGAGGAACATGAACAATGAGTATTCTCGAATCCATCGGCGGACTGGGTTTCGCCATTCTGGGCGCGGCGCTGACCGCCGGTCTGTGCTGCATCGGCTCCGCCAAGGGTACCGGCATGGTGGGTGAGGCCGCCGCCGGTCTGACCAGCGAGGACCCTGACAAGTCCACCAAGTGCCTGATCTTACAGGTGCTGCCCGGTACACAGGGTCTGTACGGCTTTGTGGCGCTGTTCATCGTGCTGGGACAGGTGGGTCTGCTCAGCGGCAGCGCCGCGGCAATCACGCTGACGCAGGGTATGGCGTTCTTCGCCGCCTGTCTGCCCATTATGCTGGGCGGCTGGCTCAGCGCCATCTTCCAGGGCCGGGTGGCCGCCGCCTCCATCAACATCGTGGCCAAGCGTCCGGAGGCCGCCACCAAGGGCATCATCTACTGCGGCATCGTGGAGTTCTACGCCATTCTGTCGCTGGTGGCCACCATCATGATCTCCCTGAACATCCTGAAGTAAGGCGGGTGCCGCTATGAACGGACTGGACAAGATCATTGCCCGCATGGAGTCGGATATCCGGGCGGAGTGCGACGCGCTGGCGGCCAACGCCGCCGAGAACGCCGCCGCCATCCGCCGGGACTATCAGGCGCAGGCGGACGCCGCCGCCCGTGACAGCGCACAGCGCGCACAGACGCAGGCGGCGGAGCATCTGGAGCATCTCAACGGCAGCAGCCAGCTGGCCTGCCGCCAGCGGGTGCTGGCCGCCAAGCAGCAGCTGATCGACGAGGCCTTTGCCCGAACGGCGCAGGCACTGGCGGCGCTGCCGCAGGCGGACTACATCGACCTGCTGGCCGCGCTGGCGGCGGAGAACGGCAGCGGCGACGAGGAGCTGCTGCTGTCCGCCCGCGACCGGGAGGCCGTGGGCGCGGCGGTGGTGGACGCCGCCAACGCCAGAAAGCCCGGCGCGTCCTTCCGCCTGTCCGGCGAGACGCGGGACACAGGCGGCGGGCTGGTGCTGCGGCGGGGCCGCGTGGAGCTGAATTGCAGCTTTACGGAAAAGCTGCGCCAGCTGCGGCAGGAGGAGTCCTCCACCGTGGCGCGGCTGCTGTTTGACTGAAAGGGGGCGACCCTTTGACAAAGCGCAGAAAGGACACGGACTATCTGTTCCTCTCCGCCCGCATCCGGAGCCTGGAGAAGAATCTGCTGACCTCCCAGCGACTGGAGCAGCTTTTACAGGCGCCGTCGGCGGAGAGCTGCTCCCAGCTTCTGACCGATCTGGGGTACGAGCCCATCCGGGACGAGGCCACCCTGCAGGCGAGCCTGAAAAAGCAGCGGGAGGCGGTGTTCGCCGAGCTGGAGCGGTTCATGCCGGAGAAGGAGCTGCTGGACGTGTTCCGCATCAAATACGACTACCACAATATCAAGGTGCTGCTGAAGGCGCCGGAGAGCGCGGAGCGTCTGCTGATGGACGCGGGCACCATCCCCGCCGGGGACTTGCAACGGCAGTATGCCGACAGCGGAAGCTGGCAGTTTCTCCCCGGCGATATGGCCGCAGCCGCCGAAAAGGCCGCCCAGCTGCTGGCGGAGACGGGCAGCGCCCAGCGCAGCGACTGTGTGCTGGATCGCGCCTGCTTTGCACAGCTGGAAAAGCTGGCGGCGGACAGCCGGTGTGCGTACCTGCAGCGCTATGTCCGTGCCATGATCGACGCCGCCAACCTCCGCTCGCTGGTGCGGACGGAGCGGCTGCACATGGATCCCGGCTTTTTGCAGGAGGTGCTGTTTGAGGGCGGCAGCGTGCCGGTGGACGCCCTTCGGGCCGGCGTCGGAAACGGTGTGGCCGCCCTGTTCCGCAGCACACCGCTGCGGGAGGCGGCGGAAAAAGGCGAGGAGACTGTCAAGGGCGGCAGCCTGACAGCCTTTGAAAGGGCCTGCGATAACGCGGTGCTGAAAACCGCCGCCGGTGCGCGGCAGGTACCCTTCGGCGTGGAGGTAGCGCTGGGCTATCTCATCGCCAAGGAGGCGGAGTGGACGGCTGTGCGCATCGTCATGGCCGGGCGGCTGGCGGGGTTGTCCGCCGACGCCATACGGGAAAGGCTGCGTGATGCGTATGTATAAGATCGCCGTACTGGGCGACCGCGACAGTGTGCTGGGTTTTCGGGCGCTGGGGCTGGACGTGTTCTTCGCCGACGACGCCGAGACGGGCCGCAAGGCCCTGCGCCGGCTGGCGCAGGAGAGCTACGCCGTGATCTATGTGACGGAGCAGCTGGCGCAGGAGCTGTCGGCGGAGATCGCCCGCTATCAGGACGATATGCTGCCCGCCGTCATCCTCATCCCCGGCAAGGGCGGCGCGCTGGGTCTTGCAGACCGGGCGCTGCACGCGGCGGTGGAACGCGCCGTGGGCGCGGATATTTCCTGAAAGGAGCAAGAGAATGGGTAAGATCATCAAAGTCTCCGGCCCGCTGGTGGTGGCCGACGGCATGGCGGACGCCAGCATGGCGGACGTGGTGCGCGTGGGGCCCCAGCATCTGATCGGAGAGATCCTGAATATGACCGGCGACCGGGCCTCCATTCAGGTGTACGAGGAGACATCCGGCCTCGGCCCCGGCGCGGAGGTGGTCACCACCGGCGCGCCCCTCAGCGTGGAGCTGGGCCCGGGCCTGATCGAGAATATCTACGACGGTATCCAGCGTCCGCTGGAGGAGATCGTCCGCCGGGTGGGCGCCAACATCACCCGCGGCATTCAGGTGCCGCCGCTGGACCGTGAGAAGCTTTGGGCCTTTACACCCACCGCCGCCGCAGGCGACGCCGTCACCGGCGGCGACGTGCTGGGCACCGTGCCGGAGACGGCGTCGGTGCTGCATAAGATCATGGTGCCGGTGGGCGTCAGCGGCACGGTGGAGTGGGTGGCGGAGGCCGGACAGTACAGCATCACCCAGCCCATCGCCCGCCTCCGTACAGCGGACGGCGCGGTGCGGGAGCTGACCATGGTGCAGAGGTGGCCCGTTCGCGTGGGCCGTCCCTACAAGAAGAAATTCCCGCCGGAGACGCCTTTGCAGTCGGGCCAGCGGGTCATCGACACCATGTTCCCCATCGCCAAGGGCGGCACCGCCGCCGTACCGGGCCCCTTCGGCTCCGGCAAGACCGTGGTGCAGCACCAGCTGGCCAAGTGGTCGGATGTGGACATCGTGGTCTACATCGGCTGCGGCGAGCGGGGCAACGAGATGACCGACGTGCTGCGGGAGTTCCCGGAGCTGACAGATCCCCGCACCGGCGAGAGCCTGATGAAGCGGACGGTGCTTATCGCCAACACCTCCGACATGCCGGTGGCCGCCCGGGAGGCGTCGGTCTACACCGGCATCACCATCGCCGAGTACTTCCGGGACATGGGCTACGACGTGGCCGTCATCGCCGACTCCACCTCCCGCTGGGCCGAGGCCCTGCGCGAGATGTCCGGCCGTCTGGAGGAGATGCCCGGCGAGGAGGGCTACCCCGCGTATCTGGCGTCCCGCCTTGCCCAGTTCTACGAGCGGGCCGGTGTGGTGCAGTGCATGGGCACGGAGGAGCGCAGCGGCTCCCTCACCGCCGTGGGCGCGGTGTCGCCTCCCGGCGGCGACCTCAGCGAGCCTGTGGCGCAGGCCACCATGCGCATCGTCAAGGTGTTCTGGTCACTGGACGCCTCGCTGGCCTACCGGCGGCACTTCCCCGCCATCAACTGGCTGAACTCCTACTCCCTGTATCTGGACGCGGTGACGCCGTGGTTCGACGAGCACATGGGCCCGGACTTCATGAAGAACCGCAACCGGGCCATGCACCTTTTGCAGGAGGAGAACGAGCTCAACGAGATCGTGCAGCTGGTGGGCAAGGACTCCCTGTCCCCCAAGGATCAGCTGACGCTGGAGATCGCCCGGATGCTGCGGGAGGACTTTCTGCAGCAGAACGCCTTTATGGACGTGGACGCCTATTCCAGCTTCGACCGGCAGATGCGCCTGCTGGCGCTGATCCTGCACTACGAGACGCTGTGCCGCGACGCCATCGATAAGGGCGCGGCACTGCCGGCGCTGTTCGCCATCCCCGCCCGGGAGCGGCTGGGCTGGGCCAAGTACGCCGCCGCGGAGGAGTACGCCGCCAACTACCAGCAGGTACACGCCGAGATGGACGGCCAGATCGCCGATCTGGTGAAGAAAGCAGGTGAGGACGCATGATGAAGGAATACCGTACCATTCACGAGGTCTCCGGGCCGCTGATGGTGGTGGAGAACGTGGAGGGCGTCACCTACGACGAGCTGGCGGAGATCCAGCTGCACAGCGGCGAGGTGCGCCGGTGCAAGGTGCTGGAGGTCAACGGCGACCGGGCCGTGGTGCAGCTGTTCGACTCCTCCGCCGGTATCAATCTGCGGGACGCCAGGATCCGTTTTCTGGGACACCCCCTGCAGCTGGGCGTATCCGCCGACATGCTGGGCCGTGTGTTCAACGGCATGGGTGAGCCTATCGACGGCGGCCCCGCCCTGCTGGCCGACAAGTACATGGACATCAACGGCCTGCCCATGAATCCCGCCGCCCGGGACTATCCCAACGAGTTCATTCAGACCGGTATCAGCACCATCGACGGGCTGAACACGCTGGTGCGCGGCCAGAAGCTGCCCATCTTCTCCGGCTCCGGTCTGCCTCACGCCAATCTGGCGGCGCAGATCGCCCGGCAGGCCCGGGTGCTGGACGACAGCTCCAACTTCGCCGTGGTGTTCGCCGCCATCGGCATTACCTTCGAGGAGTCGGAGTTCTTCGTCCGGGAGTTCAAGCGCACCGGCGCCATCCAGCGCACGGTGCTGTTCACCAATCTGGCCAACGACCCCGCCGTGGAGCGTATCGCCACGCCCCGTATGGCCCTGACCGCCGCCGAGTATCTGGCCTTCGAGAAGGAGATGCACGTGCTGGTGATCCTGACGGACATCACCAACTACGCCGAGGCGCTGCGGGAGGTGTCCGCCGCCAAGAAGGAGGTCCCCGGCCGCCGCGGCTATCCCGGCTACCTCTATACCGACCTTGCCAGCATGTACGAGCGGGCCGGGCGGAAGCTGGACTGCAAGGGCTCCATTACCATGATCCCTATCCTGACCATGCCGGAGGACGACAAGACCCACCCCATCCCCGACCTGACGGGCTATATCACCGAGGGGCAGATCATCCTCAGCCGCGACCTGTACCGCAAGAACATCCTGCCGCCGGTGGACGTGCTGCCCAGCCTGTCCCGTCTGAAGGACAAGGGCGTGGGCGCGGGCAAGACCCGGGAGGATCACGCCCCCACCATGAACCAGCTGTTCGCCGCCTACGCCAGCGGCAAGGAGGCCAAGGAGCTGATGACCATTCTGGGCGAGGCCGCCCTCAGCCCCACCGACCTGCTGTACGCCAAATTTGCCGACGAATTTGAAAAGCGCTACGTCTCCCAGGGCTTCGATGAGAACCGCTCCATCGAGGAGACGCTGGATCTGGGCTGGGAGCTGCTGCGGATGCTGCCCAGAAGCGAGCTTAAGCGCATTAAGCCGGAGATGCTGGACAAGTACCTGCCGGAAAAGGAGTGACCGCCTATGGCCGGAAAGACTGTCAATCCCACCCGCATGGAGCTGACCCGGCTGAAGGGACGTCTCAGGACGGCCCGCCGTGGTCACAAGCTGCTGAAGGATAAGCGGGACGAGCTGATGAAGCAGTTTCTGGAGATCGTCCGCCGCAACCGCACGCTCCGGGCCAAGGTGGAGCAGGGCCTGAAGGAGGCCAACGACGCCTTCACCGTGGCCTCCGCCGTCATGGGCCCGGAGATGCTGGAGCAGTCGCTGCTGCGGCCCCAGCGCTCCGTGTCGCTGGACGTGGACGCCCGGAACATCATGAGCGTCAACGTGCCGGTGTTCACGTTCCACACCGAGGGCGGCGAGGGCTCCCTCCTGCCCTACGGCTTCGCCCAGACCAGCGGCGAGCTGGACGCGGCGCTGGAGAAGATGCAGGCGGTGTTCGCCGATATGCTGGAGCTGGCGCAGGTGGAGAAATCCATGCAGCTGCTGGCGCAGGATATTGAGAAGACCCGCCGCCGCGTCAACGCGCTGGAATATGTGATGATCCCGGAGACGGAGAAGAACATCCGCTATATCACCATGAAGCTGGACGAGAACGAGCGCGGCAACACCACCCGGCTGATGAAGGTCAAGGATATGGTGCTGCAGGACGCCCATCATTATCAGACGTAAACGCGAAAAAAGAGGAGACGCCGCGCGTCTCCTCTTTTTTATTCCACATCTTTATTCCATATCTTTATTCCACATCGCCGGCCCATTCCTGCAGCGCCGACTGGATCAGCGTATCGCCGTCGGCCAGCCCCCAGCTGCGCCACCGGGCCAGCGCACTGCGGAACGGATACACCGCGCCGCCGGACTGCGCGTAGTTGCACCAGCTCTCCAGATACTCCCACTCCGGCGTCAGCGTCTCCGCGTCGTACAGCACATAGGCCCGCAGGTCCTCCGCGCCCCGCAGGCGCGACCACTCCGCAGTGATGGTGCTGCGCCGGCTGCTTCCGAAGAAGCTCTGACTGGTGTAGCTGCCGCTGTCCAGCGCGGCGAAGCCCGCCGTGTACGTCTGCCCCTGCCGGTCGCACAGCACGCGGCCTTCCACGATGTTGCCCCGTGCCCAGTTTTCGTCATCGCGCCACATCGGCCAGAGCTCCACGCCCTCCGTCAGGGTCAGCCCCCTGGGCCGCGCCGCGATGTGGTGCAGGAACACCACCCGCTGATAGCCGCCCTGAGGCAGCACCACCGCCACGTGGGTCATGGTGCAGACCTCCTCCACATCATAGACGCGATAGGTATAGCGGTATGTGCCGTCCTCCTGCTTCTCCGCGCTCTGGTACTGCCACTCATTGGGCGTGTCCTCGTCCCAGACAGCGGTGGTCACCACCCGATACTTGTCTCCATCGTACCGTGTGTCGGTCTGTGTGAGCACCTCACTTGCGCCCGCCAGACCGGCCACCTCCTCGGCAGTCAGGTCGTCCAGCACATTCCGGGGAAAGCCCAGCGCCAGCAGCTCCGCGCGGACGGCGGCGTCCTGCGGCGCGTCGTCCCGCGGCTGCCAGTTCATGGGATACCGCTGGCCCAGCAGCATGGCCAGCACCACCGCCGCCAGCGTCAGGCCCAGATAGCCCCACAGCACCGCCGACGCGGGCAGCCGTACCGGCGCGGCGTGGATGGCATAGCCGGTGTCCTCCAGCGAGCGGGACAGCTTTACCAGATTCCGCAGGATCACAAGGTACACCGCCAGCACCGGCAGCACCAGCAGCCAGCCCTCCAGGCCGATGAAGGCCAGCGCCATCAGCACCGCGTAAAAGGCCGCCAGTGCCCCCGCGGCGGGAGCGGATGGCTTCTCCGCCCCGGCGGCGCGGGATACGCCGATCATGCCCCACCACAGGGCGATCAGCGTTGCCTGCATCAGCGCCATATCCGCATAGGCAAACGCCGCCCCCCTCTCCACCGGCAGCGCCGCCAGCACCATAGCAGCAGCGCGCATAACGGCGGCGGCAACGGACAGGCCATAGGCCCAGCGCAGCGCCCCGTTCTCCCGCCGCAGGGTGCGGAAGCCCAGCACCAGCAGGATACAGCCCAGCGTGGGCAGGATGTAGTGCAGGTACAGAAGCTGCAGCGTCAGCGTCTTCAGGGCGATGCCCCACACCACGCAGCTCATGGCACTGCGCCACGGACTGACATCCGCAGGCGGCGGCAGGGCGTCGGCGCCCTCTGTCAGCAGCGCGTCAAAGCGCAGATCGTCACTCACAGAAGTCACCTCCCAACAGTTCCCGCAGCCGCTGGCGCAGGCGGTACAGCCGCCCCTCCACGCCCCGCTCCGTCAGGCCCAGCTCGGCGGCGATCTGGGCAGTGGACTGACAGTAGTAGTATTTCCGATAAAACAGCGTCTGCTCCCCGGCAGTCAGGCTCTTGACGGCCCCGGCCAGCAGGCGGGAGCGCTCCTGCCGCAGCAGCTCGTCCTCGGCGCTGCCGCCGCCGTGGGGCACGTCGTCCCCCAGCGCCGTCTCCGGGCGCAAGCCGCGGGCACGGTTCAGGGCGCAGTTGCGGGCCAGCACCGTCAGCCAGCTGCGCAGAGCGCCCTTCTTCCCGTCGAAGCTGCCCGCCGTCTGCCACAGCTTCACGGACACATCGGCAAGGCACTCCTCCCGATCCCGGTCATCCGCCAGGATGGGCGCGATGATGTAGCGCAGCAGGGCGCCGTGGCGGCGCAGCAGCGTCTGCAGAGCCGCTTCGTCTCCGGATGCGATCTGCGCCATCAGGGATGCGTCGTCCACTGTCTCACCGCCTTTCGTGTTTCTCTGCCCTATTATACACGGGCGCGGCGGAAAACCCACGAAAATTTTCCTGCCGGGACGTGAAAACGGGCTGGCCGCCATTTGTCCTCTCTTTGTCGAAATGTTTTTTTGGAAAAGGTGTTGACACATGGGTACAAGTGTGGTATTCTAATCAATGCCGAATCCGCCGGTGTGGTGGAATGGTAGACACAGGAGACTTAAAATCTCCCGGCAGCAATGCCGTACCGGTTCGAGTCCGGTCACCGGCACCACCGGTACAATGACATATCGCGGAGTAGAGCAGTTGGTAGCTCGTCGGGCTCATAACCCGGAGGTCGGAGGTTCAAGTCCTCCCTCCGCAACCATCTTGAGTGACCAAAATAGATACACTCACCTGAAACCCCTGAGAAATCAGGGGTTTCAGCGTTTTTATGCCCTGTTTTTTCAATGCGTGTTTTATAGATACACAAGGGCATTTCAGAGCGTTAGGCAGGACTTGAACTAAATCCACAGCCTATTTCCGCCCTGTTTTAAAGAGGGCTATGCTTTTTCGGGCGCTTTTTTCGCTCGCCTCCCCAAAATAATATAATAAATTTTTAGATAGTGGTTGGTATCATATTTTGATACCAACCAAAAAACTTTCGGGCCGGTTTCCTACTTCGGATACCGGCCCTTTTTTTCATGGAAAGGAGTTTTTACTGTGAATGACCACAACAAGGAGCAGCAGCTCCGCTACCTCGAGGAAGTCTGCATTCCCTTGCACCGTGCTGGGTTTGAAACCCAACCTCTGGACGAGTCTCAACTGCCTGTCCATTGGAATGGCGCACCTCTCTGCCGTATTACCGGCAAGGGTAGCGTATTCTATCGGCGGGAAGATGTGGATACACCACTGGCAGAGGATGCCCTCCTCCGTGTCGAAGATATCGCCGCCCGAACGATGGAGTATATGACCGCTATGGAAAACGCTCTGCAGCTCGAAGCCAGCGGGCTGGAGGGCGACTACCGCATCCTTACCGACTTCAACGGTACCGTATTGGCAGGAAGTCATAGCAAATACGGTGTTCAATTCGTTACATGGGATTGGGACTACGAACGCACGGGCGTGACCCATGGTCACTATTTCATGGAGAACTACGACGGAGCAAAGCAGGACTTTGTCACACGATCCGGCCTCATTCACAAAGAGCAGCTCTTCAGTCCGGAGCAGATGACCGAGATCTACCGTTGCTGCGCAGACTCTGTGGATGGGGAGTTTTTTGAACTCACGGATAAGCAGGAGGAAGTGATCCGCAGTGTCCAGCAGCAGATTGAGGTGTGCGTGCCAGATCTGAACGAGCGAATCCGGCAACAAGAGGAGGCGCTGGAGCAGGCTTCGCAGGAGCAAACAATGTAATACATGGTACGGGCCGGAGTTTTAGCAATAAGACTCCGGCCATTTTTATTATGGAGGAAATGAAATGCCACAGGTAAACAGAAGAAGCTCATTAGGGCACTGGTATGCTCCCGTCCTTGCCCCTGAATATCCCCGCGACCCGCCGGAGCCTCACGGCTGTACGCTCTTTGAGAGATGCAAAGGTTGTCCCTACCCAAGGCATGGCTTCATCTGCTGGCGGAGTGAAGATACCTGCCTTCGGACAAGAATGAACAAGATAAACAGATTGGAGGAAAGCGAAAATGATGTTTCAGGCGGTGCTGAGTAACCGTGATCACCCGGAATACGGTGTGGCAACTATTCCGTTTCCCATTCCCCACGACCAGTACGCACACTGCATGGATCTGCTGGAGGCTTTGGAGATTGGCGATGCAGTCAGGGCTGACTGTAAGGTCGAAAAGATCGACGGCTTTTATACTGTACTAAAACGCACAGAGATGCTTACGGTAAATGTTGAGGAGCTGAACTATCTCGCCAAACGGCTGGATGGCTTCGATACCGGAGAAGCCGCACAGTTTCAGGCGATGGCTCATAAGCTGGAACTTTTTGAGCTGAAGGACCTTATCAACCTGAGCTTCTGCTGCCAACAGGTTACAGTTATCACGGATTTCTCTGACCTCGATGCGGTTGGCCGGGATCACTACATGAACCTGCACGGCGGCAGCGCACGAGTTGACGAGTTGGAGGCGCTGGACGGTGAGGAAACGGCACGGCTGCTTATCGGGAACGGTAGCGGTACGATTACACCCTATGGTGTGGTCTACGACAACGGCATGCAGATGAAGCTGCTCTACGACGGTCAATTCTTTCCTTGCTACTATTACGAACCAAATCCCATTACCGTTGCGGTGACCGCTAAGTCTGATCCAGAGGATACCGAGCATATCACTTGGCTTTACCTTCCGATGGCACAGGAGGAGATCGACCGCGCCCTCCAGCGAGCGGGAATCACCGGTCCAACGGATGCCCGCTTGTGGCTGAAAGATAATCAGCTTCCAAATGAGGTGGATGTGCTGCTGGATATGGATCGAGAAAGCATAACTGACCTCAATGCGCTGGCGCAGGTTACAGAAGACTTCTCCGATGAGGACATCCGAAAACTTGGCGCCGTTGTAACAATGGCACGGCCGCGAACAGCAGAACAAGTCAAAAATCTTGTGGAGAATCTTGACCTGTTCGATTTTGCGCCTGACGCGCACACACTGGAGGAGTACGGTAAGTACATGATCCGGCAGTCCGGCCATTTCGATTACGATGAGAATCTGGATGATTTCTACGACTATGAGAAGTATGGCTTTCAGCGCATGAATGAGGAAGACGGGATGTTCACCGACCGAGGCTACATCGCCTACAAGGGCTATTCCAGCTTGAGAGAAATCATGAACGGTGACCAGAGCAGCCACATGAAGATGGGGGATATGACATGATCATTCAGGCAGAACTCAGGCGAAAGCAGTCCGAATATGAAGGCGAAGCTTGCGCCGTGGATAAGGTTATCGAGCTGCCTGCCCAGCGGTTTCAGCAGTTCAGCCGTGTGCTGCTGGCAGACTACGATTTTATAGCAGAAAACAAAAATACTATCCGGCATGATGGTGATGCCAGACACTGCTTACTTATCCTCGATGCGGGCGGAATGGACGGTTTCCTTGTTGACCCACAGGGGTATAACTACGCGCGGTACAGCGCTTTCGTTCCGAATGCCCGCAGTCTGCTGACGCCGGATATGGCAATCGACCGCAGTTACATTTCGCCGTCAGAACCTTGGCGGGACGAGAACCGGGATGAAATGCTCCGCATGACACTGCGTGTCGATGGAAAGCCGGACTACACCCTCGTCCTCCCCGCTGATGAGGAATACCTTGACGCTGTGAAAAATTACCTTGATATCGATGTTTTCGCGGATGCCATGCTCCGCGATATTCGCTTCAAGGTGCCTTACATCGGGGAGCTGATCCGTGATACGGATTGCCCCGCCGTGGAGGATTACAACGATTTTGCCGAAGCCTTGGAGGACATCTGGCAGCAGGACGGGATGCTTCTGACCTACGCCGCCGTGCTGGAGGCGGAGCGGCCGGATACGCTGCGCGGAGCCTGTGAGTTCCTGCGAAATCTGGACAACTACCAGCGCATCGTGGAAGGAGCCTACGGTTACGGTCAGCAGCGATTGCAGGAAACGCTGGGACTGGACGATGAAGCCATCTATGAGCTGGACGGCTACATGGATTTTGAGAAATACGGTCAGGATTGCATGGAAAACGACTGTGTAATGCAAACAGAGTTCGGCCTGCTGCGGCGTTTGGAGCCGCCCTTCCCGGAGCAGACGCAGGGGCAGCGGATGTTTCAGTAGACTTTGCGGCAGATGTGTAGTATGTTTGCCGTTACCCAAAAGAAGGGAGGGATACTTATGAACACCAAGATCTCATATCTGTACAGAGATGCCGATAACTACAAGATGCACAATAAATGCGTCATTGCCGGTACACTGACTACGGAACAGACTCGTACCATCAAAGATTGCTGCGAAATGGGCGAATACTTCATTCCAAGGCAAGTAGGACTGCCGGAACGCCGCTTCGACCGGTATGATCCTGCGGTGGATCACTGCTGGTTCGAGCTGGATGAGGACTGCTTCTCAGAAACGATAGAACCGCCTACTGTAGCCCTCACCGCCACAGAACTGGTCAACCGTTTCGAAGGATGTAAAAACAACTGGCGGGATGAAGCGTACACGCCGCAGATGGGAGGCATGAAATTTTGAAAGTCAACGCAAGAACGGAAGAATTCCAGCACATTGAGTTATTTGACAAGTTTGCATTATTCACCAACGCCCGAATCGACCGCTCAACCGTACCGGAAGGCTGGTACTGCTATGACATTCGCGGCTCTGACGACGATCCCGGTGAGCTGTGCTACATGGAAGAAAATGTTGTGGTCAACCACGCAGGCTCGGTGCTGATACCGGAAAAGCTGGCGATGCCTAAGTCCGGACGGCTGGATGTGCGGGATGAGCTCGGTTTTCTCGCTGAAGGCAACATGACGCTCTGTGAGTTCTGCGAGGCGCATCAGCTCCCCTATCCCGCGGAGAACATGAAATTTCATATCCGACCTGCCCGCCCGGAGGAGGCGGGCTTATTTTATACCCCGCACCCCGAAGAAGATAAGCGGCTGGGTACCGTTGGCCATGTCCGCATGGACTTCGGGCGCAGCGGCAACGAGTTCTGGCATACATGGTGGCCCCGTGGCCCGGAGGAGCTGAACAGCCCTGTGTTCAAAGCGGAGCTGCAGGAGGTCGTGGACACGCTGCGGGAGAGTGTGCTGAAAAACCGCTTCGCTATGGAGCGTTTCTGTTATGCCCGCGGTGGCAAAATCAGCGGTGGCTGGACACAAAACTACGGTTACATCGTGGAAACGGAGCATTACCGCTACTGCCTGCGCTGTAATCCGTCCCCTGGTGACTATAACGGGTATCTGACGGCCTATGATCTGGATGTCCAGCGGCAGAACATGGCGCGGGACAAGCCGCTGGCGGGCCGTGTCACCTATGCCAACGGCGATACACAGGAGTTTACCGATGCCGAAGCCTTTCTCGAATGCGTGCGGGAGGAACTTCCGTATCGCCCCACCACAGGATTCCGTTACGAGGTGCTGACCGACGATCCCACCGTCCGCAGGCAGGTGGATGACATGATCTTCGACCTTTATGGTGAGGAAGCCCCTTGCCGGCAGAAGGATCACGAGCCTCGGTCCGAGCAGGGCATGACCTTCGGTGGAATGTAATGGACGCTTCAAAAAAGCAGCGAGAGCCGGTCGCATTCAAAAGCCTTGCCGAGCTGAAGCGGTTCATCCGCCCCGGTGTGGAGTTCAAGACCGTCAACCACGCCAATCACGCGGATATGGTGGGGCTGATCCGTGTGGTGACCACGGTGCAGACGGTGGGCTTCTATTCCAAGATCAAGGATCAGCCGGAGCATCCCTTCTCCGCCTGCAACCACGGCAAGGGCTTCTACACCGATTTTGGAAAAGCCGACAATTACATCTTTGATGGTACGACGGTCAGGGTGAAGGATGCCCGAAAGCAAGATCGCGGCGTGATCTACGAGCTGGAGTTTTACGACAGAGAGCAAAACATGGAGGAAACGATGATGGACAGAAAAATGGTGAATTTTATCAAGGAGCAGTATCCCCCCGGCACCCGCATCCGGCTTAATTCGATGAAGGACCCTTATCATCCCATTCTTCCCGGCACGGAGGGCGAAGTAGACTTTGTGGACGATGAGGGTCAAATTTTCATGAAGTGGGATAATGGCCGCACACTGCCGCTCGCCCCCGGCGAGGACAGCTTCACCATGCTGCCGCCCAAGCTGACCAGCCTCAAGCTGTATATGCCCCTGACCGCCGATCTCTATGAGCGGAACGAGTACGGCGACTTCGACGACAGCAGCACATTGCTGGAGGGCAGTGAGCTGCGCGGCTATCAGGATCAGATCACGGCGGCACTGGTGAAGAATCGGATGCCGGAGGAAACCGAGCGAGGTCTCATGCATTGGTATGACGAAGCCGACAGCGTTGACCGCAAGGTACGCTCTGCCGTCTTCACCGTGGAGAAGCGTGACCGGCAGCTCTTGGGCGTGGCGGAATGCCTCGTCGCCGGGGAGTTGTCGGACACAGAACTGGAAACCTTAAAGGAATACCTCACTGGCCAGGCATCGGACGGCTGGGGCGAGGGCTTTGAGCAACGAGAGATTTCCGTGGATGACGGCGGTGAATTGTATGTCCATCTTTGGAACTCGGACGAGTGGAGCATCCAGACAGAGCAGGAGCTTTTCTCCCCCAAGCTGGCGGAGGAACTGCCGGAGCTGTGCTTCTCAACGCTCCCCGGCACCGGCGAGCTTATCTGCATCAAGCGCGGCGAGAGCGGCTACTATCCCAGCGACTGGTCTACAGATGACCCACAGCAGAACCGCGAACTGGCAGACTACAACAACGAGCGGCTCGGCGTGACAAAGGAGCAGGAGGAAGCCATGAAGAACGGCAGTATGTTTGGTTGGAACTCTCCCGGCGCAGATCCCGCATTCCAAAGGCAAATGCAGCAAGGGGGAATGACGCTTGGCTGAGAACATATTCTGTGTGTATCTGGCAAAAGATGGCGTTCCCTACAACGAAGCTTACGCCAAGTTGGACTTGCCCGCCACGCCATGGGAACTGTGGGATGTGCTGGACAAGCTTCGGCTTAGAGACGGCGAGATCCTGTACATGGAGATCGACGATTACTATGCCTTTGAGTATCTCGCTCCCCATTTAGAAAAACTGGATATTAGTCTCAATGAACTCAACGACCTTGCCGCACAGCTTGCGGCGTTGGATGAGGTACAAGGAATCGCCTTTGAGGGAATGTTCTCCATGGAGGTGCAGAAAAAAGTAAACGCCAACGGCGGTATCATCACAATGCAGGATATGAGAGATCTGGCGGTCAGCGCAAGAGCCGACTGTTATCATGTAGTGGATGCTGCAGACGATGCTGCCCTCGGCCGGTTTTACGCAGAAAACGATTTTATTCCAGAGCTGGATGGAGTGTCGGATACTGTATTTAAGATGTTGGACTTCGCCGGTATCGGAAGAATGATGCGTCAAGGGGAAAATGGCGTCTTTGTTGGAAGCCTTTATGTACTGTGCGTCGGCGAGTTGACTGCTGCGCCGCCCTGCCCCAAGGAGCTGCCACCGAAGCCAAGCCACTTGTTTCGCCTGACCCTTGGCCTGCACCCTGACTTCAAAGATGCGCGCACGGCGACATTGAACCTTCCGGCGACCGAAGCGGAATTGTCCGCTGCACAGGAGCAGCTCGGCACACTGGAATGGGAAAACGCAGTTGTCCTCGACTATGACGGTGTTATCCCAAATGCCGCCAATTTTGCGGATCTGCCTATGGAAATGAATGCATTCAACAGCTTTTCTGGAGCCGTGCGGGATATTCCTTTCCCTGATAGGCAAATCCCAAAGCTGAAGGCCCTGCTGGAGCAGTTTGAGGTGAAAGATATTGGGACTGCAATGCAGCTGGTGGAACATCTGGAGGATTATAACCTCACGCCGAAACTCAGCTCACCGCAGGAGACTGCCATCGACCAGCTTCATTTCATGACGGACGAACATTCGGTGGAACTGTTGCTCCCTCATGTAAACCTCTATGCCTACGGCTGCGACATCATCAGGGAGGACAACGCAGTTCTCTCGCCCTACGGCCTACTGCACCGCGCAGACTATCAGCCCATGCTGGAGCCGATCCAGCAATCCCATGAATCGGAGATGACGATGTAATGAATAATAAGCAGTTACAAAACGAGAATGAGATATCTCTGCCTTGCACATCGCAAGAGCAATTTGATGCATCCCAATGTGGACCGTGCATATTGAGCGATGAGGAGAAAATAATTCTTTCTGCCATGGTTCTGCAAAAGGGCGAGGCGGAGGCAGGGGCAATTTTCGCAAATTCACCGGGGCGGCTGCGCGATTACACGATCCTCAAAGGCATCAACAGCTATGCTGCATTGGGCAGGTACTACCTTGCCCACGAGACTTCGGTGCCGGAGGAGCTATACGAGTACATGGATCTGGGCGCGATTGGCTGTCGGTATGAGGACGAACACCCTGGCGTGTTCATCGGCAGCGATTATGTGCAATATCCATCTGTCGAACAGAGGGCGTCGATGGAAATGCAGATGATGTGATACCACCTGATTCCCGTCATGATCAAAGTATAAGCTTATTGCGGCAGGCACTGCTTTGCAATGTATGCAATGAGATCCTCCGGCGTGAGCGCAGCACCAGCACATGGAATCTCACGCCATACTCGCTGTATAGAAGGGTCCGGATCGCACATCGCAGCTATCATCGCCAGTCGTATCTCTTTTCTCACCTCTTCCAGAGTCGTATGGTTTTTTCGTGCAACTTTCCTCAATGCGGCTTCCGCGTCAATATTTCTTCTCTTCATTATGTTTCTCCCTTCCAATTTGTTTTGAACGGTACTCGTTCTTATAGAACTATAATAACACCGTGAATTTGGGGGAAAATGACGAAGCCTGTCGAAAAAAACAGAGACCTGCAAAAAACAAGTCTCTGCGTCTGCGACAATTATTGTAATTCCGCGATTAGGGTATCCAGCACATTCATTACCTTGCGTTGCCCCTCTGGAGGGAGTGCTTTCAACTTCTCTGAAATCTCAGTAGCATGAAGCATCGTTGCCGTGTTCAGGGCATCTTGAAGAAGTTCATCTGTCCCTACATTGAGCGCATTGGCAATGGCGACCAGCTTTTCCAACTTTGGAGCCTTTACTCCTCGCTCTACTACGCTCATGTGGTCAACACTGTAGTCCACAGCGGCAGCAAGCGCTTCCTGCGTCATGCAAGCCCTCTCACGGGCAGCTTTGATTCGTTTTCCCAATGCGATCTGATCCATACAGCAATCTCCTTTTGAACGGTATCCGTTCTTAAAGTATATGGGAGATGCCGTTTGTTTCACAGGAGCGCACGGAACGCAGACCGTTCTATAAGAACGGGACAGAACAAAAAACAGTATGTCAAGAGGCCGTATACCCGGATGGGGAAAAGCGGCCCCTTCTTTTTTGCGCTCATTTTGTCTCCTGTTCCGGGATAAGAGCCTCGGAAAGGAGCAGAAATGCGTGAAGAAAAACTATTGAATTATTTGAAAGGTGCCTGTACCGGGCGAAAGTACAGAGCGAGCAGTGCTGAACTGGAAGCTGTTCTCGGAATCAGCGGAACAGATCTGCGAAAGCTGGTAAATCGCATGCGACGTAAGGGCGTTCCTATTGGGAGTGATCGATGCGGATACTTCTACGCTTCCACTGCTGGCGAAGTCTACTCCACGATCCAACAGCTCAAAACCATGGAAAACGGTCTTGCGGCAGCAAGGCGCGGATTGGAGCAGTCACTGGATGCCTTTCCCTTGAGAGAAGGTGCATCTTGAACAGCTTTATCCCTTGGGTGGGAGGCAAGGGCAAACTGCTGTGGATCATCAACAAAATGGCTCCATATCACTACAGGCGGTTCATCGATGTCTTCGGCGGCAGCGGCACGGTCACTATGAACCGTCCTATCCGGCATGGATGCATGGAGGTCTACAACGATTTCAATGGGAACCTCACAAACCTGTTCTGCTGCGTAAAAAACCGAACCCTCGCGCTGTTGGCAGAGTTGGGCTTCTTGCCTTTGAACACACGGGATGACTTCAATGTCCTCTATAAGTTTCTTTCCAAAGGGGAGTTCACAGATGACTACCTGCAGGAAGAAATGGAATTAACAGAGGTCTATCTCAAGCCACCCGACTCCGAAGCTATCCGTGCGCTCCTGTTAGAGCGTGCGCCTCGTGGAAGTATCCGCCGTGCGGCGGACTACTTCAAGTTGGTACGGTACAGCTTCAGCGGCAGTGCCAAGTCTTTCGGCGGCAAGCCCTGCGACATTCGCCGCTTCTTTCACCTGATTTGGGAATGTTCCCGCAGGCTGGCAAATGTCATCGTGGAGAATAAGGACTTCGAAGATGTCATCCGCCAGTATGACCGAGAGGATGCCTGGATCTACTGCGACCCGCCCTACTTTGAGGCAGAGTGCTATGAGGTAGGCTTCCCCAAAGCAGATCATCAACGGCTCCATGATACGCTCCTGACCTGCCGCGGGTATGTCATGGTGTCCTACAACTACTGCCCGTACATCTGCGAACTTTATAAGGAATTTTATATCTTCCGCACCGTCCGTCCCAACAGCATGTCCCAGACGGCAGGCAGTGAATATGAAGAAGCTATCATCACCAACTATGACCCCCGCAAAGCCTGTTGGCAGCTGACTTTGGAGAGCCTGCTGGACGGTGATAACGACACCCGATACGAACTGATGCACGAACCAGAGCGCCCCATCAAAACCACGATCAAAGAAAACGAAGGAGGAATCGTATTATGAACTTTATTCTTACCAGAGACAAGGCCATCACCATCGCGCCCGCAGCGCTGAAGCTGAGTGGCATCCCCGATGATGCGAAGCTGGAACTGACCACACTGGACGGCGCGGTCATCCTGACAAGGTCCAAGATGACCGCAATGGAGTATGTCAAGCTGCTCACGGAGTTGACTGCCCATGTCGGTCAGATGCTTCTGACCCTGCGGGATACCTGCGGCCACTGCGACGAGTGCGACGAGGACGAGTGCGCTTGCAGAGATCTGCCCATCGAGGAACTGATTCGCCCCGCGGTCACCGTCCCCGATTGGGCCAGAGAGGAAGCGAATATCCCGTCCGATGCCAAGCTGGGTTGCTATGTGGATGAGGACTCCGGCGAGATCACCGTCTGCGAGACAGATTATAAGTATGACCTCTCCGATGTCCCGCCTGCGATCCTGTTCGCCCTGCGTCAGTCTGGCTGTTGCCTGTCTGTGCTGGAAGATGTGCTGATGGAAAACGATATCGTCTACGACAAGTGACGACTCCGGTGTTCAAAGGATCGAGGTGATGACACAAATGAATGAAACTTACCTGTACCGTGGGTCTGCAAAAGAAGCAAAACGCCGGGATGAGCTTCCTCTGTGGCGGGAGAGCCACAAGGCCAATATTGCCTGTCGTGAAGCCATTGAGGATGCTATCCGCCGAAACTTCGACGGGATAAACCTGGACCCGGAGTGTCTTACTCCCGTGCTGGAGGAGTACGGCTACAAGCGCACCGAGTGGGTGCTGGCAGCAACCTTGCGGGAACTCAAGTGGGACGGCCGTTTCCGCCCTGCGAATAAGGATTGGGCGACACGGCACCATGTTCCGCAGGATGAACGGCATATTGCCGATATCACCGTTCGAAGCCATCCAGCTGTGCTGGATGGCTTCGTAGGCCTCTATCGCAAAGCGTATCAGAAGCTGGGGCTGTTTGGCTCCGAACATTGTATCGGTGACCGCGCCGAGCAGGATTATACCGGCAAGGTGTTGGTGCTGTCGCCGGATACACTGAAGGAATCCTATTGGAGTCAGGAAAACCAGCTGTGGTACGCCCATGACGGCTTCGGATGCAGCCCCACCGCCATCGGGCGCTCGGTACGCTGCACCTGCCTGGGCGACGGCGAGATGACCCGTTGGAATCGAGATGAGTTCATCGGTGTGCTGGACGAGAAGTTCCTGCCCGAATGGGCGCAGGAGAAGCTGGCGGAGCTGACTGCGCCTCGGCAGGAGGAAAGTGCCATGGGTGAGATGAAATTGGAATGATCGGAGGTGAGACAAGTGCAGCGCATCTTTATCGACAACCATGACCGCATCCTCTGCTACGGCAACCCTGCCGGTTACATCACAGAAAAAGAAGCGGTGGTGGACACCATGTTCCAAACGCAGGAGCTGGAGAGTTTTCTGCAAAAGCAGGCACTCACCATCCGCTGGGAGGACGGCGTCTATGACCGCCTCCTGTTGGGGCAGCGCAGCGGCCGCTTCGACCCGGAGGCTCCGCCCCTGAAGAACTGCCGTGTGTGGCAGCTCTCACGGGACAGCCCCATCAATGTCCGTTTCGTTTCCTATGAGACGATGGTACAGCGCCTCGGTCAGCCAAGCCGAAAAAGCTATGAGATGGTCTATGACGGTCAAGTTGGGACCAACGACTTGGAAGAGATCTACACCATCTTTCGCAATCCTGTCCCCGGCTATGACGGCCGACCCATCGGCATCTCGGATGTGCTGGAACTATACGACGAAGGCGGCAGCGAGTTCTATTACTGCGACCGCATCGGCTTCCAGCAAATCGAGTTTGCGCCCCAGCAGGAAATGAATATGAACCTGTGAAATAAGCACCTGACCGGGTGCTTTTTTCATATCCAAATCAGAAAAGGAGGAATCCCAATGCCCAAAGTTCAAGCCAAAGCAACAACTCCCACCCCTGCACCGGATACCCCGCTCCCCGTGGAGTACGCCGTGCGCATCTATCCCGTGAAGGACAGCAAGTACACCCTCGCCAATGCCAACGTGGACATCAACGGCATCTTTGCCATCCGCGGCGTGAAGATCATTCGAGGTGAGAACGGCCCCTTCGTCGCCATGCCTCAGTACAAGGACGGGCACGGCGACTACCATGACATCTGCTTTCCCTGTACGGCAGAGGCCCGCCAACAGTTTAATAAAACTGTGCTGGATGCCTACGAGCAGTCACTCCGCCAGAACCAGCAGCAGGACAACGCTCTCCCCATGGAGCAGTCCATGTAAACCAAACCTATCCACTACACAAACATCATAATTTTTTGGAGGTAACTACACTATGAAGAAGCTCATCAAGAAGACCGTCAATTCCGTCCGCAGCGCCGCCATCCGTCTCGCCGCCACCCGCCGCTCCGGTGAGGGCTACATCGACACCGCCGTCAAGATCCTCATCGCCGTGGTGCTGGGCGCTCTGCTGCTGGCCGGTCTGTACGCCCTGTTCGGTGATGTGGTCATGCCCACCCTGAACGAGCGCATCACGAATATGTTCAACTACGCGGGCGCGCTGGAGTAAGCCGTGTGGACAGCGCTGCAGGGCATTCTATTCCTTACGGGACTTCTGACGGCGGCTTGGACAGATCTCCGGCACAGGCAGATCTATGACCTTTCCAGTATCGTCGTAGCAGCGGCGGGGCTGATCTCTTTCAGCCCCGCCCGGCTTCTCGGCCTGACGCTGGCCGTCCCATTTTGGCAGGCAAGCCGTAGAGGACGCGGCGGCATGGGAGATACGCTCCTCATCGCAGCTTCCGGTTTCCTGCTCGGCTTTCTGCGAGGAGGCGCCGGACTGGTGCTGGCACTGCTGCTGTACTGCCTTTTCTACCTTGCAATAGCCGCCCTGCGCAAGATCCGCAAGCAAGAGCGTCCACCGGAGAGCTACCCATTTGCACCCTTCCTTGCGGCAGGCTTTTTTACCGCATATATCATCTAATACAAAGGAGGCTCGCTCCATGAGCATTTTCAAAAACCGCACGGTCATCGGCATCATCTGCATTCTGCTGGCGCTGGTGATCTGCTTCGGCATCACACCGCTGTTCAATCAGAGCATCAGCCAGAAAGCGGAGATCGTCCGCGTGACGAAAGATATTCAGGCTGGTGAACTCATCACCAAAGACATGGTCACCACGACCGAGGTCGGCTCCTACAACCTCCCCTCCGGTCTTATGACCGTGAAAGATAATGTAGTGGGCAAATACGCCAAAGCGGACTTCGCCGTGGGCGATTATATTCTCGCTGCGAAACTCTCGGAAGCCCCTGCTGCCGAGAATGCCTATCTCTATAATCTGGATGGCTTGAAGCAGGCGATCTCCGTCACCATCAAGAGCTTTGCCACCGGACTGTCCGGCAAACTCCAGAGCGGTGACATCGTATCGGTCATCGTGGCGGACTACCCGGAGGACGGCGAAACCACCATCCCTGCCGAGCTGCAGTATGTGGAGATCATCAGCGTCACTGCCAGCACCGGCTACGATGCCAATACCGGCGAAGCAACAGAGGAGGAAAAGGAGCTTCCCTCCACCGTGACCTTCCTCGTCTTGCCGGAGCAGGCCAAGGTACTGGCAGAACTGGAAAAGGACGCCAAACTCCATCTGGCTCTCGTCTACCGCGGCACAGCAGACGGCGCAAAACAGTTCATTGAGGCGCAGGACGCACTCATCGAGGAGTTGTACACTGAGCCGGAGGAAAGCCCCATTGAGGAGGACGAACCCACCGAGCCTGCCGCACCGGAGAGCGAGGTGACGGAATGAATTTCAGAAAAGCCAGCATCTTTCAGCGCGATACGGAGAAACCGGAAGTGCAGAATGACAGCGGTGGTGTGCTGGCGGTCTGGGGCAGCCCCGGCAGTGGGAAAACGGTGACAGCGGTAAAGATCGCAAAGGCGCTCTCCGCCAAGAAGAAAAATGTTATCCTTCTGCTCTGCGATATGAGCGCTCCCATGCTGCCGTGCATCTGCCATGCGGACGCTCTGGAGAGCAAAGGCTCTCTTGCCAGCGTCCTTGCCGCCGCCCGCATCAGCGAAAACCTCATCAAACATAACCTCGTCACCTTCAAGCACAACAGCTATCTCGCAGCGCTGGGACTCCTCGAATTGCAGAACGAATACAGCACCCCGCCCTTCGCGCAGAAGCAGGTGGTGGAGCTGTTGGACGGGCTGCGTCAGATCGCGCCCTATGTTATCGTGGACTGCGGCAGCTACATCGCCAACGATATCCTCTCCGCCGTGGCGCTGATGGAAGCAGACAATGTCCTGCGTCTTGCCAACTGCGACCCCAAAAGCGTCAGCTACTTCTCCAGTCAGCTTCCTTTGCTGGAAGATGCTGAGTGGGATGTAGACAAGCAATATAAGGTGGCGTCCAATGTGAAGCCCTATCAGGCGGCAGACCATATCGGCAAGGCACTGGGCGATGCGACCTTCGTGCTGCCCTATTCGCAGGAGTTGGAAGAACAGTATCTGGGGCGAGATCTCCTCGCTGACCTCGCCCTCAAGGACAGCCGCCCGTTCCGCAAGGAACTGGAAAAGATCATCGCGGAGGTGTGTTGATATGGCACTTGGCGAAAAGCGAAACGGCACGATCTTTGCCGCAGACGCAGAACGGCGGGACGCGCCGGAATATCAGGTCACCTCGGAGCCGGAAGTCGTCCCTGTCGTGGTGGATGACACGCCGAACCGCACATTGAACACCGATGTTGGCGCGCTCGGACGGGCACATAACCTGTTCTTTGCTCCTGAGACAGCGGGAAAGGACTTCAATTCCGTGCTGCAGGAGGTGCAGGAGTACATCTCCGGCGCCTACGCCGCACTCATCACCGAAGGCGGCGAGGACTCCAAGGAACAGCTCATGCGCTATATCACCAAGTATCTGCAGGACCGGCGTATCGCCGTAGCAGGCATGACACAGACGGAGCTGGTGGACGCCATCTATTCCGAGATGGCGGAGTTCGGCTTCCTGA
>OLWF01000169.1_pt1 | contig 48334 bp, 27 predicted proteins | sample 1644131 | NCBI WGS metagenome assembly OLWF01 (sample SAMEA103958163, study PRJEB25191) | human gut metagenome
GCAATATCATTGTCTCCGAGGCGGTGGAGGATTTTGTTGACCCGGAAGCCGAAACAATTACCGAAGATTGAGCATGAATAATTCCGAGATACAAATACTGTTCCCTCGGCCCGGCAACTGGCAGGAATTCACGTTGACGGCCATTTATCAGGACGCGGACGGGTACACCCGCATAGACCGCTATACGCAGGACGAAATTCCGGCGAACCAGACCCCGGCCATGGCCGCCGTCGTTGCCGCTCTGGTGGAACTGGGCGAGGACTGGCAAGCCGTCCAGGTATGGGCAAGGCTGGGAAAAGATGTCCTGACCCTTGCGGAGGATGGTGCCTATACAATGATTGATGCGGTGTCTTTGACCGTTGAGGCCGTCCATGCGGAGACCAAAGGCCGCAGGATTTTTACAGTCTCGGACTACCCGGCTTTTATCATCACGGACCCCGCCGCCGTGGAGTTTTTCAGGTTTTTCACGACGGCATCCAATCGTTAATCACTCATATTCCATTACTAATCATGCACTATCTGTCTCTTGATACGGTCATTTACCGTCCGGACGGCCTCCGGGATATCGTGCTGTGCCAGTACGACGACGTGATGGCGGAGCTGGTGGAGGTCAAGCCCTCCGTCCAGCTCCAGCGCGAGTTCGTCATCGGCAGTCCCTGGATGCACCAGGCGTCAAGGGGCAACGCCTCCCTGCAGATGTCTTTTACGGTGGTGCGGGCATTTACGACGTCCGGACGCGCCCGTGCCTGGGGGCTCGACCTCCAAGAGACGCTCACCCTTCACCCGGAGGGAGCCGTTACCTGGTTGTCCTGCTATTTCCGGGGCCGTCCGGGCCGGACCAGAACCTATCACGCTACGGTGGATCTTGCCCAGCCGTTGCCTCTCACGAGCGATCACGATCTCGGCGCGGACGGTCCGAGTATGGGCCGCCGTCCGGAGGACATACGCCTCCCCGGCATGGAGGGCAAGGCCTGGGCCGCCCTGCAGGTATCCCTCACTCTGACGGGAGACATTTCTTAACCATCTATAAACTTTAACTAATAACTATCATATCACCATGGCAGACAAGGATTACAAGGTACAGGTAGGTGTGGAAGCCAAGGCCGACACGCGGGGACTGGATCAGGTCAACAAGGGGCTGGACAAGGTCCGCAGGACGGCCAAGCAGGTCAACGACGAGCTGGGCGACAATGCAGCCGCCGACAATATGGAGGAGGTGACGGATGCCGCCGGGGAAACTGCCGAGGCTCTGGATAAGACCAGCGACGCTGCAGAGGGGCTGCAGGAGGCCGTCAGTAAGGTTGGACAGACGGCCAGAGCCACCGGCGATGAAATGGACAAGGCAGGAAGCAAGGGAGAAGCAGCCGGGCGCAAAATGGAACGGGGAGCCAGGAAAGCAGCGGCTGGTCTGGGCGACCTCAAGGCCAAGGTACAGGCGACGTTCAACATCCCCAACGAGCTGGAGGCTGCCTACGGCCGGGGCGTAGCTTGGGGACAGGCCATCCTGGACGGCTGGGAAAAATACATTGAGGGCGTGGACAAGGCCGCCGTCAAACGGGCGCGGGAACTTAAAGACCGGCTGGCCAGGGAGGCCGCCGCGCGCGAGCAGGCTTATACTGACGCGCTGACCAATGCCAAACGCGAACGCATCTACGACGAGGAGCAGCGCAAAATCACGGCCATTAACGACCTTTACACCCAGCGCATCCAGCTCATCGGCCAGTTGGCCGTCAACCGCACGGCGGAGGTGGACCATGTGGATGCCCTCCGCCAGAAGGAGCTGGAACTGCAGCGCACCATTGTCAAGACCCGCGAGATCAGGGGGGAAATCAGCAAAGAAACGGCTGCCGCCCTGATGGCTGACCTGAACGCCTCCGAGGCCAAATCCGCTGCCAAGTCCCGTCTGGACCGCCAGCAGATCATGCTGGATGCCGCTATCCAGGCCCGCGACGAGACTGCCAAGCAGGTCCAGCTGATTAAGGCCGAGCAGGAGCAGGCGGCTAAATCCCCCTATGCCGGCATGACAGGAGATGGTTATCTCACGCTCAAGGATCAGGAGGAGAAGTTGGGGCAGCATCACCAGGAGGCCAAGGCTCTTTTACCGAAAGTGGCAAAATGGGAAACGGAAAAGCAACAGCTGGAGAAGAGAATCAATCTGCTGGAAAAAACGCAGGAACTCAACAGGCAGCAGCGGATGAATCCGTTGTTGGGAGCGGAAAAAGCCATCTATGAGACGGAGCGAAAATTACAAAATGACCGAGCCCGGTTGGAACGCATCAACAAAGAGATAGCCTCCGCCAGTGTAGTTATCGACAAAGACAAAGCCCAGCAGTCAGAACGGCAACAGGTTGAAAACAAAATTGCAGCGATTGAGGGGTATTATCGTGCCAACAATCCCCTCAAGCGATATTCTCCAGACCACGACGGCGGCGAGGCGATGAAGGTGGATATCTCCAATGCCATCAAGGAACACGAAACCAGCACAATAGCTCGGAAAGAACGTCTTAAAAATGCTGAGGATCAGCTTAAACTGGACGAGTCCAACGTCACGAACCAGCAGCAGCTCCTGCAGTACCAGAAGGAAATCAATTCCAAGGAGGCGGCAATCGCTGCCGCCAAGGCCGACCAGGCTAGCGCCGTGGCCGCCGACGAACGCCGCCAGAAAGACCTCGCCGAGCTGGCCAGCCAGCGAAAGGGCGTACAAGAGAGATGGAGGAAGTATTACGACCAGCTTACAACCGGTCAGGACTATAAGGACCGGGAGACTCCGCAGCTCAAGCGCCTACTGGCCGAGGGGCAGCACATGGCCGATGCCGGCTATATGTCCGAGCAGGACTCCGCGCGTCTGGCCCGGATGCGTGACGAGGCCCTCAAGGGATTGCCCAGGGAGCTGAGAGCCAAGGTCAAGTGGATGGTGGACGACATGATCAAGGGTTACTCCAGAGCCGCGTCCGGAGAGCGAAACCTGCTTACTCCCCTGGAGCGCAAGGATCTGGAAGCTGGCCGGTTCAAGGGCAAGCTGGACAACCTGGACGACATCACCCCCAGCCTACCCAAAGATGGAGCGGCTGCCAAAATAGTGACTATTCTCAAGGACGTGGCCAAGTACGGCGTCCTCAATGAGGCCACCGTCAAGCAGCTGGAGGCGTTGAGCATGCGCATCAACGCGGACGATGCCGCCGGGCAGCGCGTCGTCTCCCTGGTCAGGGAACTGGTCCAAGGCGAGCTGGGCCGTATCCTGACGACCATGTCCAGACCACAACCGGCCAGACCCCGGCGCGTCACTCCGGAGGGCCGCGATCTGGATGCCGAGGATGAGGTGCGCACGCGGATCCGCGCCGGTGCGCAGGCTCCGCAGCCTCATCCGCAGCCCGCACCCCAGCCTGCAACCGGTCAGGGCTACAACGCCATGATCGGCGAGTTTGCCCGGCAGATGTTTGGACAGGGGGAGACCAGCGGGCGCATCCTGGACGTCATGCAGCAATTTCTGGTTATCGCGCGGCAGTCTGCTTCCCAGGCCTCCCAGTACGACGCGCGGCTGAGAAAAATGGAGCAGGAGGTAGCCACCCTCCAGTCCCGCGCCAGATTCGGTCGTTAATCATCACATCCCCCCCTATGAGAGTTGTAGAGCTGACAAACCGGGCCATCAAGGGAGCCAAGTACGAGTGGAGCAACTTTACCGCCGCCAGAGCGACCTGGCAGCAGTTGGCCAGAGATCAGGATGAGACGGCTCCCTATCTATATAAAGAGCCGGTGCGCGTGGTATGGGATGGCGTGACCATCCTGGAGGGCACGATCCGCAAGTGCTCCCTGGATCAGTCCGGCGACGCCTGGCGCTGGAACATTGAGGCTTGCGATATTCTCCAGCCCCTGGAGGCGGCCTTGTGTTTCAATCCTGGGGGCACGTTGAGAGGCGGCGTATCCGCCTATGCCGAGGTCAGCGGCGGCAGCGGCGCGGATGCCCCGCGTAAAATCAAGATTGCCGGCACGGTGCGGTGGGCGCTGGAGGACGCCCGCAAGTACGGGCTTATTCCCTCCGGCGTCGGCATTGAGGTGACCGTATCCCCCTCCGCCTGGATGTGGGACACGGCGCTTGGCTGCGACATGTATGCCGGGGTGCTCCGCAAAATGCTGGCAGGCCGTCCCGGCATGGTGTGCTGGGTCGATTACTCCGGCTCCTCCCCCGTGATCAGGGTGGCCGACGGGGCCGGGTTGCCCGTAGTCACGCTGGACCGGGCGCAAGACTGCCTCTCTGCCATCTCGCTTTCTCCCCGGCCGGATCTGGTGCCTCCGGCCGTGGGCGTCGTCCTGACGGCAGGACGGCAGGCTTGCCGGTCCCAGGTCTGGCCCAGGGGGGCCAGCCTGCGCCAGGAGGGATGCGTCACTACCCAGGTAGCGCTGTCTTCCACATCGACGGAGGATGATGCTCCCGTCGGCAGCGAGTCTCCCGTCTGGGACTTTACCAAGCCGATTGTCGAGGTCCGCGGCGTCAAATTGCCGTCCGGTACGGATTCAAACGCCAGAAAATGGTGGTTCAGCAAGGTATCCCAGCTGTCATCCGTCTCAGGACTGCAGCTGGGGACCATCAAAAAATCTGTAGTGGCCGGCGTGGACGGAACCGACATGAGCAATTATTCCACGGCGGAGTCGGCGCAGGCCTATGAGCATGTAAGCGGCCAGTTGAGCGAGGCCTGCAAGACAATCAAGTGGTGCTACGTGGAGCTGAAACAGTACCTGTACACGGACACCCGGCCTCCCAGGGGGTGCGAGATGCTGTTCCCGCACACCAAACAGGTGGACGGCAAAACGCGCTGGTACAACTGGCTGCGCTGGCAGGGACGCACCATCAACAAGAGCCGCATGCGCTACCGGGTCAGCAAGTCCGGCGACTCCGGAGGAGATGACGGCAGCAATCCCCCTTCCAGCGGCGGAGGCTCGCCGCCGTCCTCCACCACGGATTGGCCCGACTACTCTTCCATTCTGCGGGAATATTATGAGATCACCCGCGCCATGCCCTGGGAGGGCCGCGTCAACTCCCTGCGGGCGCTCTCTCCTTCCAACCTGGTTGGTCGCCGTCTGGCGATTACCGGGGCGCGCCGGGACTACCTGGAGATGGCTACCTCCGTACAGGGGGTGACGGTCGATCTCGCCGGCAAGTCCACCAGCCTCAATACTGGCGTTCCGGCGCATCTGTCCCTCCAGGATATGGTGGACCGGGTTCAGCAGCTGGCATCCGGCCAGGAGACTCTGGATCAGGACCAGCAGCAGGACAATCCCATGCTGACCCTGCAATATGACGACGAGGCGTACAAGTCCCCGGACGCTCCGACTCTGGGACCGTCAGGGGAGATTGTCTGGACGGAGGCTCCCGACAAGCCTCCCGTCTATGATTTGCAGGTGGAGCTGGACTGGTCTGACGACAACACCGAGGTAACCGGCTACCGGATGCGGCGCGGCAAGCTGATGCTCCAGGGAGTGTACATTGGACAGACTCCCGGAGACGACACCTCCGGCTGGTTCACCAAGGAGGGATTCACGGGCGGTGAAATTTGGCTGGACGTCAAATTCAACGGCAAAGGGAAACTGACCGGCACGTCGATCATGTATGAGCAGGGTACAGTCAACCCTCTCATTCTTACGGACGAGTTGGCGGACGAGTCAGAGGAATTTTCCTATTCTTTCCACATTGCGACGGTGCAGGACAAAGAGGTCTACCAGCACATGCTGGGCACCATCCAGATTCCGCTCAATCACGGCACTTTTTACCCATACGGCCCCGCCATCTAAATTTTACCCTATAGATAATAGTATGATCAGAATCTTTATTTTTTCGTATTCCGGAGACGCCGCTGAGGCGGTGGCTTGCGTGCGGTGCGCCCGGATGGCCGTGCCCTGTGCCAGCGTGACGGTGGTGGACGATGCGTCCAGCCCGGTACGGGAGGAGACGGCGGTGGCTCTCCGGAGCATGGGAGCGGAGTATGTGCAGTCCTCCTGGGAGCGCCACGGCAACCTGCGCGGGCCTGACTGCATCCGGGGCATGCTTTCCGAGATGTGCCGGGAGGCGGAGGATGACGACATCCTGGTCAAGGTCGACTGTGACACGGCTCTGCTGGATGGCGGCTGGCTGCGCTGGATGGAGCAGCGCCCCTGGTGCCAGATGTACACCTCCGGAGATTTTGTCAATGGAGACTGGAGAGTCTTCGGGTGTTTGTACGCATTGAGAGGCTGGATAGCCAGACGTCTTTATCGGGAGATGGATTGGAGTCTCCTGGATGACCGCGCCCCGGAAGATTGGACGATTGGACGGGAGGTATTGGCCAGGGTTCCGGCAGCATTGTGCCGCATTGATGAGCCATGGCGTAAACGTTCCCCGTGGAGTATATGGACGGCCTGGTGCTGGCCCAGCCGCACGGTAAGCGCCGAGAGTTACGCGGCCAGGTTTGCCGTGGTGATTACCGGCAGCCCCCGCATGTCCAACCAACCCGCCAGCGAACGGGCCAGAGTGATGCACCTGCTGGCCGACGCCAGGGAGAGGATGCTCCGGGAGGGAGTGGCCAGGGAGGACGACGAGGCAGTGGACTGGGGAGACCTGCTGGCCGCTTGTAAGGGGGAGGCAGAGTCGATGCAGACCCCCTGCACGGAGCAGTCAATTTGACAAGTTATATAAGATACTTGTCGTAGTTCTATCAGATGTCTTGGCGCGTTACAAATAAGCTGGTGGTGGATGCTTATAAGTTTCAATCCACGCACTCCTTGCGGAGTGCGACGTGAACCACGGAATTCCACCGCTTATACGGAGACGTTTCAATCCACGCACTCCTTGCGGAGTGCGACGTGGCGTTCAGGTCTTCCGTATTGCCTTTGTCCGGTTTCAATCCACGCACTCCTTGCGGAGTGCGACGGAGGATGGTTAAGGAGGGGTGCGCTGTGGTGGAGTTTCAATCCACGCACTCCGTAAAACGGCTAACGCCTGAACAGTGGTGAACGTGGGGTGCGCTGTGGTGGAGTTTCAATCCACGCACTCTGCGCCCAACCTTATACATTGCTACTCAACAAAGCAAATCATACTTTGCGCCAACCTCCCTAAAAAGACCGTCATTGCACGGTTGCTCTTTCTGAGTATTTATCTGTCAATCTTCTATTCCCAATGCATTACACCAATCGCCGACCTACCGGGGAATTCGTGTGAGCTTGAGGTTGGCGCACAGGCCATGTTCAACAGTCTTTAAATAATCAAGGAACCAGAGATGTCATAGCTTTTCTCCTTACCCAATTGTTCTATTTTATGATGCCAATTGGACCCCATATGATAAATTCTGAGGCTGTCACTCTCGCTATCAATAATCTTAAGCAGCTTGTTCCTGATGTCAACCAATTGAGCAGGAGGCAATTCACATTCAAATACGGAATTCTGCACTCTCTGTCCGACATTTTCACAGGCTCGGGCCACTTGCCGCAACCGCCGCTGTCCGGCCTTGTCATCCGTAGCTACATCATACGTAATGAGAATATACATGACAACAGCTCGTTTTACTTGCCGATGAACGGAGGGTAGCAATCCAGATCCCCACGCAAATGGCGTGCCAACAAAAGGGCCTGAATATGAATCAGCAATCCCAGGGTGGTTTTTTCCTGAAGAAAAGGATGCACCAGAACGGTCTTTTTCCGTTCCTGCCAGGCATTTAATACTTTTTTACGGGAATCTTCCTTCAAAAAAACGGCTCCGGATTCTTCCTTGTCAAAATCATCTGAGGATATCTGCTTGCGGTTAATCAGGGTAAGGGCCAGGCGATCGGCAAGAGGAGCCCGGAATTCCTCCATCAGATCCAAAGCCATTCCGGGACGCCCCGGGCGGTCACGGTGCAGAAAGCCTGCGGCGGCATCAATGCCGGAACTTTCAAGGGCGGACCTGGAGTCATGGCACAACAAACTGTATAGAAAAGATAAAAGAGCATTAAAACAATCTTTGGGAGGACGTCTATTGCGGCTTTCAAACACCAGCTCCGGATCTTCCGTCCTCTGGCAATGGGACAAGCAGGAAAAATAGGTTTCCGCTGCGGAACCTTCAATGCCCCGCAACATGTCTCCGGAATTGCATCCACGTGCCATGCGGCAAAAAGCCGCCAGACGATCGATCGCCTCCGACAAATCTTTCCCGTATGTTCTTTGCGCCCTTAAAAGCAGACTGCGGCAATTCGCAATTTTGGCTCCTATCATTTCCCGGGCAACGCCAACCCATCTTGCCTCATCATCAGCCCAGCGGTATTGCTCCCGGCGCAACAGGATATTTCCCTTCATGAAGCCCTGTACGCCAGCCAGAAATTTACCGTAAGGATTGCAGAAGGAAAGCGTGATGCCGCGTTCCGCACAGGCTCCCATCAAATAAGGGGAAACTCCTATGTCCCATCCCAGCGTCACAATACCCTCCAAGTTATGGAGGGGAACCCTCAGCAGACACGTTCCTTCCGCATTGACTTTTACAGTATCGCCATCCTTGGACAGCCAGCATCCTTCCAGCGTCACAAACAATGTATTTAAATGCTTCTTCATAAATCATCGGCTTCACTTGTTTCCAAGCTGTCTTCAAACACACTATCCACCCGGGCTTTCATGGTCTGCCTGTGCTCCCGGCAAACGTTAGGAAGACAGTCATTGACCAGGGAACAGGATTTGCAGGCTTTGGAATACATGGGCGGCGGCGTCACTTCCCCGGTTAAAACCTCCCTGGCATTCCTGATAGCCTCGGCTGTCAGAATACGCAGCTCTTCATCAAATACCACCTCCATCCTTTTCTGGGTCTTTCCATAAAACAGAAAACCGGAGGGAATCTCCAACCCAAACATTTCTTCCAGGCACAAGGCCTGGGCGCACACCTGCACTTCATCCGCACGGTGCGGTTTGGGCTTGCCAACCTTGTACTCCACGGGCGTCATGGATACGGGAATGCCGCCTTTCTCAGCATAAACAACCTCCACGACATCCGCAATGCCGTGAATTCCCCATTGGAGGGAAGAAATATGAAGAGAACGCAGGATCCTCTTTCGCCCGCGGTTTTCCGTCATGCCGGAATCCGCCCGTTCATGAAATACATTCCCCTCCGCCGTAAATTGATTATCAGCCCACGCGCATTCCAGATGAATCAGTGCGCATTGCCTGGGACAATACAAGTAATGCTGTAATGCCGCCAGGGGCACTGAAAAAAAGGAAGAAGACATCTTGGAAATTCTGTTCAGGGTGAAACACTAAATAAAATACTAAATTAATCAATTCATATATTGCAAATGATCATATGGAACCTATGATAGTTTCACATGTATCAGGCTCGCCCCCATCAGTCTCTTTCCACTCACGAACAAGAATGTGCCCGTACGATGTCCACCCTGCTTGCTCCCTTAGGGCTATCGCAATTTGGAGCCTTGATCGGCGGCATGCACGACTTCGGCAAAATGAGTGCAGACTTTCAGCAATACATGGATGCTCTCTCTCAACATATCAGTCCTCCAATTCCAAAAGGCGGCATAGACCATTCCACTGCTGGAGCCCAGTTTGTCTGGAATTATTTCCCCATCCCGGAGGACTCTGAAGAATTTTTTATCTTCCGGCAAATCATTGCTTTATGTATTGCCTCCCATCACAACTCTGCTCTCATTGACTGCTTCCGTGGCACGATGCCCGGAGATGACGTATTCTCCAAGCGCATGGAAAAATCCGGCGAGAAAACCCATCTTGATGAAATCCTGTCCAAATTGACGTTTCAGGAGAAAGAGCATTACTACTCTCTCCTGAAAAAAACGGAACTGGCCACGGAATTCAAGAATGTTTACACCCTCCTTACAACACTGTTTGGCCACTGTCCAAAAAAACAAGCATTCCATGCCGGACTAATCGCACGGTTCTGCTTGAGCAGCCTTATCGAAGCGGATTACACTAGTGCTTCTGGAAAAGGAAGCTACGAAAGCATTCCGGAACCGGATTGGGAAGGAATGTTAAAAAACTTGAATAAACATCTCGAACAATTCAAGGCTGATACTCCCATCAATCAAAGCCGGGCAGCCATGTCGCAGGAGTGCCTTCAAGCTGCGCCAGGACGAGTTGGCAAGTGGAACCTTACACTTCCCACCGGTGCAGGCAAAACCCTCTCAAGCCTTAGATTTGCCCTGGAACATGCACGGCGGCACCATTTGTCACGCATCATTTACATCATTCCCTATACCTCCATTCTTGACCAAACGGCCAATGCCATCCGGAAAGTACTTGGAAATGAATATAAAGACTGCATCCTGGAGCATCATTCCAATCTGGTGAAGGAAACCCTTAACAAGGAGGGAGAAATGGAACCATGGTCACCGGAAAGAAAAACCTGGTACATGGAAGCCACTCAAACATGGAACGTTCCCATTGTACTCACTACATCCGTCCAATACTTGAATGCCTTATATGCATCCGGCAAACAGTATGTGCGGCGCATGCACTCCCTGGCAAATGCCGTTGTTATTTTTGACGAAGTGCAAGCTATTCCCCCAACCTCACTACGGCTTTTTGAACATTCGCTGGATTTTCTCGCCGGCATCTGCCACAGCAGCACCATCCGCTGTACGGCTACTCCTCCGGAAACTGCCACGGAAGACGGAACGCATGCTCATCTCATCGAAACACCTATTATTCCGGACAGCCAAGCTTACTTCGATCAATTTAGCCAATTCCGTCAATGCGAGGTTGTCTGTGAACGGAAACCCTCCAATTACTGGACTGTAGAAAAAATGAGGGACTTCATCATGGAGCAAGCTTCTTCCAAAGGCCCCACCCTCGTCATCGTAAACACCAAAAAACTGGCCTCCAAACTGGCCTGCGCCTGCCGGGACCTGAATACAGAGGCGGACGTTTTCCACCTCAGCACCAATATGTGCCCTGCCCACAGGAAAGAAATCATCACGAACCGTATTGACAAAAAATCTCTGGAAAAGGCCAGAAGGAAGGGAAAAGCCGTTGTGTGCATCAGTACCGGCCTCATTGAGGCCGGAGTGGACGTAGACTTTGACGTAATCATACGGAGCGTGGCCGGCCTGGATTCCTGCACTCAGGCGGCAGGCCGATGCAACAGGGACGCCAACCGTTCCGGGGGAAGAGTTATCCTGATTAATCCCGCAGGCAATCTGGAAAGACTGGATTTTCTACCGGAACTTGAAATCGGAAGGGAAATTGCTATGGGAATGATTTGTGATCCTGAAGAAGGAGGAATTCTGGGAAATAAATCCGTTTCGCTCTATTTTAAGGAATTCTACGGCAAGCTCACCCGCTCTCATAATCATGATCATCTATCCTACCCGTTTATATGCTCCGACGTCGCCACCAACATGGAGGATGCGCTATCTCAAAATTCCAAACTGATGACACATTCCCGTCAGCAGTCCAAATATGCTCCCCTCCGTCTTTTCCAGGCCTTTGACTCGGCAGCACGCCACTATCATCCAATCAAGGATGATACAATAGCTGTTATCACCCCTTATGGAAGAGGGGAAGAATGCAGGGAAAAACTCTGGAACATGAATCCTCATACGGATGAAGAATGGGAACAATGGAATGAATGGATCCAAAAAGCCAGAGCCTATTCCGTCGCGATTTCCAGCCAACTTCTTGAAAAATACTTGAATTCTGGAGACATCATGCGTATACAGGAAGGAGTGGATATTTATACAACAGTACCTAATAAATATGATCCATTTCTGGGCTTTCTCACAGACCCCGGAGAGACTTCCGGTGCGCTGACCGTTTCCCGGATTTAAAAATTTCAACAGCTTCATATTCATGCTTAATCAAATCGAATTTAAGGTCTACGGGAAATATGCGCTTTTCTCCGACCCCCTCACCCGGATAGGCGGAGAAAAATGTTCTTATCAAATCCCCACTTATGAAGCCCTGAAAGGAATTGTAAAGGCGGTCTACTGGAAACCCACCCTGATCTGGTTAATTGACGAGGTGAGAATAATGCGCCCTATCCGCCTGGTTCCCAAAAATATGAAACTGATCAAATATCATGAAGCTGGGGCGGATTTATCCGTATATACCTACCTTCAAGATGTGGAATATCAAGTCAAGGCTCATTTTGAATGGAACATGTACCGTCCGGATATGTCCAAGGACCGGATCGACGGCAAGCATTATGAAATTGCCCGTCGCATGATTGACCGCGGAGGACGTAGGGACATCGCGTTGGGAACCAGGGAATGCCAGGGATACGTGGAACCATGCCGGTTTGGAGAAGGAAAGGGATTCTATGACCAATATGGAAACACGTCTTTCGGACTCATGTTCCATGGTTTCAATTATCCGGATGAAACGGGAAAAGAGGAGCTTTCCATACGTTTTTGGCGTCCGGTCATGGAAAATGGAATGATCCGCTTCGTGCGCCCTGAAGCATGCGAAATTGTCAAGCATGTACGCCCCATGGCGGCATGTCCGCCAAGATCCAGCGGACTGAATGATCTGAGCCTGAGAGAATGAAAGGAAAAAGAAAAAGATGAACTGGATGTACGCCTTATACGCCACCTATGAACAAAACCGTGATTATGTGGGTCGTATTGACAAAGAACCGGCCCACGGCAACAGGAAAGAACGCCTCATTACCCCTCTTCTGCCGCTGTACCACAGCATGCAGAATGCTCACATCACCATCACACTGAACAAACAGGGAGAGCTAATTAATGCATCCATCAACAATCAGAACAGTCAACCCACCATCATCCCCGTTACGGAAGCCTCAGGAGGCCGCACCAGCGGAGCCTGTGCCCACCCTCTGTGTGACAAGCTCCAATACGTGGCAGGTGATAACGCTGACTATTTCCCTCCGGAAGAATCCCCGGCCAAACGGACAAAGCAACTCAAAACCCTTCAGGAATCCTACGAACAATATGAACAGCAATTATCGGAATGGGCGGCATTTGATCCCGGTAATGTTAAACTGAACGCCGTTCTGGCCTATATTCGTAAAAAATCCCTGATCACGGACTTGATCAACGGGGGAATCCTATATGCGGAAGATTCCACCAACACTCTGCTTCCTGTATGGAAAGGGGACAAACGGGAAATGCCCGACATCTTTGAAATCCTGGGAGCATCCACCCAGGAAAATGCGTTCATAAGATGGAAGGTCAACAGCAGGGATGGAAGCCCTCCGGAAGTGTATGAAGACCCCGCCATGTACGAATCCTGGCGGATTTATACGGAATCCAAGGCCAACAAAGAAGGGATGTGCTATGTCTTGGGAAAAACAGCGCCTCTGGCAACCACTCACCCGGCACGCATCAGAAACGCCGGCGACAAAGCCAAACTCATTTCTTCCAATGACAGTTCCGGCTATACCTACCGCGGCAGATTCATTGAAGCGGATGAAGCGTGCGGAGTAAGTACGGAAGTCACCCAAAAAGCCCACAGCGCGCTTCGCTGGCTTATCTCTCGCCAAGGCTGGTATGATGGAGATCTTGTCGTTCTCGCCTGGTCTCCCGGTCTGTTGAAAGTTCCGTCTCCCTGTGGCAATGTGCAGGAATGGGAACACTACACGCCCGACCAGCCAACACCGAATGACCAAGTTACCCAATTGATTAAGCAATTTAAAAAAGAACTCTCCGGAGGAGGAAAAGAGCTGCTGCGGACATCATTGAATGAAAACGATATTAAAAACCGTGTTCTTGTTCTCAGCTTGAATTCTGCGTCGCCGGGGCGCATGTCCCTCTCGAGCTTTCAGGAATTCACCGTCTCCGAATACCTTAACAACCTGCTTTCCTGGCATTCCAAAGCCAGATGGAAACAACGCCTTCCTAAAGACAAAGAAGGAAATGACCGATCTTATATTGGCGCGCCGTCTATCTCCATGATTGTCAAAGCAGCGTATGGAATAAAGGTAGACGATAAACTACGCAAACACGCCCTCTCCAGACTACTACCCTGTATTCTTCACAATCTTCCCATTCCTCCGGACCTGGAAAAACAATGTGTTCTCCAGACATCCAAACGACATGCCATGGAATGGTGGGAATGGGAAATGACCTTGGGAGTATCCTGTTCCGTTTATCTTTATAATCATCCACAAACAAATACTTCGTCCTCAGATACCATGAGCCTTGATCCAAAAATCACAGATCGCAGTTACCTCTTCGGCCGTCTTTTAGCCGTTGCAGAAGCCATCGAAACATCAGCATTAAATATCACGAAAACCTCCCGCCCCACCAATGCGGAAAAACTTATGCAGCGGTTCCAGCAAAGACCGTCAGAAACATGGCCCATGCTGGAAAAAAGCATTCAGCCCTATCGCAACATTTTGAAGAAAAATGAAAACACCGTTTCTTTCTTGAAAAGCTATGATGCTTACATAGACAATATCATGGAAACATTCCTCATGGGACAGTTCATGGATAACGGACCATTAACCGGCGCCTACCTCCTCGGTTACCACTGCCAGAGAGCCTTCATTTACAAAACTAAAGAAGAAAAAAATGCTGAACTGGCAAAATAAATCTTAGAATAAAACATTAATTCAACACTATAAAACCACATCATGAGCCTTAATCATAAAATCGACTTTGCCGTCATCTTTACCGTTACGAACGCTAACCCCAACGGAGACCCTCTCGATGGCAACCGGCCCAGAACCACCTTGGAAGGACTCGGAGAAATCTCCGATGTCTGTCTTAAAAGAAAAATCCGCAATAAACTGATGGACATGGGACAAAACATCTTTGTCCAGTCAGACGACAGACGTATAGACGACTATAAAACATTGAAAGAACGTGCTACTCCCATCCTGAAACAAAAAGGTACGTCTGCTGAACTGGCACAAAAAGCCTGTCAGGAATGGTACGATGTGAGAGCTTTTGGACAGGTCTTTGCCTTAAAAGACAAAGATGCGGCAAAAGGCACCGGCGTCTCCATAGGAATCAGAGGCCCAGTCACCATTCAACCAGCCTTTAGCAAAGATACAGTGAATATCACTAGTACACAAATTACGAAAAGTGTCAGCAATGACGGAGACGGCAGCAAAAAATCTTCCGACACCATGGGCATGAAGCACCGGGTGGACAAGGGCACCTATGTCTTCTTTGGAGCAATCAATCCACAGCTGGCAGAACTCACAGGCTTCTCGGATGAAGATGCCTCCATTTTCAAACAAGTTCTTCCTCAGATGTTTGAAGGAGACGCCTCCTCTGCACGACCGGAAGGCAGCATGTCTATTCAAAAAGTCATTTGGTGGGAACATAACTGTAAAAGTGGTCAATATTCTTCTGCGAAAGTCCACCACTCCATTGAAGTCTCCGAGGACGGAAATATTGTAAAGAAATATGATCTACCGGGATTAACCCCGGAAATGATTGAAGGCTTCTGAGCTGTTTCTTTTCACGAATGTCAAAACACCCTTCACTAAAAATGAAGGGTGTTTTTAATGAGCGTTATAGCCAACAGCTCCTTCTTATTCCAGGGATATTAGGTCGTTCAGTCTACGACATCTAAATCCACGCACTCGTGAGAGTGCGACAATCGCGCCTCAGAGATTCCCCACGCTTTTCAGGGTTTCAATCCACGCACTCGTGAGAGTGCGACGCCGCCTCTCTTCCTCATGCCGTGCGGAAAGTTGGTTTCAATCCACGCACTCGTGAGAGTGCGACTGCCAACCAGCCTTTCTCCATCGCGGCGTTCCTCGTTTCAATCCACGCACTCGTGAGAGTGCGACCAAAAAATTAGTAAAAGGTACACGTAACCGAAAGGTTTCAATCCACGCACTCGTGAGAGTGCGACTTCTCCATTGTGGCTTCAAGATTGATAGCCTGCATGTTTCAATCCACGCACTCGTGAGAGTGCGACTCGTAGGGCGCGGGTTGCCGAAGGTGACCATCCAGTTTCAATCCACGCACTCGTGAGAGTGCGACGTTCGCCCGGTCCCACCTGGATGGGCTGGACGGTGTTTCAATCCACGCACTCGTGAGAGTGCGACCTACATCGGGGTCGACACAGGCGAGAGCGTAGAGGTTTCAATCCACGCACTCGTGAGAGTGCGACGAGCCCCGTAAATTCTTCCTGCGTATTTCGCCCGGTTTCAATCCACGCACTCGTGAGAGTGCGACGGTCGGTGTAGGCATCCCAGTTCACTTTGATCAGGTTTCAATCCACGCACTCGTGAGAGTGCGACGAAGCCCGGGCGCGGCTGGTAGCCCAGGAGATGGAGTTTCAATCCACGCACTCGTGAGAGTGCGACTAGTCGACGTCATGATCCCCGCTCTTCTCGACGTGGTTTCAATCCACGCACTCGTGAGAGTGCGACGCCGCATCGCGCTCATTGTCAAACGTAATATCCAGTTTCAATCCACGCACTCGTGAGAGTGCGACGCTGGTTTGGGGGATAGTCACCCAGGAAGAACCGGTTTCAATCCACGCACTCGTGAGAGTGCGACCTGCGTCACCACTACCACAGGCCGGGCGGGGATGGTTTCAATCCACGCACTCGTGAGAGTGCGACCCACGACATGGGCCTCATCCCATACCGTGATTCCGTTTCAATCCACGCACTCGTGAGAGTGCGACCAATCAGCATCACCGTCCGTAATCCGGACGTGCCGTTTCAATCCACGCACTCGTGAGAGTGCGACTTCAGCGGCGAGCAGTTTGTCCTGGTCTGTAGCGGTTTCAATCCACGCACTCGTGAGAGTGCGACTCATCTCACTGGCTGGTCAAAAGTCCCCGGCGAAGTTTCAATCCACGCACTCGTGAGAGTGCGACGGCGCCCTCATTATGGGCACTGACCATCTTCCGGGTTTCAATCCACGCACTCGTGAGAGTGCGACACCAAAAGCAATGGAGCCTCTGGACGAACATCAGGTTTCAATCCACGCACTCGTGAGAGTGCGACAAGCGTATAAGGATTACGTTGCTAAATCTTCATCGTTTCAATCCACGCACTCGTGAGAGTGCGACGCGGCTACGCTGTCTTCCGGGATGTAGTTTTCCGGTTTCAATCCACGCACTCGTGAGAGTGCGACGCTTGAATTGCTGGGCAACAGTTTTGTTATGGTTGTTTCAATCCACGCACTCGTGAGAGTGCGACAAGACTTTCCAGCCGTACACGTCGTTCCAGACGAGTTTCAATCCACGCACTCGTGAGAGTGCGACGCAGACGGAAGCCCGCACCCGGACCATGCTGAAAGTTTCAATCCACGCACTCGTGAGAGTGCGACATACGCCGCGCCTTTTTCATAATCAAACCGGGCGGTTTCAATCCACGCACTCGTGAGAGTGCGACTCATCCTTGATTACGCTTTCGCCACCGACGACGGGTTTCAATCCACGCACTCGTGAGAGTGCGACGGAAGTCCTTGAAACGGTCGGCTTCCTCGTACAGGTTTCAATCCACGCACTCGTGAGAGTGCGACTGATGCCCTTAACGCCAAACTTCCGCAGGGCAAGAGTTTCAATCCACGCACTCGTGAGAGTGCGACGGCAATCCCGGGCGAAAGCTCGCCTCCATTAAAGGTTTCAATCCACGCACTCGTGAGAGTGCGACGGATCCGCGGGTGCCGGGATGTATGGGACAGGTGGTTTCAATCCACGCACTCGTGAGAGTGCGACTGCGGACGATGGATACCCGTCTCCAGCATTTGGAGTTTCAATCCACGCACTCGTGAGAGTGCGACAAGCAACTCCCGGTCCCTGGAAAACAGCGGAAAAAGTTTCAATCCACGCACTCGTGAGAGTGCGACTAGCTGTGCGGGAAGGTTTTTCCCTCCCTTTGATGTTTCAATCCACGCACTCGTGAGAGTGCGACCTTCCACACTCCGTTAATCACCCGTTCATGATAAAGTTTCAATCCACGCACTCGTGAGAGTGCGACCCTTTGATAAATGTAATTTAACACTATATCTTAAGTTTCAATCCACGCACTCGTGAGAGTGCGACCTGTACGCCTGCAAATAATCGGAGCAGATAGAGACGTTTCAATCCACGCACTCGTGAGAGTGCGACCTGTTAGAAAAAAATGAATACTGTAACTGAAAATGTTTCAATCCACGCACTCGTGAGAGTGCGACTTATATCACTAAAAAATGGAAATTGCAAGATAAAGTTTCAATCCACGCACTCGTGAGAGTGCGACTAAATTTGTCCCATCCCATGCCGTACAAAAAACCGTTTCAATCCACGCACTCGTGAGAGTGCGACTTGGAGCAAAGGCACTATTTACTGCATAGGGCAAGTTTCAATCCACGCACTCGTGAGAGTGCGACATTATAGTACAGGTATGTTTCAATTTTTGTCCTGGTTTCAATCCACGCACTCGTGAGAGTGCGACAAGGGCCATAAGCCCTATATCCGACGCGAATTTTTGTTTCAATCCACGCACTCGTGAGAGTGCGACGGACAAACCGGTAAAAAGGCTGCTCGTCATCGAGAGTTTCAATCCACGCACTCGTGAGAGTGCGACCATGACGGCCACTCATGCTTATATCGTCAAACGGGTTTCAATCCACGCACTCGTGAGAGTGCGACCATGCGAAGAGTAAACCACGATTGCCGCTCTTTCCAGTTTCAATCCACGCACTCGTGAGAGTGCGACCAGGACGGGAAATGTAAATGTATAATAATATGAGGTTTCAATCCACGCACTCGTGAGAGTGCGACCGCTGGCCGCAAGGCGCGTAGTGTCCACGGAAATGTTTCAATCCACGCACTCGTGAGAGTGCGACCTGCACAGCGGCGCGAATGGCCCGGACGTCCCGGGTTTCAATCCACGCACTCGTGAGAGTGCGACACTCCGCATTTTCCTCTTCGCACCTTGATTCAAGGTTTCAATCCACGCACTCGTGAGAGTGCGACCTGTCAATCGGACGCATTGCTACGCCGTTACCCGGTTTCAATCCACGCACTCGTGAGAGTGCGACGAGGCTAAAAAAGACAAGGCTACCCTGTTGCGGGGTTTCAATCCACGCACTCGTGAGAGTGCGACCCGTCCGATTCGGACGAATACCAGGAATATCTTGTTTCAATCCACGCACTCGTGAGAGTGCGACTCCTGAACGTCTATGGTTTGATTATCAACAGTGCAACGGGTGTTTTGCGCCAACCTCCCATGGGAGGTACAAAGATTCCAGGCCGTGAAAAAGAGATGATAGTTGTCAAGATTAGAACCCCAACGGATTACGAAAATCGCCGGTGTCCCGGGAATTTTCTGTGAGCTTGGGGTCGGCGGAAGGGAGACCGGGAAAGGAGCTTTTCATGCGTTAAAAAGCCCGCATCTCCGGCAACCTAGGCCTGTACACGATGCTGGGACATCCTAGCCTGTTCCCTCTTTCCCGTCCAGAATTTTGCAGGCCTCTCCCCGGAAACCGTTTCATTCTCTTTTCCACAAAAGAAGAGACATCCCGGTACTGCCGTGTCCCCGAAGCGACCTGCGAAAAATATCTGCGGTTTACATGATGCTTTTGCGCGTCCACCTGTTCAGGCTCAACAGCCATACCAACGCCGCGGAGACAGCGGAGGCCAGACAGGCCATCAACGGAATTTTTACGGCGGAGGGCAGCCTTCCCAGCCCGATGAAGTTCACGAAGTCATAGGAGCACTGGACAAAGAAGAAGTGGCACAGATACACGCCGAAAGTAAGCGCCGCCACCTTGCTCAGCACTGGACCAGCCTTGATTCTGAGCCGGCTGACGATGGTAAAGATGGCAAAGGTCATCAGAAATACATTGATTCCGGAGAAATACCAGAGCACTTCCAGCTTGGAATATTGACCGGGGAAGTGCTTCTGCGTTTCCAGAAAGCCGAAGAACGTAACGGCAAAACCAATCAAAAAGAGGGGAATAGTAATGGACAGCGTTTTTTTCCAACTCCAGGCCAGCGGGTATTTGGTCAGGTAATGCGCCAGCACCATGTATCCCAGGAATCCGGAAAAGTTATAAAACATACCATACGGATTCCAATCGCAAACACCCAGAATACCCATATTGCCGTAATTGCCCTCATACCCCAGTGCCGGAGCAAGCATCTGGATGTAGGGGAGAGTCATGCTGAATATCCAGATGCCCAGGAAGATTTTCACATCCTTCCTCCTGGCTTGCGTCAGCCACGCGCTCATGATGGGCATGAAGAGGTACAGGCCCACCAGCATGTATACGTACCACAGGGGCGTGGTATCATAATTGAAGTTGAAGAAGAAGGTATACAGCTTGCCGACGGTGGCGCTCCATGTATAAGTGTCCATCACGATATTGGGGCTGGCCGTTTGAACGCCTGCGGCAAAGTATCCGAAGTAGAGCAAGGGAAGCGCCAGTGACCAGACAATGAGCGGAACCAGCACCCTCTTGAGGCGCCTGGAGTAAAAAGCGCCCATTTCCAAGGTGACGGGAAAGAGCAACACTCCGGAGATCATGGCAAACAAAGGCACGCACGGCCGTACCAGACTTCCCCAGAAGACAGCGGATTTAAAGTTGAAGGAACCGTCAAAACTTCCAACGAACGGATCACAGCAATGGGCCAGGACAACGAGGAAGCAGGCCAGGATACGCAGAAAATCCACCCAGACGATGTGGCTGCCGCGGGAATTCAATGATTGGTTGGTGTTCATGGTTACGTGGAAAAAACAGCGCCGCGTCATCGCAAACGTTCCTGATAATATACCCGTTTCCCGGAAACGTTCTATCATTAAATGGAGAAAAGAAGCAAAAAGCACCCAATCCCTCCCCCGGCAACAGGGGAAAGCTCTTCGGGAAAGCCTGCGCTTCCTGCAGACTTCCACGCCTCTTCCTCCATAAGGATCATGGAACCTTTTCCCGCCCCACCGGAATTGTTCACCGTGAGGCCTGGTGAAAATTTTCTCATTCGGCGAAGTTCATATTTCATTCAACAGGATACTCCTCTTCCCTCCTTGCAAGTGAAACTTTCCCCCCTCTCCTTTCGGTGAAGAGCTATTCCGAAACGAAAGGGAAACACCCCCAACACCCATGTTTTCCTTTTGAACCGGCAGGAGGATTTCCCTTCATTTTTATGGCTAAGATACCCGGAAGCCGGGATTCAGGCCTTCCCTACCCTTCACACGCTGTCTGTTTTAAAACTGCCCGGCGGCGGGATGAGATTGCCGTAGCGGTGAACGGTTTCGGAAACAGCCTGTTCCCGGAAATAACCCAGCAGCTCCAACCGCCCATTGGCAAGCACGGGACGGTCCAGTACTTCCACATCCCGGGCACGGGCGGCATTGGCCAGAGCCTCGGAAATATCTGTTCCACGCAGGAACCGTACGCCTTGAAGCGCTTCCGGCATCCGGACGATCAATTCCGCTTCCGTTTCCACCGTCAGGGAAGCATAGTAACCATGCATTTTCTGAACCCAAGGGCGGCTCGTCCCTATGCTCAGGTGCAGGAGCACCCCGCACAGTTTCGCCCCCAGCAGCAGAATGGCGACGTTATCGTCGGACATGTTTTCCACACGGGCCAGAATTCCCTTCACCGGGATATAGCGGAAGGTATTATTTTCTCCGTAAACACGGGAGGGATCATGTTCCACGCCGAATTCCTCCATCCACCACTTGGCCTGGGACCCGGCCGCAGAACGGATGCGCTTGGCGCAGTCCGGCAGCTCGGAACACAGTTTTTCCACCAGTCCGGAGATACGTTCACCCGGCGTACGCAGCTTTTGGGGCAGCGCCTTTTCCTCCCAACTTCCCAGCATGGTAAGGTAGTTGGGACCTCCGGCCTTGGCTCCAGGCCCCATGGAGGAATGGTTCCACCCACCGAACGGCTGGCGGCGGACAATGGCGCCGGTGATGACACGGTTGATGTACGCGTTGCCCACCTGCACTTTAGTTTTCCACAAGGCAATTTCCCGTTCATCCAGGGACTGAAGGCCGCCGGTAAGGCCAAATTCGGAGTCGTTCTGGATGTCAATGGCTTCCTCCAGGTTTTCCGCACGGATGATTCCCAATACCGGACCGAAGCATTCCGTCTGATGGAACCAGCTTCCCGGTTTCACCCCCAGCCGGATGCCGGGAGACCAGAGGCACGGGTTGTCTTCCGAAGGTTCCGGCTTGAGCAGCCATTCCTCCCCGGGTTCCAGCTGCGTCAGCGCACGGAGCAGATTCCCTTCCGGCTCCCTGATGAGCGGCGTCACCACGGAGTTGACTTCCCAGGACCCGCCTACCTTCAGGCTGGCGGCGGCATCCTTCAACTGACGCAAAAAGGCGGGATTGTCATAAACGGAAGCCTCCACAATAGCCACGCTGGCGGCGGAACACTTCTGTCCGGAATGACCGAAAGCGCTTTTCACCAAATCCTTTACAGCCTGATCCGGATCAGCCGTAGCGGTGATGATCATGGCATCCTTTCCGCTGGTTTCAGCCAGCACATGCAGGTCAGGCCGCAGTTCGCGCAACATTTTCCCGGTGCGGAAGGATCCCGTCATGATCACGCCGTTCAAGCGGGGGTCCATCAAAAACTTGCGGGAAATTTCATTGCGCGGCATCGGCACGAATTGAAGGACGTTTTTAGGCACACCGGCGCGCCAGAACGCCTGTACAATCTGCCAAGCCGTATAAACGGCCAGTTCAGACGGTTTGAACACCACGGCATTTCCCGCCATCAGGGCGGCAGCTACACCGCCCGTCGGAATGGCGAAGGGGAAATTCCAGGGAGACATTACGCAAATAGTACCCAGCGGGGACATTTCCACGCCGTCGTTCATTCCGTCGCGGTCCAGGCCTTCCGCGTAATAGCGGCAGAAGTCTATGGCCTCGCTCACCTCCACATCAGCCTCCGTGGGAGCCTTCCCGGCATCCCTCACCATGGCAGCAATAGCTTCCCCCCTGATTCTGGACAGCTCCTGCGCCGCCCGGTGCAGGATTTCAGCGCGTTCGCCAATGCTTTTGGACGCCCAGGAGGAACGGGCCCTGTCCGCCGTGACCAAGGCATGTTCAACCTGGTCAAAGTCCGCATAAGCGAATTTATAGGAAACTTCATTATGGCGGGACGGATCGCGCCCCACGCCCCACAGATTAGTCGTAATTTCCTCACCATCTATAACCAGAGGGATTTCCTCGCCGGATTTTTCCTTCTCCGCGGCAATCATCCCGTTGATCCATTCCGCATTCTGCCTCAGAGACCAGTCCGTATCCCGCTCGTTGGCAAAGGCATCCCGGTAATGTGAAGGCTGAATGGGGTCCGCAGCGCGGTTCTGCGTGCGGTTGGGTCCGTACTTCACCTCATCCTTTTCCTGACAGGCCTTCAAAAACCTCTTTTTCTGGACCTCCCAGCTCCGGGACCCCGGCGTCATGCCGAAGAGATCATGCAGGAAGTTCTCCTCACTGGTATTTTCATCCAGCCTCCGCACCAGGTAGGCAATGGCGCTGTGAAAGTCTTCCTTCAGAACCACGGGGGCATAAAGGAGCAAACCGTCCGCCGCCTGGCGGATGACCCGCGCCTGATGGTTCGCCATCCCTTCCAGCATTTCGAATTCCACCTGGTCACGCACGCCTTCCCGCTCACGCAACAGCATGGCATAACACAAATCAAACAGGTTGTGGGAAGCCACGCCGAACTGCACATATCTGGCATTATCCGGCATGCAGCCGTAATGGAGCATTCTCTTGTAATTGGCATCCACCTGGGCTTTCGTGCCATATGGGGCCTGCGCCCAGCCATGCATGGAGGCCTCCACCTTCTCCATCGCCAGGTTGGCGCCTTTCACCAGGCGTATTTTGATGCGCGCTCCCCCCTGCTCCACGCGTTCCTTCGCCCAGGCGCACAGCTTCATTTGCTCCTCCCAGGAATCCGGCAAATAGGCCTGGAGCACAATTCCCGCCTCCAGATGCATGAATTCATCCTCCATCAACGTACGTTTGAACGCTTCCGCCGTCAGATGAAGATCACGGTATTCCTCCATATCCAGATTCACGAACTTGGGCTTTCTGGAACCGTCCGGCAACGTTACCGCATTGGTAATGGCCGCCCGGTACAGGATGCGCAGACGCTCCTGAATCAATTTGACGGTTTCTTCAAAGGCTACCAGATGAATCTGGCTGAAAATGGCTGAAATCTTGACGGAAATATAGTCACAGTCCTTGTCTGTCAGCCGGTCCACGACCTGCTGAAGACGGTGGTGCGCCTCGCTTTCACCCAGAATGGCCTCCCCTAACTGGTTGATGTTCATCCGGATGCCGCCCTTGCGCCTGCGGCGCAGGTGGGGGCGCAGTTTTCCATCCTCGGCAGGAAGAATTACATTGGAGCTCTCCTTTCTCAACTGGCTGGTAATCACGGGAATGACCACACCCGGAAATTGAGCGGAAAATCTCCCCCCCATCTTCATGGCGAAACGGTCGGCCGCAGACAAATAACGGGGAACGCCATATCCGTCCAGAAGATAGCGGAACAACTCCGCGCCCCGCGCCGGAGAAGAAGGACGGAACACCCGATCCGCCAGCGCCAGCGTAAACGCCTTGCCCGCCGGATCATTCATCATACGCTCCATTTGCTGCGCCTGCCTCTTCTCTTTCCCTCTCATCCCGGCATTCGACTGCTTTAAAATGGACTCCGCCAGTTCCACAGCCTTGGCGGCCAGTTGCTGGTCAGTCCATTGGCCTCGGCGAGCCTCCGCCATCATGTCCGGGATGGATGAATCTGTCATAACGGTTCGAAGACTAGCCCCGGACAGGGGCAAAATCAAGCCAATTTGCCCGGTCCTTCCTGTGGAAAGAGGAATCACGGAGGAAAACGCATCCCTTGATTCCGTGACGGAAGCAGGGGGGCCTTCCTGTCCATTTCCGGCAACTCAGGAAAGACACATCAATCATACCGCGCAGCCGCCAGACGGGCTCTTCTCAGCTCTTCCCTGAGCTGGTGCGCCCGTCTGCCGCAAACGCTGGAACGGTTCATGTCCCGGACCTCTTCCAAAACCGCAACCGCCTGGTTGAAGGCATCCTCGCTTTCCGGAGTGTGGGCTTCCCGGTACAGAACCTCTTCCAGCCGCACCCAGAGGGGATGCACCATGGAGAGCAGAATTAACTGGCGCTCCTCCACGGATAACGAGGGGTCATCCGCGCAGGCACGCCATGCTTCCAGGCATGTTCGTATGGAAGAAGCTTTGCTGGCCCGGAAAGACTCGCCAAGCAATTCAGCCGTTTTCCTGTTTTTCTCCAGACGAAGGGCCACCTCCCGGGCGTTCAGAAAAGCCGGAACCGTACAGTTCAATTTTTCCAGACGCTTCATGGTGCCAGGATAATCCCGGAACCAGGCTTCCGGAGGCACCTGTTCCAGCTCCCGGCAAATGGCGGAGGCTTCTGCCGCAGGGTCCCCGCCCTTCGGAATATCATTCACCCGCGTCACCGGCCGCACGCGCTGCGCTTTTTCCGCAAGCAGGGACACTTTTTCCCGTAGGGAAGCTGCAGAGGCCCCTCCTTCCACCAAGTCGAATACACGTCCCTTGGAGTCAAGAAAAACCACGGAAGGCAGCATGCGCACACCATGCATCGCCGCACGGGACAGGCTGCCGTCTTCTTCCCAATCCTTCACGGAAGGATGTCTGGGAACCGTGACAAACTGCACGTCACGCACATATTCATCCAGCGCGCGGCGTTCTTCCGTGCCCGGCTGGAGAGCTTTCAACCAACGGGCTTCCGCTGAACCGGGTTCCTCTGAACCGTACACAACCAGAACAGGGGAGGGAAGGGAGGGAGCCGCAGAACAGGAGACGGAAAGGGCATCCATTTCCGCACGTCCCGGAAACGCCAGCGCCAAAAACGCAATGACCGCTAAAGCCCTCATGAATAAACTGCCATCCATCAGCCCTTTCTGATGGTAATGCGCTTGTAACGGCTGTCTCCGTCTTCGGACTCCGTCACAATTCCTTCCATGGACTGAAGGGCATTATGCACCAGGCGGCGGTGGTAGGCATTCAACGGCGGCATCTTCATCGGCCTGCCGCTCTCCTGGACGCGTTCGGCCAGGGAACGGGCCTTTTCCAGCAGGCGGGCTTCGTTGCGCTCCCGGTAATGGTCGCAATCCACCTTCACGCGGGGAGCATTCTCCATCTTGCGCTGGATCATGCGGTTGACCAGGTACTGAAGGTCATCCAGCCTGTCCCCGTCCCCCCCAATGATGTACTGTGAATCCGGAGAAGCAATATTCAGGCACACGATGCCGTCCGTCTCCGTTACTTCGATATCCGCGGAAAACCCCAGCGAAGCCAGAAGGTTCTTCAAACTCTGTTCAGCTATTTCTTGCACCGTCATTACTTTAAATTAACAGGAAAAAGGTTCCATACCGGAAAAACCGTCTCGCGCCGGACGGCGCGGGCCTTCTCTCCAATACCCGATTGACATAAAAATCATAACCTATTTATTCCCCTCGTCTATGAAAATTTGTGGAAGCTCCGTTCCATTTCATGTACGCAAAGCTGTCCCTGCCCTGCCGTTCCGGCAACGCGGTTCCGTTTCTCCCTTCGGCTCCAGATGCAGGAAACACCGCTCAGAAAGGAAATCGACTGTTTTCTGCCAGCCCGCGGCCATATCCCGGTTATCTCCGCTTCTCCCTGCCAACAATGAAACATGGGATACAGAGATCACAGACATGCCAATCAAAAAGCCCTCTCCACACAGCCCGTTCTTTATCCCATAAAATATTAAATACCAGTTTCTATAAAAAATTTTTCATCAGATCCGGAGAAATACTGATGACAAAACAGGGCGGAACATCCCCGGAAAAAGGGAAGTCGAACTATTACCCACATAGAAAAATTCGGTCCCTCATGAACAAGCCAATGAAAAAAAAGAAACCGCCCATGGAAAACAACATCGCCCCTTTTCCCAACGGAAAAGAAGCCGCTCCCCATTATACGGATACGATTGATCCGGAGATAATCAAACCCACTCCGAAACCTACGCCGCCCAATGCGGAACCTTCCGCGCCCGGTTCCATGAAAATGCCGGATAACGCTACGGAAAAAATCAGGGCGTTGGATGCCATGCGCTCCAACGGCATGGGACAGGCCCTCACAAGCAACCTGGGAATTAAAATATCCGATGATCAAAACACACTTAAAGCAGGAAGCAGAGGCCCATCTCTGCTTGAGGACTTCCACTTTCTGGAGAAAATGGCTCATTTTGACCAGGAGCGGATACCGGAACGCGTGGTTCACGCAAGAGGTTCCGGGGCACATGGTTATTTTCAGGTGTATAAATCCCTTTCCAAGTACACCAAAGCGGCTTTTCTGCAGGATCCGGGAGAAAAAACCCCGGTCTTTGTGCGTTTTTCCACCGTGCAGGGCTTCAGAGGATCTCCGGATACAGTAAGGGATATCCGCGGTTGGGCCACCAAATTCTATACCAAGGAAGGCAACTATGATCTGGTAGGCAATAACACGCCCGTCTTCTTCATTCAGGATGCCATCAAATTTCCGGATTTCGTCCATGCCGTCAAACCGGAACCCCACAATGAAATGCCCCAGGGACAGACGGCCCATGATTCTTTCTGGGACTACGTCTCCCTGCAGCCGGAAACTCTGCACAATGTCATGTGGGCCATGTCGGACCGCGGCATCCCCAGAAGCTTCCGTACGATGGAAGGGTTCGGCATTCATACGTACAAGCTGGTCAATGAAGAAGGAAAAAGCACTTTCGTCCGTTTCCACTGGAAACCGCTGTACGGGAAAAAATCCCTGGTGTGGGATGAAGCCCAGGTATTGACAGGACGCGATCCTGACTTCCACCGCAAGGATCTCTGGCAATCCATTGAAGCCGGAGATTATCCGGAATACGAGCTGGGGCTGCAGCTCATCCCGGAAGAGGACGCAGACCAATTCGACTTCGATATTCTGGACCCTACCAAGCTCATTCCTGAAGCACTGGTTCCCGTGGAAATCGTCGGGAAAATGGTGCTGAACCGCAACCCGGACAACTTCTTTGCGGAAACGGAACAGGCAGCCTTCTGCCCCGCCAATATCGTGCCGGGCATTGACTTTTCCGACGATCCTCTGCTCCAGGGCCGTATTTTCTCTTACAGCGATACCCAGCGGCACCGGCTGGGAGGAGCCAATTTCACGGAAATTCCCATCAACCGCCCCATTTGCCCCTTCCACAACAACCAGAGGGACGGCTTTCACCGTATGCAGATAGACGCCTCTCCGGCCAACTATGATCCCAATTCCATCGGGAACAACTGGCCGAGAGAAACTCCCCCGGAGAAAGGCGGCTTCACCACCAGCCCCCAGACGGTAAGCGGTGTCAAGGAACGTCTGCGGAGCCCCTCCTTCGCGGAATACTATTCCCACCCGCGGCTGTTCTGGATGAGTCAAACTCCCGTGGAACAGGAGCATATCATCAACGCGTTCAGTTTTGAGCTGGGGAAGGTGACGCGCCCCTATATCCGGGAACGCGTGGTGGACCTTCTGACGCGCATTGATCCGGACCTGGCAAGCGGAGTGGCCCGCAACCTGGGAATTGAACTCACCAGGGAACAACTCGGCAGGGAACTGCCCAGGCCCGTCTGCGGACTGGAAAAAGATCCGTCATTGAGCTTGTACGCCCATACGGACGGAAACCTTAAAGGCCTCCGCGTCTCTTTACTGGCAGCGGACGGCGTCAGCCTGAAATCCGTGAAAGAAATCTGCGACGCCCTGCATGAAGAAGGTATCCATCCCCAAATCATTGCCCCGCACATGGGAAGCGTAACAACGGAAGAAGGGGAAAGTCTGCCGGTTAACGGGACTCTGTCCGGCACTCCTTCCGTCCTGTTTGACTCCGTCATCGTCCCGGAAGGGGAACAAAGCATCGCAGCGCTCCTGAAAGACGGAGATGCCAAGTATCATTTGCGCCAGGCCTACAGGCACCTGAAAGCCATCGGACTGCCCGGCAACGCCAGAGCCATGCTTGAGGCAGCCTCCCTGCCCCAGGATATGGATGATGCCGGACTGCTCATGCCGAAGGACACCAAATCCCTGATGCCCTCCTTCATCACGGCCATGAAACAGCACCGCGTCTGGAGCCGCGAGCCTAAAACCCTTGATTTCGGCGCCTAGATTCGTTCCTTATTCAGGAACCGCTTCCCAATACAGGCTGCCCCGCCAAAAGGCGCGGCAGCCGTTTTTTATCAGCAAACCCGGAATGTTAAACAACACTTCAGGAAAAATGAAAAAGGGAAGTAGAAACATTCAAAAAGGGAACGGAACCCGGCATACAGCATCATGATAAACCATCTCAAAAGAAAACCCCGCAAGCCTTTGAACTCGCAGGGTTTATTGATGGTACACGGAGAACTATATTTCTATTTAATAATAAGTATATTATGAAATAATAGCATTATAAATAGCATTACCTGCCATATCACTTCCACTTCACTCCCTTCTCCTTCATCTCAGTCACAAACTCCTCATACTCTACGTCACTCATCGTCCCCTTCAACTTCTCTACCAGCTCTTTCCTCTTATCTTTCTTTACCCGGCTCACAGCCTTCACAACCTCGGAAGCTCCATCCATCTTCACCCGGTTTTCCATCAACTTCCTCTCTTCTTTATCCAGTCCGACATCCTGATACACTTTCATCCGGCTTGAATAATCCAAACCTTTCACTCGCGCCATCAATTCCTTCCTCTCTTCCATTTTTGCTTTCCGTTCTTCCTTCTCTTCTTTTTTGGTCGCTTGGATCAATCTCTGCTGCTCTCTGGCTTTAGCCATCTCATTATCCCACAGATGCCCCCATGTTCCGGCCATACTCTTCGTCTCTTTCACAATACGCCCCATCACCTGCACCGCGGCTCCAATCTCCGGCCTTCCTGCCGCCGCAAACAATCCCATACCATTCAACCCTCTTCCCAACTGATTCATTACCTTCCCATACTCCTCTTCCTCACCGTTATACATCCTCACTACACCTTCTCCTCCTCTCCATAACGCCTCAGCATGATCGACCATCGTATTACTAAACTTCATGTACTTTTCGCCAGCCAGTTTTGAATAGATGAACTCTATTACCTCAGCCAATCCAAAAATACCGGAAAACGCCCCCATCGCTCCACTCACCGCAAACCCTTTCCACCTATCCCACAAATCCAACTCTTCCTCATCGTCACCTTGCCCCATCACCCACTTAAGAAACTCCACAATCACCTGATTCATGATCCCATACACTACCCACGCCTGACCAAACCGCCACGCAGCCTCTCCCACACCAATCTCTCCCCTCTTCCACTTCGCAATCGCCATATAACTCAACGCTATCTGCTTGCGCGGATCAGAGCGGAACATCATAAACATACGCCCCAGCGCGTTCGCATGAATCTCCCAAGGGCTCTTCTGCTCTGTCTCAATAGGTTGAGCCGTCCTCCGCACCGCCTTGTCCAGCGCGGCCAACGCCCTCTGCTCCACAACCTCATTACTCAATCCCTCTTTCATGGCTTTCTTCTTGGCCGCCATATACGCAATACCTCCGGAAAACGTTGTAAATGCCGCATCAGTCAATCCAATCGGCAACATCCCGGCTTCCACGGCATCCCCCAGCATGCTCACCTTCATCCTGTTCGCCGTCAAAGCCTGCCTCATTTCAGGACTCACGCCCTGCATCAGCCTTTGTTGTATCGTCGGACTCATCCAAACCTCCGCCAACTGTCCCGGATTCGCCAATGCCCCAATAAACCCTTTCATGGCATCTGAGGGGGACATATCCGCCATGCTGGAAAACATGGCCGGGAGCTGCTTCAGACACGTCTTCAGGTTATATGAAAGCGCACCCTGAGCCATCGCCCCCAACACCCGGCTCACTACTTGCTGAGCTTGTCCGGCTCCGCCCGAATCCTGCGAACCGTCAAATTCTAAATCCTTCACCCACTTGGTCAAATGTGTCCTTGCCTGCGCCCCATGCACCGCATCAATCTTGTTCCCCAGCTCTCCATTCAGCAACACGGCCTTCATATCCCTCATAATCTCCGCAAAACTCGCCCAGTGATCCATCTGCATACTGTGCGCCCAATACGCATTCACACAACTCACCACACGCGGCAGCGCATAATGCTTCCGACGCATCTTGATGCTCCCCACACTCAGCCATCCGCTCCCTCTGGACTCCATCGGATCAACGGCTTCAGCGGCATTATCCGTCACGAAAAACCCCGGAGCATAATTCTGCACTTTAGGCATATCACACCCAAACAACCTCCTGTACACCTCATTATACTCCTTATATCCCCGCTCATACTCCTCCCCTAAATACTCCGCCACCCGCAACGCCCGCACATCAATATGATCCCTCACCTTCCCAATCGCAGCCTCGTCAAAACCCAACGCCTCCAGATTATCCTCATACTCCGGCATCGCGGACATCTGGAGCAAATACGCCGCCTCCAAATCGCTCATCTCCATCTCCACCAGCTCCGCGCCCTGCTCCAGCCATGAAAACTTCACAAACTCCTTCCTGCTCTTCGCCGGAATCTCGCTCAACGCCATCTTCAGGGCATCCATCGCCTTCTGATTCTTCGCCCACTTCGGCATCTGCTCTGCTTCCATCTTACCCTCCGCAACCGCCCGCGCCTCTTCAATCCGCACCCGCTCACTCCTGAACTCGCCTGGCATCTTCACCTCAATCCCCCAAGTCCGATTCTCGCTTAAATCCTTCAACATACCATCCACCACACGCCTCACGCCCAGCTTCACCTGACCATCCACCTTTCTGTCAGCCCTCTTCAAAAACTCCTCCGGCCTCGCAATCCGGTACAAGGCACCGTAATACCGCAACACTCGCCTCTGTCGCACATCATTAAACTCCAGCCGCGCCTTCCTGATGCCCTCTGCAAAATACTCCGTCACCTTCCCCTCTCCAAACAAATCCTCCATCAAATTCTCAAAACTCACAAACCCCCGCACCAAATTCCGCATCCCCTTACCCACACCCACATCATGCTTCGCCGCTCCGGTGCGCTCATTCACGCTCACCGGCTGCTCACGCCCCAGCCCCTTCCCGGCCTCATCCAGCAAATCCGCAATACGCTCACGCCGATCCTCCCAAAACGCCTCATTCGCCAGCCTCCCGGCAGCATACATCTCCTTCAGGGCATCCAGCGCGGCCTGCACTCTTTCCAAATCAGCCGTCAGCCTCCCGTGCATATTGCGCTCATACAAACCTCCAAACGCATCCAGCGCACGTACCCACTCCACCGCCTCATCATACTCAGCCCCGCCAATCAATGCCTTCTCCTCCACCACCTGCTCAGCCGTATTCTTCGCCGTTTCCAGCTCATCCGCATCCAACTCTAACACTCTCTCCACCATATCCAGCCGCTTCTGAATCTCCGCATTCATCTTCCCACGCCGTACCCGGTTCTCGCCCACACTTGCCGCCGCCCATTTTCTAAACCGTTCAAACTCCTTAAATCGGCTCTTCTTCCCTTCATTCACAATATGCCAATCCACATACTTCACCATACGCATCAGCGCATTCATCCGCCCTCTCCACGTCTTCTTCGCCATCACCTCCTCCCGGTAGGAAGCAACAACCTCCGGCCTGATCCCCCCGCGCACATCCCTCGGCAGCTCCGTCACCACGGCATCACATACGGCCATCACGGCCAGCATCCGCTCCCTCACAGCCTCATCATCTCTTCCCTGCTCATCCTTATACACTCCATCCCTTGTAAACCCGTTCGCCTGCAACGCGCTCTCCAGCCGTTTCTGCATTGCTTCATACAACCTTGCTTCCTGCTCAAAAGCATGCCCCTGCACCCCAGCCAGATAATCCCACACACTCTGCCCACCTCGCATCATCCGCATGGCAAACGACACCACAGGATCATCAACCAAAGACTCCATCACCCTAACCCTGCCCTCTGCCGTTCCATCGTGATACAACGGCTTAATCCCATGCCTCCTCAACAGGGAAGTCACCTCCCGATTCTTCTTCAACTCCTCCGGCATTACCGCATACACCCACTCATCCAACCCGACAGCCCTTTGAGGCACCGCTTCCAGATAATCCTCCAACTCCGCCCTCAAGCTCTTCAGGGCATCCACCCCTTTCTCTAAAACATCCTCCCTCATCAACAGCTTATTCAAACGCGCCCCTCCGGGAAAAACCTTCTTCAACGCCGTCATCACCTTGCCAGTCGTCGGGTTCCCCGGCACCTTGCTCAACGCCTCCATCGCCGCAGACTGAATTTCCACGCTACTGCTGTAACCAAACACATCCCCGCCCGTAAACACATCAGACACAACCTCACGGAACTCCCGCAACAGCTCATCAGTCATCTTCTTGGATGTACCGCTCACGGCGGAATCAGACAACCGCTCACGCATCGCCTTCACCTCATCCATGCTCCCCAGACGCTCCGCCTGAGCAGCCCTCACCTTCCCGGAACCAAACACAAGTTGTTGTTCCCTATTGCGCCCCTTGCGGCTCAGCATCCACTTCGTCAAACTCTCCAGCGTCGCCTCCGTGCCCGTCCCCTCAATATACCGCTCTTCGCTGAACCACCCTGCCAACTTCTCCTGAACCCACTTCTCATAAGCTCTCTTATGATTATCAGCATATCTCGCCAGCATCTTACTGTTGGCATTCAAATCCGGCACACGTTTCCCCATCCTGCGGGCATCCTGCAACACCTCTCTCAACCCCTGCTTGTCGCTCAAGAAAAGACTGTTTAAGAGCGTCTTCCGCCTGTTTTCCCGCATCTTGGTCACAATCTTCGGCTTCCTCTTTTCCAATTCCGCATGCAGCCCGCCCACATACTCATCAATAGCCGCTTCCGCCTTCTGCCGCACCTCTCCCGCCCTGCTTTCATACTCTTCTTCACTCAGCGTCTCATAAGCGGCCAGCTCATCCCTCAATGCCCTCGTCATCCACTCATGCTTCATCGCCGCGTTCCTCATCTTCGGACGCGGACGATAACCACTCTGCCACGCAAACAATGCCTTGCCATCCTCATCGCGCAAACAACGCTCAACATCCTCCCGTGAAGTCTTATCACCGGCGGAATCCAAAGCTATATAATAGCGTAGGCCATGCAACCAACTGCTATCCTCCCTGCTTTGATACACATCCTCCATCTTGAACAAATCAGCTACCGTTTGTTCCCGGCTCTCCCGCCCCACCGCCTTATGAACCAAATACGGCATCTTTCCTGTCCACGCGTCGCGGCTGTACACATCCGCGCCTCCTTTTGGGTCGATCATCCCCGGACGGCCTATCAGATAAATACTATTATCCCCACCCCATGAATACGGTTGATCCAGCCTTGTCACCGCCACGCTCGGCACGGGCATCCCTCCCAGTTTCTCCGCTTCCATCAACTTCTCTGGGGAAATACTGTGCACAGCACCAAGATTCTGTACCGCCCTCACGGAAAACGTAATATCCGGATTCTTCGGATCAAACGTCCCGCGGTTATCCGTGGCGGACTTGATCTGATTCGGCTCAAAGGCAATGTACTCCGTCCATTTACCCAGTACAACCATGAGTCCATCATGTCCTCTTTCTTGAGCGCTGTCGGCTATCTGGGCCGCTCCTGCCGCATACGGCCGGAATATTCCAAACCTGTCATCTTCATGAAAATTCCCATCCCAGATATTTAAATAATCGCCTATCTCTTCAGCAGACTTGTAATCATTAAAAATAAACGGATTCCTGATATTCAGAAACAGAGCCAGCTTCTTGTTCCCGTACGGAGTATTCTCCATATTGGTAAAATAAAATCCTCTACCCCATATACCATAATCAGTAGCAGATCCAATCTTGGCCTTGTCAAACACCGTGAAATCACCGTATGTCCCATGATACACCACCCTCGGCTCCCCGTTCTCGTCCACCACCTTGGAAGCATTCTGCGGATCCTTCTCCCAATCGCCAAACCAATTCTTAAACGCCGCCGTGCGCACGGAAAGCCACTGGTCTTCCGTCAGATTCGTATCTTTCCCGTTCGGGGCCTTCATGAACGTGTCCGCAGCCACAGCTTCCTTCTTGATTGCCTCTTTTTCCAGAGATAGGGAAAACGTTCCCGCTTCCTTCGCAGCCTCCACAATTCGCCCCCTTTGATCGCTAGCGGAAAAAGTAACATCTGCCTCATTTTGTCCAGCTAAATCTCTGTCAACATAATTGACAAACTCCTTCAACAACGCTACCCTCCCCTTGTGGGGTACTCCATCCCCTGCCTCGCCCGTGTTTGGGACGCGGGGTCGTTGCAGGGTGGCGGAAGTACCCTTCATGCTATCTACGTCCTCCACCGTGGAAGCATCCAGATCATAAAACAACTCCCCATTCTTCCCCTCTGCCACGGCAATATTCACATAGGCCAAATCAGCACTCCCATCACCGGAAGCCCCCTTGAAATCCGCTTTCGTCAAATAATAATGAAATTTGGCTATATTAGGCTTACGTTCCAAATCTGAATTTTCGCCGGAATACATAAACTCAGCCCGCCCGGCCAACTCCGGCAGCACGGCTAACGCAGCCAAAACCCGTCTATCGGCTGCATGCTGTTTCACTTCCCTCCACCCCTTGCCTCCCACCTGCACCCGCTTCCCGTCCCCCATCACCAGCGCATACCCCTGTTCCTGAGTCTCCTTCTGTAACACTCTATACCGTTCCCGAATATCCCCCAGCGCATCCTTCAAATCAGAAGCATACGCTGCCGGCACATCCGCAGCAACAGGCTCCATCCCCTCCACCCGGTGGAACGCATCAGCCACACGCCGGGCCTCCGCCATCGGTACGCGCCTTACCCTGTCCCCCATGCTGAAACTCACCTCCTGCCCTTCCCCTCGCGCCGCATACCGCTTATACCCGTACACCACGCTATCATACACCGCGCTCAACAACTCCCCGGAATCGGCAAAATCAAACCCGGCCTCATTCGCCGCCTCCAGCACATCGGACACACGCCCTTCCCGGCTGAAAAACTGCTCTGCACGCGCCACCACCCGTTGCTCAAAACTCTTCCCCAGCGTACCATCCTTCCTGCGTCTGCCCTTGGCCGTCCGCGTCGTCGTCAGGGCATCATAAATCCGTTGCAGCTCCCCGGTTAAATCGGAACCGGCCTCAGCCGCCGTCTTCGGGTGCGGCAGCCTCCCGGCCACCCACTCTCCAATCTCCGGCACATCCCCCATCGCCTCCGCCTCAATCTGCGCCTGTTCCTCCCTCCTCGCGCGCTCCGCAATCGCCGCCTCGTCAAACCCGGCAAAATCATTCAACAAGCGGCGAAACTTCTCGCTCATCTTCCCCTGTACGTCCGCGCCCAGCATCTTCTTCGCCAGCATCACATCCTGTGCAAACTCAAAATACTTGGCAAACAACAAAGCGAACATCTTGAACCACCGCCGCAACTTATCCGGCAGCCTCTCATCGGAAATGTGCCCCATCAAATGTGCTCGCGCCGCCTTGCTCACCCCTTCGCAAACCGCCTGTAACCTGTCCACCCCTTCCCCGGTCGCCAAAAACGTCTCACCCGTTGCACCCTCCAACTGCTTTAGCTCATCCTCAAACTCCGCCACCGTCCACTCATTATCCTTAATCAACACCTTCGTCATCCCCTCAGTCCACTCCTCATAAACGTCAAACGGATTAGCCCCCCGGTACAATCTGCTCACCACCTCATACCGTCCGTTCGCAAACTCCTGCGCCACATTGGCTCCGTACACCCGCAACCGGGCAGCATCCACCCCGGCCTCCACTCCCATCTGCGCCGCATAAATCCTCTCCCGGCCTTCGGCAGACTTACGCATAAAATCACCCTGTGTCTTCAACTGCGCCAACGTCATCGGCACACTCAACTTGCTCCGGTCAAAACTCATCCTCCCATCCTGCCCCACATCGCTCAAATGCTGCATCATCTCCTCATTCGCTTCATCCTGCACCCTCCCAACATACCCCTCATCCTTATCCCGGTACTGCCGCAAGCTGCTCTTCAGCCCGGCCACAACCTCATCCTCCCGTTCCTCCAAATGCCGCAGCACGGCCTCATACGCATCATCATACGTATCATAAAACTCCGGCCTGTCCCCCAGCTCCACCACATACTGCATCTCCTCCGTAAACTCATTCATCTCCTCGCGGATCGGACTCGCCCCAAACTCCTTCAACTGCTCATTCACCGCCTCCACATACTCCCTCATCGCCTCCTTCTCATCTGCTTGCCTCCTCCCCTTGCGCTTCGGTACAGGCCCATGCTCAAAGCTCAACACAGGCCCGCTCCCCACCTCGCTCACGCCTCCGCTCTCCGGCCCCTTCACATCCACCACAGCACCCTTCCCATCCTGAACCTCCGCTCCGTCCACGCGCACCTCATCCACCCCTCTCGCCGTCTCCGCAGCATGCGCTTCAGCGGCGGCCACCACATCCATCGTCCTCACCCCGCCGCGTGCGGCCAGCTTCCTCATCCCGTCCCTGTCCCCCAGCCCCACCTTCACTCCGTCCACTTCTTGCCCGTAATTCCGGCGCATAAAATCCTGAATCCCATCCTGCATCATCGCGTACCGCGCCACGTCACTCTCCTCCGCCCGCATCCGGGCAAGCAGGGAATCGCTAAAACCAAACGTCCGCTTCAGCTTCCCATACTCCCGGCTCAACTGCCGCTGCATCCCGGCCTCAGCCGTAAACCGCGCCCCGGCCCCCACCAGCGCAAACGCCAGCACGGAACCAAACAACTCCATATTCTGGTCACGGTTCGTAAAATCCTTCCAAAACCGCTCCCAATCAATCCCCGGAGCCTCCCCGGCCATCACGGAAGCCAAACTCTGCATTACCGGATCGGCCAAATCCTGTAACTTCTCCGTCGTCATCTCCTCGCCCAGCACCATTCCCCCAGCCACGCCGGAACGCGCCCCTGCCCGCAGGGCGGAACTCTTCAGCCGCATCGCCTGACGGCTCAGACTCAACTTGCTCATCCACTTATCCACAAACGCGCTCCCGGACCTCAACCCCATCACCCCCTTCGCTACAACCGCTCCCGCCCGGTCCAGCGCACCCTGCACCGCGCCGCTCGCCGCCGCGCCTCCCAGCCTCGCCAGCCTGCCGCCATCTGGTCGCTCCTGCACGGCCTTGCTGTAACTATCCCCGGCATAAGACATCGCCGCCACCCCGGCCCCCACGCCGGAAAAACTCAACGCCGTAATCGGCACAGACCGCACCGCGCTCAACACCCCATTCCCAAACCACCCATACTCCGGCTTGTTAATCGGCCTGTACGTCCCCTGCGCCATCGCCAGAAAAGCATCCAGCCTCCGGCCATACTCATCTGCCGCCTTCGCGTCAGCCTTCAGGGCAGACCCGTCCCCACCAAACAACTCCTTCACTCCCCCCGCCACATCCAGCTGAGCCGCAATCCCGCCGCGCAGCAACGACCTGATCCCGTTACCTAAATCCTCCCAGCCACGGTTCCCGGCCTTCCATACATTCGCCATATAACTCCCCTCATTCCCGCCCTTGCGCTGCACAATCTCCGCCAGCGCATCCATCTGGGCATCCGTAAGGCCATCCATCGCCTTCAGGGCTTGGTGGATTGAAGCCATCCCCTCCGGCTGAAAAATCCGGTTCGCCGTCCCGTCAGCATACTTCACGGCCCACTCCAGCCCCTCCATCACGCGCGGCAATACCGGCTCCAGCCCTCGCCTTGTCCTCTCCGCATCCGCCTTCACCCATCGCAATGTATTCCCCACCTTCTTATACATCTCCTCTCCCATTTGTCCCCTCTGTTCCCACAACGCCTGTCTTCCGTCCCCGCCCGTCAGCACAGCCTGCCTCACGCTCTCGGCAGCCCCCTTCAGCAACTCGTCAGCTTGTGCGTCCTTCTGAGCCTGCCGACTCAAAAACATGTATACTGTTTGCCCAGGCTTATTAAAATCAACCTGTTCTCCCTGTTCCTTCAAACGGATGCACATCTGCTCCAGAACAGGCACTCCATTTCCAGCTTCCACCTGCCACTTTGCATAACCACCCTCATTCAAAGCCCAACCAAACACTATAGAGCGATAACGCATCTCATCTCCAATCTCTCCATCCGGTAGCTTCCGCTCTGCAAACCGCTTCTTCAAACCTTCCGGAATCTTTTTTAGATCACCGCAAAACACACTCCGATGCCAAACCTCCTTATCCTTTCGCCGCTCCGCGGCAGCATCCTCATTCACACCGGCCTGAAAACGCAGCACATCCGTAAAAAACGGCAATCCACGCCGCTTCCTCGCCACAAAATAATTCTTCAACCTCTCCCTCTCCTCGCCCAACACCCTCATCTTCTCCGCCCTCAATGGATCATCCCCTCCTTTCCTCAAATCGGCGGCCAGCATCTTCCCCCTCTGATAACTATTCCAAGCGTCAGCCTGCCAGCCCTCCCCCTTCTGCCGCAAATACCGATCCATTGCCGGATCAATCTCCACAGGGAACAACTGCCTGCTCTCTCCGTCATCATAAACCGCATTCGCGCTCTCTTCCGCAAACTTATCCCTCTTCCCGCTACGTTCAAACTCCTTCGCCTGAGCCGCTACCTGTGAAATATCATTTCCAAACATAAAAACTTTTAACTATTAAACATTAACAAGAAACATCACTTCTCCCCATTCTCCCACGCCCATTTGGCCTCCACCATCCGCTTCAACTCACTCAACTCTGCTGCCGAACTCGTTTTAATCACATGGACAGCGGCCTGATAACACCGTTGCAAATCATAACCCTTCATATCCACCTTGCTCAACACCCTCCTCCACTCATTCCGCCCCTGAACTTCATACCCCCAATTTCCATCCAACGGAGGCAATAACGCAGCATTCCCCGCAACATTCACATCTATGCCAAGCTCATCCATTGCCTCGCCTTCTTCAACATCCCTGCGAGGGACAACAACCGGTTCAGAAGCGACAACCCCGGAAAATTTCACATTCTCACTCCACTCCGGTACAACTTTTCCACCGTTCACCGCCAACCTCATCGCCTGAGCCCGAATCTCCTCACGGCTTGCCCCCGGATTCTCACGCACCCACTTATCCAACCCTTGTTGTACTTGATATGCCATCCCCATCACACGCTCATGCACTTTGAAATCAACTAAACCATCATCATCCTTCCATTTCCCAAAACTACCGCTATCCACCAAACTCTTCACAACACTCGCCGCCTCCTTGGCCGCCCCCCGGAACCGTGCGGGCACATTCCCCACGGCCAGATCCTTCAGCTCCGCCATCATCCTCTCCTTCGTCGTCTTGGAAAGCATGGACGTGGCAATCTCCCTCTCCACCTCCGCCTGCATCGTCCCGTCAACATCCAAATCAGGCTCATACCCCCGCAACAAACCATCCACCCGCATAAAATCCTCCGGACTCGTGTACAACTCCGCCTCCTCCTTCCCCATCTTCTCCACAGCCTTCCTCCGCCGCTCTTCCGCCGCCAGCAAACTCATCGCGTCATCCACGGCCACGCGCCCCGCTTCCACATCCTTCTTCAAATCATTTCCCCGGAACTCCCGGCCCTCAAACGCATCCATCACATACCCCTGAGCCACTCCGGCCTGAGCCTTGCGCCTTGCCGCCTCCGCCTGTTTCCGGAACCCCTCAATCACATCCGGCCTACCCTTCACCGCATCCAGCCCTCCCGACTTCTCCAGCGCATCCAACCCATGAAAAGGATCTCTCTGAATCGCCGTCTGCACCCTGCTCTCCGTCTCCTTGAAACTCACATCCTGAAACATCAACTGCTGCTCATCCGGCTCCATCACCCCCTCCGCGCCAGCCGTCTGCACCGCTTCCCTCGCGCCATAATAATCCCCACCCCTCAGGCAAAAATCATACCTCGCCTTGAAAGACTTGGCAGCCCTCTCCTTACTCGCCAGCAACTCCCTGCGCCCGGCATCAATACGGCCCGTTGACGTAAACGCATCATACCACAGCCGCGCCCTCTCCTTCACCTCCGGCGTCTTAAACTTAACCTTGCGGAACATAGGCCCCAGCCTCTTGCTCACCAGCGCATTCCAGCGGGCCTCCCTCCCCGGCTTATTCCCCGCCGCCAGCTCGGCATTATCCCATAATCCTCTCTCCTCCTCCATCAACCTCTTCACATCCTCAAAACTCCCCGCATCGGCCATCCTGTCCGCCTTCTCCTGCAACCGCGCCCTCTCCTCATCCTCCCGCGCCAGCAACCTCGCCCCGGCCCCCATCTCCCCGGCCACCTCCGCCGCCGCGCGCGCCGGAGCCGTTGCGGCCCCCGTATCGGCCAGCACAGGCTCATGATACCCGCTCAACAAAGAAAACTTATCCATATCTACTTGAAAGCATTAAAAGCCGTTGCGCCGCCCTGCACCACGCCGCTCAGCAAACTCCCGAATCCGGACACCTTGCCGGCCCGCTCCGCCTGCCTCCCCTTCCACCTCTCCATCTGGGCCTGCTCCCTCATGGCGGAAGACCGCTGCAAACTGCGCGCCGCCAAATCATTCACCTCCTGCTCAAACCGCGTCGCAACCTTCATCTCCCTCCCCAGCGCGCTCCCGCTCCGTTCCACGCCGCTCGCCGCTGTCTGCGCGGCGGCCTGCCCTGTGGCCACCCCCTGCATTGCCCGCATCCTCATCTGATTCTCCGCGCTCTCCGCATCCAGCGCATCCGCCTCCCTGTCCAGCGCGGACGCATTATAATAAGCCGTCTGCCGCGCCTGCCGCCCGGCTTCCCTCTCGGCGCGTCCCCGGAACGCGCCGGCCAGCCCCTGAAGACCGGCCATACCTAACTGAAACCATTCCATAATATAATATCTATCAATAAACTACTTTGAAAACTGCACATCAAACCCCAGCAAACGCACATCGCCATCCCCGGCGCACCGCAACTCAAACACCAGCTCATCACTCCACACCCCCGGCACCGTCAAATCCTGCCAGCCGTCCAGCACATCGCCCCGGCTCCTGCTCAACTCCGTCAACCGCCCGCAAAACCCTGCACGCACCCCATCCGCCGCGCTCGCGACAAACCGCGCACGCACGCTCACACTCCCTGACTTTACCCCCGCACCCTGCTCAAACGCAAGCCCATTTGTAACCAGTACGGACTCATACGGCACCCCGGCATCTCCCCCACGGCTCCATCCGTCCCGGAACACGCCGCACCCCTCCACCAGCCGCTCCAGACTAACCCGGCCATCACGCTCCACAGCCAGCCACACCTCATCGGCATCCTGCCCATCCATCACGGCCACGCTCAACGCCCTGCCGCCCCCTCCCAGCACATGCCTCGTCCACGCGCACACCCGCTGCTCGGCATTATACGTCAGAACAGCCAGCCCGCCATCAGCCCTCACCCCCCAAATCCTCACCTCCGGCACGCGCTGCACGGCCAGCCCCACAAACCCTCCCGGCCCGCCTGCATGCTCGGCAAACGTCGTCGTATCGGCGGCCCTGTACCCGTCCGCCTCAAAACTGTACCCCAGCTCCTTCACCCTCATCCCCCCTCTCTGGACAAACACGCATCCTCCATCCGTCGCCTCCGCATCCACCCGGCTGCACCCCACCCTCAACTGCACGGCAGCGCGGCAAAAATCAGGAGTCACCACGCCGCCCTCGCCTCCGCTCAGCCGCCAAACCTGGGCCGTGGAACCAATCAACAAATCATTCACGCTCTCCATCCACACAATCCGGTGGCAATCCTTGGCCGCCAGCGTCACCTGAATCGCATCCTCATCGCTGTCCCCAATCTGGAAATTGGCAAAATCATCCACCACGCTCCCCCACACCGTCTGTGGATTCGCCGCCGTCCCGGCCAGCCACAACCTCCCTTGGTGCATCGCCACAGCACTCGGCCACCCGCACCCTCCCCCAAACATCCCCCTGCTCCACACATCCGTCACCGCCCTCTCATACGGCAATCCGGCCCCCCCATACGTCTTATAACTCAACCTCAGCACCCTCCACTTCATCCCACCCATCTCTGCCGCCGTCCAAACCTGATCAACGCCTCTCCCCACGGCACCGGACAAAAAATTCACCATATCCATCCCCCCGCTGCGCCACCCGCACCACTTCCACTTCCTCGGCCAAAACCCATGCGCCGTCACCTTGCTCTCGATCGTCTTGCCATCCTCCAAATCCCATACAAACTCGCCCCAACCGCCAAGACCAAAATACAACAACACCACACGCCCATCCTCCCTCTCCACACACCCGGCCAGCCCCAAAAAGGAACCCATCTTCTCAACCACCTTCCCATCCTCATACAAACACACACTCCCCATGGCAGCCTCCCCATCCGCCACATCCCCAGCACTCTCTCCGCACAACAACACAGCCCGGCCATCCCGCAACGGCATCACATGCCAGACAGCCTTCTTGCTCCCGGTCACCGTGCAGGCAGTCAAACTCTGCGCCACAGGATCATACACCGCGCATGCAACGCCATTCTTGCAGGGGCAAAGCAACACCCTCCCGCCATCCACCACAGCGGCCCTCCGGTAACTCCCGCTTGTAACTGCCAGCCCGGAATGCGCCACCTTCTCCAAACTTCCATCCGCAGGATCATACACATAAAAAGCCGTCGCCATATACGGAGTCAGCAGCACCCGCCCATCATCCAGCAACACCGCCTCGCCAAAAAAACCATCCCCAACCCCTTCCAAAAGCACCTCACTCTCCTCCCCACGATCCACATCCAGCACACAACACCTTGCCCCTCCGCTGGTCAAAAACGCCCGGCCATCCTTCAACACACATCCCCCCACCCATCCGCAGCCATCATCCCGTTCCGCGCCCACCTTGCGGCCCCCGCCGTCCACCCGGTCAAACACATAACAGCAGGCATGGGCCTTCCCTGCCAGCAGCAGCCTCCCCCCATCCAGCTCCAGCACCGTCCCCCACACCTCCTCCCCGGAATCGCCAACCCCGGCAACCAGCCCCTCCGCCTCATAATCCCACGCATTCAGCCTCAACTCATGCCTGCCCCAGTTAGTCGCCGCGGGCTTATACTTCATCACCCGCAACTGCAAACGTGTAGGACGTTCACACGTGCCGCTGAACTCAAAATTCCGCCAATCCCCGTCCCATGACCAAAACCTGTGCAGCACCTCAAACTTATGAGGGCTCAAACTCTCATCCTCCGAATCCGCACCCATCAACTGAAACTCGCCCTGCCACCGCTGATCCTCATTCCCGTAAGTCTTCAGCGTCCACGCCCCCTCATGGCACACGAACGCCCTCTGCGGCCCATCGCTGGAAGCCCACCACTCCCGCATGCTGTTAAACCCGCTCCCGAACCGGCTCACCACCCATCCGGGAAAGAAAAACTCCGGATAATCAGCCAAACTCTTGCTCCCCTTATAATCCGTCCTCCCGTAATACTGCTTATAACATGTCCATGTAACACGCACATCGCCGCTCACCGTCCACAACTCCTGCCCCGCCAAAACAATCGTACCCGCAGCGGACAAATCAGGAACGGCCTCGGGCGGATTACTCGTACCGGTCAACTCCGCGTGAGTCTGCGCCACCACCACTCGCTCCGCCATATGCTGAGTATAAAGAACACTCGTGCCAAACTCCTCTGAGCAGAACACATGGCGGTCAGCACCAAACGTCAACCCACCCGCATCACGCTCAACCCATGCCTCCCCATCCTTGGAAATCGCAAACTCCCTCGGACTCCGGTCAAACTCCATCACCGCCAGCCTCCAATCATCATCGCCATGCCTCTCCAGCCTCTGCGGAGCCACCCTCCCGCACACCACCCACACCACGTCATTGCACTGCACCCACCGCAGCTCCGGCAAATCCTGCTCCGTCCACGGACTCTCCAGCCGGGCGGCCAAACTCCCATCCAGCCGGAACACCTCCACAAACCCCGCTCCAAACACCACCATATACCGCCGCTCATCACTCACATCCATCCCCATCAGCCGCACCCGCCCGCAAGCGGCCCCTCCATCCACCGCACACATCCTCTCCGCGCCGGGCCGCCGCATCAGCCCGCCGAACGTATGCACCAGAAAATTCACAATCGTCTGCGCGCTCCGGCCATACCCATCCACATCATACCTTATCGCCCCCATGCGGTTCCACTCACCTCCGGTAAACGCCACCCTCATCCCGCTCATACAATCCCCCTCCTCCCCCACGGAGACACCGTTTCATCTCTCCCTCCCCGTCCCATATCCTGCAACCGCGCCCGGTACTGCGCCCTCATCTCCAGCCGCCTCACATCCGCTTGCAGCCGTCCCTCCAAATCCCCGCGCCCGGTAACGGTCAACGCGCACAGGCACGCCAGCTTGGCGGACAGCAGCTCTCCATCCGCACAACACCACTCATGGGCGGCATCATCCGGCCTCACTAAATACACCACGCGCACCTCCCTCCCTTCCCCTGTCCAAAACAACCTCCCGTCAAACACGCACCACCCGGCCCCATCCACATCCACCACATCCACACAACCCTCCGGCAACGCCTCGCTCCGCACAAAACCGGGCAGCCGCAAATCCTCTTCTCCCTCCAACTGCGCCACCCTCTTCGCCCACACAGGCTTCACCTCCTGCACAACATACTCCACGGCGCTCGGCCACATGGCTCGCAACACAGCCCCCACCTCCTCATCATCCAGCCCCGTCACAGGAGCCTTCCCCAGCTTGGCAAGGGCAAAATTAACCACATCCAACTGCTTCATAACATCATCAAAAAACTAAGCTGAAAACGGAGGGCGGCCCGCAGACCGCCCCCCGCCGCTCCACGGCAACAAACATTGCCCGGAAACAACTCCTTACTGTGCGCACAGCACCTTAACAAACCCCTTCTCCTCCAGACGCGTCGCCCCGCAGGCAAACTTCGCGCGGATCTGCAACGCCTCATCCAAATCATCCCGCACGGAAATCTTCACCTTAAAATCATTCCACAGCCCGAACTGGGCGCGGCTCTTCACCCATGCAAGGCACTCCCTCACCCCCTCGGACTTGGGCAGACGCTCCGTGCGGACAAACTTGAACCCCATAAACGTATCAACCTTCCCATCCACCAGAGCCTTCACGCTATTATAATCATAAGAAGTCACCTCCGTCGTGCTCAGCAAATTAAGAATCTGCGCGGAAGAACACGCAAACACAAGCTGATCCCCGGCGGCGGAACTATCCTCCGTCCACGCATCCGCCTCCTGAAACATCTGCAACGTCCGGCGCAGCTTAGCCAGCGTCAGGCCGCTTGCGGCCTTCGTGCCGGACTCCACATAATCCTTGGCAACAACTTGGTCAGCAGGAAAAGCCACAGCCGTCGTCCCGTCCTTACCCACAAAATTCTGCCCTAGAAACGCGGCAATCATCACATCATCCATCTTCCGGTTCGCCGCCATCCTCAACCCCTCCAGCGTCTTGCTCACCGGTAAATCCAAATCGCCAAGCTTCGTCGCGTCAAACTCGTCAAACCCTACCGCCTTGGTGAAAATGCGCGGACGCATGGAACGCCTCAACGTAGGAGCCTCATCAAGCGTGGTGCTCCCCATGCGCGTCGTCTTCTCCTTAAAATCAAGCACCCCGTACTGGTCAATAAACTTCACCTCCCCCTTGCAATCCCTGTCCACCGTCACCAGCTTCTCCAATGCGCTCACCTTCTGCTGCAACAACACCCCCCACTTATTCGTGTACTTGACCTGATAATTATCGCTAATTGTAACTGCCATAATAATATAATAACTAACTGTTAATAACTCTTGTCCTTACTCGCTCTCCATGACCCTAAAACCCCATCAGGCGGTTATACTGCTCGTCGGCATACCTGTGATTGGCATGGTTCGGATTCATAAACGCCTCATGTAAAGGGTGGCTCGGATCATTCATCATCCTCTCCGCCTCCGCCTTCCCCCCGGCAGCCGCGCCCCCGGGCATGTTAAGCCCCTTGGCAGGCTCATCCTGCATCATCGCCCCCATCTGCGCCAGCAACCGGATCATCACCGGATTCGTGCCAATCACCGGATCATCCACCACGGCACGCACCTCCTCACCACTCACCCCGGTCATCTTGGCCAGCATCTCCAGCGCACTCACCGCACTCCTCACATGCGCCCCATAGCCATCTCCCCACAACCCCTCCAGCTCAGCCTTCACAGCGGCCACGCGCTCAGCCTCGGCGGCATCCGCCGCCCTCTGAGCCTCTGCGCTCCGGGTGGCAAACTCATGCACAATCCCCTCAAACGCCTCCTTCGGCACCCCCAGCTCCCAAGCCTTGCGGCCCAGCACCTCCACCGCCTCCGCATCCCACACCCCCTCCGGCAGCCCCTCCGGGGCAGCGGGCAAAAACTCATCGCCCGCAAACTCCTTATTCATCCCAAGAGCCTCCCTCCATGCCGTCATCGCCGCCTCATCCCCCAAATCATACCGCAGCACGGCGCCCGCTCCGGGCGCACCGCTTCCGCCATCTCCACTACTGTTGCCGCCGTCTCCTTCTCCTCCATCCCCGTCACCGTTTCCGGCCCCATCTCCACCAGCATTATCTCCGGCACCAGCCATCAGGCTTACCGGGCCACCGCCGCCATTTGCGCCCCCGTCACCAGCCTCCTCGCGCAAAAAACCATTCGCAACCAATTTACCAATAAACATAATAATTAATCTCTAGTCTTTAATACTTAATAAATCCACCAACGCCACCTCACGCATCCCCCTGTCTCGCTCCCGCCCGCCACGCTCAAACCTCACCCGTTCCACCCCCTGCGCCTGCTCGCCCAGACAACCCCGTGCCAGCTCCACCAACTCATGAACACTCCCCCACGCCAAATGCACATAAAACACGCGCCCCCCGTCCACCAGCCACCCCAGCAACACAACCTCCCCGCTCATCGCCGCCACACCTCCCGCATCCAGTACCCGTCTGCACTCCTCCCACAAACGCTCATGGCCGCCCGCATACCTCACCGCCCACTCATACCCGCTCATCCTTGGTAAAAAACCTGAAAAACTCCACGGCGGCGGGTTCCGTGATGATAAAAGCCGGGTAATCACGGGAAGTGAACACCCTGCGCCCGCCCTGCGGATTGACAGCCTCAACGGTCAAATCTACGGTTTCCGCCGTCCGCATGGGGTCATCCTCCTCCGGAGCGTAAAACTCTTTCAGCCGCGCCCACACCTGCACCGCCTGCCAGTCCTCATCCAGCCCCACCAGCGCGGCAACGACGGCAGCCATTGCCGGGGTCTGTTCCGCTGGTATCTCGTCCTGCGTATAGCGCGCCGGAGGTCTATAACCGCCCTTGTCCTGATAAATGGCCGTCAGGGTGAATTCTCCCCACTCGCCGGGCCGGGGAAACTGTATCTGTATCTCTGAATTATTCATGCTCAATCTTCGGTAGTCGTTTCGGCTTCCGGATCAACAAAATCCTCCACCGCCTCGGAGACAATGATATTGCTCTCCATGGAGGAAA
>OLWF01000173.1_pt1 | contig 46822 bp, 44 predicted proteins | sample 1644131 | NCBI WGS metagenome assembly OLWF01 (sample SAMEA103958163, study PRJEB25191) | human gut metagenome
TTGATATATGAAAACAGCTCCGGTGCATACTGAACCTCATCGATGAGAACCGGCGTGGGGTGCAGCTTCAAGAACATCGCGGGATCGGTTTTGGCAAGTCTGCGCTCCTCCAAATCGTCCAGTGAAACCTCGGCTCGTGCCGTCCCTTCCATCAGATACCGCAGCATGGTGGATTTTCCGACCTGACGCGGACCGGTCAGCAGCACACAAGCGTACTCCTCGTTGATTGCAATAAACTTCTTTTCAAGCTGTCTCTCAATATACATTGCTCCGCCTCATTTAGGCTAAAATACGATGCACTTGCATTTTAGCCTATATGGGCAGCAATTATGCGTGTCTGCACAGGCTTTCACCATTCATGTAAAAGTCGCCCGATTTCAAATCAGGCGACTGAGCAGACGGCACTTGTCATTCCCCCCATCAAAGAGCGTCGGGATTTTCTTCATGATCGCTCACCTCATCACCTTGATAATCAGCTCATTCACATCCTCTGTCGGTTTTCCGGCAGAAAGAAGCTTGCTGCGAAAAGCAAGAAGCGCTTCCCGCATCAGCCGTGCCTCGTTAGGGGACAGCTCAGCAATTCGTTTCTCTGCTTTACGGCGGAACATTTGCAGCACCTCCATTCCTCTCTGCCTCCATTGTATCCGCAGATGCTCATCATGGCAAATGTGCAAATGAAAATCTTCCGAAAAGCGAATACGGCAGCCTATTGAAAGGCTGCCGTAGATCGACAAACAGGAATTTGTTTTATAGAGGTTTTTGCAAATACACCATATCTACAAGGTGTACACCACACTCATATATCGGGTGATCATAATGATCCGTAAAGAAATTTGGCACGGTATGCGAGCGTACAAAGCCACATTTTTCATAAAAGGGTATCGTCAACGGGCTGTCGCCGGTTCCCACTTGCAGTATCGAAAATTGTCCGCGGTATTTTTCAACAAGAAATTCAATCAGCGCTTTGGCATAGCCTTTTCGCTGAAATGGGGGAACTGTAGCGATATTCTTAATTTCAAGTATTCCATTCCCTTCATCCGTTACGACACACTCGCATTTCACTCCGTCATCATCAAGAACATACATTTTACCATTATAGAGATAACGGTCAACCATATCTTCCTGCTCATCCGCCAACAGGAGCAAATCAAGATATTGTTTTTTGTTTTCTGTAACTTCTACAATTCTCATCAATCACACCTGCAAATTCCGATTTGTCAGTCTCATTCTATCACACACTCGGTACATTTCGCAGCTTGCGTATCACAGCGGCGGTGCGGCAGATCACGAGTTATAGCTCGGCAATCTGCTCTACTGCATACAGCGGCAAATTCACAAGCCGGTCTTCTTTTTTGAAATCCGCCATTGAAGTACGGACGGCGATTTCGGGTGTGAACTTCTCCTGATAGGTTTTCAGGCTTTTTGCCCGGAGGTTGGTTTCCGCCTTCACCTCTACGGGAATGACTTGTTCGCCTGTGTCCACAATGAAGTTAATTTCGCAGGAACCTCTGTCATTGGTGTAGTAGTAAACGCCCAGATCCTCAATGCTTTTCAGCTGCTGGCAAACATACTGCTCCGTAAGGGCGCCTTTGAACTCAATAAAGAGGTCGTTTCCGTCCAGCAGGGTGCGCTGGCGAAGGCCTGCCATACACCCAAGCAGTCCCACATCCACAAGGAACAGCTTGAATGCCTTTAAGTCCTCATAGGCCTTCAGGGGAATTCCGCCAGCGTTTACCCGGCTGATCTTATGAATCAGTCCGCAATCGGAAAGCCACAGAATCGCCGTTTCATAATCCTTGGCCCGCGCGCCCTCTCGAACGAGGCCATAGACGAACTTTTTGTTCTCTTTTGCCAACTGCGAGGGAATGCTGTTCCAAAGCATGCGGATCTTGGGAACGATCTCATTCGGTGCGTGCTTGGAAAAGTCCTGCTCATAAGCGGCAAGGATTCTTTTTTGTATCTCGCGGGCCTCATTAAAATCCTTATTCTCCGCAAAGCTCTGCACCGCTTCCGGCATACCGCCTACAAAATAGTACTGCTTGAGCGCATCAATGTAGGTCTGCTTAAAACTCGTGATCATTGGATAATCCTGCTTGCTGAGCAGCTCTGCATAGCGTTCCTTGCCGGCGGCCATCAAAAACTCCTTGAAAGAGAGGGGGTATAGCTTCAGGAAGTCCACCTTGCCCACCGGGAAGGAAGTACCTTCGTGCAGGGCAATGCCCAGCAGAGAGCCTGCGCATACAATGTGGTACTCCGGCGCATTTTCGTAAAAGTACTTGAGAGAGCTGAGCGCTCTTGGCACTTCCTGCACCTCATCAAAAATCAAGAGGGTATGGTCGGGATCAATTTTTCGGCCGGAATACAATTCCAACCCCATGATCAAACGCTCTGTGTCCAGATCAGAGGCAAACAGTTCAGCCATTCTGGAATTGGAATCGAAGTTGATATATACGGTATCGGTATAATAGAGCTTTCCGAATTCCTTCATCAGCCAGGTTTTCCCGACTTGCCGTGCGCCCTCGATAATCAGCGGCTTCCGCCGTTTGCTTTCTTTCCATTTCAGTAGCTTTTCCGTTGCGATTCGGTACATACTTGCACCCCCTATCTCATACTGCAAATATAGTATACCACCGAATCGCAAAAAATGCAATGAATTTTGGGATTGGATCTACATTTTTTACGGCGAACTTTTGATGCGTACACACACTTTTCGCAACGAACTCAGAAAATGCGTTCAAAACTATCCGCAAAATACAGCTTAAATGTGTCAGGCTCGTAATTGCCTCCCAATGGCAGTTCTGGAAACTCCATGCACAAAACATGGGCGATTGTCAATCCGTTTTACACATTTCATGGGCGAATCGAAGCTGTTTTGAACACATTTTAAGTTATTCAGCCTCCTTGGTTTATGATAGCCGCAAGGTTTTGATTCCCTGCGGCTATCATTGGTTATTTCATGATTTTCAGTAACAGCGCATTGACATCTTCGGTCGGTTTGCCCTGCGCGACCAGGTTGTTTCGGAACCCCAGGAGCGCATATTTAGCGAGCCGGAGCTCTTCCGGATTTAACTCAACAATTCGTTTATCATTTTTGCGTCTGAACATATCAGGCACCTCCGTCCTCTGATCTGACTTCATTGTAGCGGCGGAAGTGCCGTATTGCAAATGTGCGGATCATTTCATCGCTCCCTGTCATCGCTGGAGCGGCTCGGTTCTTCATCGGCTCGCTCACCGTCAACGATCTCGTTCTCTCTTTTGTCGAGATTGCGCATTGCATTCAGTTCGTTTAGCCGTGCCGTTTTGCCATGCGCCATGTCTCATCCTTTGGGATGATTTACATTTCAGAACAGCCGCGTATAATGTAATTTGAGATAGGTGGCAAAAGACTTATGACAATCTCGCACTGTATCAAAGGGAGGGAAGAAATGACCGAAAATATCATCATAAAGCCCTCCGTTCAGAAACGGTTTGACAGCTTCATGGCGCATGGCAGAGTCCTTTTTTTCAGCGCGCCCTGCGGCTTTGGAAAGACCGTGCTGGCGGACGCGCTGCTGCGCGGTCGGAATGTGCTGCGGCAAAGCGCGGCAGACCCAGACTGCGCGATCCCACCGTCAGCGCAGGATTGGGACATTCTGCTGATTGACGATCTTCAGCTCATGCAGGAGGAAGCCGGGCAGCAGGCTCTTTGCGAACTGATTCGCTCAAGTCCGGAGCGCCATTTCGTGCTGCTCTCGCGCGGTGTGCCGCCCGGCTGTCTGACGGCGTTTCAGTACACGGGGCTGATGACGGTGCTGGAGGCCGACGACCTGCTTTTTGACGCGGACGATGTGCGGCGACTGTTTCAGCTTTCGGGAGCAAATGTAACAGATAGCGAGATCGACGGAATTTTGAAAGAATCCGCGGGCTATCCGCTGGGTGTGGCCATCACGGCGCGGTGCATGTCCCCGGACAAGCCGTGGACACCGGAGCTGGTGGCGCGGGTGTTCCACGAGGTGTTCCTCTACTTTGAGACCGCCATCTACCGGCGCTTTGACCTGCCGGTGCGGCGCTTCCTGTTGGAGCTGGCTCCCTTTGAAAGCTTTGACCTGGAAATGGCGCGGATGGTCAGCGGCGATCCCCGTGCCGGCGAACGGCTGGACTGGCTTCTTCGATACACCACTATGCTGCGCTACGACGACTGCCAGCGCTTCCACTTCTGGTCGGGGTTCCGAGCTTTTCTCCGCTGGGAGATGGAACGGGAGTATACCGAGGAAAAGCGCAAAGCGCTCTTCAGCCGGGGCGGGCTGTACTATGAGCTGAAGGAGGACTACGCCCACGCCCTGGAATGCTACACCAGCGGCGGTGACCATTCCAAGGTCTCCGAGCTGCTGGTGCGCAACGCCGAGCTGCACCCCGGCATGGGTCACTATGCCGAGATGGAAAAATACTACCGCAGCCTGCCGGAGGCGGAAATTCTCGCCTCTCCCTCGCTGATGCAGGGCATGAGCATGCTCTGCGCGCTGGCGATGGACTACGAAGGCTCGGAACGCTGGTACGGCAAGCTGCAAGCATTTGCCGAGCGCTGCGGCAGGCAGGACGCCGCCGGAAAGCAGGCCCGCAGCCGCCTTGCATGGCTGGACATTTCTCTCCCCCAGCGGGGCGTGAACGGTCTGACGGAAACCATTCCCGCCGTGTTCCGGCTGCTGATGAACAAGGAAGTGACGCTGCCGTCCTTCTCCGTCACAAGCGCGCTGCCCAGCATCATGAACGGCGGCAAGGACTTTTCCGCATGGAGCAAAAAGGACGACCTGCTCTACAAAACCCTCCGTCTCCCCGTGGAGGCGGTGCTGGGGCGGGACGGCGTGGGTCTTGCGGACTGCGCCATCGCCGAGAGCAAGTTTGAAAAGGGGGAGGACGTGGCCGGTCGGATGCTGTCCCTTCTCCCACAGCTGAACGAGGTCCGCAACCGCGGCACGCCGGACATGGAGTTCGCCGTCAGTGGACTGCTGGCCCGCAGCCAGCTGGCAAGCGGACAGCCCGCTGACGCGCGGCGCACCATCGAGGTGCTCCGTGAATGCTTTGCCGAGCGCGGTTTGACACGCTTTCTGCCCAATATGGACGCCATGCTCTGCCGTATTGACATGCACACCGGCGACCTTGACGCGGCGGACGCGTGGTATCGGGAAAAAGCCCCGCGGGAGCCGACGCACCTGAACGTCATGCGGCGCTACCAGTATCTCACCCAGGCCATGGTGGAGCTGGAGGACGGCAGACCGGACGCGGCGCAGCTGACGCTTGTCCCGCTGGAGCCGTACGTCCAAAACTGCGCCCGCATCATCGACGGCATTCACCTGAATGTCCTGACTGCCATTGCCCTGTACCGCAAGAAGGACGAGGGGTGGCGCGAGCGATTGACGGCGGCGCTGGACGCGGCAGCGGAGTACCGCTTCATCCGCACCGTCAGCGTATACGGCACGGCGGTGCTGCCGCTGCTGGAAGCGCTGGACTGGGACGGCGACAAGGCATGGCGCAAGCGGCTGATGGCGGCGGTGCGGACGCAGGCGGCGTTCTACCCGCATTTCCTCGAACCCCGCCTTGCCCCCGGTGAGGAGTTGACGCCCACGGAGCTGCAAATTCTGCATCTGCTCTGCGCGGACAAGTCCAACGCCGAGATCGCGCAGATCATGGATGTGAAGCTGCCGACCGTGAAGACCCACGTCAGCCACATCCTCGACAAGCTGGACGTGAAGCGCCGGGCGGAGGCCAAGACCGCCGCGAAAAAGCTGTGGCTCATTCCGGATGATCTGTAAAAGCTGTGCCTGTGCTAAAACGGGCTGAATATAAACCCTATACGCATATCCTAAAGGAGGATCTTATGAAAAAACGAGTATTGAGCCTGCTGATGGCGCTGACGCTCTGTCTGACGACGCTGCCCACGGCAGTCTTCGCCGACGTCACGGAGAACGGCGAAGGAAGCGGCGGGACACACTACGTCGCGGAGAGCGGCGGGACGCAGTATGAAACGGTGCAGGAGATCTTGGACAATATGGAGGAAGGCGAGATCACGCTGCTCGACAGCGTCACGGAAGACCTCACCGTCTACGCCGCGACGACCATCCACATGAACGGGCACAGCATCACCGGCAATATTGATGCCACGGACAGTCTGACGCTGAACGGCGGCACGGTCGATGGTACTGTGAAGGTAGACGGCGGCACGCTCAACATGACCGCGCCCTCTGACGCTGCGGCTGCCATCGACGGCGGGCTGAACGTGGTTTCCGGCTCTGCTTCTGTCAGCGGCGCGAAGGTCGGCGTGAAGGGCACGCTGTACTTCGATGGCACGGATATGCTGATCTCCGGCGCAGTGAAGGCGGTCGAGCTGGATAGCGCGGCAAAGCCTGCCGCCAAAACGCTCTACGGCTCCGCCACAGTGAACGGCGATACCGCTGCGGAAGCTGGCTTTGACACCGATACCTATAAAGTAGGCGGCGAAATCGCAAAGAAGCTGACCAACAAACAGGTGGGCAGCACCACACCCGCAGCGCCGAGCCTGACGCTGACCGAAACGAGCAAGAGCCTTACCGCGGGCAAGACCGCCATGTTCACTGCCAATTATACCGGCACGGACACGCTGAACGCCTATGTTCAGGACAACGCGGTCAATGGCTACTTTACCATCAGCCAGAAGAACAACGGCGACGGCACTTATACCGTCTCCGTCAAGATCGATGAGGAAACGCCCGGTGGCACGTACACGCTGTTCGTTCACGAGGTGGGGAACACCTCCGTGCAGGCAAGCGCCACCATCACCGTCATCGGCTTGCCGGATGCAGCCGAGGTGAACGGCAAACAGTACAAGTCTCTCCCCAGGGCGCTGAATGCGGCGCAGGACGGTGACACCGTCAAGCTGCTGGCAGACCATGTGACGGATGCAGACGCCCTCAATGCGCTCGGTGAAGATTTTACGTTCGAACAGTATGCTTCCATCGTACCCGTTGTCACCAAAACCTTGACGCTCGATCTGAACCACAAGACGGTCGACTACCTCGAGGTTGGATTCTCAGAGACTAACGAGGAAACGCAGAAAAAAGAAACTCTCGCGACAGGCAACCTGACTGTTACAGGCGAGGGCGCTTACGGCAGAATTTCAAATCTCATGTTCATGGCCGGCGCACTGGACATCCGGAGCGGCGAGATCGGCGGTTCAGAAGGCGCGGGACTTGTCTGCGACGTGAACAGCGGCACTGCGACCATCAGCAACGGCATGGTGTATGGCCTCACCGTATTGGAGGGTGCTTCCGTCACCGTCAATGGTGGCTCCAAACACGCGGGTGAATGGGTTGTCGATTCCGGCGCCACGCTGAACATTACGGACGGCACGTTTGGCGAGGTGCAGTTCACACGCAACGGAACCATCGCCATCAGCGGTGGCACGTTCAAAAGCATTAAGAGCTACATCGCAGAAGAGTTGCAGCCGCTCATGTCCCTGTTGGATACGCAGAAGGTGCACGCTTTCTACAAGGGCGACGACGTGCAGGACGGCAATGCAACGGAGCTGGCCGACGTAACCGTCAAGGAGCACACCCACGCCATGGTGAACAACAAGTGCGCCTGCGGTCTGTCCTGCACCCACAAGAACGCCGAGGGCGCGAGCACCATCGGTAAAGACGGCAAGTGCACGGTCTGTGGGACGCAGTTTGCGGCCGGCATCGGTGAAACCTATTATACCGATGTGCCGTCCGCGCTGGATGCGGCAGCTGACGATCAGACCGTCAAGCTGCTGGCAAACGAGATGCTGCCCAGCGATACATATGTCAGCAAGATCCTCACGCTGGACCTGAACGGACATAGCCTGGATGGGTACAGCTTGAATGTGGGCGGCCTTACGGCCACGAGCCAGGTTCGCACCGGCAACCTGACGGTCATTGACAGCAGCGGCGGCAACGGCGCGGTGGGAGTGGCCGTGCGGAACGGCGGTACGCTGGTATTTGATCCGGAGAATGACCATACCACTTTGCTCCAGCTGGAGGTTTGGGGCGGCACAGTCGAGCTGTACGGCGGAAAGATTTCGAGAAGCGATCTGCGGCTAAATAATGGCATCACATTGGGCAATCTGCTTCCCGGGCAAGCGGGACTGGCTTACTACAATGGCGACACGCAGCTTACGCTGGAGGAAGCCGCTACCCAGACCTGCGACCTGGTGGTAAAGTCGTGCAGCCACGGCGGCAAGAACGGCTTTGATGGCACCAACTGCCCCTACTGCAACGCGCCCGCGGTGGCTGAAACAGCCTTGAACAATGGCGAGGGCAACCGCCCGTGGCGGAGATTTGCTGATTTGCAGACAGCCCTTGACGCAGACAGAGACGGCGGCGCAGAATTTAAGCTGCTGGCCGACGTGACCGGCGATTATACCATCAACGGCACGCAGGACACGGGACTTGATCTGCAAGGCCATTCCATCAAGGGCATGGTGACGGTCAAGGCGGCTACAGGCAACAATACCACCACTTTCAGCAACACACAAAACACCACCACAGCCAGCATTGACGCGGTCGTTGCCTACAGAGGAGCAAAACTCGCCGGGTCGAAATATCCCGCCGTGATCGGCGAATTGACGTTGGCAGAGGGCGCGACGTGGAAAAATATTCTGAATGACACAGCACTTGGATACAAGGTGCTCAACGCGGACGGCACCCACAAGTGGTATGCCCGGGATGATGTCAAAGGCTCGCAGTTGAACAATGTTATCATCAATAGACTGCCCATCACCTCCAAGACCCTGTATCTGAAGGTCGGTGGCAAGAACCTGACCGGCAACTCGCCGAAGGTGGAGCGCGGCACGACCGTCCAGCTTTGCGCCAGCTGCAATGCGAAGGGTGCGACGGTGGAATTCTCCATCCTGAAGAAGGGCGAAACAACGCCCATCACCTTGACGAAGCCGAGCTATGCCGATAGGAAGTATACAAAAGATTACTCCTTCGATACGATCGGAGAATACACCATCTATTTCACCGCCACCAAGGACGGCTATTCGGTGACGAGCAGCCACAAAAAGCTGACCGTCACCAAGCCGAACTTAAGCAATGCCGAGATCACCTTCCGCAGCAGCAACGAAAGCACCTATGAGCCTTATCAATCCACCACTACCGCGCCGGGCTTCACCGTAACGTACAACGGCAAGACGCTGAAATTGGGCGTTGATTACACCGCCAGCGGCACTGCTTCCTCTGCTGGCGTAAGCACCCAGACGCTGACCATCAAGGCAGTCGAAGGCAGCGACTACACCGGCTCGAAAACCGCCGAATGGAGAATCGTTCCGCACAAGGCGAAGGTCGAGGTCGGAGACGTGATCAAGGCTTACGACGGCACGACCGATCTGCCCGACGGCAAGATTTCGCTTGTAAGCGCAGCAGGCTCCGCAGGCTATCAGGCCGGACTGCCGCTTCCTCTGTCGGAGGGCAACGGTTTCGAGCTGACCGACGCCAAGTATGATTCCGCCAACGCAAGCGAAACAGAAAAGAACATCTCCTTCACCGTCAAGCTGACAGATACGAACTATACCTTTGAAGACGGCACGACGGAAAAGGCCTTTACGCTGAACGGCGCGGAGCTGGAGGATAAGTCTTTCAAAATTAACAAAGCCGCTGCGCCCACAAATATCCAGTCCGGTACGCTGAACATAATCAACGGCACACAGCAGACGTACACCTATGACTTCAAGGAACTGCTGCCCGAACTGTCCGAGAGCGAATATGGCACGATAAGCTATGGTAATCAGGCTGCTATTTCCCTTGTTAGCCAAAGCGGATATTATTACGACGAAACGATCGTAGAGTTTAAAAACGGCGTGCTGATTTTGGCACAGTTCTATGCGAAAGATGGAAACATGACCGGCCAGATCGGCACCGTCAAGGTGAAGGTCACCACCACCAACTACGAGGACTTTCAACTGACGCTCGTCCTCAACGCGGTGAACCAGATCAAGCCCACGCCGGACGGCGAAATCACCGCAGCCGAGATCACCTACGGCGATACACTGAGCAAGAGCGAAATTTCTGGCAAGATGAAGGATCCCGATACCGGCGCAGAGATCGAGGGTTCCTTCTCGTGGCAGCAGCCGGGCGATACGATTCTGGACGCGAACACGCTTGGTCATAATATCGGATGGAAGTTCACCCCGAAGGATGGGAATACCTATACGGAAGTGACCGGCATCGTGAAAGTCCCCGTCGCCCCCAAGTCCATCGAGGGCGCAACCATCACGCTGGAAAAATACGAATTCCAGTACAACGCGGTGGAGCAATCGCCGAGGATCACCGGCGTGACACTGGAGAACTGGGATGAAACAAGAATCACCTATGTTATCAAAAGCGGCGACAAGGCCACCGATGCCAATGACAGCATCACCCTGACCATCGAAGGTACCGGCAACTACACCGGTAAGGCCACGGTCGAGTGGAAAATCACGCCAAGAGAGGTGACGCCCACGATTGAAGTCGCGTCCTGCACCTACACCGGCGATGCGCTGGAACCGACCGTGACCCTCAAGGATGGGGCCGTGGTCATTTCGGAGGGAGAATACACGGTAGAGTATTCCAACAACACCAACGCCGGTACCGGCCGGGTGGCCATCAAGGACGTTGAAGGCGGCAACTACATCATCACGTCGATAAGCCGGGACTTCCCCATCGATCAAGCTGCCGCACCCACGAATATCCAACATGGCACGCTGAGCGTGATCAACGGCACCCATCTGACGTACACCTATGACTTCCAGCAGCTGCTGCCCGAAGCGCCCAATGGAGATTACGGCACCGTGCACTACGATTTGGGGAATCGGCAGACTGCTATTAGCTTCACCGCTCATGGATATTATATCGACCCGGAGATAGTGGAATTTGAGGGCAGCAAGCTGACTTTGGTAGGGCTCTATGCGAAAGATGGAACAGCGACCGGCCAGATCGGAACCGTCGAGGTGAAGGTCACCACCACCAACTACAAGGACTTTAAACTGACGCTCGTCCTCAACGCGGTGAACCGGATCAAGCCCACGCCGGACGGCGAAATCACCGCAGCCGAGATCACCTACGGCGATACACTGAGCAAGAGCGAAATTTCTGGCAAGATGAAGGATCCCGATACCGGCGCAGAGATCGAGGGTTCCTTCTCGTGGCAGCAGCCGGGCGATACGATTCTGGATGCGAACACGCTTGGTCATAATGTCGGATGGAAGTTCACCCCGAAGGATGGGAATACCTATACGGAAGCAACCGGCACCGCAACGGTCAAGGTCGACAAGGCTCAGCAGTATGGCAAGATCAGCATGGCGGGCTATACTTACGGTCAAACGCCAAGCACACCGACCTTGACAGACCAGACGGGTGATTTGAATGCTCAAGTGACCTACGGCTATGCCGTTGCTGGCAGCGGCTCCGTTCAGACGTGGGATATTCAGAATCCGCCTGCGCTGAACGCCGGTACCTACCGTATGTACGCCAGCATTGGTGATACGGATAACTACTACGGATTTGAAGCTGTGTATTGCGAATTTGTGGTAGCGAAGGCAACGCCGACCTACACCGCTCCCACCGGGCTGACGGCAAAATACGGTCAGACGCTGGCGGATGTGACGCTGCCGGACGGCTGGAGCTGGATGGACAGCAGCGAATCTGTGGGCGGCGCTTCGACTGCCGCCAAGACCTTCCAGGCGACGTTCACCCCGACAGACACCGAAAACTACAACGCAGTGGAGAATATCGAGCTTGAAGTCATGGTGAATAAGGCGGATGGCGGCAGCCTTAAGACGGTTGAGCTGGCGCAAAAGTACACGGACGCCTCCGTGCATACCTACACGCCAGACTGGTCGGGGCTTCCCAGCGGACAAGCGTGGAGCTATAATAGCGATTACAGCGTCAGCACCGGCTCGAATGTCACACTTGCCAAGCATGATTTCGCAGCGGACGGCAGCTTGCTGACCTACGCGATTTCCGGCGGCAAGGCCGGTGACACCGTCACCATCACCCTAAAAGCCTCCTGCAACAACTCCGAGGACTTCACCATCATTCTGAGCATCACCCTGACAGAAAAGGATCGTCAGGAGGCACTTGTCATCACCGGTGCGGACAGTGTGTTCTATGGTCAGACGCTGACATTGACCACCAGCGGCGGCTCCGGCACAGGCGCTGTGACCTACCGCATTGGCACTGCTCACAGCACCGGCGAAGCGACCATCGATCCCGAAACCGGCGTTCTGACTCCCGTCAAGGTCGGCTCTGTCAGCGTCATCGCGACTAAGGCGGGCGACAACGACTACAACGACGTCACCAGCGCTCCCTTCGTGCTCATGATCAAACCGGCCACGCCTACCGGCGAGCCGAACTACACCAAGATCACCACCAGCGGCAAGACGCTGAAGGACGCGGCGCTGACCATCGAGGGAAGCACTCTGAATCCCAGTGACGGCAAGCTGGAATGGGTAGATGACAAGGGCAACGTCCTGCCTGATAGTACCAGAATCGAAGCCAACACGACCTACAGGTGGCGCTTCACGCCCACGGGCGCCAACTACGCGACACTGACCGGCAAGATTGAGCTGTATCACGAGTCCAGCAGCGGTGGCGGCGGTTGGTACGACAGCTACTACACCATCGAGGCAACTGCCGGAACTGGCGGCTCTATCTCCCCCTCCGGCAGCGTCAGCGTCCGTGAGGGTAGGGATCAGACCTTCACCATCACTCCGGATAAGGGCTATGCTGTCGCCAACGTCAAAATCGACGGAGAGAGCATCGGCGCGGTGAAGTCCTACACCTTTGAGAATGTCAGCAAAGCCCATGCCATCGAGGTCATCTTCGTCAAGGGCACTGCCAGCGCCAGCACCGGAGACAGCAGCAATCTTCTGCTGTGGAGCGCTCTCCTGCTGGCAAGTACCCTTACTTTGGCCGGCGCCGTCCACTATAAGAGAAAACGCGCACGGTAATCGTCTTGTCACGGATTTAAGGCCAGCAAACAGCGCAGCCTCCAGGCAAATACCCGGAAGCTGCGCTGTTCTCTTTTCACTGCAAGAAGCTGATGATTTCATATTCCTGTCGGAGAAAGTAATCAGCTGCTCATATCGACTGCGGTAATGCCAGCGCAGCCGGCTCTCGTTTCGGATCCCCTCCTCGCACGCAAAAAAGCCATTCCCAAATGGGAATGGCTTTTCTGTGACTGCCCACAGGTTCTGTTGTCCGCATGCCCCCCCCGCATATCGCAAGGAAAGGAATGTGTGCAAGGGAAACCTTTGCCGGGTTTCCCTTGCGCGTTTAATCAAAGGGCCGCCGTTGGCGGCGCTGATTTTTGCTCCGCAAAAATCAGCAGCACCAAAAGAGAGCCACCCTTTGGGTGGCTCTCTTTTGGTGCCTCGTCGGGGATTCGAACCCCGGACACCCTGCTTAAAAGGCAGGTGCTCTACCTACTGAGCTAACGAAGCATATATGAAAGGATGGCTGGGCCATCCGAGCTTGTCTGGCAGGGATGGCTGGACTCGAACCAGCGGATGAGGGAGTCAAAGTCCCTTGCCTTACCACTTGGCTACACCCCTATGTGGAAAAGCAGATGAGGGATCGGGATCTCCTCCCAATCCCTCATCTTTTTGTGGGGTGGGTAAAGGGACTCGAACCCTCGACACCCGGAACCACAATCCGGTGCTCTAACCAACTGAGCTACACCCACCACATATACCATCCGTCTGGGATCGCGCTGACACCCCGCCGGGGGAAAATGGCACGCCAGAAGGGACTCGAACCCCTGGCCTACTGCTTAGAAGGCAGTTGCTCTATCCAACTGAGCTACTGGCGCATACTGTCAAGTTGGAGCGGGTGACGGGAATCGAACCCGCATCCCCAGCTTGGAAGGCTGGTGCCCTGGCCATTGTGCTACACCCGCGTACGCCCTCCGCTCAAATCGTCAGCTTGATTATATTAGCACACCCACCCCATATCTGTCAAGAATAAAATCGGAAATCTGAAAAATACTACCATCACATCGAATGGGAGGTATCCAGCATGTCCGACATGTTTTGTTTCCAGTGCCAGCAGACCGCCGGCAACAAGGGCTGCGTCCGCACCGGCGTATGCGGCAAGCAGCCCGACACCGCCAACCTGCAGGACGCGCTGCTGCACGAGCTGATCCGTCTGGCGGAGGCGGCGGAGCGCCGGGGGCAGCACAGCCGCGAGGCGTCCCGCCTGCTGATGGACGGGCTTTTCACCACGCTGACCAACGTGAATTTCGACAATGACGCCATCCGCCGCTTCACCGACCGCGTCGTCGCGGAGCGCCGCCGTCTGGGCGGCGGCGAGACGGCGGTGGTCGACCTGTGGAAGGGCGAGACGGACATCGTGTCCCTGCGCTCCACCCTGCTGTTCGGCATGAAGGGCATGGCCGCCTACGCCCACCACGCCCTGAACCTCGGCTATGAGGACGACACGGTGACGGACTGGTTCTATAAGGGCCTGTGCGCCGTCAACAGCGACCACACCGTGGAGGAGTGGCTGGCGCTCATCATGGCGTTCGGGCAGGTGAACTTCCGGTGCATGGCCCTGCTGGACAAGGCCAACACCGGCACCTTCGGCGATCCCGTGCCCACGCGGGTGAACACGGACATCAAAAAGGGCCCGTTCATCGTGGTGTCCGGCCACGATCTGGCGGATCTCCACCAGCTGCTGGAGCAGACGCAGGGCAAGGGCATCAACGTCTACACCCACTGCGAGATGCTGCCCGCCCACGGCTACCCCGGGCTGAAGGCCTACCCCCATCTGGCGGGCAACTTCGGCACCGCGTGGCAGAGCCAGCAGACGGAGTTCGACGCCATCCCCGCGCCGGTGCTGTTCACCACCAACTGCCTGATGCCGCCCCGTCCCAGCTACGCCGACCGGGTGTACACCACCTCCGTGGTGGGCTACGACGGCCTGACCCACATCGCCGCCGACGAAAACGGCCGCAAGGACTTCTCCCCCCTCATCCAACAGGCGCTGGCGCTGGGCGGCTACGACCACGACCACAGCATGAGCGGCATCAACGGCGGCCACATGCTGACCACCGGCTTCGGCCACGCGGCGGTACTGTCCAACGCGGAGGCGGTGATCGCCGCCATCAAGAGCGGCGCGGTGAAGCACATCTTTCTGGTGGGCGGCTGCGACGGCGCCCACCCCGGCCGCAATTACTACACGGAGTTCGTGAAAAAGACGCCCATGGACTCGCTGGTGCTGACGCTGGCCTGCGGCAAGTACCGCTTCAACGATCTGGATCTGGGGGAGATCGGCGGCCTGCCCCGTATCCTGGACATGGGCCAGTGCAACGACGCCTACAGCGCCGTGACGGTGGCGCTGGCGCTGGCGGAGGCCTTCGGCTGCACCGTCAACGACCTGCCGCTGACGCTGGTGCTGTCGTGGTACGAGCAGAAGGCGGTGTGTATCCTCCTGAGCCTGCTGGCGCTGGGCGTGAAGAACATCTACCTGGGGCCCACGCTGCCGGCGTTCCTGTCGGAATCGGTGGTGAAGATCCTGGTGGACACCTACGGGCTGCAGCCCACCACCGCCCCGGAGCAGGATCTGGACGCCATCCTCCGCCGCGGCTGAGCCGCTAAAAAAAGAGACGGACGCCTTCGCGTCCGTCTCTTTTTTATGCCTGACCGCCCCGCAGATAGCGGTAGTCCATGCGCAGGATGTTGCGGATCAGCGGCACGCTGAGCACCGTGTCGGCGGCGATCCACGCCATGGGGTCGGCGGCGCACAGCGCATAGAACGCCAGCGGAGGCGCTGCGGCGCTGACCGCGCCGCCTGCCGCGGCGGCGGGCAGCAGCAGGCATACCGCGATGCGGGCCACCAGCTCCGCGCCGCCCGCGCCCAGCACAAAGGTCGACCGCCCGATGCCCTGCACGCAGTTGCGGATGAGGAAGATGCCGCCCAGAAACGGGTACATGGCGAAATCCACATAGAGGAACGTATTGCCGAAGCGCACCGTCTCCTCCGTCACCTTGTCGGCGCTGAGAAACACATGGAGATACAGGTCGTTGACCGTCAGCAGCAGACCGATGCCCGCCGCGCACAGCACCATGATCCCCATGACCGCCATGCCCTGCAGCGTACCCTTCCTGATGCGGTCGTACCGCCCCGCCCCCAGATTCTGGGCGGTGAAGCTGGTCATGGCCGTGCCCAGCGCGTTCATGGGCGTCGCCACCAGACTGGACAGCTTATTGGCCGCACCGAAGCCGTTCTGGGCGGCGCTGGACACCATGCGGCCGTCCAGCATGTCGAACTGCACCACCACGCTCTGCATGACGATGATACCGATGGCCAGCACGGAGAACTGCAGCCCCAACGGGATGCCCCGGCTCACATGGCGGCGCACATCGTACAGCGTGATGTGCCAGTCCTCCCGCTTCAGCCGGATGTCCGGATAGCGGGCAAAGGCGTAGCAGAAGCAGGCCACGGTGCTGATGAGCTGGGCGGCCACGGTGGCGGCGGCCGCACCGGCCACGCCCCAGTGGAACCGCAGGATGAACAGCAGATCCAGCCCCACGTTCAGCAGCGTGGAGAACAGCAAAAACACCAGCGGCGTCACGGAGTCGCCCATGCTCCGCAGGAACGAGCAGATGAAGTTGTAGAACAGCTGCGCGCCGATGCCCACGAAGATGATGAAGCAGTAGGTGTACGCGGCGCGGTAGACCTCCGGATCCTCCGGCGTCACGTTGATCCACGCCAGCATGGGATCCAGCAGCACCAGTGCCAGCGCCGTCAGCACCGCCGTCAGCGCGGCGGACAGCACGATCTGGGTGGCAAGGCTGCGGCGGACGCCGGCGTTGTTCTGCGCGCCCACATGGCAGGATGTCACCACACAGAACCCGGCACTGACGCCGAAGGCGAACTGCAAAAAGATGAACACCAGCGAGGCCGTATCGTTGACGCCGGCCACCTCCTGCGCCGTCAAGGTCTGGCCCACGATGGCGGCGTCGCTGATGGAGTAGACCTGCTGGAGCAGGTAGGACAGGATCACCGGCAGCGAGAACAGCAGGATGGTCCTCCAGCAAGCTCCCTGCGTCAGATCCATCGGATGGAACAGTTGAATATTGGTCTTTTTTTCAGCCACAAGGGACACCTCCCCGTAGTTTTCTTTCCAGAATGGGTATATTATCCCCGAAAACCTGAAATGTCAATGTGCAGAATGCACGATACCTGCGAACCATCCCCCCTACCCGCTTGTGCGAAATTCGCGTTTGCTGTATAATGTGATATCTTACATCCCGCACGGAGGAGGACACACATGGACGGCAGGAGCGCTCGGACACGGAAAAACACGGTGGTGGTCGTCATACTGGCCTGCGCCGTGGTGCTGGCCGCCTTCGCCTGCCTGCTGGTGGGCTCGTCCCGTATGAGCGCGGCGGAGTGCCTGTCCGCCCTGCTGGGCCGGATAGACGGCACGGCGGCGCGGATCATCTGGAATATCCGCATCCCGCGCCTGCTGGCGGCGCTCATCGCCGGGGCGGGCCTGTCGGTGTCGGGTCTCATCATGCAGACCACACTGGGCAACACCATGGCCTCCCCGTCCACGCTGGGCGTGTCCAACGCGGCGGTGTTCGGCGCCAATCTGTCCATCATCGCCTTTTCCGGCGGTTTTCTCTCCACCGGCAACAATCTGGCCAACTACGGCGTGGGCGTCAGCCCCTTCGCCACGTCGCTGCTGGCGTTCCTGTTTGCCGCCGCGTCCATCCTGCTGATCCTGGGGCTGTGCCGCCTGCGGGCCTTCTCCCCCAACGTGGTGGTGCTGGCCGGCATCGCCATCGGCGCCATGTGGACGGCGGCCACCACCGTCCTGCAGTTCTACGCCACGGACGTGGGCCTGTCGGCGGCGGTGATCTGGAGCTTCGGCGATCTGGGCCGGGCCACCTACCGCACGGACTGGATCATGCTGGCCGTGGTGGCGGCGGGCACGGCGCTCTTCATTCTGCTGTCGTGGCGCTACAACGCCCTGCTCAGCGGCGGCGACACCGCCGGGACGCTGGGCGTCAACGTGGCACTGCTGCGCTTTGTCTCACTGCTGACCGCCTCCGTCATGACGGCGGTGTGCGTGTCGTTTCTGGGCGTCATCGGCTTTGTGGGCATCATCTGCCCCCACACCGTCAAGCGCCTGCTGGGGCAGGATCACCGCTGGTCGATCCCCGCCTCCGCCCTCAGCGGCAGCCTCCTGCTGCTGCTGGCCGACGTGCTGTCCCGCAGTCTGGGAAGCGGCTCCGCGCTGCCGGTAGGAGCCATCACCTCCCTGCTGGGCGCGCCGTTCTTCCTGACCATCCTCTTTGCGCGAAAGGAGATGACCGCATGCTGACCGTGGAGCATCTGACCTTTTCTTACAGCCGCCGCAGCGCGCCGGTGCTGCGGGACGCGGCGCTGACGCTGCGGGACGGCGAGATCGGCATCCTGCTGGGCCGCAACGGCTCCGGCAAGACCACGCTGTTCAGGAATCTGCTGGGCATCTGCACCCCCGACAGCGGCTCCATCCGCTTCGATGGGCAGGAGCTGACGGCCCTGCCCCGGCGGCAGCGGGCACGGTGCATCGCCTATGTGCCGCAGGACATCCGGTTCGGCGATCTGACGGTGTTCGACTCCGTGCTGCTGGGCCGCCTGTCCCGCTTCGGCCTGCAGGCCGGCCCAGCCGACCGCGCCGCCGCCGCGCAGGTGCTGGCCGACATGGCCCTTTCCCCGCTGGCGGACCGTCGCGTCACGGAGCTGTCCGGCGGCGAGCGGCAGAAGGTGGCCATCGCCCGGGCGCTGGTGCAGGAGCCTCGTCTGCTGCTGCTGGACGAGCCCACCGGCAGTCTGGACGTGTCCAACGAGCATCTGCTGCTGCGGGAGGCAAAAAAAGCGGCTCAGGAGCGGCATATCGCCGTCCTGAGCTCACTGCACGATCTGAATCAGGCTCTCGCCTTCGGTGACCGCTTCTTCTTTCTGAAGGACGGCGCCATCCGCTGGGCCGTCACCCGCGACGCCGTCACAGAGGCTATGCTCCGCGACGTGTTCGGTCCGGAGCTGCGTCTGGCGGAGGTAGACGGCGAAAAGGTCGTCCTGCACCGCCGCGCCGTCTGACCCGTCACGCCCGCCGCCACAGCATGCGGTTCTCCGCGAACTCCGGCGTCACCCGTCCCGTCTCCTTCAGCCATGTCAGATATGAGCGCACCGTGGCGCCCACCAGCGCGTACTGTTCAAAGGTCATGGACATGCCGTACCGGGCGAACAGCGCCTTCAGCAGCTCCTCCCATGTCACCGGCTGTCCGCACAGTTCCGTGATGCAGTCCCCGATCTCCTCCACGACCTCCCGATTGTACCGGGCCAGCGGCGCGATGTCCTCCGTCACCTCTGCGTGGGCGGGGACGAACGCTCTGGCCTCCATTTTTTCCACCGTCTCCAGCGTGGCGAGGTACGCCCCCACGTCGTAGATATAGCCGATGCGGTACTTCTCCAGCGTTTCCCGGCTGGACAGGCAGTCCGCCAGATACACCACGTTGTCCGGCGTCCGGAAGCCTGCCATGTCCATGCAGTGGCCCGGCAGCGGCAGCAGCTCCATGCCCTGCGGCAGCACCTCCGCCGTCAGGTACGCCGCGTCGCTCTCCTGCGCCATAAGGAACTTATGCCGCAGCTCTCTGGGCGGACAGCCGCCGTACAGCAGAGACGGCTCCAGGATCGGATGGCGGGTGAAGGCGCACTCCGCGCCGGGGGCGTAGATGCGGCAGCCCGTCTGGCCCTGGAGGTACCGGTTCCCTCCGATGTGGTCGGCGTGGGAGTGGGTGTTGTAGATGGCCGTCAGGCGCCAGCCGTTCTTATCCAGTATCTGCCGGGCCTTGCGGCCCGCGTCCTTGTCGCTGCCGCTGTCGATGAAGCACACGTCCGTGTCGTTCAGCCGCACAAGGCCGATCTTGGCGGGACTCTGCACATAGTAGCTGCTGCCGGATACCTGTATCAGTTCGTACATCGTAAAACCCTCCTGCCGTATTTTTTGTCATTATACGGCATTTTTCCGCGATGCGCAAGCCAAAACGCCGCACGGAACAGGAGATGGGCCCCCATGCTTGCCTCATACGTCACCTTGTATTTTGTGCCGCTGAAGATCTCCCCGATCAGCCGCTCATTGGAGGGCGCGGACGGATCGTGGACGCGCTTTTGCACGGGGCGCAAAGCTGCTCCTTGTGGGCAGCGGCGAAGTCGAAGTTATCCAATCTTCCCTCGCAAAAAGCAGTTAGAGTGTACTAACCCGTGTGCTTCGGAAAAGCCGCATCGCTGCGGCTTCCGCGGGCATCTTCCCTGTTCGAGGGGGATTGTATCACCGTTTTTCCCCTTTTGCAAAAGCGAAATCGCTTTTTCCGCCGGAATCCCCGGCTTTTGCTTCCGCCGCGCTTTCACCTGTAAAAGCCGATGACGAAATCCAGAAACTGACGGGTCTGCCGGTTTACCGGCGCGCCCCGCCGGCTGGCGGCGTACAGCTCCCGACGCGCCCCGCCGTCCGGCAGCTCAAACGTCATCAGCCGCCCCGCGCCCCGTGCGTCCTCCGCCGCCTTTTCCGAGATGATGGACACGCCCAGCCCGCCGGCCACCAGATTCTTGATGGACTCCTGATCGTTGAGCCGCGCCGTCACCGTCAGCCGGCTCTCCTCCACCCCCATCTGCCGGAGGTAGGAGGAGATGCACTTCTTGCTGCCGCTGCCCTTTTCCCGCAGGAGGATCGGCTCCCGGCAGATGTCCTCGATGGTGACGCCGCGGGCCGCCAGCGCCCGGAAGTGGTCATTCACCGGCGTGATGAGCACCATGCGATCCTCGTAGAACGGCGTCAGCTCCAGCGCCTCCCCGTGGATGTGCGCACCGATGAGCCCCACGTCGAACGCGCCGGTGAGCAGTCCCTCCACGATGCCCTCGCTGTCGCTCTGGAACACATGGAACTGGGGGGCGGGGTGCTCCCGCCGGAAGGCCGGTAGGATCTGGGGCAGGATGTACGCCGACGGGATGGTGGACGCGCCGATACGGATGATCTGCTCGTCCTCGTCGTTCCAGCTGCGCAGCAGATCGTCCCGCAGGTGCACGATGCCGCAGGCGCAGGCGTACAGCTCCTGCCCCCGGGGCGTCACCTCGATGGACTTGGTGGTGCGTACGATGAGCCGGGAGCCGAACTCCTCCTCCAGCTGGCGGATATGGGTGCTCACCGTGGGCTGGGAAAGGTACAGCTTCTCCGCCGCCTTGGTGAAGCTGCGATACTGCACCACGGCGCAGAAGGATTGCAGCTGCTTCAGTTCCATACGTCCCTCCCGCTCAGCTCCCGCAGCGCCGCCAGCGCCGCGTCCGCGTGCGCCTCCGTGTTCCACGGGCCGAAGGAAAATCGTACCGTCCCGGCGGGGTAGGTGCCCAGTGTTCTGTGAGCGTTGGGGGCGCAGTGCAGCCCCACGCGGGTCAGCACGCCGTACTCCCGGCCCAGTGCGTCCGCCAGAAAGGCGGGGTCGATGCCCTCGCAGGCCACCGACACCACGGCGGCGCGGCCCTCCGCGCCGCGCCGTCCCACAGCCCGCAGCCGGGGAATGTCCCGCAGGCCCTCCAGAAACCGGGCCGTCAGCGCCAGCTCATGTTGGCGGATGCGGTGGATGCCCTCCCGCTCCAGCCATACCAGTGCCGCGTGCAGCCCCATGATGCCCGGCAGGTTCAGCGTCCCCGCCTCGAAGCGGTCGGGCATGAAGGCAGGCACCTCCTCGGAGTGGCTGACGCTGCCGGTACCGCCGGACAGCAGCGACTCCATACGCCTGGCCAGCTCCGGCCGGAGGATAAAGCCGCCGATGCCCTGAGGCCCCAGCAGGCCCTTGTGGCCGGTAAAGGCCAGCGCGTCGATGTGCATGGTCTCCATGTCGATGGGGAACGCTCCCGCCGTCTGGGCGGTGTCCAGCACGAACAGCAGTCCGTGGTCGCGGCAGAACGCCCCCACCTCCGCCGCCGGCAGCAGCGTGCCGCACACGTTGCTGGCGTGGAGCATCACCACCGCCCGCGTCTCCGGCCGCAGCAGCCCTGCCAGCTCCTCCGTGCGCAGGCTGCCGTCCGGGCCGCAGGGCACACGGTCAAAGGCGATGCCCCGCGCCGCCAGCTGGGTCAGGGGCCGCATGACGGCATTGTGCTCCATGGCGGACACCAGCACATGATCGCCGCTGTGCAGCAGCCCCTTCAGCAGCACGTTCAGGCTCTCGGTGATGTTCTTGGTGAACACCACGTTGCGGCAGTCCGGGCCGTGGAACAGGCGGGTCAGCCGCTGCCGGGTGTCCAGCACCAGCTCCTCCGCCTGATACGCCTCGTCGTAGCCGCCCCGGCTGACGTTGCAGCCGCAGCTCTTCACATAGTCGTACATGGCCTCCGCCGCACCCGGCGCCTTGGGAAAGCTGGTGCTGGCGTTGTCCAGATAGATGCGCTCCATGGGTATCCCTCCCTTTTTCCCCACCATATCATATATTTATTTGGAAATCAAATAGTTTTAGTGGAATCATCAATAATTGCTATTAGACTTTTCCCCCATACCGGTGGTACGATAAGGCTACATTATATGAAAGAGGAGAAAATCACACATGAACGTCAAACGCGAAAGATGGCAGATCGTCATCGCCGGTCTGATCATCGGCGTCATCGCCGCTCTGCTGGTCTACTTCGGCAATCCCTCCAACATGGGCTTCTGCATCGCCTGCTTCCTGCGGGATACCGCCGGCGGTCTTGGCCTGCACCGCGCCGCCGCCGTGCAGTATATCCGGCCTGAGATCATAGGTCTGGTGCTGGGCAGCTTCCTGGTGGCCCTGTGCCGCAAGGAGTTCTCCGCCAAGGGCGGCAGCGCCCCCGTCACCCGCTTCGTGCTGGGCTTCTTCGTGATGATCGGCTGCCTGATGTTCCTCGGCTGCCCGTTCCGCATGATCCTGCGTCTGGCCGGCGGCGACCTCAACGCCTTGCTGGGCCTGCTGGGCTTCGCCATCGGCATTCTGGCCGGTGTGTTCTTCCTGAAGCGCGGCTACTCCCTGAAGCGGACCTACGTCCAGACCAAGCTGGACGGCGTCCTGTTCCCCGCCATTCAGGTGATCGTGTTCATCCTGCTGGTGGCGGCCCCCGCTTTCATCTTCTTCACGGAAGCCGGCGGCGGCCCCGGCGCCAAGCACGCTCCCATCCTCATCAGCCTTGCCGCAGGTCTGATCGTGGGCGGCCTTGCCCAGCGCACCCGCCTGTGCATGGTGGGCGGCATCCGCGACGTGGTGCTGTTCCGCGAGCCCAAGCTGCTCATGGGCTTCGGCGCCATTCTGGTCAGCGCACTGGTCTGCAACCTGATCCTCAACGGCGTGAGCGACACCGTGTTCTTCCATCTGGGCTTCGCCGATCAGCCCGTGGCCCATACCGACGGCCTGTGGAACTGCCTGGGTATGGTGCTGGTGGGCTTCGGCTGTGTGCTGTTGGGCGGCTGCCCCCTGCGTCAGCTGGTGCTGTCCGGCGAGGGCAACTCCGACAGCGCCGTGACGGTGCTGGGTCTCATCGTGGGCGCTGCCTTTGCCCACAACTTCGGTCTGGCCTCCAGCGCCGCCGGCCCCACCGGCGCCGGTAAGCTCGCCGTGGTCATCGGCCTTGTGGTAGTGGCCCTCATCGGCTGCCTGAACACCTTCAAGAAGAAAGCGTAAGGAGGAACGAACTATGAAAACCATCGACGCACGCGGCCTTTCCTGCCCCGAGCCCGTGGTGCTGCTGCGCAGCGCCATGTCCACCGGCGAGGACAGCTATCAGATCATCGTGGACAACCACGCCTCCCGGGAGAACACCACCCGCTACGCCCAGCACATGGGCTACAAGGTCAGCACCGCTGAAAACGACGGTGAGTGGACGCTTACATTTTCGAAATGATTTACTTCGCCACGTTCTTTTCTCACTTTGGCGCCACCCGCTACAAGCTGCTGTGCGACGGGGCCGGTATCCCCTGCCGGGTCATGCCGGTGCCCCGCGACCTCAGCAGCAGCTGCGGCACCTGCGTCCGCTGCGAGGAGCGATGGCTCCGTCCGGAGGGCGAGGCCGCGCAGGACGTAGAGCAAGTGGCCGCATGGGACGGCACCGGCTATACCACGGTGTACCACATTGACGAAACGGAGGACTGACCATGGAAACGGAGGTCAAACTGACAAAGCTGGCGTCCTGCGCCGGCTGCGGCGCGAAGGTGGGCGCCGGTACGCTGGTACACCTGCTGGAGGGCTTCCGTACCCACAGCGACCCCCGGCTGCTGGTGGGCTATGACCGCTCCGACGATGCCAGCGTCTACTATCTGGACGAGAATACGGCGCTGGTGCAGACCACCGATTTCTTCCCGCCCATCGTGGACGACCCGTTCCTGTACGGACAGATCGCCGCGGCCAACGCCATCAGCGACGTATACGCCATGGGCGGCGAGCCCAAGCTGGCCCTGAACATCCTGTGCCTGCCGGAGTCCATGACGCAGGACACGGTGCAGGAGCTGCTGCGGGGCGGCTACGACAAGGCCTACGAGGCCGGGGCCATCATCACCGGCGGCCACACCATCCACGGCGCGGAGCCCATCTACGGTCTGGCCGTGTCCGGCTTCGTCCATCCGCAGAGGATCCTGACCAACAGCGGCGCACGTCCCGGCGACGTGCTGCTGCTGACGAAGCCGCTGGGCGTTGGCGTGCTGACCACCGCCGCCAAGGCGGATCTGGTGCCGGATGAGGTGATGCAGCGCATCTACCGCCAGATGGCCACGCTGAACAAGGCGGCCCGGGACATCATGGTCAAGTACCGCGTCCACAGCTGCACCGACGTGACGGGCTTTGCCCTGTTGGGCCACAGCTTCGAGATGGCGCAGGGCAGCGGCTGCACCGTCCACATCCGGACGGCGGACGTGCCCTATCACCCGGAGGCGTGGGAGCTGGCGGACATGGGCTTCCTCCCCGCCGGCGCGTACCGTAACCGGGAGTACGCCGAGGGCGGCGTCACCGTCCGTGGCGGCATCTCCCGCACCATGCAGGATCTGCTGTACGATCCCCAGACCAGCGGCGGCCTGCTGATGGCCGTGGCGGCGGCGGACGCCGGCGCCTGCCTGCGGGAGCTGCGGGACACCATCCCCACCGCTGCCGCCGTGGGCTACGTCACGGAGAAGCAGGATAACTGGATCATACTGGAATAAGGAAAAGAGACGGACGCTCGCGTCCGTCTCTTTCCTTATGTGCGCCGGTAGGCCGTGGGGAGCTGACCGAACTGCTCCTTGAACGCCGCCGTGAACTTGCTCTGGCTCTCATAACCCACCTGTCCGGCGATCTCCGCCACACTCATGTCCGTCTCCCGCAGCAGCGCCGCCGCCTTTTCCATGCGGTGCTCCTTCATGTGGGCCGCCAGCGAATTACCGTAGACCTCCTTGAATACGGTCTTCAGCGTGGTGGGGTTGATGAGATAGCGGTGCGACAGCTCCTCGATGGTCACCCGCTGCTCCATGTGCTCCGTCAGGTGGTCGTGGATCTCCCGGATGATCTTCACCTGCTCTGCCTCCTCCCGCCACTGGGGGCAGGCCACGTCCATCACCTGCTCGATCATCTCGTGGAGCAGACGGCTCTGGGGCGCGTCGGCGGCACGGTAGTACACCTCCCGCCCATCCCGGCGGCTGTCCAGCAGGCCGCTGTCCTTCAGCACCCGCAGGTGGTGGGACACGGCGGGACTGGACATATCCACCATGTCCGCGATGTTCACCACACACTCCTCGCAGTGGCACAGCAGCCAGAAAATACGGATGCGGCTGGGGTCGCCCAGCTGGCGGAAAATGTCCGCGATGCGCTGGAAGTGTCCCTCATCCCGGAGCAGCTCCCGCATAGCGGCGGTGTGGTTCTGCTCCTCCCCGTGGTCGTGGGGCAGTCCGGTATGTTCCATGTCTCGTCCTCCTTTTCGCCCGATCGGAAATGGTTTTCGCCGCTTTGGGCATCTTCGCGCCGATGTCATTGACTTTTCCCTCTGCCCGCATTATACTACGGCCATGATGATTAAACAAGTGCTTAATGATTTACGCACATGAAAGGAGCTTATCTTGTGAAAAAGACCTATGCCATCGAAGTCGACTGCGCCAACTGCGCCAACCTGATGGAGGAAGCCGCCAGGAAGACCGAGGGCGTTGCCTCCGCCGTGGTGAATTTCATGACGCAGAAGATGATCGTGGAGTTCGCCGAGAACGCCGACCCCAAGAAGGTCATGAAGGACGTGCTGAAAGCCTGCAAGAAGGTGGAGCCCGACTGCGAGATCGAGCTTTGATCCTCCCACGGCGCGGGCGTCCCGTTTGCACGGCAGGCGGGACGCCTCGCTTACGCTTTTCCCCATTTCACTGTGAAAGGAGCGCAGACCCATGACAAAGAAGCAGAAAAAGATGCTGCTCCGCATCCTCATCGCGGCGGTGATGCTGGTGGCCCTGCACTTTATCCCCGTCACCGGCTGGCTGCGGCTGGCGCTGTATCTGGCGGCATACATCGTCATCGGCTACGACATCATGAAGAAGGCTGGGCAGGGCATCCTCAACGGCCGGGTATTCGACGAGAACTTCCTGATGGCCGTGGCCACCATCGGCGCTTTTGCGCTGGCCATCTACGAAAAGAGCGGCGACTACAACGAGGCTATCGCCGTCATGCTGTTCTACCAGATCGGCGAGCTGTTCCAGAGCTACGCCGTGGGCAAGAGCCGCAAAAACATCAGCGCCCTGATGGACATCCGCCCTGACTACGCCAATATCGAGCAGGACGGCCGACTGGTGCAGGTCGATCCCGATGAGGTGGCTATCGGCACGGTCATCGTGGTGCAGCCCGGCGAGAAGGTGCCCATCGACGGCATCATCACCGAGGGCGCCTCCACCCTGAACACCAGCGCCCTTACCGGCGAGAGCCTGCCCCGGGACGCCCGCGAGGGCGACGAGATCATCAGCGGCTGCATCAACATGACCGGCCTGCTGAAGATCCGCACCACCAAGGCCTTCGGCGAGTCCACCGTGTCCAAGATCCTGGAGCTGGTGGAGAACTCCAGCTCCCGCAAGTCCCGCTCCGAGGACTTCATCGCCAAGTTCGCCCGCATCTACACCCCCGCCGTGTGCTACAGTGCGCTGGCACTGGCGGTGCTGCCGCCGGTGATCCGGCTGGTGGGCGGTATGGACGGCCAGTGGGAGCAGTGGATCTACCGCGCCCTGACGTTCCTCGTCACCAGCTGCCCCTGTGCGCTGGTGGTCAGCATCCCCCTGAGCTTTTTTGCCGGTATCGGAGGTGCCAGCAAGGAGGGCATCCTTATCAAGGGCTCCAACTATCTGGAAACGCTGTCGCAGGTGAAGTGCGTGGTGTTTGACAAGACCGGCACCCTGACCCGGGGCGTGTTCGAGGTCACGGCCGTCCATCACAATGAAATGGACGAGGCCAAGCTGCTGGAATACGCGGCGCTGGCCGAATGCGCCTCCTCCCACCCCATCAGCAAGAGCCTGCAGCAGGCCTACGGCAGGCCCATCGACCGCAGCCGCGTCACGGAGGTGCAGGAGCTCAGCGGCCACGGCATCACCGCCGTGGTGGACGGCGTACCCGTTGCCGCCGGCAACAGCAAGCTCATGGCGCAGCTTGGCATCCCCTACCACGACTGTCACAGCGTCGGCACCATCATCCACATGGCCGTGAACGGCCAGTACGCCGGTCACATCGTCATCTCCGACGTGGTGAAGCCCCACGCCAGGGAGGCCATCGCCGCCCTGCATAAGGCCGGTGTGGACAAGACCGTCATGCTCACCGGTGATGCCAAAAGGGTGGCGGAGTCCGTGGCGGCGGAGCTGGGCGTGGACGAGGTTCACAGCGACCTGCTGCCCGCTGACAAGGTCAGCAAGGTGGAGGAGCTGCTGACCTGCCAGCACGGCAAGGCCAAGCTGGCCTTCGTGGGCGACGGCATCAACGATGCCCCGGTGCTGAGCCGTGCAGACATCGGCATCGCCATGGGTGCCATGGGCAGCGACGCTGCCATCGAGGCCGCCGACATCGTACTGATGGACGACGAGCCGCTGCAGATCGCCAAGGCCATCAAGATCTCCCGCAAGTGCATCGGCATCGTGTACCAGAACATCGTGTTCGCGCTGGTCATCAAGTTCGCGTGCCTTGCGCTGGTAGCCATAGGCGTGGCCGACATGTGGGCCGCCATCTTCGCCGACGTAGGCGTGATGGTGCTGGCGGTGCTCAACGCCATCCGCGCCCTGCGGGTACACGATCTGTAAGCTCCGCTTATTATATTATATGTAAAAAAGAGACGTCCCCGGGCGTCTCCTTTTTTATATACGCGCACCTCCCCGCACCGGCGCATACAATGGGGTGCGGGATGATGTCCCGCCAACCCGACACAGGAGGTCATTTCATGGCAACATTCACCAATCAGGCCACCCTGACTTACAGCGGCGGCACTGCCAATTCCAATATCACCACCGGCCAGCTACTGGAGGTGCTGACCGCCTCCAAAACGGCGGTGGTGCCCACCTACCGCACCGGACGGCCCATCACCTATCTCATCACCCTGATCAATTCCGGCGCGGCGGCACTGACCGGTCTGACCGTCACCGATGATCTGGGCGGCTATGCCTTCAATGGCAATACCGTCTATCCCCTGACCTACACCGCCGGCTCCGTCCGGTACTATCAGGACGGTGTGCTGCAGGCGGCTCCCACCGTCACGGCAGGCCCGCCGCTGACCATCGCCGGCATCTCCGTTCCCGCCGGGGGCAGCACCGTCATCGCCTACGAGGCGGAGCCCAGCGCCTTCGCCCCTCTGGGCGCAGAGGGCAGCGTGGTGAACACCGTCACCGTTACCGGCGGTGGACTGCCCGATGCCGTCACCGCCACGGAGACGGTGTCCCCCGTGACCGGACCGGTGCTGACCATCGGCAAGGCCCTGTCCCCCACAGAGGTGGCCGCTAACGGCCGCCTGACCTACACCTTCGTCATCCAGAACAGCGGTAACACCGTGGCCAGCGCCGCCGACAGTCTGGTGGTCACGGATGTGTTCTCCCCCATCCTCCGGGATCTCACCGTGACGCTGGACGGCACGGCCCTGACCGCCCCGACCCAGTACACCTATGATGCCGCCACCGGCCGGTTCGCTACCGTAGCCGGCGTTATCACCGTGCCCGCCGCCAGCTTCACGCAGGATGCCGCCACCGGGGCCTACACTGTGGCCCCCGGCACCGCCACCCTCACCGTCACCGGTACGCTCTGATCCCTTCGGACAGCGACGCCCCGCGCTGAGGTACAAAAACGCCGCCATTTTCATGGCGGCGTTTTTCTGCGTCTATCAGCCTACCTCCCGGATAGGCGGCGGCAATTTTCAGTATATACGGTTTCTTTGTGAAAATCAACCGAAAATTTACATAAACTTAACACTTAAAAATTGTAGAGTTTTGCCCCTTGAAAGTTGAAAAATCGTGGCGTATAGTATGGGACGTAATTTAGACGGCTCGGTAACGTTTTTGTTATGTGAAAAATGTAATTTTTTCCGACAGTTCCTTTCACAGTTTTCATTACGAAAGAGCGCAAAGAAACCGTTTCCAGCCGTTAAGAACTTAACGCGAGAGGAGGCCGCCGCATGACCCGCGAGGAAGCCGTTGACCGGCTGTGTACCATTTATCAGAGCCAATTTGATATCACCCGTTGCCAGGAGGAGCAGCAGCCTCTGGCTGCTACCATGGACTTCTACGCCACATCGGAAAAGTACGTCCTCTCCAAAAAGGCAAAGCTCTGGGAGGCCAAAAGCTTCGAGTATGTGTATTTGTTCAGCGTCCCCCATCTCACCAAGGCGATCTATGATGCCTGCGAAAAGCTGGCCTACGAGCAGGGCATGGCCCGTATTCAGCCCGGCCCCACCCATATGTACACCTACATCACCACGCTGTTCGTGTGTGACAGCTGTGATGATGAGGCGCGGAAAGCGCTGAAGCGCTGTAAGCTCTACAAGAGCTTCCGCCTGTCCTATTGGGGCTGGATGGATTTTCATACCGCTCTGGCGGTGCTGCCGGAAAACTCGGTATGCACCAACCGCAGCGGACACAGTGCAGCACAGGTTCTGAATCAGGGCCTGTTTCATAAGCAAATGAAAAAATTGTTCAGAAAGGAGAGAGCTTTATGAATGCTGCTTTGTTCCTGATCATCGGCTGTGCCGTTCTGGTCGTAGGTTACATTTTCTACGGCGGTTGGCTGGCCAAAAAGTGGGGTGTGGATAACTCCCGTCCCACGCCTGCTCATACCATGGAAGACGGCAAGGACTACTGCCCCGCCAAGGCCCCCGTGCTGATGGGCCATCACTTCTCCTCCATCGCCGGTGCCGGCCCCATCAACGGCCCCATTCAGGCCGCTGTGTTCGGCTGGGTGCCCGTGATGCTGTGGGTGCTGATCGGCGGCATCTTCTTCGGCGGTGTCCATGACTTCGGCGCGCTGTTTGCCTCCATCCGCCACAAGGGCGAGTCCATCGGCGAGGTCATCGGTGACGCCATCGGCGCCAAGGCCAAGAAGCTGTTCATCGTGTTCGCTTACCTGACCCTGATCCTGGTGGTGGCGGCCTTCGCCTCCATCGTGGCCAACACCTTCAAGGCCACCTATACCGCTGACGGTCTTGTGGATCTGGAGGCTTCCGCCGCCAATGCTTCCACTGCCATCATCTCCATCATGTTCATCCTGATGGCCATCATCTTCGGCTTCTTCGTATACCGCCGCAACGCCCCTCTGGGCATCTCCACCATCATCGGTGTCATCGGTATCGTGGCCTGCATGGTCATCGGCCTGAACTGGCATCCCATCTACCTGAGCTACACCGTGTGGATGATCATCGTAGGTCTGTACATCGGCGTGGCCTCCGTCACCCCCGTGTGGATCCTGCTCCAGCCCCGTGACTACCTGAGCTCCTTCCTGCTGTACGGCATGATGGTGCTGGCTGTCGTGGGCATCATCGGCGCACACCCCATCGTGGACATGCCCGCCTTCACCGGCTTTTATGACACGCTGGCTCCCTCCGGCACGTCTCTGGGCTACATGTTCCCCGCTCTGTTCGTGACCATCGCCTGCGGCGCTGTGTCCGGTTTCCACTCTCTGGTGGGCTCCGGCACCACCTCCAAGCAGTTGGATCAGGAAAAGGACGCCAAGCCCATCGCTTACGGCGGCATGCTGATCGAGTGCGCGCTGGCGCTGATTTCCGTCTGCGCCGTGGGCTACATCTGGGCCTCCTATGCTGACGGCACGACCACTACGCCTACCGTGGTGTTCGCCACCGGTCTGGCCTCCATGTTCTCCAAGGTCTTTGGCCCCGGCTGCTACAACGCTGTGTACTCCATGCTGATCCTGGCCGTGTCCGCCTTCTGCCTGACCTCTGTGGATACCGCCACCCGTCTGGCCCGCTACATGTTCGCTGAGTTCTTTGTGGAGCCCGGTCAGTCCGCCGAGGACCTCAAGGGCTGGAAGAAGGTCATCACCAATCCCTATGTGGCGACCGCCATCACCGTGGTGGCCGGCGTGGCGCTGGGCCTCACCGGTTACGCCAAGATCTGGGCTCTGTTCGGCGCTGCCAACCAGCTGCTGGCCGCTCTGGGTCTGCTGGCTGTGTGCTGCTGGCTGGGCAAGGTCGGCCGCAACAACAAGATGTTCTACTTCCCCATGTTCTTCATGCTGGTGGTGACCCTGACCTCTCTGGTGTTCACCATCAAGGCGCAGGTCACCGGCATCATGGCCGGCGGCGACGGTGTGGTGTGGTGCTACATCCGCGGCATCATCGGCGTACTGCTGGTGGTTCTGGCCATCGACTTGGTGGTGCAGGGCATCAAGGCGCTGAGCGCGCAGAAGAAGACGGCTGCTGCGAAGTAACTCTGTCTCCTCACAATTCACAATATTCCAAGCAAAAGACCTCCGCTTCGGCGGAGGTCTTTTGCCCGCTGATAACCCCCACCCCCGCTTGCATATTCTCCGCGTTTCCGCTACAATACCATCAGTTGGCAAGGAGCTTGACGCGGTATGGGCGCATTTCTGCCCGTCAATACCGTGCTTGCCTTGTCTGCTGATGGTATCATTATCGCCAAAACAAGGAGGAACCCTACCATGCCTATGAAACGGATCGCCGCGCTGCTGCTGGCGCTGGCCATGACGCTGACCCTGCTGGGCTGCGGTCAGGTGCGGGATACTACCCCCGGCAATACGGCTACCGATGGAGAGCCCGTCACCGTCACTGACATGATCGGCCGCCAGGTCGCCGTCACCCCCGGCAGCTACCGGCGCGTGGTGTGCATCGGCGCCGGCGCCCTGCGGATGTACAGCTACATCGGCGACACGGCGCTGCTGTGCGGCGTCGAGGACATCGACAACACCACGCTGGACGACCGGCCCAAGATGTTTGACGCCGTGGCCCGGCCCTACGTGCTGGCCTACGGCGACGTGTTCGCCGCCCTGCCCTCCTGCGGCGTCGGCGGGCCCAACGCGCAGGCCGCCGAGGCGGAGAAGATCCTCTCCTGCCAGCCGGACATCATCATCTCCGAGTACGAGGACGTGGAGAAGGCTGATGCCCTCCAGCAGCAGGTGGGCGTGCCCGTCATCACCCTGCGGACCGGTGTGGACGGCGTGTTCGCCGAAGCCTTCCCCGGCTCTCTCCGTCTGCTGGGCCAACTGTTCGGCCGGGAGGATCGCGCCGAGACGCTGATCTCCTTCATCGAGTCTGAGACGGCGGAGATCACCCGCCGCGCCGCCGGTGCGGCCGATGACGACCGGCCCGGCGCCTACATCTGCGGTCTTGGCAACTGGGGCACCACCAACCACCTGATGACCTCCCAGAGCTACGCTGCCTTCCGAGTGGCCAACATCCGCAACGTCGTCACCGATCTGGGCACTGACGCCGTGCAGGCCATCGAGGCGGAGAAGTTCGCCGCGCTGGGCGGCAGCATGGATGTCATGCTCATTGACGCCGCGGCGGTGAAGAACATCGCCCCGCTGATGCAAGAGGATCCTACGCTGCTGGACACCTGCAAGGCATGGCAGACCGGCGAGGTCTATCTGGAGATGGCCTATAACGCCTATTACACCAACTATGAGATCGCGCTGGCCAATACGTGGTTCGCCGCCAAGTGCGTCTACCCCGACCTGTTCACCGACGTGGACATGACCGCCAAGACCAACGAGATCACCAAGGCGTTCCTCGGTCAGGAGCTGGCGGAACAGATCTTCGCCTGCCCCTCCAGCTTCGGCGGCTACCAGCAGATCGACACCGCGTCCTTCTTCCGTTGAACCTGACGCAAAAACAGGGCGCATGCCGGTTGGTCGTAAAGCAGTAAAATCAAAAAATGGTGAAAACCTTGCGTTTTCAAGGGACGGCGTGGCTTCGGTCACGCCGCTTCCTTTTTTATCGGCTCATTTAGCGGGATAGCAGTTGCCGATGGTCAGAGGGGCGTTATACAGCGTGGCTAAAAGATACTGGCGCATATTGCGGCTGCGGGTGGTGTTTTCCTTCAGTTATATACGTTGCAGCTTCACGACTTCCCACATCGTGGAGCGGGTGGACTCCATCGAAACCACCCTTGCCCACCTTCTGCCGGAGATGACAGCCAACATTGCCGGTGCGCTGGCGGTGCTGGTGCTGCTGTTCCTCGAGGACTGGCGCACGGGCCTTTCCATGCTGATCGTTGTCCCGCCGGGAACTCTCTGCTTTGCGTCCATGTTCAGCGGTTATAACGAGCAGTTCCAGCGCGCCGTCACCGCGGCAAAGGCGCTGAATGACACCGCCGTGGAATATATCAGCGGCATTGCGGGCATCAAGGCCTTCGGCCAGTCCAAGGCCAGCTACGAAAAATTCCTCAATGGTCTGCGGTAGCTTTTTCTTTGGCATGGGTAGTCGCTCCTTTCTTGATTTTTGGCAATAAAAAGCCCGCTGACTTTGCGCATACGGCATAGTCAGCGGACTGGATGTGTCACATAGTCCTCATAAGTCCCCGCAATTCTGGCGATCCGCTTATGGACTGCGCTGGCGGTCTTGTAGCCAATCTTGTCTGCAATCTCCTGTTCGGTCAAGCCGCCCATGCGCGGCTTCAATATCTCCCGGTCTTTCTCGGTAATGCTCTGCTCGGCAAAGGCGGCAATCTGCATTTCGGCGATAACCTTTTGCTCAAGCGCGCCGCGAGGATCGGCAACCTCGAAAATGTCGCCATCCTCGTTCTCCATCATCCCGTCAAGAGAGATCGGTTTGCCGGAGCCGTTGTGATGCCACCTCCGCATGAAATCCGTCTTGACGGTGCTGCCGGTGGTTTCTGTGAGCACCCATGTGTGCCTGTGAGCTTCTTCAAAAGACCTTGCGGCAAAAGCTCATCACATCCGGCAGGGACAAACGCCTTGCCAGCGACCACAGCATCACGATCCGTGGCTGCGAGTGGTTCGGCCACGCCGCCGAACAAGGCGGCAGCGCCATCAGCTTCGTCAAGCGGTTCTATGGACCCAGCTACCCCATTTTTCACGGGAAATTTCTCACTTTTTTCGCCGCGGGTCACGCCTCCTGCCGGAAGTATTCCGCGCCCGCGCCGCACAGCGGGCACTTGTAGTCCGCCGGCAGCTCATCACCCTCGTAGACATAGCCGCACACCTTACACACATACCGGTGCTTCGCCTCGCCGGAGGCATCCTCCTCCGCCTTTTCCGCCAGCACGTCGGCGGCGAGGTTGTCCGCCAGCCGCTCCATTTGCGCGGCCTGATCGGGCCGCAGCGCCGACTTCACCGTCAGCACCGGCTCCACCTCCGACCAGCCCGGCAGCGGAGCCAGCAGCGTCTGCATCTTCCTGCCGCTTGCCGGCGACCATGAGCCGTTTTCGATGAGGGCGTACCGCCTGGACGCCAGCGCGTGGGCCGCAATGTCGTGGAGCAGCTGCTCCATGGTGACGAAGATGCCCATGTTGTAGGTGGTGGATGCGAACACCAGATGGCTGTACTGGAACGCGGCGGACACGATGTAGGACGCCGGCGTCACCGATGCATCGAACATCTTCACCCGGACACCCTTTTCCGCCAGACGGCAGGCCAGCACGTTGGCGGCGTTCTCCGTGCCGCCGTACACCGAGGCGTAGGCAATCATCACGCCCCGTACCTCCGGCTCATACCGGCTCCACAGGTCGTACTTACCCAGCAGATAGCCCAGCTCCTCCCGCCACACAAAGCCGTGTAGGGGCAGCAGCATCTCGATGTCCAGCGCCGCCGCCTTTTTCAGCACCGCCTGCACCTGCGGCCCGTACTTGCCCACGATGTTGGTATAGTACCGCCGTGCCTCGTCCAGATAGTCCCGGTCGAAGTCCACCTCGTCGGCAAACAGCGCCCCGTTCAGCGCGCCGAAGCAGCCGAAGGCGTCTGCCGTCAGCAGCAGCCGGTCTGTCTCGTCGTAGGTCAGCATCACCTCCGGCCAGTGTACCATGGGGGCCGCCACGAACCGCAGGGTGTGCCGCCCGGTGCACAGCGTCTCCCCCTCCTTGATAACGGTGATGCGGCCCGCCGTCTCCGGCCCGAAGAACTGTCCCACCATGGTCTTGGCCATGGCACTGCACAGGATCTGCGCCTTCGGATAGTCCTCGGCCAGCTCGGCCAACTCCGCCGCGTGATCCGGCTCCATGTGGTGTACCACGATGTAGTCCAGCTCCCGCCCCGCCAGCGCGTGGGTCAGGTTCTCCCGGAACGTGCGGCGCACCGCGCTGTCCGCCGTGTCGAACAGCACCGTTTTCTCGTCCGTCAGCAGATAGCTGTTGAAGCTGATGCCGTCCGGCACGCCGAACACGCCCTCAAACAGCGCCAGACGCCGGCAGTCGGCGCCCACCCATGTATAATCATCATTGACTTTTCTCGTGCAATACATACTTTTATCATCCTTTCCACGGCTTATGCCGGTGAATTTATTTCCTACTATACCTTTTATCGCATTATAACAAAGCCCCTCGCATTTTTCCACTGTTTCTTGCGCGGCGAATGGAAAAACAGCGTCCTGCCGAAGCAGAACGCTGTTCGCTGATTCAGATAGCCTTCTTGGCGATGTCGCACAGAGCGGCGAACGCCACGGCGTCGTTGATCGCCATCTCGGACAGCATCTTACGGTTGATCTGGATGCCGGCGACCTTCAGACCGTGCATGAAGGTGGAATAGTTCATGCCCTGGGGCTTGACAGCGGCGGAGATGCGGGTGATCCACAGCTGACGGAAGTCCCGCTTCTTCAGGCGACGACCCACATAGGCGTAGGTCAGGGACTTCATGACCTGCTCGTTGGCCATCTTGAAGTGCTTGGACTTGGCGCCCCAGTAGCCCTTGGCCAGCTTCAGAGTCTTATTTCTTCTTTTACGCGCCATCATTGCGCCTTTAACACGTGCCATATTTCAATTGCCTCCTATTCTAACGATTCCGTCTCTTATTTGTAAGGGATCATCTTGCGGATGGTCGCATCATTGGTGCAGTCAGCATAGGTGGTGCTGCGCAGACGACGGCCACGCTTGGTGTCCTTCTTGGTCAGGATGTGGCTCTTGAACGCATGAGCTCTCTTGACCTTGCCGGATTTCGTCAGGTTGAAGCGCTTCTTTGCGCCGCTGTGGGTCTTCAGTTTAGGCATAATATTACTCCTTCCAAAATGATGCTTTGGGAAAACGCGGTTACTTGCCGGCCTTGGGGGATAGGAAGATGGACATATTCCGTCCCTCCAGCTTGGCCGCCTTGTCGAGGGTCGCCACTTCGGTACACAGGTCTGCAAACTTGCTGAGAAGATCGCGGCCGATGTCGGTGTGCGCCATCTCACGTCCGCGGAAGCGGACGGACACCTTGACGCGGTTGCCGTCGGACAGGAACTTCTGCGCGTTCTTCAGCTTGGTGTTGAAGTCGCCCACGTCGATGCCCGGGGACATCCGGATCTCCTTGATCTCCACGACGTGCTGGTTCTTTCTGGCTTCCTTCTCACGCTTGCTCTGCTCGAATTTGTACTTGCCGTAGTTCATCAGCTTGCACACAGGGGGCGTCGCCTGCGGGGAGATCTTCACCAGATCCAGCCCGTGCTCCTCCGCGATGCGCAGGGCCTCTTCACCGGACACAATGCCCATCTGCTCCCCGCCTTCGCCGATCAATCGGATCTCCTTGTCGTTGATCTCGTCATTCAGTTGATGCTGTACCTTGCTAATACCGAAGCACCTCCAATCCAAAATAACAAAAAACGCGAATGCTCTCCGCATCCGCGCAACAACGCAAACCGCCCGTCCGGACGCTCTGCTGACGCTGTTGACCTCTTTGCCGCGGGCGTGAGGTGAGGCGGATGCACCGACCTTCTTTGTTTTCTAAGGTATTTTACCGCACTTCCCGTCTCTTGTCAACCACAATTTTTGAGTTTTCCCCGTATATTTCCGGCGCTCCCGGTCATACTGACGCTGTACCTGCCGCTGCGGCGGCAGCCAACAAAAAGGAGGTGCCCCACATGGAGGAGCGCAAAAACGCCAAAAACGAGCAGAACACCAGCGAGCAGAATACCCAGAACATCAACAAGAACGCCAAGAATACGAAGAACGCCAAGAACTGCAAGTAACGCAGAGTAAGAGCCGCGGCAAAAGCCGCGGCTCTTATTTTTTCTCAATGCGTCACGCCCAGATACTCCTCCAGCGTGATGCCCTTGTTGAAGATCTCCTGCGCCGCGTCCTTGCCTACATAGCGGTAGTGCCACGGCTCGTAGATGATGCCGGTGATGTCGCTCTTGCTGTTGGGGTAGCGGTGGATGAACCCGTACCGCCACGAGTTGGCCATCAGCCACTTCTGGGTGGGGGTCTTTTCCTGCTCCTCCGTCAGATTCTGGTTGTTGACGTCCACCACGTCCACGGTCAGTCCCAGCTGGTGCTCGCTGGTGCCCGGTACGGCTACCACTGTCCCGGCCTCCTGCACGGCCTCGTCATGGCTCTTGCCCCCGGCCTCCAGCTTGGCCACCTTGTTGTTGAACAGATCCTGCTGCGTCTCCTGCGTCCGGTAGGCCGAGCAGATCAGCGGCTCGTACCCTGCCTCACGGCAGGCGTCCATCATCTCCTGCAGCGCGTCGTAGCACCGCCGGTCGATCTGCAGGCCGTTGCTCAGTGTCACAAGATCTACCTGCCAATCCTCCGGCAGCTCATTCCACGGGTTCACCAGCGTCAGCAGCTCGTTGTCCGCCGCCGACGGCTTGGCAGGCTCCGGCTCCTGCGGCTCATCCTGTCGGGCCAGCGCCTCCGCCGCCTGTTGCTGCTGCTCCTCCTGTGCCTGCTTTTTGTCCTTGCACCCCTTCACGATGAAGATGATGCCCACGATCAACAGCACCAGAAATGCCGCCGCGATGATGCGGTTGCGCATAGCCTCCCGGTAGCGCCGCTGCCGTCTCCGTTCTCTTTCGTCCATTGCTTTTTACCTCAATTTCTGCGGGTATACCCCCGCCTCGTGCAGCTTTTGCAGTTCTCCGGCCACCCGCGCCCGATCCTCGTGGTACGTCATGCCGAACCATCGGTCTCTGGACTGCTGTACGGACACCTTCAGCCGGCCCTCCTGCAGCAGCTCCCCCACCATATTGGGCAGCAGGCACTCCGCCTTGACGTTCTCCCCGGCATCATGGCGCAGGAAGTCCTCAAAATACCGCTCCATCTCATCGAACACCGACGGCATGAAGCCCCAGAAGTTCATGGACACCACCGTGTCCGGCTCCAGCAGCACGCCGCTGTCCTCATCGCCGATGGTGCCGTCCTCCCGCAGGCGGATCTTCAGCGTCTCATGGATGTCCGTGAGATATCCGTCCCGCACATGGCACACGCCCCGGGACACCGTGCCGTACTTCGTCACCGTGTTCTTCAGCAGGTACCCCACCATGGTGGCCGCCCCCTGCGGCGGCAGGCGCTGCAGCTCCTCGTAGATGGTGCGGTAGGCGTCCACGCCGTAGTAGTCGTCGGCGTTAATGACGCAGAACGGCTCACGGACGAACTCCCGTGTACACAGCACCGCGTGGGTGGTGCCGAAGGGCTTTGTCCGCTCCGGCGGGATGCGGTAAAAGTCCGGCACAGAGGAGAAATCCTGAAAGGCGTAGCACACCTCCACCGGCGTGCCCTCCGGCGTCCGCAGCCGTGCCGCCATGTCGCCGCACAGCCGCTTCATCAGCGCCAGCATATCCGGCTTGATGATGAACACGATCTTGTCGAACCCGGCCCGCACCGCGTCGTAGACGCCGTACTCCATCAGGATCTCCCCGTTGGGGCCTACGCCGTCTGTCTGCTTGTTGCCGCCGTAGCGGGAGCCCAGCCCCGCCGCCATAATGATCAACGTCGCTTTCATGCGCTTTCCTCCTATTATCCCCCTGTTGTTCCGCCTCCAGACCGGCGGCATATCTGTCAGTATAGCACAGTCTTTGCCGCGCTTCAACCGCTTTCGCCCCGCCGGACTCTTAAGTTTTGCCTAATTTCGCAGAAATTCGCCCTTTGCCTCAATTCCTGCTGGATTTTTCTCCCTGCTTCCGCTATAATATATGCTTGTGAATTTTCTCCGGCCCGCCTGCGCGCCGGAAATCGACTTGTTAGGAGCGAACGATCATGTCAACTTCCCAGAAGGTGATGGGCCATGTCTACGCCATCTTCACCATCCTCGTGTGGGGCAGCTGCTTTGTGCTGACCAAAGAACTGCTGAAGGGCTACACCGCCATCCAGATCATCCCCCTGCGCATGGGCCTCGCCTATGTGGCCCTGTGGGCGCTGCGCCCCAAGACCCTGAAGCTCCCGTGGAAGGATGAGCTGATGTTCATTCTCATCGGCATCACCGGCGGCAGCTTCTACTTCTTCCTGCAGAACACCGCCCTGACCTACACCTACGCCGCCAACGTCAGCATCATCGTGGCTCTGTCCCCCATCCTGACGGTGATCCTGGCCCAGCTATTCTCCCGCAGCGGCGAGCGTCTGGGCAAATACGTCTACATCGGCGCGGTCATCGCCATCGCCGGTGTGGTGCTGGTGGTGCTCAACGGTCAGATGTCCTTCCACCTCAACCCGCTGGGCGACCTGATCGCGCTGGGCGCCGCCCTGATGTGGGCCGTGTACTCCATCCTCATCAAGAAGTACACCGAGCGGTACGACAACTTCGTTGTCACCCGCCGGGTCATGCTCTGGGCGTTCCTCACCGCCCTGCCCCTGATGCTGCTGACCGACGGCATGCCCGACCTGAAGCCCCTGTTCACCACGCCCACCATGCTGCTGAGCTGGCTGTTTCTGGGCGTGTTCGGCAACGCCGTGTGCTTCGCCATCTGGAACATCGCCTTCAAGCGTCTGGGCGTGGTGGTCACCAACAACTACCTGTACGCCTCCCCCTTTGTCACGCTGGTGGTGGGCTATCTGGTGCTGGACGAGCAGATCACCGTCATGAGCGTCGTAGGTGCGGCGCTCATCACCGCCGGCGTCATCGTGGCGCTGAAAAAGCCGCAGGAGACTGCCTGATCGCCCGTACATACAAAAACCGTGCGCCGCACAGCCGCGCACGGTTTTCTTGTTGCTTTTCTCCCCGTTTTTGCTATACTTACAGCAGGTACAACACCGTAAAGGAGGACTCCCCATGCGACAGATATGTACATCCCGCAAGGTCTGGCTCCCCATTCTGCTGTTGTTCACCGCCGTACTCATTTTCGCCTGCTGGGACAGAGGCGTGTCCATCGACTACGACGGCACCGGCTGGCTCTGCGCCGTCCCCGATGACGGCACGGCGGTGGAGATCCCCGTGTCCTTCCACGGCACGCTCCGCCGGGGTACATACACCGGCAGCTGCGACATCCCCGGTGTGCTGTCATGCGCCCAGCTCCGCGCTCAATTCCACGGCGGCACCGCCGATTCCCTCTTTGTCGTGGGCGGCTCCGGCTTCTGGTTGGCCGCCCCCCTCCACAGCATCTCCGCGGCGTCCGACCGCTCCTGCGCCGTGATCCGGCTATGGACAGCGCACACCGTTACCGACAACCATATCTCCGGCCGCTGGGATGCAGACGACTTCTCCTACATCGCCATCGGCGACATCGACGCCGCCCGCGCACTGGCCATCATGCAGTAAAGCACCGCCCCCGCTCCGATGATCTTGGAGCAGGGGCGGTTTTGTATTTCCTTATCTTCTCCCCAGGCGGCTGAAGCCCCAGAACGTCAGGGGCCATACGCACCCGGCGAACAGCACGATCAGCAGGTAGCGGATACCCCCGGCGAGCTCCGCCGCCCCGCCGCACAGAGCGATGAGCGGCGCCTTCAGCCCCGCCCGGATGGCCAGCAGCAGCCCGAAGCCCACCGCCAGCTTGATGAGCTGCGCCCACCATACCGCCTGCGTCTCAAAGCGGATGTATTTCCGATCCAGCACGTTGGTGGCCAGCAGGCCCAGCGTCGCACCCACGAACTTCCACCCGTTGGACAGGGCGCTGGCGTAGTTGGCGGCATCCTCCGCCGTGGCGCCGGTGTCGCCCCGCAGATAGAGATACGCCACGAAGGCCCCGCTGCACACCACCATGAACGCGATGACCCACGTCAGCACCCACGGACGCCGGTCGGCCTCCTCCATCACCGGATAGAGCGCCAGCACCAACACACCGCCGATGGCCAGCGCCACTCCCACGTCCAGCGGCGTGTGGACGCCCAGATACATCCGGCTGAAGCAGATCAGCACCATCACCGCCAGACACGCCCACCGCAGCCACGGTCTTCTGGTGTACCGCGCCGTGCCGCCGAACAGCGTCACCGCGTTCTGCGTATGGCCGCTGGGGAACGAGTACCCCGACGCTCCGGCCCGTGCGCTCTCCACAATGGTGAAGTCGGGGTCTTTGACCCACGGACGCGGCACGGCGCACAGAATTTTCAGGAACTGGCTGAGGATGGTGCCGAAAAAGCCCACCGTCATCAGGTAGTAGCCCATGCGCTTGCTGACGCACCAAAACACGCCCACGGCGAACACCATAAAGCAGATCTCGTCGCCCAGATACGTCACCGCCCCCATCAGCTTGTCCAGCAGCGGTGTCCGGATGGCCTCCAAAGCATATAAAAACCCCATATTTCCCTCACTTTCCCGCCGTTTTCCGGCGGCAAGTTCATCGTACGTTTTATTGTACACTATTTTTCTTTCTCGCGCAAGCATTGACCGCGCCGCTGCGATTTGCTATACTTGCCCCAGAAACCACACAGGAGGATACGCCGATGAAGCCCGCCGAACTGCTGCAGATCCTGCACACCGCCGAGAAGCTGAAGGACACCACCCGCCACTGCGACACCTCCGGGGGCCGCCGGGAAAGCGTGGCGGAGCATAGCTGGCGTCTGGCACTGATGGCCTACCTCCTCCGGGACGAGTTCCCGGCGCTGGACATGGACAAGGTGGTGCGCATGTGCCTCATCCACGATCTGGGCGAGTGCTTCACCGGCGACATCCCCTCCTTCCTCAAGACCGGCGCCGACGCCGCCAGGGAGGACTCGCTGCTGGCCCGCTGGGTATCCTCCCTCCCCGTCCCGTACTGCACCGATATGGCGGCGCTGTACGCGGAGATGGACGCACTGGAGACGCAGGAGGCCCGGCTCTACAAGGCGCTGGACAAGCTGGAGGCCGTTATCCAGCACAACGAGGCCCCCATCTCCACATGGCTGCCCCGGGAGTACGCCCTGAATCTGACCTACGCCGACGAGAACGTGGCCTTCTCCCCCTACCTCACCGCTCTGCGGGAGGCCGTCCGGGACGAGACAAAGGCCAAGATCGCCGCCCACGGCGGCATGCCCGCCGCGGACTGACCCCGCAGCCGCAAGGAGGTACTATGCTGAATCATGAAGGCTTTGACCTATGGGCCGACACCTATGACCGGAGCACCGCCTGCTCCGATGAAAACGGCAGCTATCCCTTCGCGGGATACGGCGCCGTTCTGCGGAACATCCTCCGCCGCGTCCTCGCCCACGGCGCTGGAGACGTATTGGACATTGGCTTCGGCACCGGTGTGCTGACCGCCAGTCTCTATCAACAGGGCTGCCATATCTGGGGGCAGGATTTTTCCGAAAAAATGGTGGCACTGGCACGGGCAAAAATGCCGTCAGCCGAGCTCTGCTGCGGCGATTTTACGGTTGGTCTGGCTGAACCGCTGACGCAGCGTCAGTATGATGCCATCATCGCCACCTACTCTCTGCACCACCTGACGGATCGGCAGAAGATCGCTTTCATCCGCAGCCTTCTGCCGCTGCTTCGCAAGGATGCCTGTCTCTATATCGGCGATGTGGCTTTCCAGACCCGGGCCGATCTTGACCGTTGCAGACTGTCCGCCGGGGACGCATGGGATGCGGATGAAATATACTTCGTGTTCGATGAGCTGCGGCAGTCGTTCCCCGATATGACGTTTTTGCCCCTCTCTCCCTGCGCCGGAGTGCTGTCCCTGCACCGGTAAATACACGCAAAAAAGCCGCTGCACCGCAGCGGCTTTTTTCTGTCTATATCCCTCTCCGGGCCGTCTGTATATCCCGCTCCATCACGATGTAATGGCCCTCGTCCACCTGCTCGAAGCCGTTCTTCGTCCAGAATGCGAAGCTCTGCGGGTTGCCTCTGTCCACGCCCAGCCGCAGCCGCGAGAGCCCCGCCGCCCGCAGGCAGGCTGCAGCCTCGCTCACCAGCCGGGAGCCAAGCCCCGTGCCCTGCCGTGCCGCGTCCACCATGAAAAAGCCGATCAGCGCCGTCCCCTCCTGCGGATACCCCAGGATCAGATCCAGCACCGCCGCCAGTCCGCCGCTGTCAAAATACCCGACGTAGTATTTGTCCGCCGCCGTTTTCTCCGGCGGCAGCGCCTGCATGTCCGCCCGGATGCCGTCCTCCGACGCCATGGGCGGGTGATAGCGGTAGAACTGAGGATTCCCGCTGCACAGCGTCAATATCTGCGGCACATCCTCCGCCCCCAGCCGCCGCACCGCCAGCTCCCCTGACAACTGCGCAATGTCCAGCGCCATGTTTTCCTCCTTACTGCCGGTAGGGCCGTACCGGGGGCTGCGCCGCCCGGTGCGCGCCGATGAACTTCTCCATCCAGACCATGTGATACCACCGGCCGAACTTGTATCCGCATTCCCGGAACAGCCCCGCCTGCCGGAACCCCAGATGCTCGTGGAACTCCATGCTGCTGCGGGTCAGGTATTCGTCCTCCTGCTCCGGGCAGGCAATACAGGCGTAGAGGTTGCAGACCCCCATCTCCCGCAGCGCCTGCTCCAGCGCCTCGTAGAGCCGCCGCCCCATACCGCACCTCCGGGTGTCACGGGCCACATACACCGTCAGCTCGCAGCACCAGTCATAGGCCGCCCGTGGATGGAACGCCCCGGCGTAGGCATACCCCTGCACCACGCCGTCCCGCTCCGCCACCAGATACGGATACCGGGCCATGACTCGGCGCATCCGCTCCCGGAACTCGTTCACTGAGGGCGTCTCATACTCAAACGTGATGGCCGTGCGCCGCACATAGTGGTCGTAGATCTCCACCAGCTGCGGCGCGTCCTCCGACCGCGCATCCCGTATCACGATATCTCCCCGCTCTGCCATCTCCGGCATCTCCCGTCCTCTCGCGTCCGGCTGTCCGTATTCGTGCAAGCCGTTTCCAATGAAAAACAGCCGCCAACGGATACGCCGTGCAACAGAAAAAGCCCCCGGCAGGATACGGTGTCCAATGCCGGCGAATCGCCAGCCCTGAACGGCAACGTCCGCAACGTCCCGCCGCAAGGGTTCTCTTTCATTGGCTTCACTCTACCATAGTCCGCCACCGCTGTCAATGCGTGGATGAACGGGATATCCAGGGCATTGTGCAGGATGCCCTATTCAGACAGGCGCCCTCTTCACAGCGCTTCCCCGATCAGCCGCATAGAAGTAACGCACGGTGCGTTGACAAGTAAACTTGGCAGAACTATAATGATGGCAAAGAAACTTGGCAAATGGGGCATACGATGGAAAAAGAAGATATTGCAGCGATCAGCCGCAGAGAGAACAAAAACAGGGATCTGGCCGAAATAGAGACACTCTCGCGGGCCGGCAGCATTGCCGCCCGTGTCGGCGCCGGTGTGTGCTGCGGCTGATCGAGGTATAGGAGGTCACGATGGATCACTTGCCGCTTCTGATTCTGGGCATATTCATATCAACGCTTGGCATCGTCAACATGAAAGGCAATATCAGCACGATACATTCCTACAACCGCAGGAAAGTAGCGGAGGAGGACGTTCCCAAATATGGCCGGGCCGTCGGCACAGGGACACTGGTGATCGGTGTCTCTCTGGTCTTATCATATCTCATCACATTTTGGAACGAAGCGGCCATAGATTATATCGTTCTCCCGGCAACGATCATTGGTCTGGCATTTATCCTGTATGGGCAGATCAAATACAATCACGGCATCTTTTGACCGGCAAAAGCGCCCCCCACGAGGTCAGTCCTCGTGAGGGGCGTCTCATTATTCCGGCACCGGTGTGCTTCCGTTCGTTCTCCCGCGTCCCGCACACCTCATCCCCTGCGGATGGTGTGCCGTATCACTATTTTCCATTTCTCCGGCGGCGTTTCCCGCACCTCATGCAAGCCGGTACACCGCCAGTCCGTCAGCCATCCCGCAATACCGGAACCCTTTTTTGACAGCAAGATGCACCGTCGCCGCCTGCTCCGGCGCACATTCGATCACAACGCCCTTTCCCTCCTGCCTTGCCAAGCAGATCAGCCGGTCGGTCAGTGCCGACGCATAGCCGCGCCCCCAGTATTCCGGAAGCAGTACCCAGCCAATCTCCATGCTGTTCCCATCGTATGCGTGATAGATCACATAGCCGATAAAGCTCCCGCCCTCCTCCACCGCATACACAAGGGGCTGTGCCGCCAGTCCCGCACGGCGCAGAAACACCTCCGTCCGTGCCCTGTCATAGGGCAGCTCCAGATAGCGCATCACCACCGGGTCTGACAGCAGCCGGTACAGCTCGTCAGCGTCGCCGCTCTGCATCCTGCGGATCGTAATAGCCATCTGTTTTCCCCCTCGCAGTCCCGTTTGGGTTATCCTACCACATCAGGCGGAAAATCGCAAGCGCGGCGACTCCGTTGGCGGAGGGCGTGCTCACCTTTGTCCGGGAAACTGGCGTGGAGCAGGTGGATCTGGAGGTGCGCGTAGTTCAGATATAAGCCCGCAGCAGAGAGGGGTGTCGAAACAAAAGCAAAGCCCACGACGAACGTCGTGGGCTTTGTGTTGGCGCTACCTATCTTCCCGGGCCGTCTCCAGCCAAGTATTGTCAGCAGAAGCGAGCTTAACTTCCGTGTTCGGGATGGGAACGGGTGGACCCTCGCCCTAATCAGCACCAACTTCTCTATTTAACTTGTACCCTGAAAACCGAACAAGGAAGGAAGATGGGAGAAGGCTTAGATTGCCTGCATATTGTAGGTCAAGCCCTCGGGCTATTAGTACCGGTCAGCTGCATGCATTACTGCACTTCCACCTCCGGCCTATCAACCAGATCGTCTTTCTGGGCCCTTACTCCATAAAGGATGAGAGATCTCATCTTAGGGAGAGTTTCACGCTTAGATGCTTTCAGCGTTTATCTCGTCCGTACATAGCTACCCAGCTATGCCCTTGGCAGGACAACTGGTGCACCAGAGGTACGTCCATCCCGGTCCTCTCGTACTAAGGACAGCTCCCTTCAAATCTCTTACGCCCGCAACAGATAGGGACCGAACTGTCTCACGACGTTCTGAACCCAGCTCGCGTGCCGCTTTAATTGGCGAACAGCCAAACCCTTGGGACCGAATACAGCCCCAGGATGC
>OLWF01000177.1_pt1 | contig 45614 bp, 42 predicted proteins | sample 1644131 | NCBI WGS metagenome assembly OLWF01 (sample SAMEA103958163, study PRJEB25191) | human gut metagenome
GCTATGACAAGCGTGACGACTCCTTCCTCGCTTTTGTTATGGTCGCCGCGATCTGCGTCGCTTTCGGCATTTTGCACATCTAAGCGCTGTTTTCAGATACACCCTAGCTAATCGATGGTTCACTTGGTAAAGAGCCGCTGATAACTACAGTTAATTGAATCTGCAGTTACTTGGAACTATTTTGCTGCAGCTTACCGCTGCACGCGGCCGGAACTGTCGCCGTTCATAAGCGTTTCCACGTCAGAAATGTGAACACGATTAAAATCACCGGGAATAGAATGCTTCAGGCAGGATGCGGCAGCAGCAAATTCAAGTGCCTGCTGTCGGCTCTTGTATGCATTCAGGGCATAGATCAGGCCGCCGGAAAAGCTATCACCGCCGCCGACGCGATCAACGATGCTGCGGATTTCATAGTACTTTGATTGATAAAAATGTGTCCGGTCATTCAGGCAGGCTGACCAGCCGTTCCAATCTGCACTGTGGCTTTCCCGCAGCGTGATGGCAATCAGTTTCATGTTCGGATATGCGTCTAGCACGGCGCTGCTGAGCGCGCGATAGCTTTCTGAATCTAACGTTCCAGACGCAACATCTACGTCCGCATGAATGTCTAAGGACTTCTGTATATCTTCTTCATTTGCGATTGCTACGTCGACGAACTGCACAAGCGTGCGCATGACATCCGCGGCTGATTCACCGTATTTCCAAAGATTATTTCGGTAGTTGAGGTCGCAGGAGACGGTAATGCCGCGCATTTTGGCTTCCCGGACGCTTTGCAGGCTCAGTTCCATTGCTGTCCTGGAGACAGCAGGTGTGATGCCGGAAATATGAAACCAGTCGACACTCTCGAATGCACGGTTCCAGTCGATACAATCAGATGCTGCCAATGCGAAGCTGGAGCTGTCCCGATCGTAGAGCACCTTGCTAGGCAGTTGGTTGGCTCCGGCTTCCAGATAATAGATGCCCATGCGGCCGGGGGCAAACAGGATCTTTTTTGTATCGACTCCGAACCGCCGCAGCTCTGCTAGACAAGCTGTGCCGACAGGATTATTCGGAAGAACGGTGAGGAACTGCACATCCATGCCGTAATTGGCCAGAGAAATGGCGACGTTAGCTTCGCCGCCTCCGAAGGTGGCCTCCAGCACTGGCGTCTGGAAAAGACGTTCTGCGCCGGGGGCCTTCAGGCGGAGCATGATCTCTCCAAATGTCAAAACCTTCATAAAGCTGTACTCCTTTCCTTTTCCAGTGTGTGGGCTGCGCACGCAAGGGCAATTCGGCGCGTTTCGCGGCACAGTTTGGTGATTTTTTCATAGCTTCCTGCGGCAATGTCCGCTCTGGGGCAGACCCAGCTGCCGCCGACAGCGAGGACAAAAGATGCAGAAAGATAGTCTGATAAATTCCCTGCGTCAATACCGCCGGTCGGAATGAACCGGACGGTACCGAAGGGAGCAGCCAGCGACTTCAGTACAGAAAGGCCACCGTAGGCATTGGCTGGGAAAAACTTGACAGTGTGCAGCCCGAGGCGCATAGCTGCCATGATCTCGCTGGGCGTTGCGCAGCCGGGAATGACTGCAACGCCGCGATCGGTGCACCAGCGGACAATCACTTCGTCCAGGCCTGGCGAGACGATAAACTGTGCGCCTGCGTCGACTGCACGCCGGCACTGCTCCAGCGTGATAACTGTGCCTGCACCAGTCAGAATTTCCGGACAGGCTTTTGAGACGGCGCACAGCGCGTCCTCTGCCGCTGCCGTGCGGAATGTGATCTCCATCACGTCGATCCCGCCCTCAGCCATGGCTAAGGCAGTAGGGATAGCCCGCTGTGCACGGTCAATGACGGCAACCGGTATAATCTTTGCATCGGATAATCGTTTAAAACAATCCATTTAAATTCCTCCATTCGAAAGTTTTGGTCGCGCTGCGCTGTGCAGTGCGGCGCTTTTTGCTGCTTCATGGATGGCGTGCTATGCGGCAGTGGCTTCAGCAGCAGTACTGTTTTCCACGCCAATACCTGCGCTCAGGTGGACGGACGACAGTCGCGTCGGGCGGATTCAGTGAAAAGATAATACACAGCGCAGATCAGGAAGGAGCCGACAGACGCAAGAACCGGGGAAAGCCCAATGTTCTCAAACCGGAACGGCAGCACGCGGCAGAAAAACCAGGCGCTTGGGATGCGGATGAGCAGTGTGCTTGCAAGATTGCGCAGCAATGTAAACATTGTCTTTCGGCAGCCGGAGAAAAAGCTGGCCATGTTGAAGGTCAGGCAGACCAGAACAGAATCCCAGCTGAAAGTGCGCATGTAGCGGATGCCAGCCTGAATGATGGCTTCATCTGGCGTATAGACCCGTAGAAGAAGACGCGGGAAAAGCTGCATCAGTAAAAACGGCAGCAGCGACATACACAGCGAGACAGAAATCCCGGTCCACAGAATGCGCCGCGCACGTTCCGGGTGGCCGGCCCCCATGCTGTGAGCAACCATAACGGTGACGGCGCTCGCAATGGAGTTTGCCGGCAGGCGGGTCAGTGTACCAATTTTCTCATTGACGCCGATTGCCGCAGAGGCGACGATACCCTGCTCGTTAATCAGTGCGCTGATTATTAAAAAGGAAATGTTCACAATGGTCACATCGATGGCCATCGGCAGGCCGATGCGGATGAGCTGCTGGATTACGCCGGGATCCATGGAGAAGTAGCCGGGGGGTCGAGGTGTGAAGAGGCGCTGGCGCTTCAGACGCAGCTGGACAGCACTGAAAAGAACGCTGAGCGCCTGAGCAATCACAGTGGCATAAGCTGTGCCTGTAACGCCGAGATGCAGTCTGGCAACAAATAAAAAATCCAACACGACATTGACACAACAAGTAAAGCCGATGAAGATCATCGGGCCTCTGGAATCGCCAAGTCCACGCATGACGGCGGCAAATACATGATATCCAGTCGAAAAGAGCATTCCTGCGCCGCAAATACGCAAATAGGACACGGACGCAGCCTCCGCCTCCACCGGAATCTTCATCAGAGAAACCAATTGCTGCGCCAGTGCATATGTCAGTATGGAGACAGCCAGTCCGACATACAGGAAGAACAGCATGATCGATCCAACGCTTTTCCGGATTTCTCCGTCCCGTCCCGCACCTGCAAGCTGTCCAATCAGGACAGTTCCACCTGCGGCGAAGCTGGAGATCGTATAGAGGAGCACATTGATCACATGGCTGGCATTGCTGATTGCGGATATGTCGGAGACGTCGGCAGAATACAGGCCGACAATAATCATGTCCGCCGCAGAGTAGGCTGTCTGAAGCAGGTTGGCAATGAGAAACGGGCCGGCAAAGCGCAGCAGCGTTTTCAAAATCGAGCTGCCTGAAAGCTTCATGGTATTCTGTCCCATCATCTGCCGCTGCCTGTGTACTTTTCCGTCAGATATGTAATGAAATACGATGCGTCAAGCGGCTGGCCCGTGATGCGGATAATCGCCTCAGAGCCGGTCTGTGTTTTTCCGTAACGGAAAAGATTTGTACACATCCAATTGTTGATAGCGGAAAAGTCACCTGCCTCAATGCGCGCGTATGCGTCGGGAATCTGTTCCAGCATAGCCGCGCGCAACTGTGCGCTGTACAGATTGCCAAGCGTATAGCTCTGGAAGTAGCCGAGGTAGCCGCTTGACCAGGAAATGTCCTGGAGAATACCTTCCCGGTCGTTTTCCGGGATGACGCCGAGATAACGGCGATAGGCTTCATTCCAGATTTCCCGAAAATCGTCGATGGAGGTATTGCCCTCAAAATAGTCCTTTTCCATCTCAAAACGAATGATGGGGTGCAGAGAATAGCTGACCTCATCAGCCGTGATGCGCTGCGGGTTGGGGTGTACATGATTCACGGCATGGTAGATCTGCTCTACGCTGTATTGTCGGAACACAGGAAGCTGCTCTGCGACATACGGATAGGCAAACGAAATAAATGCCATGCTCCGGCCAATCAGATTTTCATAGAACCGGGCGACACCTTCATTGATCGCCCCGTCAATGCAGCCCCATAGACCTGCGTCGGCAATCTGCGTATCGGAAGAGCAGCTATAACGTCCGTGTCCGCACTCATGCATGGCGCTGAGCAGGAGCTGCCAGATGCCAGAGTGATAGTTGAGCGTTACACGCACGTCGCGCGGGCCGATACAGTAGCAGATGGGATGCACTACCTCCGCAAAGCAAAAATTATCCGTACACATGCCGGTCTGGTCAATCACTGCGCGAACTACACGCTTCATCCGCTCTGGCTCAGCTGCGGCAGAGAACTCCGCCGGGGCGGAAGTCTTTGTAAAAGCGGGATCGACGCGGCGGAGCAGAGATGGAATTGTCTGCTTGAGCTGGTCGAACAGGCGGCAGACCTGCTGTATATCCAGCCCTTCATCAAACAAATCGACCATGACCTGATATGGCGGCCGGGTGGGATCCAGCGCCTCTGCAATCTTTTGTCGGAGTGCAAAAAGCTCCTTCATATACGGCTTATACAATTCAAAATCAGCAGCTGCACGCGCTTCGCGCCAGATCTGCTGATTGCGTAGCGCCATCTCTACAAAAGCGGCATCGAGCGCGGCGGGAACGCGTGCGGCGCGATCGGAAAGCCGGACGAACCTGCGGGCAATAGCAAAATCAAGCGGGGATGCATAGACGGACGGGTCGCGAATGCTGAGTGTGCGAAAGAAATCTGCGGTGCGCCGGATCTGCGGTGTGCGCAGCAGCGCACCGGCCTGCTCCGACATAAATGCTGCCGTGCTGCCGCGGAAGGCGCGTCCATTCTTCGGAAGCGCCTGCCAGCTGTCGAATTCAAACAGATCCAGCGCGCTCTGATAATAGGAATGGGCTACCAGCGCATTTTTGGCGGTTTCAATATTTTGTGCATAATTGAGCATCTGTGTGGCCTCCTGTGAAAAAATGCCGTCGGCGGCTTTTACCATCCGACGGCAGAAACCATTCTTCTACAAGTGTAACTGTTTTGGAACGGCTCATTCGCACAATATCTGCTGCAAAATACGTAAAACTTGACTACTTTAAAAGTCGGAATTTGTACGGGGTCATGCCAGTGTGCTTTTTGAACACCCGGATAAAGTTGTTGACATCAGAAAAACCACACTGAAACGAAATCTCGTGGACGGAGAGTGTGGTATGCAAAAGCCGGTCTTTCGCGTTTTTTAACCGGATGTTGGTCAGATACTGCTTCGGGCTGAAGCCGGTCTGTGACTTGAAGCAGCGCGAGAGATATTGCGGGCTGATATAGTTTTCGTTGGCGAGGTCGGAGATACGGATCTCGCTGCTGAAATTATGCTCAATATAGATCTGAATGCGATAGATCTCCTGCAGGGCATTGCCGGAAACGGAGGCAAAATCGGACGGCACGGTGCGGAACACGTGGACAAGAATCTCATTGAGGTAGGAGGTCAGCAGCAGACGGGAATAGTCTTTCGGCTGATTGTATTCGTCGATAATGGCGCGAAAACAGCGGTCAATCGCGTCAAAACTGGCTGTCATATCAACAACGTGGTTAAAGGCAAACGGCCGGTTGCGAAAAATCGAGCTGAGTGCTGCGTCAGAAACGACAGCGTCAAGACGGTTGCTATAAATAAGAATATAGTATCGTTCATATTCCTTCGAAAGGATTTCTGTAGAATGATTTTCCAGACAACTGATGATGGCAAGAGAACCGGCACTCATGATGTACTGCTTTTGCTCGACCGTAAGACGGATCGCACCTTTACGGATAAAAATCAGCTCGTAGCTGTTATGAAAGTGGTATTTCTGACGAATGGGCTGGTCGGCATAGGTGGCGGCCTGAAGCAGCAGTCTGATACTCATGGAAACATATCCTTTCGCGTCTAAGATAAATTTTACATATCTTGTGGCAGTTTTCAATTACATATGGCATTCTATCCGACTACAATAAAAATATCAAGAGAAATTATAAAGCAACAGATAAAACGTGACCATTGTTTGTTGATTCTGACGGATATTGGCGATTGAAGCACTGCTCTGCTCTGACGACAGGATTTCATCTGAATGGGGTTCGTATCTGCTTTGCATACACAGCTGAGAACGGAGAATGTGGTCAATAATGACATATCAGAAATTCAATTACGAAACATTTGCAGATGTGCAGAAACAGGCGGAGGCGGTCGGCGTTCAGTTCCATTATAGCGATTCCCCAGCAATGCTTGCCGCGCAAGCCCGGGTACACCATGTCAGCGTTCCGAATCGGATCGTTGTTCAGCCCATGGAGGGCTGCGACGCAAATCCAGATGGCAGTCCCGGTGAGCTGACACAGCGTCGGTATCTGCGTTTCGCAAATTCCGGTGCCGGGATAATCTGGGCGGAAGCAACAGCAGTAACGCCGGATTGCCGCTCCTCAAACGGTCAACTCTATCTTACGGAAAAAAATGCCGATGCTTACGCGCGGCTGCTCGATCAGATTAGAGAAAGCGCAATGCGTACACATGGCTTCGCTCCTTTGATCGTCTCCCAGCTTACACACTCCGGGCGATACGTCAAAACAAACAACACCCCGACACCGGTAATCGCACAACATAATGCCTGGATTGAAAAGGAGCATCCGCTGCCGGATAGCTGTGTGATTTCAGACGATCGACTGAAATACTATGAGGAGCAGTTTGGGAAAGGCGCGGCGCTGGCCAAAAAGGTCGGATTTGACGGTGTCGATATCAAATGTGCACATTTCTATCTGGCAAGCGAGCTGCTTTCCGCCTATGAACGCTCAGGCGAGTACGGTGGGTGCTTTGAAAATCGGACTCGATTTATCCGAAACTGCCTGCGTGCAGCAAAGCCTGCTGCAGATCAAAACTTTTTCCTTACCAGCCGCATCAACGCCTGCGACGGATTTCCATATCCGTGGGGCTTTGGCGTCGAGAAAGATGAGGGAATCCGGGAGGATTACACGCAGGTCAATGCACTGATCGGAGTGTTGAAGCAGGAGGCAGAGTTGCCGATTGTCAACATCACGGTGGGCAATCCTTATTTCAACCCCTATGTGAACAGGCCCTATGACTTCGGCCCTGTCGAGCCGCAGGAGCACCCGTTTGTGGGAGTTTCCCGGATGCTGGAGGCAGCTGCCGCCGTTAAACAGGCGCATCCGGAACTGCTGGTGGTCTGTTCAGGCCTGAGCTATATGCGTGAATTCGGCGGCAGGATCGCCGCAGCAGAGATTGCGGCAGGACGGTTCGATTTCGCGGGCTTCGGCCGGCTGGCACTTGCAGCACCGGATTTTGCGGATAAGCTGCTGCATGACACGCTTGCGCGCAGGGAATGCTGTGTGACCTGTACGAACTGCTCGAATCTGATGCGGATGTTCCGGCCCGCCGGATGCATCGTGCATGACCGGACGTTGTATAAAAAGCCATAAGGCAGTCCCGCGCAGCTGCGGTACTTGTCTGAAAACACAATTGAGGTGAAATAATGAAACGAATTGCACTAGTCACCGGCTCACGTCGCGGGATCGGTCTCGCAACGGCTAGAAAACTGAAAGAGGAAGACTACCAGGTAATCCTTTCCGATGTGATCACAGAGGAGGAATTTGCAGCCGCACATGCGGAACTGCTGACGGAGGGATTCTCGTACCGGCGCTGCGATATTTCCAGCCGAACGGATCGGGAGACGATGTTCCGGTTTCTGGACGACTGCTGCGGCAGGCTGGATCTTCTGGTGAACAATGCCGGCGTGGCGCCAAAGACGCGGTTGGATATTCTGGAAACAACGGAGGAAAGTGTGGAGCGCCTGCTGCACATCAATCTCTGCGGAACTTTTTTCATGTGCCAGGGTGCTGCAAATCTGATGATCGCAATGCAGACGCGCGGGTTGGAGAACTACCAGCCGAGGATTGTGAACATTTCTTCCATGTCGGCATACACCTCATCCACAAACCGCGGCGAGTACTGCATCAGCAAGGCCGGGATTTCCATGGTCACGCAGCTGTTTGCAGACAAGCTGGCGGAATACGGAATTCCGGTCTTCGAAGTTCGTCCGGGTATCATTATGACAGATATGACTGCAGTGGTAAAGGAAAAATATGAGAAGCTGATCGAGCAGGGTGTTACGCCGATCCGGCGCTTCGGCCAGCCCGAGGACGTTGCAAACTGCGTCGTTGCTGCGGCGAGCGGCAGACTTGATTTCTCGACGGGACAGGTTCTGAACGCAGACGGCGGCTTCCATATCAGAAGGCTGTGATCAGAAAGCGGGGGGAATATGGACAAAACGCAGATCAGCATTGCTGGAACAGAACTGCCGGTCTACCTGATCGATACGGTTGTTATCGGCTCGGGCTGCGCAGGCTACAATGCGGCCGATACGCTCTATGATCTTGGGCGGCGGGATATTGCTATTTTGACGGAAGGCGTGGAAATGGGAACTTCCCGCAACACTGGCAGCGACAAGCAGACGTTCTACAAGCTCTCGCTTGCGCCGGATGAGACAGATTCTGTCGGTGAAATGGCACAGACGCTGTTTTCCTGCGGCGGCATGCATGGCGACACGGCTCTGGTTGAAGCGGCGTGCTCGGTGCGCTCGTTCATGAAACTCGTCAATTACGGCGTGGCGTTTCCGACCGACCGATATGGTGCTTATGTCGGCTACAAGACGGATCATGACCCGCGCAAGCGAGCAACGTCGGCTGGCCCGTATACCTCCCGGTATATGACAGAGGCACTAGAAAATAAAACCAGGCACAAAAACATCCGGATTTATGATAAAATGACTGTAGTACGGCTTCTGGTTGCCGACGGTGCCTGCGCCGGTGTGCTTGCAATCGATGAGACCCGAAGTGAAAATGGCGGGCTGACGCTGATTGTTGCTAACAATACGATCCTTGCAACCGGCGGGCCCGCCGGAGCCTATTACACATCGGTCTATCCTGAGAGCCAGACGGGTATGACCGGCATGGCAATCGAGGCAGGCGCGGCCTGCACAAATCTGATGGACTGGCAGTATGGTTTGGCTTCGCTCAAATTCCGCTGGAATGTGTCGGGAACCTATCAGCAGGTGCTGCCGCGCTATATCACGATTGACGAGAATGGACGGGAACACGAATTTCTGCTGGACTATTTCAGCGATCCCGTGCAAGCACTCAATATGGTCTTCATGAAAGGGTACCAGTGGCCGTTTGATGTTCGGAAAATTGAAGGTTCGTCGCTCATTGATATCATTATCCACCACGAGACGATGGAGCTTGGCCACCGTGTTTACATGGACTTCCGAAAGGATCCCACGGGACTGCGGGAGCAGGGCTTCGAGGCACTTTCGGAAGAAGCCTACGACTATCTGCGGCGGTCAAACGCGCTGATAGAGCTGCCAATCGAGCGTCTGGCGCAGATGAATAGCGCTGCAATTGACCTCTACCGGGAGCACGGGATCGATCTGTACCATGAGCCGCTCGAAGTCGGCGTATGTGCACAGCATTGCAACGGAGGTATTTCCGTCGATGCCAATTGGATGAGCACGGTGCCGCAGTTGTATGTTGCAGGTGAGGCGGCCGGAACCTTTGGAGCGTACCGGCCGGGCGGAACGGCACTCGCGTCGGCGCAGACAGGCGCGCTGCGCGCAGCAGAGCACATCGCTTTTACAACACAGGAGCACACACCGGAACTTTCTGCTATAGAGCGGGATCCCACGTTGGCTGATTTTATCCGTACCGTACTTGCAGCTATGGATAAAACGGCACCGGTAGACACATCTGCGGCGTTTCGGACACAGCGGCAGAAGGAGATGTCCTCGTTCGCCGCACATATGCGTTATCGCAAACAGATGAAGGTGCTGGCAGTGCGGAGGCAGGAGCAGACCGCATCGTTTTTTGAAGGAAAGACAGTGCGGCCGGAAATGCTGGCTCAGCTGCTGCGCGACCGCGATATTCTCTTCACGCAGGGAGCTATGCTTTCAGCCATGCTGCTCACAGCGGATAAAATGGACAGCCGCGGCTCCGGCATGCTCGTAGATGAAAGCGGCAGACCGACGGGTGTGGGCGAGATTCGCTATCGGCCGGCAAAAAGCGGATTTGAAGGGCAGTGTATTGTTACCCGCTATCAGGACGGTGAATGGGGCTCTGCGGCAGAGCCGGTCAGACAGATCCCCAGTACGGATACTTGGTTTGAAAATGTTTGGAATGACTATCGGAGACGGACCGGCAAATGACCGTGTCCGAAGCAGAAAAGTATGAGGTGAGCAGAATGACAGAAGATCAAAAGTGGAACGACATACTGAGATTGTACAAAAAATATCTCTGCGAGGATTCTGAAGAGGTGAAAAACTATGCGCTGTCCTACAATCAGGACGTTTCACCTGAGGCTCGGAGGATTCACGACGAGGCAATCGTCATCGATACCTGCGCATGGAACCTTCAAAGCTGGAACTGGCATCTTGAGCACTCCGGCTGCACGGCCATCAACTGCACAGTGCCGGACTGCGATAGCGACGCTGGAACGGCGCTGCGCAACATCATCGAATATTATGCGCTGTGCAATGAGATTGACCAGTGTGTCATGATCCGAAACGTACAAGACATATACGAAGCAAAAAAGAACGGAAAGGTCGGCATTATCTTTGGCGCGCAGAACTGCGACTTTATTCGCCACCCGGATATCGACGAGTCTGTGGAAGTGTTTGCACGTCTGGGCTTGCGGGTCATGTCCATTGCCTATAATCACCGCACGTTTGCAGCTGACGGCTGCGCGACTGGAAGCGATGACGGCATTACCAATGACGGCCGAAGAATGATGCGTGCGATGGAGCGCAACGGCATTGTTGTGGATTTATCCCATGTTGGCCGCCGCTCGTCACTGGAAGCGATTGATTTCTGTGAAAAGCCTGCTGTGTTTACTCATTCCAATGCTTACAGCCTGTATCCGCATTACCGCAACATTACAGACGAGCAGGCGAAAAAATGCGCGGAGCGCGGCGGCGTGATCGGCGTATCGCTCTATAACGTGATCACTTGGAACGGCGGCGATAAATTCCCGACCATTGAGAATGTGATCGACAATATTGCTTATTACGCAAACCTGGTCGGTATCGACCACGTTGGGCTAGGATCCGATTCCGGTGCGAACCCCGGTACCTATCAGCACCGGGTGTGTACAAATATCTGCCACACGATTCGAGACTCACTGGGCGAGCAGTCGCTCATGTATAAGAGCTACGAGGCAGGCCGAGGCGTGCGCGGGTACTTTATTGAGGGCTGCGAGAGCATGGCTAATTTCCCCAATATTACAGAGCACATGTTGCGGCGTGGCTTCACAGAGGAAGAAATTAAAAAGGTTCAGGGCGGCAACTGGATGCGTGTGTTCACGCAGTGGTGGCGTTGACCGCCCAGACGAAACGAGAAACGTGCAAGCGGCAGAAAAGGAGATCGATCATGGTAAAGCGCTATCCCGGCAAAGATCATACATCCAGAGCGTGTGAATATGGAAATCTGGTGTATTTCAGCGCAGTCAGTGCACCCGAACAGACTTCCCTTTATGAACAGACAGCAGCAATCCTGCGGGAATACGATTCGATGTTCGCAGAGCTTGGACTGAAAAAAAGCGCGATTGTTAATGCATTTGTCATGCTTGACACACAGGATACGGAGGGCTTTGTACATGCGTGGAAACAGTGGGTGGAACCCGACTGTGAGCCCGCCACGACGATGATTTGCGGCGGACTGGAGGGAGGACGACAGGTGCAGATATGCCTGTGGGCTGCCCGGACAGACGCAATCCGGCGTGTTAGACTGCCAGAGGACGCGGGCATGCTGGTCTGCTATGAGGGCGTTGCCTACTTCAGTGCCCAGAGCGCAGACGGAGCAACGCTTATGGAACAGACAAAGGCCGTCTACCGGCGCTATGAGGCGCTGCTGAAGGAAAACGGGCTGCGTCTGGAAAATATTCTGAACGGCAATATTTACTGTCAGGATATTACAATGCAGGACGAATATGAGCAGCAGTGGATTCGTTGGACCTATCCTGGCCACAAGCCTGCCGGTACGATGGTGGAGGGCCGTCCGGCAGACCGGAGGGATCTGCTTGCGCTGGGCCTGACGTTTGCAGACTCGCCGGAGATTGCCGATGTAAAGCGCGTCAAGCCTGCTGAGAATTGCTGCCGCTATGTGGAGTACCGGAAAACAGCGTATTTTACTGGACATGTTTGCCTGGATGCGGATGCAAAGGATCTTTACGATCACACGAAGGGTGTCCTGCGGCGGTTCTGCAAGGTGTTTAAAGAGGAGTATGGGCTGCGGATGGACCGAATTATTTCCGCAAGTGCCTATATCAGCGATATCCGGCAGGCACCGCTGTTCCATAAGGCTTGGGACGAATGGTTTACGCCCGGCACGGAACCGGCATGCAGCGTCATTGCAACAAGACTGCTCGGCGATGAGTTCCAGATCGAGCTGGCACTCATTGTTGCGGACGAATAACAAAAAATGCCTGCCATGCAAGTGACCGGCCTGTCTTGTACAGCGGGATGGCAGCTGTGATCAAATCAAGAACGGAGGATTTATCATGAGACACTATCAGATGTATATCAATGGGGCCTGGAGAGACAGTGATACCTGCAATCCTGTACTGGATAAATTCACGAATACGCCGTATGCGCAATATGCTGTAACAACACCGGAGGAAGTGAACGAAGCGGTTGCGGCAGCGCAGCGTTCGTTCCGCGAGCATGTTCTGTCTGGAACTGAGCGCTATGAGATCCTGACAAGGGCCAAGACGCTGCTGCTGGAGCAGAAGGACGAGATCGCTGATATGATCTGCCATGAATCAGGCCGGATCTATGCGGATGCCGCATGGGAGGTTGATCGTGCGCTCGTCTCTTTAGAGCTTGCCGCAGAGGAAGCACGCCGGATTCGGGGCGAGATCATTCCCACACTCGGCATGGCTGGTCATGAGGACAAGTTCTGCTATACGATTCTGAAGCCGAAGGGCGTCGTTGCAATTATTATGCCGTTCAACCTGCCGCTGGTGCTGACCATGAACAAACTGGCGCCAGCCATCGCGGCAGGGAATACTGTTGTGCTCAAGCCAAGCCAGGTCTGCCCAGGCTATGCAGTCAAGCTCACCGAGGTGCTTCTGAAAGCGGGCCTGCCTGCGAACCATATCCAGCTCGTTCTCGGCAAAGGCTCCGATGTCGGCGAAGCGTTGTTGAACAACCAGGACGTTGCGTTCTACTGCTTTACGGGCAGCATGCAGGGCGGCATTCATGTCAGAAACAAGGTCGGTCTGCGTAAGTGCTCTATGGATTTGGGAAATACCTCGCCGATCATTGTCCATAAAGATGTTGATGTGAAGGCAGTTGCAGGCAACTGCGCAGGCTACGGCTATTATAACGCCGGCCAGGTCTGCTTCCGTCCGCAGCGGCTGTATGTTCACAAGGATATTTTTGAGCAGTTCGTCGCTGAAATTAAGAGTTTCTGCGAGAATGTCAAGGTGGGCGACCCGCGGCAGCCTGGCGTCTATGTCGGCCCAATGATCTCCCCGGCAGACGTCGAGCGTGTCGATGCGTGGGTGCAGGAAGCTGTGGCACAGGGCGCAACCCTGGTCGCGGGCGGCAGAAAATACTCTGACACCGTGTATCTGCCGACACTCTTGACGAATGTTACGAAGGATATGAAGGTCGTAAAGGATGAGATCTTCGGGCCGGTGCTGGTTGCAATCCCCTACGAGAATTTCGATGACGCGATTAACGAAGCGAACGATTCCGTCTTCGGCCTGCATGCGGCCTGTTTCACAAATGACCTGAATCTTGCTATGAGGGCAGCCGACCGGCTGGAAGCGGGCGGCGTAATTATCAACGAATCCTCCGCAACTCATGTTCCGAACAGTCCGTTCGGCGGCATCAAAAACAGCGGCGCAGGCGACAAGGAGAGTCCGAGCCGAACGATTATTGAGATGTCAGATGAGAAAACCATCGTCATTGCCATAAAGCAGGACGCAGGAGAAAGCGACGACAGATTAACAAAAATCTGAACGCAGACGCAGCACAGACACACTACAGCTTATAGCAGGAAAGGAATGAGCGCTCAGTGAGAGAGAATCGGCGGAAGAGCCATTTCAATTCCAGAACGTTTGCGGCATATGCATTTCTGATTCCCGGTCTGGTGTTCTTTGTATTTTCAACTGTTGTTCCGTTTTTCAGCGGTATCCACATCGCGTTTACGGATTGGAACGGTGTGGCAAAGGACTATTCCTATGTCGGTATCGCCAACTTTATCCAGATGTTCCATGACTCCAGACTGGGACAGCCTATCGTCAATTCGCTGCTGTTTGCAGTTTTCGGCGTGACTGGAAATGTGATCGTCGCCCTCGGTACGGCACTGCTTGTCAATGCCGTGGGCAATAAGTTGAGCAAGATCGCACGTACGATTTTCTTTATTCCGGTTTGCTTCAGTGCGATTCTGTCGTCATTTATCTGGAAGTTTATCTATAAAGAAGTCTTTTTTCAACTGTTCGGGATCCGGAGTCTGCTCGGCATGACAGAAACAGTTATCCCTGCAATTGTGCTCATCGGTCTATGGAACAACTGCGGGGTCAATATGTTGATCTATCTGTCAGGTCTGAAGAGCATCCCGACGGAGCTGTATGAGGTTGCTAGAATTGACGGCGCGTCTAGATTTTCGATTTTCCGCAAGATCACGCTACCGCTGCTGACCCCGTCGTTTACAGTCTGCATTACGATGTCCATTACATCGTGGCTCCGCGAGTTTGCGATGGCCTTTTCCGCAACGCAGGGCGGTCCCGGCGGTGCGTCGAGAACCATTGCCATGTATATTTTCAATAACCTGTACAACTACAACAAGGCAGGCTACGGTGAGGCAATCGCACTGACATTTGCCGTCTTCCTGGCAATCGTCGGAACGATGGTATCACGGTTCTTCCGAAAGAGGGAGGTTGAATTGTAATGGAAAAGATCTCACGCCCGGCTGCTGCCCGATTTTTAGGACGGAAGATTCAGTGCGAAAAAATCCTCCCGACAGTGCTGATCCTGCTCGTGATGCTCCTGTTTTTGATTCCAATCTTTATTGCTGTTCTGACCGCGTTCAAGACAAAGCTGGAGATCGCAGAATCTGTCCTTGCCTTTCCGAAAGCGCTGCGCTTTGACAACTTTGTAGAGGGCCTGAAAAAAAGCAACATGTTCGTTTCCCTCAAGAACAGCTGCATCATCACATTTCCGTCGGTGGCGCTGATCGTGATCTGTTCGTCAATGTCCGGCTACAGCATTGCCCGCTTTGGCCCAAAGCACAAGCCAATCAAGATGATGGACACAGTCTATCTGGCGTCGATGATGATCCCGTTTCAGATCCTGATGATCCCAATCTATAAGATGTGCAAAAATCTGCACCTCCTGAACAACCAGCTCAGCGTCATCCTGATTCTGACGGGTATCAGTATCGCGTATGCGAGCTTTTTGTACGTAGGCTTTGTCAAGAGTATTCCGCAGGAGATTGAGGAGGCGGCGCTGATCGATGGCTGCGGCCCGTTCCGGGCATTCTGGAGCATCGTGTTCCCGCTTTTAAAGCCGATTACGGCAACGGTAGCCTCGCTTCACGTAATGTGGCTCTGGAATGACTTCAATGTCTCGCTGGTGCTGCTGTCGAAGGAAGCTGTCCGTCCGTTTACCGTCAAGCAGTATTACTTCTTCGCAGAGCATGCGTCTGACTATGGCCCTGCATTCGCAGCGTCTATTGTCGGGATGATTCCGGTCATTATTGTGTTCCTGTTGCTCCAGAAATACATCGTGCGCGGCATTTCAGCAGGTGCGGTCAAGTCCTGACGAACAGGAACAGAAGTCCAGTGCGCAAAACGGAGCATAAACGTCTCTGTTTTGAGGGTGCCGGAGCGTCACGGCCGGGGCCCGAAAAATAAATATATCAGTGACAGAAGAACAAGGAGGAGACTATGAAAAAAATCATCGCATTGCTGTTATGCCTGATGCTGGCACTGTCTGTAGCAGGCTGCACCGCAAAAGAAGTAGCCGCCGACGACAAGACGACCGCCCAATCCGATGCACAGGGCTCAGAGGCTTCCGATTCTGAAATCACCGAGCCGGTTGAAATTATCTGGCAGTGGGACGTTCCGGAAGAGGGCAAGCAGGAATGGGCGCAGTGGTGCGCAAACAAGTGCATGGAAGAGAACCCTAACATCAAAATCACAATCGAGGGCGGCAGCAACTCCACCCACTATTCCTCTATCGAAACAAAGATCGCAGCAGGTGACGCCCCCACAGTTTTTGATGTTTCCCGCTCCGTCTGCATTACCTACTCCGAAGCTGGTCATTTGGTCGACTTGGGTGATGTGAAGGGCATGGATACGTTCCCTGAGACGAAGAAAAACGGCAACATCGACGGAGTGCAGTATTCCGTGCCGGTCGATCAGAATGCAATCGCGCTGTTCTACAACAAGGATATCTTTGAGCAGTATGGCCTTTCCGTTCCCAATTCTTATTCTGAGCTTCTGTCCGTATGCAAGACCCTGCTTGACAACGGCATGACCCCGCTTGCTGCTGGCTTCGGTGAATCCTGGTATCTGCGGCTGTTTGTCTGCGCCTTCACCAACCAGATCTGCCGCGGAAGCGACGTGGAATGGTACGGCAAGAAGATGAGCCTTGAAACAAACTTCTCCGACGATCCGCTTTATCAGGAGTGCATCCAGAAGGCATGGGACACCCATGAATACTGGCAGGCTGACCCGTTCGGCACTTCCTATAATGATGCAACTTCTGCCTTCGCAACGGGCAAAGTCGCAATGATCTTGGACGGTTCCTGGATCGTCGACACCATCTACACTACAAACCCTGATCTAAATTATGGTGCCTGTGCATTCCCGGCATCTGATGATTTCGCGCCCAAAATGATGGTTAGTGCAGGTAACGGCTTTGCTGTTTATAATGATGAGGATCCCAACAAGGTCGAGGCCGGCAAAAAACTGATCGAGGTCATTATTTCGCAGGAAAGCGCTGAAAAGTGGGCGGAGCTTGGACGCGGACTTCCTATCCTCCCCGTCGCATATGCGATGGCGCCTGCATTCAAGGACTGCCAGGCGTATACCGGAGAGCAACTGCTCTCTTCTGCGGGCCTGACCTACTTCTCCAGCGAGTATGAAAGCATCTGGATCGACGACGTGCAGGCTGCGTTCAATATGGACTCGCTTGACATGGCCGCACACTGCGAGAAGGTTGACGCTGATTTTGCTTCTGCGCAGTAACCCGCTGCCCGAAGCAGACGGAAAGCGTTTGTGAAACATGAAAACAATGTCATCCTGCGCTTTGGTGAAGGGTGACATTGCTTCATGTATGTTGCAGCTGCAGCAGTGTACGGGGCCGGTTCCGGTATTTTTCGACTGAACCGGCAAATATGATTGGTAAACCAGCGAAAAAGAAGCCTCTGGAGGTACTTATGCAGTATATTGATTTTACTGATGTCTTTGGAAAGACATTCCGGGTTTCCAAGTTTATTCATGGCGCCCCCTTCGCACCTACAGGTCGCGGAATCGATGGTGCCTTTGAGCTCATGGATCGATATCGTGCGCTCGGCGGCAACACGTTTGATGTGGCAAGATTTTACGGATATCCCCGCATCGGCTACCGGGAATCCATTCTTGCCGACTATATTAAGGACAGGGACTGCCGCGATGATGTAGTTATCATCACAAAGGGCGGTATGCCGGAGCTGAACGACGACTATACATTCAAGCGCCTGCGGATCAACAGGAATGCAATTCTGGGTGATTTTTATACCAGCTGCGATCAACTGCAGGTGGAGAAAATCGATATGTATCTGCTGCACAGGGACGACCCGAGCGTGCCGGTGGGTGAGATTATGGACATTCTTCAGGAGATTGTGGACACCGGGTGCGTGCGAACCATCGGTGTTTCGAACTGGTCTGTTGAAAGAATCCGGGAGGCGAACGCCTATGCGGCGGCGCATGGCAGAACGCCGCTCGTTTCCTCAGAAATCCAGTGGAGTTATACCTATCTGAACCATAAAATGCGTGCGGATGACTCTGTGGTGATCATGAACCCGGAGGTCTATAAGCAGTATGAGGCATATCCAATCCCGGTGCTCGCCTATTCATCACAGAGCGCGGGCCTGTTCAGCTATCTGTACACAGGCAGAGAAACCTGGGATACGCTGAAGCCGGCGAGAAAAATGTACGATTGTCCGCAGAACCGTGCAAAGGTGGAAAAGGTACAGCAGTATTGCAGCAAGCACGGAGTTTCTCCGGCAGCGCTGATCCTGGCGTACCTTGCCTGCAATCGTGTGACCTGCGCGCCGATTTTCAGCTGTAAGACCATGGAGCAGATGGAAGATACCATGACGGGCGCGGAGCTGACACTGACGCAGGATGTGATCGACTGGCTGAACGAGTGATACGAACGGAATCGACGGAAAGGAGGGAATGCTGTGCTGCGCGCACTGCTGCTGGGAGACCATTCAGAAACTGCTACACACAGTGTTGAACAGATGAGCCGGGTGCTGTCCGATCTGTACGATGGAATGTTTCAGGTCGAGACACAGACACAATACGGCGCACTTACGGCGAAGACGCTGACCAACTTCGATCTGGTCATCAATTATGCTGCAAAGTGGGCAGAGAACGGAACGAGACAGGCGGCGGGGGCGCTTACTGCCTATGTAGCGGACGGCGGGAATTATCTTGCGCTGCATGCCGGGCTGGAGTACGGCACGGCGGCATTTGGACTGAACTGCCTGACTGCCTCGCGTCTGATTGACAAAGGCAGCCCGTGCCTGATGCGCTTCGAAAAAACAAAGACCGTAAGCCCAATCACCGATGGGCTTGCGCCGTTTGAGGTTCTGGAGGAGCCTGCAAGATACTTTCTGGATCCGGTTGTTTCACCTGCCGTTCTCATACAGGCGCCCTACGGCAGCTGTCAGCTGCCGGTTCTCTGGAGCCGCCATTTTGGATGGGGCAGCGTGGTCTGCTTGACAGCGGGGCATTCCAGAGACTCCGTTACCCCATTTTTTTCGAAGGTGCTGTACCGCTCGGCGTTGTGGTTCCTTGACAGAATATAAATGCAGGCAGGGAGGTTACGCAGATGAAAAGGGTGTTTATTTGCGGGGACGATACATATCCACTGCATCATCCGGTCGATGAGATCAGGAAAGAACTCTATGCTGTGCTGGACAAACCGCCGCTAGCGGTCACGGCAGATACGGAACACTTTGAGGGAATGGACGCGGAAGATCTGGCCCAGTTTGATCTGGTCGTCATGTACAGCGACCATTGGCCGGATAAAATCCGCACGTCCCATCAGCTGGAACGGGCGTTTGTCCATTATATTGCGCTGGGCGGAAATCTTCTGGTGCTCCATATGCCGGACATGATGGACACACCGGAGTTTGCCCAGTTAGTCGGCTGCCGTCGACAGCCAGACAGCGGCAGACCTGTGACGACGCAGCTGTTGTTTCTTCCAGCTGTCGGACATCCTGTTTCTGAGAGATTGGAGCCGTTCTCCCTTCAGGAACAGCAGCTTTGTCTGGAATATTGCCCGATGACAGAGCGAAACGACTTCCTTTTGGCGCAGACACCGGCCGGAAACCAGTTTCCCGTCGGATGGACAAGCGGATTTGGAATGGGGAAAACGGCCTATTTGATGCTGGGGCATGGAAAGCAGAGCTTTGCCAATCCATCCTTCCAACTGCTGCTGCGCCGGCTGATGTTGTATTTGACAGACATGGAGGAGACGCGATGAGGCAAAAGAAACAGCGATTCGGTCTGACGGGCGGTCTGGAGACTGTCAAAGCTCTGTTTCCTTCGGAAACGGAGCTTGAGGTTTTGGAATGGGAGTATCTTACGATCTGGAATAGACTGGCGGATTGCCGGTGCGTGCTGTTGCACACGCAGATACAGCAGCTGAGCTGTCCACCGCAGATTGCGGTCAGTGACCTGGTGACCTATGTGATAACGGGCGGGACGCTGCTTTGCCCGCTGGATGCTGTGCTGTCTAAATGCACAGAGCTGCTTCAGATGTTAGGCGTGAAACCCGTGTTTCGCGTGCCGTTTGGACGGCTGCGGCTTGCAGCGGCAGAGAGCTATACCGGACTGGAGAGCGGGCTCACTGCGCTCTGGAGCGAGACGGTTCTGGTATGTCAGACACCGTTTTCCGCGCTGGAGCCGGTGCTGTACTGCAAATACGGCGCGGCGCAGTTTCCTGCATTGTGGGTTCAGAGATGGGGAAAGGGCCGCGTTGTGGGATCGATCCTTCCGCTGCGGGAATTCCTCAAAGCGGTGTCCCGGCTGGATGTGGGACTGCCGGAAGGATGGTGAGCGTGTGAAAAATGCTTTGATGATCACAAGATTCAGCCGCGGATTTCACAATTACTCCGATGGGATTGGCGTAGAACTGAAGGAGATTTTTCAGCCCTATCTGCTGATTGCTGCCGAGCGTGAGGATGCTGCCGGAATTACACTTTCTGAGCTCCGGCAATATGACGCGGTTCTCCTCTCAAATCCGGCGGTATGGACTATGGCGGGCGACTCGGACTTTATCATCGCGCTGATTGTTTACCTTGTAAACGGCGGAAACGTTTGCATCCTTCATGCCAACGGCCTTGGACAGAGCAAAGAGGGCGCTGCAGTATTTGGCGGTCGGTTTAATATACACCCGCCGTATCAGAATTATCACTTGATTCCGGCACCAGACGCGGAGCCGGCGATGACTTCCGGTATATCGGACTTCTATCTTTGCGACGAGATGCACATGCATGAGGTCGACCCGCTGCTGAATCGGGAAACGCTTCTTCTGTGTGGACGGCCGGAGGCCGGAAGCGGGCAACCTGACAGCGTCAAAGTGCCTGCGTATAAGCGCTACGAAGATATTTACGGCGGAGGTACGGACTGGATAATCCCGGTCGCGTGGCGTTGGCGCTACGGGCTGGGGAAGGCTGTGCATGTCTGTCCGGGACATGACGCGCAGTCTTATCGCGCACCGCAACTGCGGGAGCTTCTGAAGCGCTGCGCAGAATGGCTGGCAGAGCCGGCCGGATAAGGGACGGGTGTAAAAACGCACAACAGGAGAGGAGACAGAATGCACTTTCAGGATATGGAATACCGGCGTCCGCCGCTGGATGCGACAGTCGGGCAGATTCGGGATTTGACAGAACGGATGCGTCAGGCAGAAAGCTATGCACAAGCAAGGAAAGTTTTTCTGGAAAGCGAGGCGTTTTTCCGCCGTCTCGATACGCTGTCAGAGCTTGTGAATATTCGCCACTGTATCAATACCAGAGATACGTTTTATAATGCAGAGACGTCGTTCTGGAGCGCTGCCGCGCCGGTTATCGGAGATTACCGACACCAATTTGCGGATGCGATTTGCGGCAGTGCATTCCGTCCAGAATTTGAAGCAGAATATGGACTGCTGATGTTCCGGAATTTTGAGCTCCAGAAGCATACCTTTGATTCGCGTATTACAGAGGAGCTCCGACGGGAAAACAACCTGATGCGGGAATATGAAAGCCTGATCGCGGGCGGAAGCGTTTTGTTTGAGGGAAGGAGCCATACACTGCCGGGGATGATGGCGTTCAAGACGCTGCCGGATGATAAGCGCCGCTGGAATGCATGGCAGGCAGACGGTGCATGGTTTCGTGCGCACAGCGCACAGATCGACCGGATCTTCTCCGAGCTTGTCGATGTCCGCGACACTATGGGGAAAAAGCTTGGCTATGAGAACTATCTGCCGCTGGGGTATGCACGCAGATGCCGCAATTGTTATACGGAAGCCGATGTAGATCGCTACCGCGCGCTCGTCAGAACGTACATTGTGCCGATCGCAGAAAGAATCTGCAGGGAAAAGGCGGCGCGCAACGGTGTGGCATATCCGCTCAGCTATGCGGACGACGCATTGAGCGACAGAACGGGTAACCCTATTCCGGTCGGCGGGCAGCAGGGGATTCTGGATACGACGGCGCGCTTTTACCGGTCGCTGTCGGAAGAAGCAGGCAGCTTTTTTAAAATGATGCTTGATAACGGCCTGATGGACATCCCATCCCGCGCTGGTAAGGCCGGCGGCGGCTACTGCGCCTGCTTCCCGACCTACAAGGTTCCGTTTATCTTTACGAATTTCAACGGAACGCAGGAGGATGTGAAGCTCATCACGCATGAATCTGGCCATGCCTTTGAGGTCTATCTGAACAGGGAACGTGTTCCTTTCGCACAGATCTGGGCGACTGGAGAAGCCTGTGAGGTCAATTCCACGGCAATGGAATTTCTGGCCGAGTCTTATGCAGAAGAATACTTCGGAAAAGATGCAGCAAAGTACCGGCGCAGTCATCTGGAGGAAACGATCATTCATATTCCATACGGCGCAGCGATCGACCATTTCCAGCATATTTGCTACCGTAATCCCAACTATACGGCGGAGCAGCGGCATGTGGTCTGGCGGGAGATGACGCAGATGTATACACCGTGGCTCCGACTGGATGGCGGAATCCCGTTCTATGCCGAGGGTATGCGCTGGCAGGCACAGCGGCATCTTTTTGTCGGCCCGCTCTACTATCTGGACTACAGCCTTGCGGAGACAGTGAGCCTTGAGATCTGGGCAAAAATGCGCAGTAGTTTTGCAGATGCGTTCCGGGCCTATATGGCCTATACTGTTCTCGGTGGCAGCGATACTTTCCTTGGCCTGCTGAGACGTGCAGGGTTTGCAAATCCCTTTGAGGAAGAAACAATCCAAAGGCTTGCAACTGCTCTGGAGGACGGCTTAAGAACGTTGGAATAGCACCAGTAAACCGATGCTTTGTGGTAAGCGTCAAACCACCCCGCGCATGGACGGGCATGAGACAATAGTAACGGGACGTTGCGAAACGTTCCGTTACTGTCATATTGGAGGTAAGTGGATGACAAGCGCAGAGTTGAAACACCGTGTAAAGCTGCAGGAGTGGGCGGCACGAATACAGGACTGCCACAGCAGCGGCCTGTCAGTGCGGGCGTGGTGCAGACAAGAAGAAATCAATGCAGCAACCTATTACCGTTGGGAACGGGAATTGCTGGCTTTGGCTGAAACAGAGCCGTGCTCGAGCGTGCCGGCCGTCAGGTTTGCAGAGCTTCCGGCACCGAAACAGGTATCACGCAACGTTGCGGAACGTTCCGCAACGCCGCATATTGGAAACGCCAGTCTGGATATTTATCCCGGGTGCGATACGGAACAGCTGAAAATGCTGGTAGAGCTTCTGCGCCTATGCTGAACGACTTCACCGGCGCAGATAAAATCTACATTGCCTGCGGCTACACAGATCTGCGCAAAGGCATAGACGGCCTGGCGCGCCTCGTCCAGCAGCAGTTTGAACTGGATCCATTCACCAACACGCTGTTCCTGCTCTGTGGGCGGCGGCGAGACCGTATCAAGGGCTTGTACTGGGAAAAGGACGGCTTCATCCTGCTGTACAAGCGACTGGAACAGGGCGCGTACCAGTGGCCGCGCTCGGAATCCGAGGTGAAGGTGCTAACGCCGCAGCAGTACCGCTGGCTCATGGAGGGGCTGCAGATCGAGCAGCCGAAAGCCCACCGTCCGGTAACGGGATTGACCACTGCCTGAGCAGGGAAAATAGGTGGAAACCATGGAAAACACCGGCTTTTTGCCGCATTCTGTGGTATAATGTTTGCATGGAAAACAGAGAAATGCAGACAAGCAACACGGCGGAAATGGTCACCATTTCCCGTGCGGAATATGAGCAGCTCCAGCAGGAAAATGCGCAGTTGGAAGCAAAGAGCGCCAAGTTGGAAGAGGCGCATACAAGACTAGAAGCAAAGCTTGCTGCCCGCGAACAGGAACAGGCGCAGGTCATCACCAGCCTCACGCTGCAAAATGAGTGGCTGCTGGAGCAGCTGAAGCTGTCCAAAAAGAAGCTGTTCGGCCGTTCTTCGGAGCAGGCGGAGCAGATGGTCATGGAGCAGCTGAGCTTTACTTACAACGAAGCGGAAGCCTAGGCTTTCAGCTTTCCTTCGTTCAACAATCTGTAGATTGCATTTTCACGGATTCTGAGGGCGTCTGCAGCTTCTTCCGCTGACAGGATATCGGAATATTCCTCAAACATTATCCTGCCTCCATCTCGTCACACTGCTGCCTGCGGGGGCACTTACCGAGGCTTGCCGTACATTTCTTGCACAGACAGCATTCACTATCGTTTTTCGGCTTTCCCGGTCTTCGCTTGCGGACGTATAGCCCCAGAGCAACGGCCTGCTGACAAATGGCAATCTCGGTTCGCTGCAAAATCAATGCGATCTCACTGAGATCTTCACCGTCATTGAACATCCTTTTGAGCTGCCGCCGTTCATCCTCGGTCCAATAATCTCTGTCACGATCCTGTACATACGGGATCTTTCTCATATTCTTTACCGCGACTTTTTTATTCTTTTCATTCACGATAGAAATCCTCCTTATTTGATTTACCATGATGTTCCGTCGTTTTTCGTGAAATACACGCAAAAACGTGGATTTTGAATTGCATATTATCCCTGTGAAGCTGTGCAAAGAAACTTTGCACGGCTATTTTGCTTTTTTAGAGGAGTTTTCTGACGATGCAAACAAAACATCATGGGGCGTTCAATGCCTGCGGGCTTGACGAAACAAACGGCTTTAGCCGTAGTAAAAGAAAGGGAGGATTTTGAAAATGGAACGTAAATCTGTATGCAGCATCTGCGGTGAGCAGTTTCCGGTTGATGCGCTCATTTCATTTGCCGGTGAGCATTTCTGCGAACACTGCCTTAACGAAGAAACGATTGTCTGTGCCGACTGCGGAACCCGGCTCTGGAATGATTCCAATGCCGGGTCTGACGATCACCCGCTCTGCCAGCGGTGCTATGACAGCTCTTACACGACCTGCGAGCGCTGCGGACGGCTGCTTCTGTATGATGATGCCTGCTATCTGAACAACGGCGATGAAGATTATCCGTATTGTGAGAGCTGCTACCAGCAGCTTCGGCGGGGTGGTATCCACAGCTATGATTACAAGCCGCTGCCGATTTTCTACGGCGTGGGACCGCGCTATTTCGGCGTGGAGCTGGAAATCGACGGAGCTGGGGAATACGACAGCAACGCGGACAAAATTCTTGCCATCGGCAATCACGACGAACCACGTGTGTACTGCAAGCATGATGGCAGTCTGGATGAGGGCTTCGAGATCGTCAGCCACCCGGCCACGCTGGACAGCCATATGCACAGCTTCCCGTGGGAGCAGATGATGAACGCGGCAGTTTCGATGGGCTACCGCTCCCATCAGGCCACCACCTGCGGCCTGCACGTCCATATCAGCCGGGACGCCTTTGGCCGAACCGAGCAGGCACAGGAGGCCGCGATTGCCCGCCTGCTGTTCTTCGTGGAAAAGCATTGGAACGAGCTGCTGAAATTCAGCCGCCGGACAAACCGCCAGTTGGAGCGCTGGGCGGCGAGATACGGCTACAAGGACACGCCGAAGGAAATGATGGATCACGCCAAGAGCTATCACTATGGCCGCTATACCTGCGTGAACCTGACGAATACGGAAACCGTGGAGATCCGGATTTTCCGCGGAACGCTCAAATACAATACATTTATCGCGACCTTGCAGTTGGTGAACCGCCTCTGTGATGTCGCGATTTATCTTACGGATTCGGAGCTTCACGCCATGTCATGGTCGGATTTCACGGCGGGTATCACTGAACCGGAGCTGATCCAGTATCTGAAAGAGCGGCGGCTGTATCTCAACGAGCCGGTAGAAAGTGAGGTGGAGCTGTAATGTGCTGCCTGTTTGGATTTTATGATTACGGCGGAACGCTTTCCTCAAAGCAGAAGAACAGGATGATTGCGGCTCTGGCCGCTGCCAGCGAGGTGCGCGGGATCGATGCAACCGGGATCGCGTATTGCATGAACGGCCATCTGAGCGTCTACAAACGGCCTCTCCCGGCGCATTGGATGCGGTTCCGCATCCCGGAACAGGCAGCCGCCGTGATGGGGCATACCCGCATGACAACGCAGGGATCGGAATACCGGAATTATAATAATCATCCTTTCTCCGGAAAGGCAGGCCAGCCGTTCGCGCTGGCGCATAACGGCGTCCTTACGAATGACGGACTTTTGCGCAGACAGGAAAAGCTGCCCGTTTCCAAAATCGAAACGGACAGCTTTATCATTGTGCAGCTTTTGGAGCAGGCGGGCAGCATCGGCTTTCAGACGCTTCGCACTGCTTCGGAGCAATTAGCCGGTTCCTTCACCTATACGGTTCTGGATGGCGACGGGCGACTTTATATCGTGCGCGGGAACAATCCGTTTTGCCTGTACCATTGGCCGGAACAGGGGCTGTATCTCTACGCCTCCACGCAGGCGGTTCTGGATGCGGCTGTGTTCAAGATCCGGAAGCTGCTTTCCGGAAGTATGCAGAATATTCCGGTTGAAGAAGGGGAAATCCTTCGACTGTCTCCGGATGGAAGCCGGGAGAGCGAAACTTTTTCTTTGAAAAAGCTCTATCAATTCCAGCTCTGCCAGTCCCCGTATTACGGCTCCTGCTGGCCGGATGTGCAGGACAATACCGGCTACGCCGAGGAGCTTCGCCGGATGGCCCCGGTATTTGGATTCTCAGCGCAGGACGTGGATACACTGCTTCGCGGCGGAATGCTGCCGGAGGAGATTGAGGAGTATTTTTATTGCGGCTGATATTTGCCGCAGAATCTATAAAAGATGGGAGGGATCAATATGCAGTGGACATTATTGGGGTTTATTGTCTCGTTGGCGATTCTCTGCCTGATGGAGAGCCTGAGCGCCAAGAAGGAGGTGAAGAAATGACGATCCTGTTTGCCGTAGCCGGTTCCCCGCTGGCCTGCTTTGCAGAAGGAGCGATCCTTGCTGCAAGCGTGTACCTTGTGAGCCGAGGCGTAAAGAATCCTCTGCGGAATTCAAAAAAGTAAAAGGAAGCGAGGGAATTAGGAGGGGGAGTTGCGCGAATTGCTGCACCAGCGGGAGCTGGCTGCAGCAATCCATCTCCCCCTCCTAAAACCACCCCCTGTCGCGAAGAGAGTGTTGGCTGTTCCTTCCGCATTCCGAATTACAGAAGGAATACTGCTTTTCCGTCTATTTGTTTACGCGTACGCGCTATTTTTTGGTATTATCTACTTTTTTCGCTTGTGGAATGAGAAATACGGAAGAAGGATAATCCTGCATTATTATTCCATAAATAGTTAGCGAATATTTGCAAGTTATTTTTTCGGCACAATCCACAAGGATATTGATGGATGCGTCACTTTTCTGAAAACACTCTATGTCTCTTTATATTCCTCGGAATGAATTTCGCACGGTTTAGATACCAAAATGTGTTATATGCAACTTTTAAATCAAATGCAGCTATACCACAGATCAGATCACAATAATCAGCGGATTGATATTCAAGACTATCGAGAATCTCTCTTTTTAACTCAAGTAATAATCGTTGTTGGTCAATCGACTGGTGCATAAACGTCCACAAGGCGCAGGCACCACGTCTTTTTAGAAAATCTGGCGTGTCTTTATGGAGCTTTGCGTCAGGTTTGCCCATACAAGCTTCCGAATCAAATTCGTCTTTGAAACGCTTCTGAAATTCCCCAAAAGATCTTCCCAATAAATCCTCGAAACGAGTACGGCGCCCCGATGATACTTGAAGCAGATAAGCAAATGTGTCTATCATCATATTCCGGACGTTATATTGTTTATCATTAGGGATTCCTGGTGGGAGAACTCCAAAGCAAAGAGTGGAAAGTACCATGTCGGCTTTTATGCTAGCCAGATTTCTTAGTGGATATATTGGTAATTTAAAATCTCTCCGAAAACTAAACGCCGAACAGGTCATAAAGCCGGGACATGTTTGACATTTTAGCAGATTCTTTGAATCTGCCAAACTAGCTGCCCCGGCTGAATGTTCTGAATCATCTGAACGCATCGAAACCTTTGAGCACAGCGACTCCCTCAACTGCCTAATATATTTTTTCCCTTTTTCGGTGGCCTTATATGCTTCGATTTCCCTATAGTCGGCGCAGTTTTGGCAGCGTTTGAGTGTAGATTTGTATGCTTCGATTTCCTTGTAGTCGGCGCAGTTTTGGCAGTGTTCAGGTATGGCCTTGTATGCTTCGATTTCCTTGTAATCAGCACAGTTTTGACAGCGCACGGACGTGGACTCTTGTGCTTCGCTTTCCTTGCAGTCAGTGCAGTTTTGACAACGTTCGAGTACGGCCTTATATGCCTTGATTTTCTTGTGGTCAACACAGTTTTGGCAGCGTTCGAGTATGACGCGCATTGCGCTTGAGTCCCCGTTGATGAATCTTGGATGTTTATATAAAAATTGTTCAGGATCATCGGTATCTCCAAACAGATAATTGGGGGAGCATTCAAAGCGTAGACATATTCCGACAAAATGTGCTTGGTTTAGAGGCTTAGTAATTTTCTTCTCAGAATTCTTTTTATCCTGATAGGCCTTGCTATCTACGGCTTTTTTGCTGTTTGAAGCTTCTTTGTCACCTGAGGCTTCCTTGCCTTTTGTGGGTTTTGGGCAGCCTATGGTTCTTAGTTGCTGAACGTATGTATGCGATGCGCCAATGAACTCTCCTAAGTTTTGATCGCTGATGTTCTCCTTGTTTTGCAGCTTACGCAGGCGACCTGCAAAACATCGCAGCATTTCTTCGGTGATCCCTTCTTCAAAATATTCGCATGATATTTCATATACAGCATTGAACAACGTTTTGTCTTCGTACGTTTCCCGCTGATTCTCTATCATTTCAGAAATTGCATCTATGCTTTTTCGCCCGCCCTTGCTCATATATACACCTCATTCACGTAAAATTGCAAGTTATTTTCTCTGTACACTTTGTCAATTTATTTCCAGTTGACCTTATGCTAGAATGCTGGCATCGCTAGCGACGATTCTTTCAAAACCAAGGAGGTCTTTATGAATAAAAACGATAATACGTTGATTGCCGGGGCATCCGGAGAAAAGATTGAAAATAGGCATGAGGGCAAGCGCGAATTGATCGATCCGTTTATTCTCCCGCCTGACTATAAACCCGGCGCATTCAGTCATTCCGTTGAAAGTGGCTGCTCGAAGCATGAGAAACAGGATGAACAGAATTCTGTGAAAGAACCGGCCACTGTTGTAAAAACCGATTGCTATGATCTTGTCCGTCCGTTCCTGAAAGCCAGCGAGTCTGCATCCTGTGATGAGCCGATGTGCGCTGTTGCGCCTGCCGCCCCGCCTGCTGCTCCGCCTTCCAACCCGCTTGTACCGAAGCCCTTTATGCTGCCTTCGTCGCCTGATATCTGGAAGGTATCTGCGCCGACAACCTATAGGCGCAATGCACCGAATGCAATGGAACTGGAAAAGTTGTATCTCTCGCAGCGGCTTATTCGGACGAAAGGAAATGCAGTGTACATCTGGAACGGGAATTTCTATCGCAATATAAGCATGGATGAACTGAAGCGTGATATAAAGGGGCTTCTCCGTCCTGAATTGGAGATTAGAGGGACGCCCAATCAGCTTCATGACATAATCGAGTGCATTTTGGCAGAGCCGACTATTGCGGTACGGGATGGGGTGGCTGATCCTCCGCACAACCTGTTGAACGTAGCCAATGGGCTTCTCGATCTCAATACCATGACGCTGCTGCCGCCCGCACCCCAGTATTTCTTTACATCTGCGATTAAAATTCCTTGGGATACCGAAAAAACGTGCCCTGTTTTTGAAAAGTTTTTGTTTGACTCTGCGGGGGGAGATCCGATTTTGGTTGCTCGGCTTTGGGAAGCGCTGGGTTATATTTTGACTCCGGATAACCGTGGCAAACGGTTCTGCCTGCTTCTCGGCCCGTCCAGCACAGGCAAGTCCGTGTTTGGAAACACTGTCAGAAAATTTTTCAATCCGGAATTTCTCAGTTCTGTATCGGCAATTGGGCTTGGCGCACAGTTTTCGCTTTCGGCGTTGCTGCATTCCCGTGTGAATCTGTCCATGGATCTGACGGATGCAGCCCTCACTCCGCAGGCTGTCAGCATTATTAAATCGATTACCGGACGCGATGCTATCGCCGTAGAAGAAAAATATCAGCCTATCGTAAATGCAGTGCTGGATACAAAGCTTGTCTTTTCGAGCAACCACGTCTTGAAGCTGATGGCAGCAGACAGCGCACTTCTGTCGAGAGTTCTCCTTTTGCCTTTCCGCTACCCTGTACCTAAGGAACGTCAGAACCCGCATTTGGAAGAAATGATTGGGAAAGAGCTGCCCGGAATTCTGCATCGTGCAGTGAGCGCATATGTCAATGTGGTCAACCGTGGGTATATTTTTACTGGCGATGATATTTACCAGCCCGCCGCCATGGAGCAGTCTGTTCTTGCGCTTGACAGCGGTTCTGATTCGCCTGAGGACGCTATGTGTGCATTCATCGCTGATATCTGCGTGTCTGACAAAGACGCCTTTACTCCTATTGATGCGATTCATGCGGCATACCGCAGGTTTGCAAATGCAAATCCGGCAGCAATCTCTTATGCCAACACGCAGACATTCGCCCGTATGCTCCGCCGTTGCTTTGAGATCATGAGTTTCCCTGTGAGTCCGCAGAAAAAATTCATTGATGGAAAAACGGCAAATGTATATTTCGGTGTCCGCTTGAAGCAGGAGGTGTAATCGATGAGCGAAGCGTTTGGAAACAGCCATTCAGCGGTGCTGCATTATGTGGATCTGATGCCTACTGAAATGGTCGAACGGCGGGTACAGTTGAAGAAACTGCTTGAACGGTATCCGGTTGCCATTCCGGTCACTGAGGCTGCAAACTTTCTCGAAATGAAAGAGGAAGGACTGCGTAAGAGTCTCCTGCAGGGCATGTGCCCGTTCGGTTTCGCGTACAAAAACGGAGAGAGGGCGGCCTATAAGATCCCCAGTGACACATTCCTTAGCTGGTTCAGTGCTGGTAGCTGCTAGCACCTAGTATTTACAAGCGGGAGATGGGCTTCCATCTCCCGCAGTGATAAAGAAAGAAGGAGGATAATTTGCCCGCGAAAAAACGTTATGAATACAAAATTGCGCTGGGAAAGAAAATAGATGGAACCTCGATCCGCAAATCTTTCTATAGCACAAAATCCAAGCGTGATGCGAAACGCAAAGCAGAAGAATACGCTGAAACGTATAAACTCAATCTGCTCTTGGGCGAGCCGGAAAAAACAAAAACAATCACCTTTGAAAAATGGGCAATTCGTTGTTTGGAGCTCTATAAGATGCCCTATGTCAAGGCCAACACATACAGGGATACCTACCTTGCACCCGTCAAACGGCATTTGATCCCCCACTTTGGAAAAAGGGAGGTTCAAGCGATTCAGCCGGCAGAGATACAGGCGTACATCAACAGCATAAACGGAAAATACGCACCCGAAACAATAAAAAAGGACTTTAACATGCTGCACTTCATCCTTCAACATGCCAAGGAGGAAGGATACTGCAAAGAAAACGCTGCCGCATCGTCTGGTATTCGGTTGCCAAAATATCATACCGTTGTGGCGAAACACGCATTTTCTCCACAGGAATATAATACCACATATGAATTTGCTGTCAACCACCCGAAGGGGCTTGCAATTATGCTGCTGATGGAAACCGGCTGTTCCAGAAGTGAACTGTTGGGACTTCGCTACGAAGATTTTGACGCAGAACATGGGTATCTGCACATCAATCAGGGATTGGTTGCTGTTTCCGCGACCGGCGGTAAAAAGACGCTGCTGGCAGACGGTTTGAAGAATGGCTACCGCCAGCGCACAATTCCGATTTTGGAGCCACGCCTGCTCGCAAGACTGAAAGCAGAGCCGAAAATCATTACATTGGAATCTGGCGGAGAGAAGCGTCAGGTCGAAGCAGAGTTTATTTTTCACAGTCCGGAAGGGAAAGCCTATTATCCACGGAATTGGTACGACCGTGAGTATCGTTCCTTTATGAAGGATCTGATCAAGGCACATCCGGAAATTCCGTCATTGACGCCCCATGAGCTTCGGCACACGAGAGCAACGCTCTGGTCGGCGCAGGGCGTACCGCAGCATTTGATCGCAGACCTGCTTGGACACTGCGACACCAGAATGCTGGAACGGGTCTATAATCACACAACGACGGACACGCTGAGACAGGCGTTGGAAGCCGTACAGACGAAGGAGGGAGAGAGAGCCTGACGGCTCTTTCTCCCTCCATTTTTGCAAAACTGTCGTATTTTTGTCGTACAAGCGGTTTAGCCTTATAGCTGTTTCTGATATACCAAACTTTTTGGGCTTAAAAAGCAAAGAAAAAGCTCCGAAACCATGAGATTTCGGAGCTTTTATATGGTGGACAGTACAGGACTCGAACCTGTGACCCCATGCACGTCAAGCATGTGCTCATACCAGCTGAGCTAACTGTCCATCAGCGGGGTTATTATACTCAATCCCGCTGTATTTGTCAAGTATTATTTTTCAGATACCATGCGATCAGCAGATCGGCGGCTTCGCCGTAGCTTTGGACGCCGGATTCCTCAGAGAAGGCCTTCAGATAGGTGTCGTTGACCTTCTGCGCTGTGTCCTGCACCTTGCCCTCATACTGCTCGTAGTGTGCGTTTGCCGCGCGGATGTCGGCGAGGACACCGTCTGACAGGGTGCTCCAGATCTGGCCGGCGGCGGTCTTGTCAATCTTCGACAGGGCGTTGTGGCAGTAGATATACGCGCCGAACGCGCCGGAGTAGCGAAAATCGTCGTCTTCCGAGGCCATGCAGGCCAGATAGGCGCAGAAGTTCGCGTCGTCCTCGGCTGTGACGGCCTGCCGGTGGGCAAGCTCGTGGCACATGGTAAAGGGGATCCACGCGGTATACGTATCCGGGTTGACGCAGGCCTCCGCCGTGAAGCAGATAAAGATGCCCGTCGTGCCGGTCTGGCTGAACAGCCGCCACGAAGCCAACGGCTTTACTGGCCCGAGTCCGTCCGTGAACGGATCATACTGCTGCGCAAGCGCCGCGTAGCCGCCGGGGGCCTGCTTTGCAAGCTCGGAAAACGCCGGATAGACGGTCAGATTTTCTGCGTCACGCTCGACCTTTTCGGCGTATTCGTTTGCCTGCGCGGCATAATAGGCCGTTGCGGCGATCAGCTCCTGCTTGGAATATTCGCGCACGTCAAGGCCAAGCGTCTGATCGACCGACGGGCCGAAGTGCCCGAGGCCCCAGATGGCAACGAACAGGAACACGCCCGTGCTGAGCCCCAGCAGAACGCCGGACAGCCAGCAAAGCAGGCTCCGGCGGCCCGTGAACACGCGGATGAGCGTATAGAAAAACCACAGCGCCAGCAGGACTGCCAGCACCTCCCACAGCGCGATGGGCATCAGCCCGGACACGGAGGAAATGGCCGACAGGATGCTTCTGGAGAGGGCGGGGTAGAACGAAAAGACCACACTGGGCGCGGCCTTTGCAAACGCGATCATCAGGCCCGTCAGGACCAGAAGGATCGCCGATAGGATCACTCTTCCGATTGCTTTCAAGATGGATATGTCCTTTCCGAATTGCTTCCTGCATTATACCACATTTTCGGGAAAAACAAAACTGGTCTTTCAAATTTTTGCCGCGCGGTTGACTTTGCGGGCTTTTTCATTATAATAATAGGATAAACTTGATCATATACGTCAGGAGGACGAGAAGTATGATGAAAAACAGCGAAAAGTCCATGGACAAGATCATTGCCCTTTGCAAAAACCGCGGCTTTGTCTTTGCAGGCTCCGAAATTTACGGCGGCCTGGCCAACAGCTGGGACTACGGCCCTCTCGGCGTTGAGTTCAAGAACAACGTCAAAAAGGCGTGGCTCAAGAAATTCGTGCAGGAAAGCCCGTACAACGTCGGTCTCGATGCGGCCATTATCATGAATCCGCAGACGTGGATCACGACCGGCCATGTGTCCAGCTTCTCCGACCCGCTGCTCGACTGCAAGGCGTGCAAGGCCCGCCACCGCGCTGACAAGCTCATCGGCGAAGAGCATCACGAGGTCAACGTCGACGCGATGAGCTTCGACGAGATGGACAAGTTCATTGCCGAGCATGAGGATATTGTCTGCCCCGTCTGCGGCAAGCACGACTTTACCCCCATCCGCAAGTTTAACCTGATGTTCAAGACCGCCATCGGCGTCACCGAGGATTCCTCCTCGACCTGCTATCTGCGGCCGGAGACGGCGCAGGGCATCTTCGTGAACTTCGCGAACATCCAGCGCACCACCCGCCGCAAGCTGCCCTTCGGCGTGTGCCAGGTCGGCAAGGCGTTCCGCAACGAGATCACCCCGGGCAACTTTACCTTCCGTACCCGCGAGTTTGAGCAGATGGAATGCGAATTCTTCTGCAAGCCCGGCACGGACCTCGAATGGTTCGCATACTGGAAGGACTACTGCGTGAACTGGCTCAAGAGCCTCGGCATCCGCGAGGAGAACCTGCGCCTGCGCGACCATGAGCCGGCGGAGCTGGCCTTCTATTCCAGAGCCACGACCGATATTGAGTATGCGTTCCCGTTCACCGACTGGGGCGAGCTCTGGGGCATTGCCGACCGCACCGATTATGACCTCAAGCGCCATCAGGAGGCTTCCGGCAAGGATCTGACCTATTTCGATCAGGAAGCGAACGAGCACTATATCCCCTACGTCATCGAGCCGTCGCTCGGCTGCGACCGCGTGGCGCTGGCGTTCCTGTGCGAAGCGTATGACGAGGAGGTCATCGACGAGGCGAAGAACGACGTGCGCGTGGTTCTGCACCTGCATCCGGCGTTGGCTCCGTACAAGGCTGCGATCCTGCCGCTGAGCAAGAAGCTGGCCGAGCCCGCAAGAAGGATCTATCAGGACCTGTGCGGCGACTTCATGCTCGACTATGACGACACCGGCTCCATCGGCAAGCGCTATCGCCGCGAGGACGAGATCGGCACGCCGTACTGCATCACGGTTGACTTTGCGACCGTCGGCGACGACAAGACCCCGGCGGACAACGCGGTTACCATTCGCGAACGCGACTCTATGGAGCAGGTTCGCGTCCCCATCAGCGAACTGAAGAACTGGCTGGCCGAGCATACGAAATTCTAAAAATAAAAAGGGGGCCGCACGGCCCCTTTTCCATATCCGCGCACAGGAGGAACGACACATGAAAGCCATTATCACCGTCGTCGGCCCCGACCGGGTCGGCATCATCGCCGAGGTCTGCACGCTGCTGGCAGAACTCCACATCAGCGTTGTGGAGATCAGCCAGACCATCATGCAGCGCACGTTTACCATGATCATGCTCGTCGAATGGACGGCAGGCGCGCCGGAGTTTGACACGGTGCAGACCCGCGTCACGGAAAAGGGCGAACAGATGGGCCTGTCCATCCGCATCCAGCGGCAGGATATTTTCACTGCCATGCACACCATCTGACGGAGGGGACAGATCATGCTGAACCATTCCGATATCATGTCCACGGTCGATATGATCGACCATCAGCATCTGGACATCCGCACCATCACCATGGGTATTTCGCTTCTGGACTGCGCCGACCCGAATCCGGAGGCCTGCGCCCGGAAAGTTCACGACAAGATCTGCCGGCAGGCCGAGCATCTGGTTGCGACAGGCTGCCAGATCGAACGGGAGCTTGGCATTCCCATCGTCAACAAGCGCATTTCTGTCACGCCCATTGCGCTGGTCGCAAGCGCGTGCGAGACGGAGGATTTTGTTCCGTTTGCCAAGGCGATGGACAGCGCCGCAAAGACCTGCGGCGTGGATTTCATCGGCGGCTTTTCCGCGCTCGTGCAGAAGGGCATGGCCTCCGGCGACCGGCGGCTGATCGCCGCCATCCCGCAGGCGCTGGCCGAGACGGAACTGGTCTGCTCCAGCGTCAACGTCGCCTCGACAAAGGCGGGCATCAACATGGACGCTGTGCGCCTTATGGGGCAGGCGATCAAAAAGACGGCCGAGCTGACAAAGGAACGCGATGGACTTGGCTGCGCGAAGCTCGTCGTGTTCTGCAACGCGGTCGAGGATAACCCGTTCATGGCGGGTGCGTTCCACGGCGTGGGCGAGGCCGACGCGGTCGTGAGCGTCGGCGTATCCGGGCCGGGCGTGGTGTACCACGCGCTGCAGAGCGTCAAGAGCCGGCCCTTTGACGAGGTGGCCGAGTGCGTCAAGAAAACGGCCTTCCGCATCACGCGTATGGGCCAGCTGGTGGCGCGGGAAGCGTCCCGGCGGCTGGGCGTGCCGTTCGGCGTGGTCGACCTGTCCCTCGCCCCGACACCCGCCGTGGGCGACAGCGTGGCGCGCATTCTGGAGGAAATGGGCCTTGAAACCTGCGGGACGCATGGAACGACGGCGGCGCTGGCGCTTTTGAACGACGCAGTGAAAAAAGGCGGGCTGATGGCGTCCAGCTCTGTCGGCGGACTGTCCGGCGCGTTTATCCCGGTGTCCGAGGACGAGGGCATGATCGCCGCCGCGCGAAGCGGCGTTCTGACGCTGGATAAGCTCGAAGCCATGACGTGCGTGTGCTCGGTGGGCCTTGATATGATCGCCGTCCCCGGCGACACGAGCGCGGAGACGATCTCCGCCATCATCGCGGACGAGGCCGCCGTCGGCATGGTCAATTCCAAGACGACCGCCGTGCGCCTCATCCCGGCTCCGGGCAAGACGGTCGGCGATGAAGTCTCCTTCGGCGGCCTGCTCGGCGCAGCGCCTATCATGCCGGTGCATCCGGAGTCCTCTGCGGACTTTATCGCCCGCGGCGGGAGGATTCCGGCCCCGATGCAGAGCCTGAAAAACTGAGCGGAGGCGGCTGTTTTGCGGAAGGCGCTCTGTTTTGTGAGTAGGGGCCGATGCCCACTTCGGCGCTAAGAGCTGCGCTATGCGCGGCTGCGCCTCGAAACTAGCCTGCGGGCATCGCATCGGCCCGGCAGAATGTGCTGTTTTTACGGTAATCTTCGGCGAATTCAGAACTTCCCAATGGGTCGATGTGGGCATCGACCCCTACAGGGGCAGCACTTAATAAATCCCCGCTTGCTTCACTGGGGTTTTCAGCGAAGCAAGCGGGGATTCGTGTCGTTTTCAGCCCTTCAGCGTCTGCTTTGCGTGCAGGAGCGCCTGACAGAGCGCGTCAACGTCGGCTTCCGTGTTGTCGCGGGAGAACGAGACGCGGATGGAGCCGTCGATGACGGCAGGGGGCAGATGCATGGCCTCAAGCACGTGGCTGCGGTGGCCCTTGGAGCAGGCGGAGCCTGCCGAGACATAGATGCCGTCTGACTGCAGACAGTTGATAATGCCCTGTGAACGGAGGCCCGGCAGGGACAGGTTGACGATGTGCGGCGCGGCCTGACTACCGATGAGGACAAGTCCGTCAATTTGAGCCAGCTTTTCCCGGGCCAGATCGCGCAGCTGCGTCATGCGCGCAATGTCCGCCTTTGCGTCCGTGCCGGCGCAGGCTGCGCCGAAGCCGCAGATGCCGGGCATATTTTCCGTGCCGGAGCGGTAGTTGCTCTCCTGTCCGCCGCCGTTTATAAACGCGGGGAGGGGCAGGCCGGGACGGATATAAAGCGCGCCCGTGCCTTTGGCGGCATGGATCTTGTGCGCGGAGACGGAGATCATGTCCGCGCCGAGCGCTTTGGCGCGGAATGGAACCTTCAAAAAGCCCTGCACGGCGTCGGTATGGAACAGCGCCAGCGGGGAAGAGCGGCGCACGGCCTTGACCATGTCGGCAATCGGCATGACCGCGCCCGTCTCGTTGTTGACCATCATGACGGAGACGAGAATGGTATCGGGCCGGAGGGCCTTTTTCAGTTCCTCGACTGTAATATTGCCGTCGTGGTCAGGCTGCAAATATGTGACCTCGAAGCCCTTCGCTTCCAGCTTCTGCATGGGGTGCAGGACAGCGTGGTGCTCCACGGCGGTCGTGATGATGTGGCGGCCGCGCTTGCCGAGACGCTCGGCGGCGGAAAGAATGGCCCAGTTGTCGGCCTCCGTGCCGCCGGAGGTGAAAAACACCCGGTCGGGCTCTGCGCCGAGGGCGGCGGCGACCGCCTGCCGCGCCTGCCGCAGACGGTGGGCGGCGTCAATGCCGAGCGCGTAGACGGACGACGGATTGCCCCAGCAGTCCGTGAGCGCCTCTGTCATGGCCCGCACGCAGGCGGGGCAGGGCTGCGTGGTGGCGGAATTGTCGAGATAGATCATAGTAAAACCTGATTTCTGTGGTTTATTTTCCAACGCAGAACCGCTCAAAAATGCGGTTCGTGATATCCTCACGCATCGTCCGGCCCGTGACCTCGCCGAGCGCATCCATGGCCGATTCCAGATCGACCAGCACCGCGTCGGGCGTCATACCCGCACGCAGGCTCTGCACGGCGGAGTCGACGGATTTTTTTGCGCGCAGAATGGCGCCGGCCTGCCGCGCGTTCGTCAGAAGCGAGCCATCGCACGGCGCATCGTCCGGGAAGAGCATATCAAACGCCTGCTCCAGCAGATCAAAGCCCGTGCTGTCCTTGCAGGAGACGGGGATGATGTACGAAAACGGCAGATCGGACGGCTCGATCGCGCCGGGCAGATCCTGCTTGTTCAGAATCGCGATCGCCTCCGGCGCTTCGAGCGCCGCGCCCATCGCGCGGCGATCCTCTTCCGTCATAGGCTTGGAATTATCAAGGACATACAGCGCTACATCGCAGTCCTTCGCGGCCTCCATCGAGCGGTCAACGCCGATTTTTTCGATCACATCCTGCGTGTCGCGGATGCCCGCCGTGTCGACCAGCCGGACAAGGTGCCGCCCGAGCGTGACGGTCTGCTCGACCGTGTCGCGCGTCGTGCCGGGAATGTCGGTGACGATCACGCGGTCAAAGCCGGACAGGCGGTTGAGAAGACTGGACTTTCCGGCGTTCGGACTGCCCAGAATGACCGCCTTGATTCCGGACTGCACCATCCGGCCGCGACGACAGGAGGAAAGCAGCGCGGTAAGCTGCCGGCTGCTTGCCGTCAGCGACGCTTCATAGCCGGAGAGCGTGAAGGGGTCGATATCCTCGTCGGGGTAATCGAGCACGGCGTGGAAATGCGCGCACAGATCGACCCAGCCGTCGTAGATCGGGTCGATCTTTTTGCGGATCGCACCTGCAACTTGTCCGGCGGCGTTTGCCGCCGCGTCGGCTGTCTCGGCGTCGATGAGATCGATCACGGCTTCGGCCTGCGTCAGGTCCATCTGGCCGTTTAGAAATGCGCGGCGTGTGAATTCGCCGGGCCGCGCCTGCCGGAAGCCTGCGGCGAACAGCGCCTCAAGTCCAGCGGTCAGTGCGGCGGGGGAGCCGTGGCATTGAATTTCGGCGGTATCCTCGCCGGTGTACGAATGCGGGGCGCGGGAGATGAACGCCATGCAGTGGTCGATGGGGCGTCCCTGTGCGTCAAAGAGCGTGCCGAGCGCAAGCTTCCGGTCGGGGAGGGAAGAAAGCGGCCTGCCGGAGTTCAGCCTGAAGACCTGCCCTGCGGCCTCAATGCACCCGTCGCCGGACAGGCGCAGAATGCCGATGCCCGTGCGGGCACGGCCCGTGGCAATGGCGGCAATTTTATCAGACATGGCCCCTCCTCACCGGTAGACGACCTCGATGCCCTTGAGCAGCAGCGGCTTGATGTCAAAAACCGCCGTGTCGCCGACCGCGCATGGAAGATTCGTCACGTCCACGCACGTGTGCAGCATCCCGATATGGCCCAGCACGCGGCACTTTTTCCCGTTTACCGTTACATAAAGATGCTTCTTAAAAATCATCTGCTTCAGATTCCGCAGAATGCCGCGCAGACAGTCGCGGAAACGGAACAGGTCGTTTCCCATCTCCACGCCGAACCCGTGGTACCAGCCCACGGAGAACACGGCCACGCGAGTGGGTTTTTTCGCTGTCCAGCCCGCGCCGTAGCCGCAGCTGTGGCCCTTCGGAAGCCAACGGAGTTCTTCCACCGTTGCCTGACACTCGCCGATGCGGGCAAGACCCCAATTTCCGCGCACAGACACACGCCCCAGGATGGCCGAGCCTACGCGCACGCCGTCCATCGCGTATTCGGGGTATTTCAGAAGCCCGGCGGAGTTCAGCATATGCGCCATGCCGGTGCCGCAGCCCTCGGCGTGCAGCTTGTCCAGAACGCCCTGAAACGCCTCGGCCTGCGCAATCGTCGCTTTCTGATTGCAGAACGCGGAATGCAGATGCGTATAAATGCCGGTCACGTGCAGGCTGGGCATATACTTGAAAATGGGCAGCAGCTGATCCAACTCGTCCGGCAAAAAGCCGTACCGGCCCATGCCGGTATCGATCTTGACGTGTACCTGCGCCTGGACACCGAGCGTTTCCGCCACGCCGTTCAGGACGGCTGCGTCGTTCTGGCTCGAAACGGTCAGAATCGCGCCGAGGTTCAGAAGCTGCGTCAGCTCCTGCGCGTCGGCGGTCGGGCGGAGCATCAGAATGTCACAATCCTGAAACCCGTCTGCGCGCAGGCGGCTGACCTCGGAAACCTCCGTCACGGCAAAGTGCGTGACGCCGGCTTCCCGGCAGATCGCTGCCATCTGGACAAGGCCGAGGCCGTAGCCGTCACCCTTTAAAACGGCCCAGAGAACTGCGCTGCCTGCGCGCTCCTTTAAAATTTGCAGATTGCTCCGCACGGCGGCGGAGTCGACGACATACGCTTTCATGCTGCGCCTCCTGCGTTATTTCTTATCGCGGTTTTTGATGAGATAGACGGCCTTGCGCACATCCTTGAAGACCGACGTGCCGTGCTCCACGGCCCAGTAAATGACCGGCGAGAGCACCAGATCCTCTTCGCCGACAAACTCGGTGAAGTCTCCGCCGAAGCCCTGCTTGAAGCGGAACAGGCCGTAGAGCGGGTTATCCTCGGAGACGTTTCCGGATACGCCGCGGAAATCGTAGACCCGGCAGCCGGTTTCAATGGCCCACTGGATCATGCGCCACTGCAATAAATAGTTGGGCATCAGATTGCGGTGCTCGTTGCTGGACGCGCCGTAGAGATACCAGACCTTGTCGCCGTAGTGGATGGCAAGCGTGCCCGCGATGGGCGTGCCCTCGGGGTCAAAGGCCATGTAGAGCCGCGCGTGCTCGCCGAGATTGTCGAGCATATTCGCGAAATACTCCGGCTTGCGCGTGACAAAGCCGTCGCGCACGCCGGTCGTCAGCATGAGATCGGCGAACGCCGGAACCATTTCCTTGCCGCAGATCTTCACGCTTACGCCCTTGCGCTCGGCCAGGCGAATATTATAGCGCCATTTCTGGTGGAAGGCCGCCATAAGCTCATCTTCCGTTTTGCCCTCGACGTTCAGACGGAAGACATAGCGCGGCTGGATGGCCTCAAAATTCTTCCCGCCCTCCTTGCACCGGAAGCCGAACGACTGCATGAGCGCGGCGAATGCCGTGTTGCTCGACGGCACGTCCGGGTCGAGCTTGATAACATATGATTTGTATTTTTTCGCCAGCGCCTTCGCGCCCTCCAGCAGCTGGGCAAACGTCTCGCGGTCGTCCAGATCGCAGACCGGGCCGCGGCAGCCGTACATCAGCGTCCGGCCGATGCCGGGAACCTTGCGGGTCATGAGGGCCAGAGAGCCTTTGATTTTCCCGTCCTCGCCGCGCACGGCGACAGCGTCCCATGTCCACATGGGCTTCTGTTTGGCCCAGAGACTGCTCTGCGCAAAATGGCCCTTCGGATGGCTCTGTAAAAACGCCTCGTATTCCGCAAGCGTCTTGTCGGTGATCAATTCATACATGGCGGTACATCTCCAGATACATATTATATATGTGTGATTTCAAATCGCTTTCGCTATAGTCTACCACAAACAGCCGGGATATGCAAACCTGTGACGCGGAAAACAGGTATACTTTTCTGCGTTTGCGGAAAAATGACAGAAGAATCATCCAAACAGGAGGCAAAACCATGGCGCATTGGGGCATGGAGGACGTGCAGGCGTGCTTTGGGGATACGGCGGATCTCAATACCCGGCAGATCACGGTCGGCGGGCAGAGGCTGGGACTGCTGTTTCTGGACGGGCTGACCTCCGGCGGAGATATCGCCGAGCAGGTGCTGAAGCCGCTGATGGAGACGGTCACGCCGGGGAGCATACAGGAGGTTCTGACGCAGGCGGAGCGGGCGAGAGTCTACTGCGCCGTCGCCGAGCGCACGCAAGACCCCGCGCAGACGGCGGACAAGCTGCTGCACGGCTATTGCGCTGTCATTTTTCCGGGCACGGACACGGCGCTCTGCTTCGAAACGAAAACGAGCGCCCGGCGCGGCCCCTCCGCGCCGGAGTCGGAAAACACTGTCAAGGGCGCGAAGGACGCGTTTACAGAGACGATGCGCATCAACACCAGCCTCCTGCGCCGCCATCTGCGCACGGCGCAGCTGCGCTTTTCGCAGAAGACCGTCGGCCTGCGCACGAAAACCGCCGTCACGGTCTGCTATCTCGCCGACCTGACCGCGCCGGAGCTTGTCCGGCGCATGGAAAAGCGGCTGGAGAATATCGACATTGACGGGATGCTCACGCCCGCAAGCGTCGAGGAATACGTGACCGGTTCCCGCCGGACAGCCTTTCCGTTATTACAATACACCGAGCGCCCGGATACCTTCTGCCAGGGCCTTCTGAACGGACAGGTCGGATTGCTGGTCGACGGGCTGCCGCTGGGGTATCTGGCCCCGGTCGATCTCGGCATTCTCATGAAATCGACGGAGGACCGCGCGGTCGACTATCTCTCGGCGTCCTGCCTGCGCGTGCTGCGGTATCTGGCGCTGCTGGCCGCGCTGCTGCTGCCGGGGCTGTATGTCGCCATGGCGACGTACCATCAGGAGATGATCCCGACAAAGCTGCTGCTGGCGACCATCGAATCCAAGCGCGAGGTGCCGTTCGATACGGTTTTCGAGGTGGTGGGCCTGCTTGCCGCGTTTGAGCTTTTGCAGGAGGCGGGGCTTCATCTGCCGCAGGCCATCGGCACGGCGGTTTCCATCATCGGCGGCCTCGTCGTGGGCACAACGGCGGTCGATGCGCGGCTCGTCTCGCCCGCCGCGCTGATCGTCACGGCCTCCGCCGGGATCTGCGGCTTTACGCTTCCGAGCCGGGATCTGTCCGACGCCGTTCGCATCTGGCGCTTCGCACTGGCGATTCTGGCGGGAGCGGGCGGGCTGTTCGCCCTGACGGCAGGCGGCATTGCGCTGCTGATCCACCTGTCGGGGCTGACGAGTCTGGATGTGTCCTATCTCGCGCCGTTTTCCGACGCGCGGGCAAGACGCGCCGTGCTGCGCCCGCTTCTGGTGCGGCAGAAATGGCGCGACACGGCGCTGCACCCGCAGGATCTGAAAAATCAGGGGGACGGTCATGCTCAATAAAATCAGTATCGCGCTGCTGGCGGCCGCGTCGGTGGTCAGCCTTTGTATGCTGCCGCGCACGGGGACGGACGCGGCGAAGCTCCTGCCTGCGCAGGTGCTCGTGATCGCGCAGGAGGACGGGCGGATCACCGTGGAAAGCGACAACGGCGCATCCGGCTCCGGCACGACGCTCCCGGACGCGCTTGCCGCCATGCGGGAAGGGGCGGAGGGCACGCTCTTTTTGGACACGGCGGAGCATATTATTCTCCTGCAAAGCACACAATCGCTTCTGCCCGCAGCGGTGCGGCAGCGGCAGTTCCGCCCGGCGGCAAAGCTGTATCTGGCGCGGATGGATGCATTGGATGCAGACGGCTGCGTGGAATTTTTGCAGGCGCACCCCGGTGCGGTGACGCTTGCGGACGCGCACGCCGCGCTTCTGCGCGGCGAAGCACTCGACCCGGCGATTCTGCTGCCGGGGGAAAACGGAGGGATCATTCTTGCAGGATAAGCTGACGCCGAGACAGGTGCGCGCGTGGAGCCTGTGTGCGCTGAGCGTTCCGGCGGCGATGGCGCTGCCGGGCTGCGGCTGGCTGTGGGTGCTGGGCGGGAGTATCCTCGCCTGCGCGCTTGCCGCCTGCCAGCAGGCGATGCAGCGGCACTCCGGCCTGTGTATGCGGCAGGCGTTTGCCCGCGCGTTCGGAGCTGGTGGCGGACGGATCATGGCAGCGGCGGAGCTTTTGTGGCTGCTGTTTGCGGCCTCGGGCGCTGCTGCGGCCAGTCAGATCGCGTTTGAAGACGACCTTGGCCCGTTCCTGCCCGCGATCCCGCTTTTGCTGGCGGCGCTGGCCGGACAAAAGGGACGGCTGGCAGCCGGACGTGTCTGTGCAGTGCTTGCGTTGTGCCTCGCGGGACTGTATGCGGTCATTGCCGCAGCATCCCTGCGGCACGTGCAGGCAGATTGGAGCCGCCCGCAGGGCGTTCCGGCGGATGCCGCGCTGGCGTTCTGCCTGTGTCTGGGGCAGGCCTGCATGGCGTTTGTCACGGCGGAGGACGAAGTACCGCGCATTTCATTCGGCGCGGCAGCGGCGTCTGCGCTTCTCCCGGCAGTCCCGACGTTTCTGACGGCGGCCTGCCTGTCGCCGGAGCTGGCGCGGCAGGAGCCGCTGCCGTTTCTCACGCTGACGAAAAGCCTGTCTGTGCTGTCGGTCATGCAGCGGTTCGAGCTGCTGCTGTCAGTCGCGCAGCTTTTGGGGCTGTTTGCGCTTTTGACGATGCTGGTGTGTGCGGCAGAACGTATGCTGGGAGCTGTCAGACGGAAAAATGGCACGGGAAGCACCGGAGGTGTGTTCTGCCTGCTGGCATTTGGCGGAAGCTTTCTGGCGTACCGGCTGCCGATCTGGAGCTGGGCTGTGGGAGCGGCTATATTTTGGGGTGTCGTGCCGATATTAACACAAGTAATAGTAAATATAAAAAAGAGTGAAAAATAATGAAAAAAAGGGTTGACAAACTGGTTTTTCGATGGTATCATAGCCGAGCGTTCTGAAGGAGCGCAGCAAATCGGACGGGGTTCAAGAAAAAGCTCGAAGAGATTCGAAAAAAGTTCTTGACAAACGGATGAAGATGTGCTAAAATAAATGAGTTCGCTGCTGAGCGAGAAACCGCGAAGCGACGAGCGGATCACAAAAAGTTCGAAAGAATTTGAAAAAAGTTCTTGACAAACGAAACTTGATGTGATACAATAAAAGCCCGCGAAACTGCGGAGTGCACCTTGTAAATTAAACAACGAGAAACATGAACAAACACCTTGGACAATTAAGGTTCTGAAAAAAGAACCAAAAGAGTTGTTCAGTGAATGTCAGAAATGAGATTCTTTGAATAGCCAACGAAAATTCTTGAGTTAAGCTAAGAGCGAACGAAGAATGAAATTGATTTTAGAGCTTCGGCTTTAAGATACCATTTTATTGAGAGTTTGATCCTGGCTCAGGACGAACGCTGGCGGCGTGCCTAACACATGCAAGTCGAACGAAGCTCTGCGATACAAGACTTCGGTCAAGTTGAACGGATGACTTAGTGGCGGACGGGTGAGTAACGCGTGAGGAACCTGCCTTTCAGTGGGGGACAACAGTTGGAAACGACTGCTAATACCGCATAATGTATTCTGACCGCATGATCGGAATACCAAAGATTTATTGCTGAAAGATGGCCTCGCGTCTGATTAGATAGTTGGTGAGGTAACGGCCCACCAAGTCGACGATCAGTAGCCGGACTGAGAGGTTGAACGGCCACATTGGGACTG